>WBZP01001237.1_pt1 | contig 27434 bp, 21 predicted proteins | sample 5204301 | NCBI WGS metagenome assembly WBZP01 (sample SAMN12412401, study PRJNA552823) | activated sludge metagenome | isolation source: activated sludge from nitrification reactor of wastewater treatment plant... | place: USA: Pennsylvania | collected 2017 | reverse complement strand
GCTCGATTTCGCAATCCCAGTGTTGCGCCAAGTCGCCGATGCACTATCCAAAGTCCACGCCGAAGGGGTCGTTCATCGTGACTTAAAACCAGCCAAGCACGATCCCGTCGTGAATCGTTGCGGGAATGCCCTTGCGCGAATGGGAGTGGGAGGGAATCCGGCAGGTCTCCTAACGCCGTCATTCCGGATGATCCCCATCTGGGAAACGTCGAGACTTCCCCTATTCACGGCCAACAGAGTCTGTACGATGCCATAGCACATGATCCGCCAAGACTAGGTAGGCCATCGACTCTAGTACCGGAATCGCTCTGGGTACAATGCACGGATCGTGACGTCCGGCTCGGGCCACATGCAGCACGCTTGCCGTCGGCTTACACGCCACTCGCAGCACAATCCGTTCCCCGGTGCTAATTCCGCCACGGATGCCACCATAACGCTCCGGTCGCTGCGCTGCTGCGTGAAAGGAACTGCCTTCAGCGTGGGCGACAGCGGTGCCATCACCCAGCTCGACGCTACTTGTTGCACCGACGCTGAGCATTGCCTGGGCGAGATCCCCCTTCAGTTTGTGAAACACCGGTTGTCCCAATCCCTGTGGTACCCCATCGAGCCATAGCTCAATCAGCCCACCGTAGCTTTGACCATTCTGTTTGGCCGCAACCAGCAGCTCTGTCACTTGGGCGGATTTTTGTGGATGCGGCATGCGGCCCGCATAGCGATCGATGTCCGCAGTCGACAGCTCTTGTGTCGTCAGTGCGGCGACCTCCTCTTCGGTCATCATCAGCGGACCAATTTGTCGCGCAAAGCCACGCACGCGGAGACTTGGTGCCAGCGTTCGCAGCAGCATCTGTGCAACCGCTCCGGCCATCACTCGGGATACCGTTTCTCGTCCCGAAGATCGTCCGCCACCGCGTGGATCGGAGTGGCCAAACTTGGCGCGCCAGACATCGTCTGCGTGTCCCACCCGAGGTTGTTCCGCAATCGTGGCGTAGTCCTGAGAGCGCGCATCTTGATTGCGTACCAGCATTGCGATCGGGGTTCCCAGAGACCGTCCTTGGTAGACTCCGCTCAGAATCTCTGGTTCATCGGCTTCCGCTCGTGCAGAGGTGATGCTCTCTCCTGATGCCGTGACGCCCCCTGGTTTGCGACGGTTGAGTTCCTGACGCAGCAGCTCTGTATCAAAAGGAATTCCCGATGGACAGCCGTCCACGACGACTCCCAGCGCAGGACCGTGACTCTCTCCGAAGGTGGTGATGACCAGACGCTGACCGAACGAATTGGCGCTCATTTAGTGGGCCTCTTTGGCTGGTACTGCTGTCGCAATCGGGCTGAGCTGAGCGATCTCCAGAAACTCAGGAAAGCTCTTGTTGACGGCGGACAGACCCTGGATTTCGATCGGGAAACCTGCCCAGCAAGCCACCGCTGCCGCCATCACCAAGCGATGATCTCCTGTCGCATCAAAGCGAACCGGACGAGCCCGCTCTTGCTCACTGAGTGGCGATCCGAAAATCTCGATGCCATCGTGTCGCGGCGTGTGTCGCCGGCCAAGGACCGTCAGAAGAGCCGAGGTGGTGGCAATCCGATCAGACTCTTTTCCGCGCAACTGCGGTGCGCCAAATAGCAGCGACCGGCCGCTGGCCAACGCCGCCAGTACCGCCAGCACGGGGGCCAGATCGGGTGCCCCGCCCAAGTCCACTTCGATCGGCATCAGTCGCGATGCCCGCTCCACCGAAAGACCTTCTGTAGACAGCTCAATCGGAGTGCCCATCCGTTTCAGAATCTCGACAAAGCAGTGATCGGGCTGAAGGCTTTGAACCGGAAAGTTGGTAATGCGTGCTGTCCCAGACACCGCTGCGATGGCCGCTACAGCAAAGGCCGAGCTGACATCGGCTTCTGCGGTCGCCAGTCCAGCCCGAATTCTCTGATGCGCCGGGATAATAAGAGTCATATGATCTGACTCTTTATGTTGTTCGACCACCATTCCAAAGTGGTGCGCAACGTCAATAGACATCTCCAGATAACCCTCTGAAACGGGCTCTGGGTCGCACTGAATCAGCAGCGGAAAGGGTAGATTCCAGGCATTGAGAAGGAGTGAGCTGGCAAACTGACTCGATAGTCCCCCCATCAATGACAGTGGCGAGGGAACCTGCTGCCAGCCTCCGCTGCGAACGCGCAAACCAGCGCTGCTGAGACTTTCCTCCACAACCACGTCCGTGCCAAGGTGCCTGAGCGCGGTCAGCAGCGGTTCATGAGGACGCTCGATGAGCCTCTGCGATCCGGTCAGAAGAAAGTCACCTCCGTGTCTTGACGCATAGCCGAGACATAGTCGCAGTACCAGTCCTGCTTCGCCGCAGTGAACGTGTTGGGGACCACTGTGGGAATGTTTCAGAGCAGCACGGAACGAATCACAAGCGCCCTTCATGGCGGCCACATCGGCACAGCCAGAAGAGAGCGGTAGCGTGATCTGAGGCTCGTACAGAGTCAGCAGCAGGTGTCGAATCAGCAGGGATTTCGACGGCGGGATGGTTCCAAAGAAGGAAAATGTGGAGTGCATGGGAGTCTTACACAGTAGCGATATATTCCTGCCGGGCCGCTTCTGCGACCAGCTCTGCGATGGTGACTTCGGTGGTGATGACGTCTCCGAGGCCGCGAACCAACACGAACCGCAGAGAGGACTCCGAGGCGCGCTTCTTGTCTTGGGTGAGGAGCTGCACAAACTGCGCCTGTGGAATCGGCGGTAGTTCGCGCCGCCGATCAAAGAGTCCGTAGCGTGAGGTCAGCAGGTCGAGAAGTTGTTGCAAATCACTTGCACCAAGAACCCCCCTTTTCATCGAGAAGTGCAGCGCGAAATGCAAGCCTTGTGCAACAGCAAGTCCGTGCGGAAGCCGATGGACCGTCTCTAGGACATGACCCACGGTGTGTCCCAAGTTGAGCTTCTGTCGTTCGCCAAGCCGCTCGTGCGGATCGGACAGCACGACCCGATATTTCGCAGCCACTGCACTAGGAAGCACACTCCACAGAGATTCCGGCTCGGGCAAAATGGGTGCAGTAGTCCAGTCGTTTCCGTCGATGATCGCAATCTTGGCAAGCTCGCCCAGGGCATCCTGGGCACGTTCCTTGGGCTGAATCTCTAACAAGGCACGGGACAAGAAGATCCGGCGGGCAAACGCAATCGTCCCGATCTGATTCTTCATCTTCCCAACGTTCAGCGCATTTTTGCCGCCGTGGGCAGAGTCGATCGCTGCGAGCCAGGTGGACGGAATGTGGACGAGAGAGACCCCACGCTTGAAGACGCTGGCAAAGAATCCGGCGAAGTCACCTACCGAGCCACCGCCGACCGCCACCACAGATAGCCGTGATGCGGTGAGTGGGGAGGCAAGTTGGAGCAACTGTTCGACGTGCTGTGGAAACGCAGCCAGATCTTTGAGGGGTTCTCCCGCAGGGACAGCGTAGCGAACCGGGAATCGGGAAAGCCATTCCCGAAGAACTCCTCCCCCTGCGGTTTCTAGGATCTCATCATGAATCAGCAGGCACTCTGTTCCAAGCGAACAGGGATCGGGTAGCTCGTTGGTGAAGAAGACCTCGCTATCGCCGAATACCTGCCGCTGGCTGTCATGGCTCTGCTTCGCTTGGAGATGAAGTTTCGGAAACATCTGTCGATACAGATGACAGATGATCTCTGCGACTTGCTGTGCGGACAATGTATCGATCGACAGCCGGACATGGACATCACGGTAGGCGGACTCACGTTCAGCGAGGAGCCTCGGTAGCGCGGACTGTGGATCGGGTTGTAGCAGCGGGCGAAGCATTCCGCTGTGTGCCAGCCGCGAACACAGAACCGCCACAGAGGCCTCCAGTCCAATGAGGAGTGCGCATTGTTTGAGCAGTTGACGGGTCTTGTCGACCGTGATCAGTCCGCCGCCTACCGCCAGTACGCACGGCTCATTTCCGAGCGCTGCGATCAGTTTATGTTCACGCGTACGAAGAGCGGCTTCGCCCTCGCGCTCCAGCAGCTCTGCCACAGAGGATCCGGCCTCCTTCGCGATCTCCTGATCGGAGTCGACAAACGGAATCCCCAGCCGCTCGGCGCAGAGCTGACCAATCGTTGTTTTGCCGACTCCAGGAGGACCACTCAGGACAAGCATGGCGAGGTATCCTGCCACCATCATCGGGAATCTGCTAGCTTTTCCCAGGCGCTGTTGTTGTTCCCATAGGAACCGAGGTCGAGGGGGGAGAGCTGGCAGCAGTCCGTTCGAGTGTGTGGACAAAGTCGCCTGCGGTGCATCACAACCCAAAGCGTACCCGTGTCGCCAATGTGGGTGTTTAGGAGTCGAATGATATTTTGAACGGAGCTGTGGTTCCATTTGTCGCGGCTGGATTGGGTGGAGAGAGGGCAGGCTCTTTGCTTGAACAGCCAGTGAAAGTCGAACCAATGCCGTCTGTCACGCTGACGATTCGCCATCCTTGATAAGATGAATTGGATACAGCCTGCCGATTCTGGCGAAGAAAGATCGTCGATCGCAGCACAGCTCGCGCACGGAGCGCGTGGAGGTGCATTCGGTGAACATAGTCGCAGGGTTAGGTGAGTTGGGATACAGCGTGCAGGCCGCTTGCGCGCCCGAGCGAAGACCGACTTCGGTGGCCGCGTTTGGCCGGGGTCGAAGTCGCTCCGTACGAAGGCCGCAAGGGAGCCTGTGGCGTTGGTGCATCTTCGTTGTCGCGCTCGTGCCTGGTTGTGAATCACTGTGGCGTCCCTACCTAGAGCCCTGTGACTTAAACCGCTCACAGTGCCGCTACGATGTGCTTCCTTCTAATGGCATCGACCCAAGTTGGTTTGGGGAAGCCCAAGCCAAGCTCAATCCCACCGAGACATGAAGCCAGCCCAACTTCCGTCGAGAAACGAAAACGGAACGGGTTGGGGGAAAAGGCGTGAAAAACGGGAGGACGATCGAGCATCCATGTTTGGAAGTCAAACCCTTCGTTGCTCTTTCTAACTTACCGTCGGAAAACAGCAGAAAGACCTCCGCCTCGTCTGGTTCGTTTGGGGGCAAGCAACTGGACCCGTGCCCTCCGAACCGACGACGACCCAAAAGGATGCTGATTCGACGGAGCTATTAGTACTGCCGGTATATCAATAGAAAACAGCGACTTGAACACTTGGGCTCAGTCAAGAGTTTGACCGTATGGTGTCTCACAAGTCGCGACACACTCTCTCGCTAAGCGTGCGCTAAGCCGCTCTAAGCCCAGGCTTAGCTGTACTCAGCGTGGGCTTAGTTTCCGTCGGTGAGCCTGCGGGCAGCTTGCCGACCGCGCTCCCTTGAGTAGACCGATTGCGAAGTGGCCACGAACCGCTGCGTAACTCGCCGATCACATCCACCTTGACCCACCACGCGCCCCCGACGGGGACGATTGGAGCGATTCACAGGGACGGGGGCTGCGCCGTTCATAACAAGTCTACCGGTTGGAAGAACTGTTGCGATCCTCGGCAACGGCAACAGGCCTTCTATGCCAAACAGTCGCCGGACAGTCGCCGGTCCACCGCCCACAAAGTCCTTGTCAGGTGCACCGCCCCCCCTTACCGTGCACGGCGATGGAGCCCCGAAACAAAGCGCAGGCGCGCAACCGTGCCCTCTATGAAGAGGAGGACATGTGGCGCCACTACACGTTATTTCCACATGACGGCTGGGCCATCTGGGAGGAAATTGCATCGTTTGCCGATGGTGCCCAAGCACTGGAGATTGGCCCGGGGATGCACCCCCATTTGCCGATTCCGGGAACCTACTTCGTCGACCTGTCGATGACCGCGCTGTCGGCGCTGCGGGACCAAAAGGGCCACTGCCTGCGAGCCACCGCTCCGCTGCCTTTCGCCGACGCTACCTTCGATTTGGTCGCCATTTTCGAAGTTCTGGAGCATGTCGTTGATGACAATGAGCTCCTGCGTGAGCTTGCCCGGGTGCTGCGTCCGGACGGAGTCCTGTTCTTTTCCGTTCCGATGAACCCCGACTACTTCACCTACTTCGACAAGGCGGCCGGTCACCAGCGGCGCTATCGTGAGGCGGAACTGCTCGGCAAGCTCGCTTCCGCTGGCTTTGAGGTCGATCGCGTCTGCGCCCGCGAGGGCCACATGGCTCCTTGGTTTGGTACCCTGTTTGCGCTCGGTGTCCGATTTTTGCCTCGCCTCACAGCGTGGATGGTGCATCGTCAATTGCCCCGCTACGCTGGCAAGCTACGCCCCTGGCGAGACGGGAACTCGTTGACCGAAGCCGAACAGAGCGGGGGAGTCTTTGCGCGGGCCCGCAAAGCGTCTATGGCAGCAGACTAATCCCAGAGCGCAATGCGGTGTCTGCGCCTAGCTTGAACGGAGCCTGGTTCCGTCGGGAACGCGAACGAATTGCGGTGGGGCTGAAGCCGCTTGGGCTCCGCTTGGGAATCCCAGAACACAAGTTGGTGATGCTGGAGCTGCGCAAGCAGGACGTGCCAAATGAGTGTTTGGGAGTCCTTGCAGAGCTGGGGTTTCGGATTCCGCAAGGCGTGGCAGCAGAGCTTCCCCAAGTGTCGGCTAATGTGAAGGACACATCTGTTGTAGAGTCCATCGCTTCCGTTCCTTCCGTCGATCATTCAAGTGCGACAGAGAACGCTGTTCGTGAAGCAGTGGCAACATCCTCTCACGCTTGTATGTCACTCGCAGACGCGATGCGAATCCGTGCCGAGGCTGATGCAGCGAACACGAAAGCCGCGACCCTGGAGCCAGCGGCCGACACTACTGTCGAATCCACACCAGCGGTGATAACCGATTCGGGCAGTCCCCCTAACACGCCCCCCAGGCCGGAATTCCAACCAGCGGACTCGATCACGACAACATCCACAGATGCGCAGACCACGGAGACAGAGCATCGTCCTCGCCTGGGGGACGCTCGGCCACGAGACCGTGGGCCACGACGTGTTGCACGCCTACGATCTTCTCGGTGAGTTCCAAGAATTCCTACGGAAGCATTTTTCCAGACCGAACGAGGTTTCCGAGGCCCAGTATTGGGTGCCACGCACGGATGACCTGGTCTCGGACGTCATGGGCGTCTTGTTCATGGGCCCAGCCGCGGCGATTGCCCTCATCGGCTTGATCCGCGCCGGCCGCGACTTCTTCAAGCAGGGCCGCAAGCTCGCCTCCCTCAGCGATGTCGAGCACCCCGCCGACCTCCTCCGCGGCTACTTCATGGCCGAGGTCGTTGGGCATCTAAAATTCACCGATGCCGCGAAGTGGAGGGAGATCCTGATCAGTGAAGTCAACCGTGATGCACCCGACGGTGCCGTCCCGCTCTCCGATAAGGTGCGCATGAATCTCTCATATTGGGTGCAGTCCATCGCGAGCCTGGCCAAGGAGCTGGTCGAGCATCCTTGGAAAGCCTTGGGCAACATGCCCCTGAGCCAGCTCGACACTTGGACCAACAACGACGAGAGCCTGGTCGCGAGCCTCCGGCCCGTTCTCAAGGACGCTGACAAGCCGCTCCCGAGCGGCACGATTTATCCCGCCCACGTCGTCGCAGCCGCCATCACCGCCTCGCTGGAGAAGGACGCCAAGCTCGACGTCATCTTCAAGAGCATGATCAAGCGCATAAACGCCCTCCCACGCCACGCCGAGATCTTCATTCCCTGACCGCACAGATGAACTGTCCGCCGAATGCAACGGAGCAGAATGGCTTTCTCGGCGTCTGAGCCAGCGTTCTGCTGATGCTACACTGCCCGGATGAGCGCCTTGTTTGCCGTCTGCTCGATGTGTCGGAAAGCTCGACGGTATGATGGATATTCATGAGCGACTCCTCCTGCTCCAAAACAGGTGCATCCGTGAGCGATTTGTCGATCCCCTCCCAGCACAATTCTGCCAAGTACGAGTTTACGGAGTTACAAGGTCAGTACCTCGCTTCATCCACAGCTACACCAAGCTGCACCGCGTCGCGCCCGCAGAGCTGGACATGGAGCGCTCCTTTCGTGTGACCCCACCGTCGGTCCATCGCATGGTCATCGAGTTCGAAAGGCGCGGCCTCATCGCACGTACACCTCGCAGAGCGCGCAGCATCCAACTGCTCATCCCAGAAGCTCTGCTCCCCGCGCTGCATTAGCTGCTGAGTCTGTTCGCGACGACTGATCAAAATCAGTGGGGGGAGGTACTAGCTGCGTCGTATCGGGATGGTAGTGTTCGATACGCCCTGCCGTCAATCAGCCAGCCCGGCGACAGCGATGGCGACGCGGATGGAACCAGAGGAAGTTCTACAGTGGGGGGAGGCCCAAGCAGCGGTTCACGTTAGGAATGCAAACCAGCGATGGTTGGGGTCTTCTGATAGCCGACGCGGATAACCGGGGAGGAACTGGCGGGTGCTGGAATCGAAGCGCATGACTTCGTTGCCGCAGACAAAGTAGTAGCTGCCATCGGACCAGGCCACCGCAGCATCGATTTCCTCTGCGAAAATGCCGGGAAACTCATCTGCCAGCGGTCGCGGATATCCGAGGTCAGCGCGATCTGCTTTCAGGTCGTAGCGAATGCATTCTGTTCCTTTGACAAAAATGATCTTGTCGTCTTCGCCAGGCAGAATGGCGGTGAGGTCTGCGGCCCAGACTCCGTGCCAGTGAGTCTTAAGATATTTGGGATAACCGGGGTCGACCTGATCGTGCTCGAGATCGAAGCGCACATAGCCGTTGCCGGAGAAAAAGAAGGCCTTTCCGCGCTTGGAGAAATACACCGCGTCGATTCCGATGACAGCGCTGAGCTGACCGGGGAAGACTCCCTTCCATCCGTCCTTGATCGCACGTGGAAAGCCCTCATCGAGGGTGCCGTGCTGGATATCGTAACGGGCATACTTGTCACCGACAAAACAGTACGCGTGCCGGGCATCGCGAACGGCGGCGCAGACATGCTCACGGTGCGGGCGGACGCGCAGCGTTTCTAGATCCAGGTCGTACGAAAAAAACGTCGCGCCATCCTCTTGGCACAGATGGAGGCGTACTTCTGCTCCCACTCGCGACAGATCGATGTCAACCAGTCCGAAGTTAGGTGCCGCAACTTCTTCGAGAAGGTAGCGATCAAAGGAGTGTTCGCCCTGGCTGTCTGCGGGCCACACCGGCTTCGTCCACGGTCGGTTGGCCAGCGGGCTGCTCGTCAACTCCCACAGCGGAGGGCCAATCTGTCTGTCTCCACGCGGCACACCTGGCGCACGAAATATCTGTCCCAGGTGTGGATCGCCGCTCAGGGCCACCACGCCAGAGATATCCTGTTCGGCCAGGAAACTCTGGAGTCGTTCCAGCTCCTTGGCACCGTCACGACGGAAGCACTCCCAGTCCCAATCGGAGCGGGCGGCGACCTCGGGCAGAACCTGCGAGCCAGACAGTAGGAGCTTGACTGGTGCCGTACTCTGCTTGAGCCCCTCAAGCAGCCACTGGAGCTGCCCATCGCCTAGAATGTGTTCCCGTTCCCGTCGGTAGAATCGCGAATCGAGCAGGAACAGCTCGACAGGTCCGCAGCGGACCCGGGAAAACACGCCGGGGAGAGACTCCGTTCCGTACTGCTTTTGTGCCCACATGCGACAGAAGCAGCGCAGCGAGCGATCCTTTTCGGAGTACCTCCCGTCTTTGTCATTGGGTCCGAAGTCGTGATCGTCCCAAATTCCCAGCGTAGGAATCCGACTGATCACCCGCCGCAGTGCATCACTGTTGCGATTGCGCAGGTGTGCCTGCATGAAGGTCGCTTCGCTGCGCCGATCTTCTTCGTCGGTGTAGCAGGTATCGCCGAGCATCAAGAAGAGGTCGGGAGAACTCGCTGCAATCGAGTCGAAGATCCGGAGATCGTGCCGCGAGTACTCTTTGTAACAGGAGCCGAACGCGATCCGTAGCGTGGTTGCGTCTTCGGCCACGCCCAGATGCAGGGGAATCCGCTCGCTCTCGCCGTGCTCGCTCCGAAAGGAATAGGAATACGCGACTCCGGCTTCCAGGTTGGCAACCTCAAATACGCTACACAGCCACTGCGCCGCTTGCGGGGTCTGCTCGATCACCTGAACGGGACTGGTGCTGATGTCTTCGCGATAGATCAGCAGCGAAATCGGCGCGCTGCTGCGGGCCTGCACCCAGATGCGCGCTTCGGTCGGCGACACCTCGCCAAGCAGCGGTCCCGCCACCAGCGGACCTGTCGGTGCAGAGTTCCAGCCGTGAAGCTGTGCCATGGAATCAGACATCTCTAGAATCCCTCCAGTTTGGCAGGGCACACAGCCCTGGCCGGATCTTATCGCAATCGTCTATCGCGGTCGATACAGCAGACTCCCGATCGCATCGAGCCGTAGTTGTCCGAACTTGCGTATCCGCTTGCACGGTCTAAACCACCTCCAAACTAGACATCGCGTCGATCGGACTGGGTTCAAAGCACCCGCAAACGGCACTCGGTTCGCGCCGTGCAACTGAGCCGCGCAACTGCGCCGCGCAACGTCAGGCACATTCGCTCGCAACGCTGCCCGCCCGCCGTACTGGGTGCGATGCAAACAATCAGCCTCGTGCGGTGCCATGTGGAAGGGAGTTTTCTGATTTGGAACTCTAGGTTGATGACTTAGCGTGCTTGAAACATGTCAGGCCCTCTCGCGGGCAAGGAGCTAAAATGTGGACCCAGATCAAGAGCTGGACGGGTTTTGCAGCAACGCTGTTCGTACTTTCGGGCGCAGGACGCGCCTCTGCGGCTCCGGTGCGGCCCTCGGTGCTGCTGATTTCGATCGATGGGTTGCGACCCGACTACGTGCTGGAGGCGGACAAGCACGGCCTGAAGATTCCCAACCTGCGCCGACTGCATGCGGAGGGAGCCTTTGCCACCGGCGTCCGCGGGGTCCTTCCTACGCTGACGTTTCCCAGCCACGCCACGCTGATGACCGGTGCATCGCCCCAGAAGCACGGCATTTATGCCAATACACCCTTCGACCCGTTGGGCAAGTTCGGGCTGCGCTGGAACTGGTACTTTGAAAACTTCAAGGTTGCGACGCTGTGGCAGGCGGCGGCGAAGGCGGGTCTGACCACGGCAAACGTACGCTGGCCGCTCAGCGTGGGGGCCCCCATCACCTGGAATCTCCCTCACATCTATTTCTATGGCGGGGCCGAGGATATGAAACTCTACCGGCTGCTGTCGACGCCGGGCTTGGCCGCGAAGCTGGAACAAGAGACCCGGCTGCCGTTTCCAGATACCAAAGACGACATGGTCGGCAACGACGAGCGCTTTGTCGACTACGCCGCGCAACTGCTCACGACGAAGCGTCCCGGGTTCATGACGGTGTACTTGTCGGGGCTGGACACGGTGCAGCACGAGACGGCCCCGCTCAGTCCCGAGATGCTCGCGGTCTTGGAGCGCATCGACACGTCTGTGGGCACCCTGCGGGCCGCAGCAGAACGAATCGCAGGCAAGCGCGCGGTGATCTGCGTGGTGTCTGATCACGGCTTCATCAGCGCGGACAAGGATTTCAAGCTCCGGTTTGCGCTGCGGCAGGCGGGACTCATCGACTACGACAAGGACAACAATGTCACGGCGTGGCGGGCCTCGACGTATCTGTCGTATGGCAGTGGTTCCGTCATTCTGAACGATCCGAAAGACGACGCGTCGCGGGTCAAGGTGCGCGAGACCCTGGCGGCGCTGGCAGCAGATCCGCAGAACGGCATCGACGAAGTGATCGAAGAGGCGGAGATCCAGAAGCGCGGCGGCAATCCGAACGCGGCGTTCTTCGTCACCCTAAAGCCTGGCTATCGGATGCTGGGGGGCTCGACTCCTCCGCTTGTGGCAGCGGCCAAGCCGGGTGGCGCTCACGGGTTCGCCCCCACGCTAGCGGAGATGAATGCGGCCTTTTTCATCGTCGGTCCAGGAATCATGCCCGGACGCTCACTGGGCGAGATCGATCTGCGCGATGTCGCCCCCACGCTCGCCGAGCTGATGCGGGCCAAGCTGCCCGACGCCGAAGGCAAGCCACTTCAGCTCGGAGCAGAACCCAGGACTCGGCCCAGCGCACGTAGTCCCGGAAGCATGCGCACTCCGTGATGATCTCTGGATCGCAGCGGGCGTCTGAGCACAGGCCATGCGGCAGGTGTTGCATTTAGGATGAAAAGAAGCGGTGAATGGACGATGAACACGATGCAAAAAAGGCTGCTGGCCGGCTGCGTGCTGTTGGTCCTTCTCCCTGCTTGCCAGCATCAGCCGGAGTGGCGGCGGCGCGCGGACATCCTGCTCCGCGATTCCGCTTTTCCTCGGCCCAAAGCGCAGGAGCCCGCGTGCCTGACCGACACCATCTTGGCCGACGGAATTCGCGCCGCGGTGGCCAGCGCTGGGTTTGACCGCGTCGCGGACTTTGGTCCCCTGTATGGCGCAGGCTGTTCGTCGGCACCAGCGGGAGCTTGCGCTGCCTTGGTCAGGCGTACCGGCACGGACCAGTTCCCGCAGATCGACCTCTCGCTGATTGCCTTCAATCGGCCCGGCTGTCCGCAGCCCGTGGCCAAAGCGACCGTGCTGTTTGACCGGACGCATCCGACGGGCATTGTCGCCAGACATGACGCACGGACACTCGACATCACCAATATCCGGTTTCGCAAATGGGATGAGGCGCGATGGAACGGCGGGCGCTGGATCCTGGAAGGGGAAGGCGCAGCGGCGCAGGCGCACATCGTACCCGGAACGGAGAAGTCTTGGGATGCTCCCTTCAGCGCGGCCGAAGCGCTCGGACCCTTGCCGCCGGCGGATGGAGGAAGCGATCAGATCGACTTCCTATCGCCATGGCCCGCCAGCGTCTTCAAGATGATGGTGGCCACCTACGTGATGAAGTTGCTCGACCGCGGCCAGACGACGGACGGCATGCCGTTGAGCCTGGCAACGCCCATTGAGCTGCCCTCCCAAGAGCTGCTGGGGGCCTGTCCCAAAGAGCCGCAGACCCTGAGCCTGCGGCAAGCACTAGAAACGATGCTGCAGTGGAGCGGCAACTGTGCAACGGCCTCGCTCATTCGATTCCTGCACGCACACCAAGAGATCGTCCAGAGTCCGGAGGTCGATGACAAAGGCTTTCCCACCGCGCCACCCACGAGCAGTCGGCCGAACGAGCTGCTTGCCGAGCTCGGTCTGTCCACGATGCAGATGAATCGAACCATCGCCCGCAGCGGCCGCTGGGGAAACGCCAACGATAACTACGATTCACGAACCGCCTCGGTCGCGCACAATCACATGACGTCGTGGGACACTGCGCGGCTGTTTTGGCTGCTTGATGATCTGCCCGCGGCCTTGCAGCCTGCCTGGGAAGTGGCCCCGGGGCGGCGTGTGATGACGAACTTTGTCTCGGATGCGCAGAAGGCAGTCCTGCGCGAGATCCTTCAGAACTCCTACTCTGGCTCGGGGCTGGCGGCCAACCGCACCTGCCCTGGTCCGTCGCCCCATCCCGAGATCCCCGGTCCCCCGCCGGAGCTGGGAATTCCCGCCCGGTTGGCGAGCAAATGGCTCGATGGCAAGCGACTGCACAGCCCCATCGGTGACTATCCTTATGCCCGGGTCGTGGACGACCTTCATCCCCAAACCGACTTCTTTCCGTACAGTGCCGACCTGTCGCGCTGTCAGAAGTTTGCCGATGTGGAGTTCCTAAACAAGGCGGGGCTTACCAATGTGGCCGGCAGCAGCGTGGGCATCGTGCGCGGCCTTCCGGACTCGCGACACCGAGCTTCGCGCCACTATATCGTGAGCTTCTTTTCCACGTTGGGAACTCGCTACACCGACGAAGCGCGCCTCGCAGCGCTAGCACTGCCCAAGGATCCTGCTGCCGCCCCCAGGATCTCGACCACCCAGACCCTTCCCAGGCTCGGTGCCACTCTGGACGCTTGGCTGGCGCTGTGGCTCGAGTAGCCTAGCGTGCCAAGCGTTGCTATTTCCCGGCGAACGCGGCGATGAGGTCTTTCGACAGCGCATCCAACGGCTCGAAGTCGCGGTTGGTGAGGAGGAGGAGGATCAAGTCCTTGTCGATCATTCGGATAATGTGGTTGGCGTAGCCGGGATTGTGGCCGGTATGGTGGACGATCCGCCCTAGCTGTGGATCGCTGTCCAGCATCCAGCCCATGCCGTACTGTGACAGCGTGCCGTTGTTCAGCCGCATGGGCTTGTAGGCTTCCTCTATGGCGGCCTTGGGGACCAGCTTCTCGGTATAAAGTACCCGGTCCCATTTCATCATGTCGCCGACGGTGGAGCTAACCCGGCCCGGCCCGTAGCGTCCGGCAAGGTAGGCCGAATAGGATGCGCTCGGCAGGCTGCTCGCGCGCACCAACTTGCCGGTCTTCTTGTTACGCACATAGCCCAGCGCGAAGCGCTCAATCCGATCCCAGTCAGCGGGGCTGCGTATGTCGGTGTCGATCATGCCCACGGGCTTGAATACATGATCGCGCACGAAGACGCCGAAGTCCTGCCCTGACAACTTCTCGACGATGCTGGCAATCAGTACATAACCGCCGTTGCAGTATTCGTACTTGTCGCCAGGCGCGAACTTTCGCTCGGCTTGTATTTCTTGTAGGCGGCGATGATGTCGGCGTTGTGGGCGAGCTTGGTCTTGTCCCAATGCGCGTCCATGATTTTCTCGTAGTGAGGCAAGCCGGACGCGTGGGTGAGCAGGTGGCGGATGGTGATGCCGGGATATGGCAGGCCGGGGATGCATTTCTCCAGCGCGTCGTCATAATCCAGCTTGCCCTGCTCCTTGAGCATCATCAGGGACATGGCTGTGAATTGCTTGGACAGCGAGGCGAGTTCGAAGATGCTGTCCGGGGTTATCGGCTTGGCCGCGGCCACATTGCGCAAGCCGTAGGCGTGTTCGAACACCGGCACGCCACGCTCGGCGACCAGGACCACGCCGCTGAGATCGGCGGCATAGCGCTCCAGGGCAGCGTTGATTTTGGCTGCGACCGGGGATTGCTCGGCGGCTGGTGCAACACCAACAACAAGAATCAGCGGGAGCAACACGCGGCAGAAGGCGAAGATCGCTCTCATCGGCTTGAGCCTCTTACGGTAGGGGGTCATTGTATCGCACCAGGCTTGATCAAGCCCTGCCTGGCGCGGCCACTTCTCATGCTGCCGAACCCGCTAAGGCTGCTTGCCGCCAGCCACCTGGCTTTCCGCTACATAAGGGATCGGCTTCGCCGTTCATAACGGGCCGTCAGTTGTCGTGCTCCTCACCATTGGTGAGCATGATGATTGCCGCCCGCGAGCCAGCGGTGATCCCGGCGCGGGCAGATCGCTTGCGATTCTGAGTCAACAATCAGTTAATATGACCGTTCAGGCTAACCCATGGTTGGCAATAGGAGGAACCGAGATGATCATCCGCATCCTGAAGTTAACCGTCGTCGCCAGTGTGTTCACTGCCGGGGGAGCTCTCGCGGACGGCAAGCCCGCCACCGAGGAGGTGCCCAGTAACTTCGGGGAAACTGTTACGGGGCCGCTGGAGAAGGACGTCGTCCGTAAGGCAATCGAGCAGCACATCAGCGAAGTGAAAAATTGCTACGAGCCCGAGTTGAAGAAGAACGAGCGCCTTGCGGGTCGAGTGCTGACGAGCTTCACCATTGGTAAGGACGGCAAGGTGACCGCACCCAAGGTGGAGCAGAGCACGCTCGGGAACCCGTCCGTCGAGAAATGCATCGTGGGCGCGGTCAGCCGCTGGGAGTTTCCGAAGCCTAAGGGTGACAAGGTCGTGGTGACCTTCCCCTTCGTTCTGCGATCAGCGGGTTAGCTGACGAAGCGACTCGTGCGACCCGGAAGCTGTCGCTTCAGTGCAGGCGGAGAATTTTGAAGCCATCCCCTGTGTAACTCTCTGTGCTTGGCGGGCCGCTCCGAAGGGTTTGTCTATCGTGCCGCATATCTGTGCGGTTGAGAAGAAAGCTGGCCCTCTCTCCTCCAAATGCGGACAGACTCCTCTTGATATCTCAAGAGTCCGATCCCGCCTCAAGCAGCCTGCGTCGTAACAATTATCGAAGAAGCGATAGGCACCGCAGGTAAAGGACGCCTGCGTACCATTGGCAGTACCGAGAAAGCCGAGGTTGCGACGCAGACGGAGATGCCATCTCCCCCATCGTTGAGCGGCGTTTTCTGTGCTCAACTCATCCCTCGCAGACCGTCCGGCCAACCGGACCTCAAACGGCGAGCCAGATTTGTGACCAGCTAAATGCCGCGACGTGATACACTGAACTGGCAGATGGAGTCGGGAATAGAGCACTTTTCCCAAGTGCCGAACCTGCCAATCTATTACCCTGCCGATTCCCCCTATGAGTACATAGGAAACGATGAAAGTAGTCGAGCAATCTGGCCAGAAGAGAGGATAATCAAATGAAAACAGATAATCTATGGAAGCAGTATCTAAACGATCAACCATTAAGAAAAGCACTCATATTAGCGGACCTGGATTCATCTGACATCGGAAATCAGATATTTCTCTTATGCTGTGATGACTATTTTAAAATACAAAAGGAATCACGATTTTTGATTATCGCCTATCTGTTTCTTATCCCTGATATTTCTCCATTACAGTTAAATGTCCAGAATTTGTCAAACAAAGTGACCACAAAGAACGGAATTATGCAGAAATTCAATTACGAACTAAAGGATAAAACTTATGAGAAAGCACCAGAATTTAAGGTGGATGATACTCTAAAAAATCTATATGGCACGGTCTTATCTGACTTAACTACCGGTAATGGATCAAATGTAATGACTTCCAAGTTGAGTTTTGGGACTCTACTAGAGACATATAGAGATCAGAAGCTGACCGAGAAACAATGGGCCAATATTCTACTGGGATATAAAACAAAGAAAGAAACTTCAGAGACCTTGGTCGTGAAAAAACTGCTGTTCCCCGACTGGAGTTATGATACAAATAAATATAAAGGGACGTTCACAGGCAGTCAGATTCTCGAAAAATCAATAAATTCACATCTGCCTGATATGTGGGACCGCTGGTTTAAGTTCTGTACTGAAACTCAGAAAATTAACCCGGAGCTATTTAGTTTATTGTTCACCAAATTATTTCCAAGCCTATCTCTCTTATATTCTGACTTAGACGAGTTGGGAAGAAAAAAGGAAAATCACTTCAAATTTAGCAATTCTTCAATTCCTACACGTGAGCAAATCCTGACTGTGTTGAATGATCCCAACATAGTGAAAAAATTACCCGTGGATGTGATAAAGAAATTTGAAGAGAAGAGAAAGAAAACGGAAGTTACTCTGTCGATGCTCATTGAGGGATTGTATCCTGAAAAATAGGCAAACGGGCTCCGGGCTCCTTCAAGATATTGTGGGCCTCAGAGAATAAGCGCTGTCGCCAGCGATAGAGCAAGTGTAGGCTTTCATCGCATAAATGCTGCCTGCTCAGCCCTCGACTGCTGTTGCGTCCCCGATGGGTACCCGTCAAACAAAAAATACGCCCCGTCGCTGGCGTGAATTTGCTCCGCGTTCCTGATCCGGTGCTCTGAGCCCCCTCAACCACACAAACTGCGGCTCTGCCACACAGGCAGACCTTTCTTAGCACCCAGTTCCGGCCACATGGGAGGGGAAGGCTTACACCGTCGAGGAATTGCGGGATAGCGAGCATATCGCGGTCAACGCCCGGCACTTGCGTGTGGTTTCGTCCGCTATTGCGTAATGATTCACTCCCAAGCGCCAGCGGGAACGGAGCACACCGCTCAGTCAGACTCGGTCCGTCGAGAACTCACAAACACCAGGGCCGCGCCCGCCGCTGGCAGTGCCGTGAGTAGAAGCAGAACATGGACCGAAGACCACCGGGTCCACAGAGCGCCGATTTCTCCGCCGATGAGGTAGCCGAGTGCTCCAGCTCCGAACCAGAGGCCGGTGACGACTCCGATGAATCGGGCGGGGGCATTCCGAAGGAGTAGGGAGAGGCCGAGTGGTGTGATGAGTAGCTCTGCGACGACGAAGAATGTCAGCGATGCGGCGAGCCAGGCCATGCTGACGCGACTGTTCCAGAGTGTGGTGGGAAGGAGGACGGCGAAAGAGAGCGCAGAGGCGAGGAGTCCGATGGCGACGAGGCTGCCCAGGCTGATGAGCTGTTTTAGTTTGGAAAGGAGCGCGAGCTGGACTGGTGCGAGCAGAATCACAAGCACCGCTGGGAAGGCGACGAACCAAGAGATCGGAACCTCGAAACCGAGGAGGAAACGGTCGACTCTGTCCTTAGCCCAGAGCAGGAGTGCTCCTTCTGCTTGCGTGGTGCAGAGTGTGAACAGGAACATGGCGAGCGTAAGTCCAGCGATGACATGGACTCGATTGGGAATTGGTAGTGCAGTGGTGTCGACATGTGTGTTCGAGTCCGCTGGCGACGAAGTCTTGATGCCGCTTGGGTCAACTTGTCGTTGCCAGAATAGGACTCCACCCAGACTCATCATGAGTGCGGCGGATGCATAGGTGATGCTCCAGCCTGCATAGCGAAGGAGTAGTCCAGCGGACAGAGAGCCCGCAGCGGCTCCTACGTTGACTGCCATGTGAAGTAAGATTTGGGCTCCTTCAAGTCGACTGTCTCCCGACGAATAGATTGCAGCAAGCATCCTTTGGGTGCTGGGTTTGTAGAGCGAGTGACCTGCGATAAGTAGACCGAACGAGACGTACAGAGTTGATCGGAATGGCAGCGAGAGCGTGATGTAGCCGAGTAGTAGGAGGAGCGTGCTAAGGCCGATTCCTCGACTGGGTGAGCTGGTTCTGTCGAGTAGATGGCCACCAGGGAGAGATCCGAAGTAACCTGCTGCGCTGACGATTCCCAAGATGCGTAGTGCATCCCCGCGAAGGAATCCGAAACGCTCGCAGAGCATGAGTGCCGCCGTCGAGATCAGCGTGAACGCGGCCCATCGTTCGCACAGGACGGCCAAGCAGACTTGGTAAAAACCTCGCGGATGCTCTGCTGCTAGCGTTTGGTAGATCGATACCAAACGCCACGGGGAATTGGGTTGGGAAGGACGGTCTGATGGTGGGTCCGGTGAGGCTGACATGAGGATTCCTGAACTCCTGTTTGGTAGGTTGAGATGGGTAGTCTTTGCGCCAAGAGTCATGAGCAGCGTCCTCGCGCTTCGATTGCCGAAAACCCTCGGCTGGCTTTGGTATGCAGAGGGTAAGTGGCGTTGCTGAGCCCGCTACTGGAATTGGACGGGCAAGTCAGGGAGCGGAGACGGACGGACCGGATGGGCGGGACTGTCAATTCACTGGAAGCGAGTGGAAATCGGATTGTCGAAATTGGAAACGGGTGGAAAAGTGAGCGCCACAGCCATCTTCTGTTCGGGAATCTCGTGCGCTGGACAAGGACTCCCGTGGTAAGAACGGCCTATGTCTCACGGAGCCTCTGCCCAAGCATCGTCATCGACGGAAATGGACGCCCTATCGATCGAGGACATTGCCGACCACGGCCTTCCATCGGCGCTGGCACAGCTTCTACGGACGGCGCGCCATCACATTGCACAGGCTGCCGATGCAATGAAGGAAGTGGCGTCGCGCTCGGACGATGCCGATTGGAACGAGCAGACAGAGCAGCTCCGACGAATTGCATCCTTCGTCGAGGACCGAGTAGTGGCTCTCGATTTGGGACAGCGGTCCTTCCTGCTGCCCGATCAGTTTCAGCGCTTCTCATCACTGCTTCGTCAGCGAAGGGAGTCCGGGCTTCTGTCCCGCAGTGAACTATCCAAGCGCGCCGGCCTGTCCGAACGAACCATCAAGAACATCGAGAACGGCCAGGGGTCGCCATCGCGAGATACCGTGCTGCGCCTGCTAGATGTCGAAGAGCTGTCGCTCACCTGGAAGGATGTGCTCGGCGACCCGCCGCAGCCCAGCGGCGCGACCGACGAAGCGTCAGACAGCAATTACAACTGCTACATTCCGCCGGGCTATGACTCCATGCGGATGGTTCAGCAGCTTGTGCGGATGCTCAACGGCACCGGAGGTCACATCGAACAGACTAACGCCTATCTGGAGCATCGGAGCGCGCTGGCATATGTGTCGATGTGCCACGAAGTCGAGTATGTGACGGCGTACCGAGCCAAGTACCCGCTTGATAGCCTGGCTCGAAGAGTCATCACAGAAGGTGGGAATAGTCCCCTAAAGGTCATTGCTCTCGGAGCGGGCGACGGATATCTGGAAGTGCGGCTGGTGCAGCACCTCCTGTCGATGCGCGCCAAGCCAGACATCGAACTGTTGCTCTTCGACATCAGCCAGCCACTGCTGACGGCGGCCTACCAGCACGCGATCGACACCTTCGGCGAGCAGTCTGCTGTCCACACTCTCCTGGTCCACGGCAATTTCCACGACCTGGCGCAGTACCCCCAGGTCAGCTACACGCCCGCCAAAGGTCGTCGTCGGCGTCTCTACACCATGCTTGGCTACACACTGGCCAATCTCGACAGCGAGCCGCGATTTTTCGAGCACAGCCTCGCGCACTGCCAGCCCGGCGACATGTTACTCCTCGATTTCCAGCAGCGGCCATCACCCGTGGGGACCAGCGAGGACGAGATCCGACGGCAAGATCCGGCCTTCCACCATCCCTTTAAGAAGGTTCATGCCGACTGGCTCGGTACTCCCTTCAGCGCACACTGTCGCGACTACGTGTCACACGAGTTCTCTCTCCAACTCGTAACGCAGTGCTTGATCCCAGGCAGCTACGCGCTGGATGCCGTCGCCACTGTCCGCACGCGCAGCCACGCCGAGCGTCGCTTCTCGATGTTCCGGTTCAAGCGCTACGATGAAGCCCTGCTCGCGGAAAGCCTCGCCCGCTTCGGCTGGGAGAAGCTCATCGCTCTGCCCATCGGAGAATCGGAGCGAGCGCCGGTGGCGATGTTGCTTGTGAAGCGGTAGGGGGATCTAGGTGCTCATACCTGGTTGGACCGTCTGATCTGCCTAGCGCAGCTACCAAGTGATTACTGTCAACTGTTTGCTTGACCCACCGCATCTAGGCTCGTTCGATCCGTTGCAATCCAGCATCGCCGGGTTCATCTAGGCATTGCTCGAATCACTTGCATTCTGAGGTTTTCATCTTTTCTCAAGCGCTCAAAAATACGCTTTGGATCCGATGAAAGATAGCTGCTAAACGTGCCCGGTGCCCAGCCAAGCGCGGAGACCAGCGCATCACGATCGTTTGGAGCAAGGCTCCGAATGCCTGCTACTGTGATTCTTCGATACTTCGCAAGCCGTCTATCATTCAACGTGATCGGGTCGTGGAATGAAGAATCTATGCGCTCATGCAGATAATCATCATTTCCATTTATGCGATCAGGATTTTCCCAGTCTTCCCACCTCTGCTTAAACATTACGGCATCAAGAACGACGCAGCAACTCTTAGTCGGGTGTGTACGGACACCTCGACCAACCTGTTGAACCGCAACCCTTGGGCTAAGCGTTGCTCTCAACATTACTAGCATATCGATGTCATCCACGCTAACTCCCTCCGAAAAACGGTCGATTGTGAGCAAGACCCGCAATCCATCTTCCACAGAGCCTGAACTGAATTCTTTAAACACATGGAGTGGAGGTTGTGCGGATGAACCCTCATGTGCAATAAAGTCTCCCACGGAGAGAGCAGCCTTGGAAAGAGACTTTTTGACCGCGAGAAGAAATGGCGCGTAGGCATCATCGCCGACCGGCGGTAAAAAGATAACGACACGGCGTGAATTGAACTTCGCGATATTGTCCCGGATTTGTTTGACGAGTTGCTCGACTCGCTGCGACGTACCGGCTAGAGCGTCCCAGACACGATGCAGCGCAATCTTTGAATAATCCCCCATCTCGATTTCTGGGCTTTCAAGTAGGCTTGTGATTTCACGCTGAACATCTGCGGTGCCGATCCGCTCAAAATGAAGCGGCACGATGACGCCGAGTTCTGTCATCTGCTGTACGGACCGCAGAGGACGGTGCCGCTGCGCAGCGGCACCGGAGTTTCCAAGCCAAGAGTCAATGAAGCTACTCACTCGAAACTTCTGTTCTTCCATCCTGCAAGGTGTTGCTGATAGGCCAAGGATGGGCACACTTTCTCGCTCTCGGAGCTCATCTAACAATCCTGTATAGCTCTTCGGTCCTCCGTGCCCGGATGGTGCCCAGTTATGCACTTCATCTGCGACAGCTACCCTGATAGCGATGCGCTCTGCTTCGTCGATCGTGCTTGCTCGTGCAACCAACAGTCGTTTCCGACACGCTTTCGCGATGGTTTTGGGGATCTGCTCGTAAAGAAAGTTCAGTCGCTTGCTGACCGTTTGCTCAATCCAGCGATTCGGCGCAATGTACACACCGATACCGTCGGGCGAGCCTTCTGCCAAATTCTTTACAAGCCAATATAGTGCGATAAAGGTCTTTCCGCAGCCAACCGGGAGATACAGAATTTCGTTGAGGTATGGAGAATTTGCAAGATCGCCATAGATTTGCCACTGCCAGCCGTCGTGATACCCTCGGAGTTTTTCCTCCAGGAGCTTGAGCAACGGCCCGAATGGATCCGTGATCCAGAGTTTCCTTTGCTGTGGGAGTGTCTCTCTGGGGAGGCGACGCGCACCAACAGTAGCAGGCCCATCAACGATCACGCTTCCTTTCTTGGTATGCTCTAAATCATTACACTCATCGGAAAAAATTGGGGAAGCACGATCCCAAAGAGAGCGCGCTTCCTCTAGCATACGCTCAGCAGCATCTTCTTCACTGCGAGCATTTACTTCGATCTCAACAATCGTTTCACAGGATGACGTGAGTGAGGCAGATGAAGCATTAAAGCTCCCAGCAAGCGCTAAAATTGGATTCTTCTTGTGAGACTCAGCAACAATCATTTTGGCATGAATCTTACCGTAGCCACCATCGCGGGCGGCTCCACCATCGATATCTGCCATATCCTCCGGTACTTCTTCATCATCGCTCGAACTTTTGAGGCCTCGGACTTTGACGTTCTGGTCAGCAAGCAAAGCTAATGTCGCACGTGTGATAATCTGCTCAAATGCTCCTGCCATGGTTGGATGGCGAACGAGAATCCGTAGGGACGCCCCGTACTTCGCAATTGTTGGCAGAAGAGGCGTTAGATCAGGAGGCTGGTGAGCATTGTACGAAACCCAATACACCGTACTCTTTGGTGAACTCCGAAGAGCATCGATGATGCGCGCAAAGATGACCTTCCCAACGCCACGTCGTTCGAGGTAGAATTTCACAACATCACTCCTTCACTTTTCTTCAAGAGAAGCGAGTATTTAGCACGGTATGCACCAAGGATAGACAGAACCAACCGAGGCTTCGCTGCGAAGCCTCGAGCATCGTCGGAGCTGATCTTTGGATCGGACATACGATTGCCTGCCTTGGTCGACACTGCGCGGATGTTCTCCCTGGCCCGTCGATTGGATAATCGAACCTTGGGATGGACTTACGGTTCTGAGTAGTCTGCATGAGTCAGTCTAGTGGCTACTATCGAGCGTGCTGTAGATTGGCCTGAACGAGTGCACTTGAATCAAGCATGCGACCACCTGGCGTGCGATACTGAGTCTCAGGGGGAGAACAATGTATGTACTTCCCTCAACTTCGCTTGTGGCCCGTCCTGCTTCGTTTTCCGATTGTGAGTGACTGTTCTTCCAGCCTGTTGGCCGGCCACACCTAGTCCTATCATCATCGCGAGAGCGCTCTGTTCAGCGCGGCTACTCCGCCTGCCACGCTGCTCCTGTTCTCATCGCGACCCTCCAAGCGGTAGCGCCTCCTCGCTCTGATGCATGAAGTAGACCTTGCGGATCTGCCAACCACCTAGAAGACTCCTTTTCGGGATTCAATCCTGCGATGGCTCCGATGCTGTGATCTATCTGGACAAGAAATTTCTGTCTGACCTGCTATTCTCAGGACCGCTCTCTCGTCGGCTTTTGTCCATCAACCTGTAGAACATGGCTGGCTGTAGCTTGGGTGACTTCAGTGGGATCAGCCGACAGGATTCCTCCGACGAAGCCGGCCTCTGTTGACTGGGTCAGTTCAAGCTGAGATCGTCCTGATAACGAGCCCTGGTCGCGAACACTCGTCGTCAGCCAAAACCTCACCGCCCCAAAAATCCAGTATGACGCGACGGACGATGGCGAATCAGCTTCCACATGCGATCGAATTGCCGCGTCTCGATTCGATTACACAGAAAGGACTCGCTGTCAGCGTCGAGCATGACTCCGTCCGGCTGCCAGTTCGAGGGTCTGGTACGGCACTGCGGCGGATCTGCCACCAGTGCCCAGCGCGCCGCCATCGCCATGTCATGCGCCTGCTGGGGCAGCGACTTCTCTTTCAGCAGAGGACGTCCGGTAATCCGCAGTCCGCGCCCCGCCTGCCAGTGTGCCAGCGACGCTGAATCAATGAGATAGTCCAGCATGGTCGTCATCAGTGGGTCCAGACTGGGGTCGTAGGTGCCGTCGCTGCTGTGCACGTGAACCGCGCTCTCTTGTCGATGAAGGAGATCCTCGAGACCTCTCTTGAGCCTCTGCTTGTGCTCCTCCAACTTCGCCTCTCTCTCTTCCAAATCCACTTTCGCTTGGGCCGCTTCCTTCCGTGCTTTGTCCCGTTCCTTGGTGAGCGCAGCGACGGCATGGCTCTCTCCTATGGCCCGTGCTTCATGCTCTGCGCGTACGTCTCTCGCATGCTTGGAGAGCGAATCTCTCTGCTTCCGTACCCGATCCAGCGCAGCACGTCCTTCTCCAACGGCTCTCTGTGCGCCAATCCGACCTGCACTCTCTCGACAGAGTGCGGAGCGCATCTGTGCCGTTCCTTCCTGTAGGCGTTCACTCCTGATCATTTCGCGGCTCAGTGCACTCTGGCTCCGCAAAAGCTCCGCTTGCAGCGCAGACAACTGCTCAGAGAGAGCCTCTGTATGCGTGCTACTGCTCGACTGCGCCGCGAGGTAGGCTCGTCGCTCCTTGGCTGATTCCTTTCTCTCCGCTTGAATCACTGACAAGAGCTTCGATTCTCTCTGGCTGCGTACGGAAACAGGCGCGATGGGGAGTTGTTCTCGTGCCGCCATCTCCTCCTCCAGTTCCTGGACTCGCAGCTCTGCGTCTTGACGCTCCCGCGCCGCCTGGTTGGCTCGGTGTCTCTCCTCTTCCGCTTCCTCTCGCACCGTCGTAAGCTCACGCTCTGACATCTTGAAAGCCCGCTCCAGAGCGCGCTGGTGTTCCTGAAGTCGCTCGATCTCCTCCTCTGAGGCATTGCTAGAAGCAGAAGTCTGCGCCTCTGTGTCCGCGAGTCTCTGCTCTGTTTTCGCGTGCTGCTGACGCTCTCCCGCCAGCAGTTCCAGCAGCTCTTGAATCTGTGCCTCCAGCGCTGCAATCGATCGACGTGCGCGCAATGGGAAGGGATACCGACCCGACAGCGGACGAATCAGCTCGCGCTCACGAATCTCGCGGTACAGCCGCCGAAGTTCCTCCCACCTCTCGCGATAGACTGCACGCTTCCGGGCTCGATGGGAGCGCACCCGACAGGTAGAGCCACAGTATTCTGTGTCGGCGCGCTGTAGTCTGGGTAAGGTAAAACCGCAAACGACACACATCTTCTTCGTCGGCATTTTTCGATTCCCAAACTTTCCGTTACACCTTGCGATTATTACCGAGAATCAAAGGGAAAAGTCGTTACACCTTCTTTCAAAGTATTTTCGCGTACTTACATTTTTCCGACGGAGACGAGAGTTTTTGAAACGGACGATCAGACCGGAGTACGCTCTTTGAAATGGGGATCTGCAAGCACTGTGGCGAGCCACTTGAAGACGGAATGAGAGCGGACGCACTCTACTGCCGCAAAAAGGGTTGTCGATCCGGTGCGTACCGAGATCGAAAGAAGGCAACGGAATCAGCGACGAAAAATACATCGAAACATACAACCTCTTTCACGGTTTCATGCGCCTGTGGGAATCGTCTGCAAGTGCAGGTGACGCAGCTCGGACCGTGCGATCAAGATGGATCTTCGGATGTAGATCCGCTGCTCGATTCACCCAGCTCGGAAGCCGCAATAGACGTAGCGAGCCGTAGCGAGTCACAGCTATTCACGCAGACCTCGGAACCGCAAGCCCTCGCAAGCGTAGTCAGAGACGTCTCCGTTACGCATCCCACATCGATCGCATCTTTTATCTTCAGAAACCGCAAGCCCGCAGACCTCCCTTCACCCCGCGTTCACCACACGTACGAACTCTTCGCGATCAATGAAGTGGATGGCAGAGCGGTTCCACTGCTAACGGCTTTTCCGCTGCACAAACAGGAGGGAAGGACGCACATGCGGCTCCAGATTGGGGATACCGCAACGGATGGCTTTGGCCTGGCCGGTGCTCCTGGCCGCTGGCGAGACTTCTACGGAGAGCGCAGCCCAACAGACTTCGGTCAAGATGCCGACCGCGCCGTCATGTACTGGGAACTCACCGAAAGAGGAGGGCGAGGCAAAGCCCTTCCAATCGACTGGTTAACCACCTACGTCGGCCCCGATTGGCGCGACAAGCTGTTCTCGTAGCGTTGCGGTGTGGCTCGTGAACGCTGCTTACTGGTAGGAATGCTCAGCGTCGCCGCCGCTTCTGCTTCGGTTGGACAGCCTTCTGCGCCTCGGCACTCACCCGCAACAGATCCATCACCCCCGCCGCATACCAAATGTCACCGCGCTGCGGAAGGAGTCGCTCACTGTGCAGCGTGCTCGCGATCTGCCGCAGACTCAGTCCATGCTTGCGCAGTTCCACCGCTCTGACCGCGACAACCTTCTTGTCTCGCACCGCATCAGGAGTTGCCGCATGCCGCTCGATCTTCGACGGTGCCGACTTGCGCGGACGATCCGGGTCCACCACTCCTGTTCGTTCTAAGACTCGGGCAACCGTCCGGCGATGCCACGGCTTACCACGACAAGTGATTCCTTCCGCGTCCAGAAATTCGCAGATCCGCCGAACATACACATCCTCTTCATACAGCTCGCGGATGCGCCGAATACCTCTCTGTTCTTCTTCCACCTCGACGAGATTTCGCCTTCCATGGGAGTCCACCTGATCCGCGTACTTCCATCCATAAGGAGGCGCGCCAAACTGGACTCCCAAGTTCTTGAGGTGCTGCATTCCTTCGCGAGTCCGCTCGCAAATCGCCTCGCGTTCCCACTGTGCCACCGACATCAGCACGTTGAGAACCAGCTTCCCCGCCGCTGAGCGGGTGTCTATCGAGTCACTCACCGCGAGCAGCGACCACGGCTTCCCATCGCCAAAGTAACTCTCACAGAGGACTCCCAAGTCCTTCACACTGCGCGTCAGTCGATCCAATTTCACGACGACAACCGCATCCGCCTTCCCAGCATCAAGCATCCACAGCGCACGCCTAAGTCCCGGTCGATCCAGAGACTTTGCGGAGATCCCATCGTCGGAAATAATCTCTATTAGATCGATCTCATGCGCAACGCAGTGCGCTCGAATCCGCACCCGCTGTGTCTCAAGACTCAC
>WBZP01001600.1_pt1 | contig 27453 bp, 46 predicted proteins | sample 5204301 | NCBI WGS metagenome assembly WBZP01 (sample SAMN12412401, study PRJNA552823) | activated sludge metagenome | isolation source: activated sludge from nitrification reactor of wastewater treatment plant... | place: USA: Pennsylvania | collected 2017 | reverse complement strand
GCTGTCTGCACAGCGTCTCGCTGCAACTCGCTGATGGAGTCCGAGGCGTAGATGGCGAAGCGGCGCATTTCGGCCGCCACCTCGGCCAGCAGCGTATGATAGCGCTCTTGTCGGAATAGCCAGGCCGGTGAGATCTCCTCTCCTTTGTCTCCGGCCGCGAGGATGCGCTCACGAATCGCGGCGAGCTTCTTCTGTAGCACTTCGAAGACCCGCCCATATTCCCGCACCATCGCAGCCGCCGCTTGCCCTTCCCGACGAGCGATCGCGGCCCGAAATTGTTCGGCGATCTGGTAGATTTCGGGTGACGGCATTAGCTGACAGCATCGGTGAAGCCAGGCATCAGCCTGATCGTACCCAGCTCCGCCGTGATGATGTCACCGTCGCTGGAAATTAATTGGATGTCATACTGATAAGCATAATTAGCCAGAAACTCAGCTGACTGTTCTGAGGAAATCACGAAATATAAGGCCACAGGCGAATCCGTATCGACTTGGGTGATTTGGCCGCTCTCGCTTGAGCTGGCGACGATCGACAGCTGCAAGACGCCCGGATCAGCTTGAGAGCTGGATAATTTGACCGTGAAATACGCCTTGGCGATTGTTTCTCCCGCCGGCAAGCCAGTGTACAGGCGTTCGATCTTGATCGTGTCGCCCACGACTTGGTTGGAAATGATTTGTTTGATCGCCGCCATAACCTACCTCATTGGATTTGCACAGTGCGCGTATTGCCGCTGTCCACGTGAAGGGCACGGTAATCACCGCTGTTCACGCGAAGGACACGGTAATCGATTGCGAGGGGCGTAATTACCACTCCCAAAATGCGCGGCGCGCCCAGCCGCACCTCAATTGCAATGCCGCTCGGAGACACTGTCACCACGCCTGGCGCCAGCAGCGCATCACCAAACATTGCGACGCTCGCGATTCCCCCGGGGACAATCGCGGCCAAGCTGTTGATCAGCGGAGATCCCAGAGATGCCGCAGCATCAAGCCCTGGCGGCGCCACAAGCACTTCGCCAGGCGTCAGCAGCGCGGCCCCGAACGATTGGCCAGCCAAAATTCCCTCTGGCAGCACCATCAACCCACTGGTGCCAATCTGAACATCGCCCAGGGTGGCAGGGGATGTAATCCCGCTGGGCGCGAGCACCACGCCGCCCGGCGTCAGGAACGCCGTGCCGAATGCGAGCCCGGCGGGAATGCCAGTGGGCGACACGGTTACCGGCCCCACCGAGAGCACGGCCGATCCCAGCGCCACGGTCGAGGCGATAGAGGCCGGAGCGATCAGCGCCCCGCCGGAGGACAGGAGCGCCTCGCCGAAGGTGGCCGTCGCCGCGATCCCTCCCGGCAACACAAATACTCCGCCAGGAGCCAGCGACGCGACGCCGAATGCCGCCTCGTCAAGCAGTCCCGAGGGGGCGAGTCGCGCCAAAGCCGACAATGCGGGCTGGCCCATTGCCACAGTCGACCCAAGCCCGCTCGGCAAAATCGTCGTTAATGCGGAGAGCGCCGCCGTCCCAAACGCCTGGCCGACAGGCAACCCGCTCGGGCCGACAATTACTCCGCCCCGGCCCATAGTCAGCGTGCCGAACGCCTGTCCGCCGGAGATTCCGCTCGGCAAGATCAGCGCCCCGCCCGACATCAGCACCGGATCGCCAAACGCGGCGGTCGCTGCCAGGCCGCTCGGTAAAATCGCGACGCCGCCCACGCTGAGCGCCGGAGAGCCGAGCGCAACGCCCGTGCCGATCCCCGAGGCCAAGATCGTCGCCAAGGCGTTGACCAGCGGCGAGCCCAACGCCACGCCGGAGCCGATGCCGCTCGGAGAGATTGTCGCCGCCCCAACGGAGAACGCGGGGCTTCCGAGCGCTACAGCCGACGCAATTCCCGAGGGCAGAATCACTACTCCGCCTGGCGTCACGGTCAGGGTCCCGAACGCTTGCCCGGCGGCAATTCCGCTGGGAGCGATCGAGGAAAGCGCCGCGATAATCGCCGTGCCGAAATCCGCGCCGTCTGCAATTCCACTGGGCGCGATCACGGCGATTGCAGACAGCGCCGGTGAGCCGAACGCCACGCCGGGCGCGATGCCTGTCGGCAAAATCGCGACTCCCCCAATCGTCAGTATGGGTGAGCCCAGCCCGATCCCCGAGGCGATGCCGCTCGGCAGGATCGAGGAGAGAGCGTTGACCACGGCCGATCCGAGGGCGACAGTCGAGGCGAGCCCGCTCGGAGAGATCCGCGCCACGGCGGAGAGAACAGAGGAGCCGAAAGTTTGCCCGTTGGACACGCCCGACGGGGCGACGCTCACTCCTCCCGGCGTCAGCGTAGCCGATCCCAGCGCCACGCCGGACGCCACGCCTGAGGGCGACAGCGTATTCAGGCTGGTCCTCGTGGGCGTGCCGAAATCCGCGCCGTCGCTCAGGCCCGACGGGCTGACTGTCTGCGTGCCGCCGCTCGTGGCAATATTGGCCGTGCCCAACGTCTGCGCGTTAGCCAGCCCGCTCGGCGCGATCGTGTTCAGGCCGCCCCGCACCGCCGTCCCAAACGTCGCCGATACCGCGAAGCCGCTGGGCGCGATCGTCTGCGGGACCGTGTAGGTGATGACGATCTTGGGATCGCTGGCAGTCCCGGTCGTCTCCGCTGCTTTCCAGGCGATCAGGACAGAATAGGGATAGCTTCCGGTGTCGTCGGGCTGAATGCCGTTGGCGTCGTCCTGCGCCCGAATGCAGTACTGCGTCATGCCGGTTTTGCTCACCAGGGCCAGGCCCGAGCTGTTCAGCGTCCAGCCATAGTAGCCCGTCCCGCCAGTCCAGAGGTACGCATCCACCGCTGTCGCCAATTGTGTCGAGCCGTAGGACTCCCAGCGCGCCTGGGTCGTGCCGATTGAGGTGGCAGAGGTCGTAATCGTGCTCTCCAGCAGCCTCAGCTGTCGGTTCCCGCTGGCTGGACTGGTGCCCGGCGAGGAGTTGCGGCAGAGCTCGACAGTCGCGCCCGAGATTGTGGCATTGTCATTGAGGCTGGCCGTGTTGAATCGCAGCCAGCATCGAGCGACATCGTATTGATCCGAGCCTCCATCGAAGAACACCGAATTTTCGCAACTGATCGTCGAAGACCCCACATCGCTGTTGGAGCCGCTGGCGAAATCCGGCCCGCCGCGCGCCGCGTTGTAGCTGGAATCGGAGCAGCGCCAGAAGCCGTCAAAATCGGTATTGCCGCCGCCGCCATTGGTGTTGACCGTCAGCGTGTCGAAGCCGTAGCTCCACTGCGGAATCCAGCGATCGGCGATCAGCTCGTCCCAATAGTGGATGGCCCACCAGAGCGGGCGCAAAGCCCAGTAGAGCCGTTTGGCGAATTTATCGTGGGAGTAGTATTCGGCCTGATACTGCGGCAAGCCCTCCGCCGCCGTGAAGCCATGGAAATAATGCACCGCCTGCGGCTCCAGGCGGTGAATCGGCGCGCGACAATTCGCCGTGCGCTCCGCGTTGTGAATACGGAGCACCCAGCGAAACCAGTAGCTGGTCAGCCGCCAATTAAGCAGGAACAGCAATAGCCGCTGATGGCGCGAGAACCACGCCGCGTCAAACGCCAGCCAATGCTGTTTCTGCTCGTTGGCCATTCATTTTACTGAGGGACGCCGACCTGGGTTTCCGAGGGAATGCCTTCGGCCGCGATCACCTGCACCAGCGCGGCCTTCTCCTGGTCGGTCAGCGTGGCCGCCTTGCGGATGGCGTTCTCGCGCACCAGCTTCGCGTCTTCGAGCGCCGCGATGGCGCGCTTCTCCGCGTACAGCGCGTTGATCTGTTCGTCGATGAGGAGCTTCTGCGCCTGCAGCTCCGCGACAGAGTAGGTCGAATAATCCGGCATGGGGATTCTCCTTGATTGAAGTTGTTGCCTCGGCTCCAGCCGCAGCTACAGCGCGAAGATCTTGTTGCTTCCGTTGTCCCAGGTGATCGTGATGTCGCCGCCGTTGGGCGTCACCGGCAACCCGGTCGCCGTGTCGAGGCGCGCGATCAAAGGACTGGTCGCCGCACTGCCCGTGTCTTTGTAGATCACGATCTGCGTCACTTGCGAGCCGGACACAGCGGTAAAGGTCAGGTCCGCCGCGTCAAAGATGCCGTTGGTGATCGTCTTCGAGGCGAGCGTCCCCGGCGTCCCCACCACGTTGGCGGACACGCTGGAATAGTACTGGTCGGTGCTCATGTTGGCGCTGTAACTCGCGGTCACGAGCGCGACCTTGATCGTGTCGGTGTCGAGATCCACCGACGGGTTGAGCGAGAGCATGCTCTCTTTGTACTTGGTGTAAAGGGCGTTTGCCATTTATCTCCCTCCCTCTGTCTGCTGCATTGCGGTTGCGATTACGTAATCGCGTCGTTCGCGGTACTCAATCGCGCGTTGATTTTGCTGAAAATCTGACTAATACTGGCTCCCATCGCGGTCAAAATGAACACGGCCGCCGCGCCGATCAGCACCAGCAGCAGCGAGTATTCGACGATGTCCTGTCCTTGTTCGTCTTCCAAAAATGCCTTGAACATAAGCCTCCTTAACGGGGTTGGAGCGCGTACCAAGCCAAGATCGCGAGTGCGATCAGGGCCTGGCGGATTGGGCGGTAAAAATGACTCATCTCTGTAGCAGCGCGGTGTGAATCTGCTGAAGATCCGCGCGGATATCCAGCAGCGCCTCGCGAAACTCGGTCCGCGTAACGTGCTGTTTGATGTCCGACTCGATCTGCTTGATGCGTTGGTCCATTTGCTCCGAGAGCGATCGCAGCTCCTTGCGATTGACCTTCGTGAGCGACCCGGCCATCCAGCCGGACGCCACTCCAACCAACGCGGCTACTCCGCTATCCATCCACTCCGGCATGATCATGCGTCTCTCTTTCACGGGGCCGACCTTTCAACTGGCGCTCCGATCGCGATTCGCTTCGCACGCGCCTCCCCCAGCCGCGCGCCGGCTAACCGCGACCGGGGCATAAGCTACATGCGCGTATCCGGGCTGTAGGGCGCTTGCGCCGGCGAGCCGTCGGGATTGTTCCAATGGGCCTTGGCCGCGACCACTGCCTGCAAGATCGCCAGAGCCAGGCCGATGACGATCTGCAAGCGGCCGGACCACAGCGTTAAATTGCCGGTTTGCAAAATTGTCGCCAGGGACTGCGCGGTCATGTTCGTCGTGAATTTCATAACACCCTCGCCAATTGCAGCAGGAGCGAGGCGATCATGACGGGGCGTTGCCACTGCCTGCCGGTTTTCAGAATTTTGTTGATCTCTGTCGCCATTTCCGGCCATTGGTCGGTCATGGCGGCCACATTCGCCGAGGTCTTGGCCATTCCCTCGCTGCTGGCGTCCAGATTAGCCAGTATCGATGGAATCGCCTCCGAGGATAAGATTTTTTGGACTTGTTCCGCCGAGGCTGTCCCGGCCCTGATTCCGCTCACAAGCGCGGCCGCTATCTGTTGCTCGTCCGCCTGAAAAGCCGCGGCGAGATCGGAAAGATTGCGGCTGGCGCTTGTGATCTGGGGCAACAGCTCTTGGTTGATTCGCCGGTCCGAGTTGGCCAGTAATTGCTTGGCCTGCGCCGTCGCCTGGACCAGCTCGGGAAGCAGGTCGTCGTTCAGTCGCGCCAGCGTGACCTGGCCGGCTTCGCCCAGCCGCAGGGCCGAGCGCCGGGCGCGCAACGATTCCGGCGACTCCCACTCGGCGCGTGCCGCCTTCGCCGCCGCTTGCACCTCGAAGGCCGCGATCTTGGTTTGCTTGGCTGTCTGTGTCGCCTCGATCAGCGCCAGATTGGCCTGGCGCCCAAGTCGATCGACATGCCAGGCCGCCACGGCGCACAGCGTCGCGCCCGCCAAGGCGAGCACGACGAGGGCGCCGGTTTTGATCGCCGCGTTTGTCATCAGGCCGCCGGTTCCTCCGGAGGCGGCTCGGGCAGCTTGGTCTGGAGGGCATCGAGCGCGCCGGCGAAGCCCGTGAGCTGCTCGACGTAGCCGGCCAGCTTGGTCGACAGTTCCGCCTCGCCGATCCCCGGGAGCGCCGCCTTCAATTCCTCGATGTCCTCCTTCAGGTTGTCGATTTCGGCCTTGGTCTCGCCGATCTCCTTGCCGACAAGTCCGAGTGCCGTTTCCAGATCTTCGAATTTCGCCATTATCGATTCCTCCAGGATGGTAATGAGCCCGCCCAGCGCCGAGACCATTGTCGCGAGCTGGTCAAGCTTTTTATTGATTCCGCTCCAGGGCCACATTATGAGTTCGGGTTGCGGGCCTTGAGCGACTCAAACGCCAACGCCACCAGGATCGCGATCCAGTTGCCTTTCAGCTCGCCGGTCGCCTCCTGGACTTTCTTCCACGCGTCGTCTTTCCACAGATGGAAGTCCTTGTTGCTGTTGATCAGCGCCAGATTGGCCACGATCGCCAGCGCTGTCTCCCAGTATTTGCTCAGGAATTGATCGAGTCCGGGCCGGGTAAAGATCCCCTTGATCCAGCCAATGAGTTTCTTGAACCAGTTCATGGTCAATGCCCCTTAAATTTGTTGTAGGCTTCGGCCAGCTGCTCGTCGTAGCGATTGCGACGATAGGCCGGCCCATTGTAGATTCGCGCGAATCCCGCCCAGTCCAGCCGCTGCAGCTCGTCGGCCAGGCCGCGATTGAGCAGAAACTCGACCATCAGCGAGAGCTGCGCGGTTTCGCTTTCCCTCATCTGCTGCACGAAGGTCTCCAGGTTCACGCCGCAGAGCGCATGATTGAAGCCCATGATTTGCGGCAACCCCCAGCTCGCCGATTGGAGCGCCGCCGTCCGGTCGAGACGGATCGCTTCCTCGAGCCTGATCCACTCCGCCAGCCCACGAGCCTCTGCCGTGCGCCCGTAGGCATAGCCGCCGGGCTCCACGTTCGACAACGAGGGATGGCCGGCGTCGAACCGGCCGCCGGTCAGCCGGCGAAACCAGTGCCGCTCAAACAGCACCTTCGGTCGACCGTCCGGCAAAAAACCGGCGCCGGCCGCCTCGACCCGCACCACCGCTTGAATAGCCGCGACTTCGCAGCCAAGAACTTCGGCTGCCAAGTGGTAATCAAGATCGGTCAAACGCGCTTTCATCGTCGGCAGAATACTGCAAGGCAAAACTTTATTTCAGATCAGGTCGTCGTCGTCGTCGCGGGTCAGCAAGGCCGGCAGTGGTTTGGCTAAAAAATAGAGCTTGATCGTCGCTCCTCGGGCCGCGGCGGTCTTGCCCCCCTTGCGCCGCTCCTCAACCTGGCCGATCTGGACCAGCCGCGCGATGACGCGCGCCACCCTCTCGACCGGCATGGCCGATTCCTGCGCGATCTGCGGCAGTTCCGCGGCTCCTGAGTGGATTATTTCCGCGATCCAGCGCTCTTCTTCGGTCAGATGGCTGAATAAATCATTTCCAAATCGCGCTTCCGCCTCCCGAATGGCTCGGCGCACCTGAACGTGAATCCATTGTGATGTGCTCCCCGCCCCCAGCAGCTGCAAAGCGCGTGTAAAGCGCCGCCGCAGGGGCATGGGCAAATGCTTGATCTCGGCAACCCTTCTCATTTTTTTTCGATCCTCCGAAAAATACCACGTCGCGTCACGACGCACTTTCTGCGGCCGTGCGGCATACGTCCGTGCGCGCTTGCTTCTTCTCGCTCAGATCCGGCACGAGCGAGCGCAGATGCCGCGCGGCAGCCTCGCGCCGTTCACGCCAGCGGGTGATATCGGCCAGAGTGGAAAGCGGATTCTCGACCGTGGACACGAGCGAGTCCTCGGCCTCGGCCCACTGGATGATCGCGGCCTCCAGGCGATCGATCAGGTCTCCGCGGGCGATCATCTCCGCCCAAGGGTTTTGGATGGGTCTCGGGTTAATTGGCGCATTGCAGGTTTTTCCCTTCCGGGGCACGATTTCGGAAAAGGCCGGACGAAGCCGGACGAAGCCGGACGAGCTCGTCCGGACTGTAAATCGAGCGGTGTGTGCGAATTAAGAGGGGTTCGGACGAGCCGGACGAAATTTCGCCTATAGCCCTCACATCATGTGCGCGTACACGCGTATACATGCTCGCGCACATTATGCGCGAGGTTTGGGTTAAATTTCGTCCGGTTCGTCCGGGATTCCCGTAACTCCCTGACTTATGGCTGCTTACGGGCCGGACGAAGCAATTTTCGTTCGTCCGGTTCGTCCGGTTCGTCCGTAAGTATTCGTTAATAATCGAGCAAAGTGGCGCAAAGTGGCGCCCCGAACCGGCAAAGTGCTCAGTTCGGCCCACAGCGCGACGCTCGATTAATGAGTGCTTTCCCTGCATAAGTCTATCGAGGGTATCGGGGTAAACGGCAATGAAGGGTAAAATCTTTCGCTTTACCTCTCCATCTCTCTTCGGTAGCGCGCCTTTCAATGATGGCGCGCGCTGCCCACTCCTCTTCAACGCTCTCCCCGTTTTTAATCTTTGCCTTGATCTTCGCTGTCAATTGGCTGTGACCATATTCCGCGTTATCGATCACGGCGACCCATTCAAACAAGTTGTGTCGAATCTCGTAAATCGTCGTAATCGGCATTGCTTTATCCCTCCTGCAGCAAAACATATCCGATAATCGAAACATCGTTTCTGATGCCGGCCTTCTCAACCTTGATGCCGCGGGCCCGGAGATCCGAGGCAAAACCGCGAATCGAGGACGGCTTCATGCCGCCGGTTTCCGCCCAGGTGCGAAACGCCTGGTAGGCTTGGTTGAGCGGAGTCGAGTAGTACGGTTGCGCCACCATCTCCTCGGCCAAAAACGCGCCCAGTTTATCCGATTCCTGGCGATACTCCTCGGAGGCCGCGCGAACGACTTGCGGCGCGTCCAGGCCCTGTTTCCGCCAAAGCGCGTACCCTTCCAGCGCCCAGTTGAGGATCCCCGGCAACTCCTTGAGTAGGTCCCCGCGCAGATTCGGATCGACCCTGAACTGGTTTTCGCCATCAAGGGGAAGGCCGGCCTTGAGGAATTTGGCGGCAAACGGGATCAACAGGATTCGCCGCCAGATGCCGTAGTCGGTGCCGCCGATCTGGGGTTTATGGTTCGCGGCCAGCCAGACCTTGAATCGAGGGACAAACTGAAATGTACGTTCGTGCTTAAAGGACGCGGTGATGATGTCTCCGCCCGTCAATCGCTTGACCAACCCCTCGGCCAACCGGCGAGTCTTCTCGGTCTCGGTCGTCGTAACCAGGCGGCATCCCCGGAGCCGGGCGATGTCTTCGTTGTGACCGCCCTGCGGCCGGTCGTCCATGAACGTGTCGACGTTGGCGGACCTCAGATAATCGCCGAATAGCTGATCGAGCACGAACAGCAGTTCTGATTTCCCGTTCGAGCCGTCGCCGTGGAGGATCAGGAATACCTGCTCGTGAGTAAATCCCGAGAGCGAGTAGCCGATCGCTCTCTGGATAAAAGCGATCAGATCCTGATCACCAAGAAAAATCTCCTCGAGGAAACGGCGCCAGCGCGGACAGGTCGCCGCCGGATCGTGCTCGACCCGTGACTGCATTGAGCAGAGATCCTCGGGCCGGTGCTCCCTGAACTTGCCGGCATCGAGGTCGATCGTTCCGTTGGCGCAATTGAAGACAGCCTCGCCCGTGTCGAAGGCGTCGGCATCGATCCTGAGGTCGGAACGGGCGAACGTCAGGACGTGCTCCATGGTGGCGGGCTTCTTGATGTCCCGTGAGAATTTTTGCAAGTTCTCGAGATACTGGACGGTCTCGCCGACGGCCTTCAACGCCGATTGATCGCCGGCCTGCTGGCGCGCCTGCAGCTCTTTCAGTCTCTTCTCGACGGCTTCCACTTCGTCGTGGACCTCGTTGATGATGTGCTTGGTCTTGATCTCGGCGGAGGACCTCGACGCGCGCCAGGCGCCGGATTCGTAGTTATAGAACACGCCGCGTTCCTCGACGTATCTGGTTGTCCGGTAATACCTCTCGTGAAACCGGGCAGCCAGTCCCATCAGGGTCAGCTCGCGCGGCCGGAGCAGCGTCTCGCTGGGATGGAATTGCGGCGCGGGAGCGCTGATTGCTGGATTGAGCGCCGCCCCGGCCAGGCTGAGCAGCTCGTCCTTGGTCCCGCCGGCGGCGATCCAGTCGGAGACATCGCCCTTCTCGGGCAAGCCAGGCAGGTCCAGAATGGCGACTTTGGCCGCGACATTGGAGAGCTTGCGGCTAACGTCCGCCGCGTGCTTGCGGCCAGGCTCGTCGTTGTCGGGCAGGATGACGACGATGCGCCCGCGGAGCGCGGAGTTGTCCTGGGCGAACTTCCCCGCCCCTCCGGAATTACAAGTGGCCTGCAGGCCGAGCTTGACGAGGTTGTTGACGTCTTTCTCGCCCTCCGTGATGAAGACATACTGGTCGCTGTCGTCGGCCAGCAGTTCAGGGAGGCGATAGAGTAATCGAGACGTCCCGTCGAGGCCCCATTCCCACTGCCCCGAGTCGGTGAGTCGCTGCTGGGAAAAGTTCTTATAAGCGTTCCTGAGCACCCGATAGACCAGGTTCCCGTCGGCATCCCGGTAATTGTAGATATCGATGACAGGCGCCCCTTTAAACGACAGCTTGTAGACCACAGGTTTCGGCTCGCTGAATAGGTCCGCCATTTTTATGCCCAGGGCATCGACGATCGACTGTACTTCGCATCCGGCATGGCAATGCAGGAGGATCTTCCCACCGCCGTTGCTGATCGACAGCGAGGCGACTCGATCCTGATGGGCGGGACATTTCACCTGATAGCCCTTACCGACCCGCTTCGGACGCTCGAATTTTGTGAGGATCTCGTCGAGATGCATCATGCCCTCTTCCGGCGACTGAAGGCGGCGTCTATCAAATCGCTCGCCTCGCCCTTGGTCGTATTATCGCTGTATGCGATGCGCAATTTATCCAGAGTGTTTTTCTGACGATCGGTCATCGGCGCGGATCGCCAGGGCGCATTAGGATTGCTGAATATTTGACGCTTCCTGATCTCCTGGGCGGCGATATGGCGCTCAATAATCGATTTCGCCTCCGGATAGGAGCCGGCGCGCCCCTCGATGCCGCCGATCGTGGTCATGTCGGCGAATCGGTATTCACCCTGCGGATCCGGCCGCCATATTTCGTATTGCACGCCGCCGTAGTCGAGCACGGATCGCCGATCTACCGGATCGACCTGCCACTTGAAGCGCATAGCCGCGCGCTCGAAATCAATCTCCCTGACCTCGATCTCGTGGCTCATCAGGAGTGCCGTGTTGACCGCCCGGCGCTCGCCCTCGCGGGCCTCCTCCTCGTTCGATCGCGTATCGCGCTCGGTCAGGATCTCCTTGATCTCCTCGGTCAAATCCTCAACCTTGCGGCGATCCCTGAGGGTGATCGGGCCGCGAATTTCGAGCCGCTCGTCGACGAGCTTGAGCGTGACGCGCCTGCGCCAGAGGCGGCGAATCAACTCTTTTGCCGCTTTGATGCGGAGAGCCTTTTCGCTCAGGATCTGCTCCCTGGTCGGCAGGATCCTGCCCAGCGTCATCAGGGTCTGGCCGTCCTTGGCGAGTTGCTCGGTGATGCCGGTGACATCGATCACCAGGCAGTTCTCCTTGCCCTCGCACAGCCGCGTCCCGCGTCCGATCGCCTGCGAATAAATAATTGAACTGGTGGTCGGGCGGGCGAACAGCACGCAGTCGATCGGCGGGATGTCGAGCCCTTCGGTGAAGATATTGACGTTGACGAGGACCTGCAGGGCGCCGCTGGTGAAATCGGCGATCACGCGATCCTGCTCGCCCTGGCTGGTCGTTCCGTCCACGGCCGCGGCCGCGATTCCTTGCAGGCGCATATACTCGGCCAGGGAGTGAGCCATTCCGCAGCCGCGGCCATCGACGATGCCGGGCGGGACAAAGACGATCGTGCGGCGATCGCTGGCGAGCAGTTTCCAGCCTTCCGTGATCCGCTCCAGCCAGCCGATTTGTTCGAACGCGGCCTTGACCTCGTCGGCTTTGTAATCGCGAACACCCTCGGTCGAGATCTGGGTTTTAATTTTCGAAAAGTCGATCGGCAGCTTGATCTCCTTGCCGATCACCTTGGAAAGAAAGCCGCGGTCGATCAGGTCCTGCATGCCGATCTCATACACCAGTTCCTGATAAACCTGCGGGACCAGCCCCTTCTTATCGGTCCGGTTCGGCGTGGCGGTCACGCCAAGCAGCAGCCCCCCGGGCTCGAGCAGCTGGTCGATGACCTTCCTGTAACTGCCGGCGCCGGACCTATGGCACTCGTCGACGATGATATTTTGAAATTGAGGAGCGCGGCGAAGCTGTTTGTCGCCGGCCGCGGACTGGACGGTGGCGACGACGCACGGACTCCACCAGTCCTTACGCTCGGCGTTGACCAGGCCGACCTGGCCGAATCCAACGTGGCGGCGAATCCGCTCGGCTGCCTGGGTGACGAGGCGATCGCGGTGAGCGAGGACGAGCGAGGTCTCGCCGGCGGCGATCTTAGCTTTGATCAGCGCGGTAAAGATCTCGGTCTTGCCGCAACCGGTCGCGCCGGACAGCAACTGGCGAGTGATCCCGGCACGGAATCGCTCGTCAATCGCCGTCAGGGCGGCCTCTTGGTAATCGCGCAGTTGCATTACGGCAGCACCTTCGTAATCAGCCATTCTCCGCGGTCATAAGCGCAAAGAAAGAATTCGTAATTGGTAAACCTGGTCGCGGCGACCTTGAGCTTGACCTTGGCGTCGTCCCAGGCCTTCGTCCCCTTCACCTCATAGAACACGGTCCGGCCGTCGCGGGTGATCGTCCAATAGTCGGGCGTGTACCTGACGCCATTGCCGAGTTTCAGGGTGATGAGTTCGTATCCGTAGACCGAGATTTCGCCGGCATGGAGCATCGGATCCAGATAGGTCATCTCAAAGCGGCGCTCGGTCTTGTTTGGGCCGGCCTGAGACTGACGGATCGCCGAGGATCCGCCAGTCGTCCGGCGCCGGGTAGTGAGTGTCTGGTATTCCGCTTCGGTCAGTCGCATTACAGCTCTCCGATGACGGCGATCGGCTTGACGTCGACGGTCACCCAGGCGGGCAGTTCGGCGTCGTTCCAGATCGTGTCGGCGATCTTCACGAAAGCCTTTTCGTCGACAGCCTCGCGAACCAGCATCGGCGCGGCCTGCTTCGCCCAGGCGAGAGCGGCCTTCTGGTCGGCGATCGCGAGCTTGCGATTGACTCGAACGCTCAGCTTAAGCGCCTTATCGACCTGCTTCTCGCCGGTGACGATGAACTGGTTGACGACGGCCGCGCGGAGATCCCGGTCGGATTTCTCCGCGATCTCCTTGGCGCGATCACAAAGCGTGACGAGCTCGGCATTGTCCGCCTGCCAGCGAGCCTCAAAATCGAGGATGGCTTGAGTCAGATCGGCGCGCTTGGCGTCGTATGCTTCGCTGAGAAGCGCGAGGTTGGCGGCGGCCTCGTCCCGCTGGGCACGAAGGCTCGCCAGGTCGGGCGCGCTGCTGAGTACGATATCAGGATCGGTAATCGTGTGTTCCATGGTGCTCTTATGCTCCTTTCTTGCTCTTGTTGAGACCCTGGCGGAGCTGGTCGCGCCAAAACGTCAACCCCTCGCGCAAGGCGGTCAGCGTGGCGAGAGTCATATCCGCGAGGCCGATTTCCCCATTGCACAGGCGGGCCACCTGATCGGTAATCTCCTCGTTGGACTTGCCGAGGGCGCGCAATTCCCGAAACAGCGCTTCGATCTGGCCGATCAAGGCGTCATTCTCGGGGCTCTCGACGACGATCTCGGCATCGACGGTGTCGGGCTCCGCCTGCGCCGCTTTCCCGTCGCCGAGCGACAGCAGCGCCTGCTTCCGCTCGTCAAAGCCCAGCCGCTCGTACCGCTCGGCCCACAACTTCGCGGCCTTGGCGCGGTCGTTGCCGCACGCGCGCAAGCAGTGATTCTTCAGCTCGATCTCGACCGCCCGGGCGGCTTCCTGGTCCGGCGCGGGCTGGACGGGCGGAGCCTGACGGGTCGGCGAGGCAGGCTGGTCCGGTGGCTGTCCCGCTGTTTGCCAATCCTCGCGAAACTCCTCGACGTCGACTTCCTTGGCGAAGAAGCCCGTGGCGCCGAGCGCCTTCTTGACCACGGCCACGTAGGCGCGTTTTTGCGACATCGCCTCGATGATGAATTGCAGGCTCCATGGGTCGGGATTCGGCCGGCGTTCCTGCCAGACCCAAGTTTGCTGATTGTTCTTCCAGGCCTTGCGGTTGCGGCCTGTGCCCAGCGCCTTCATCTCCTCGACGGTGGCCGGCGCCGGCTTGGGCGTTTCCACCCATACCCAGGCATACTTGGCCTCGCGGGAGTGGCAAGAGCGCTCGATGGAGGTCACCTCCCGCCCCTGGTAGTAGACAGTCGCCTTGTAGCGATAGAAAAAGAATCCGTTGTCCCAGTCCTCCTTGGCGTCCTGGCGGCTGAGCGAGACCTGGAGTCCGAAAAAGAGCGCCAGCTTTTCGGCCCCCGGCTGAAACAGGGTTCTGGTCGAGGTGCCGGGCAAAACGCCGTAATCCGCTCCGTCGAAGTTCTTCATGTCCGTGCAGGACACGAGCAGATTTGACACGATCTCCGACAGCTGGCGCTGTCGATCCACGGCCGCCGCGACCGTCACGGCAGGCGTCAAGAACATTGCTTCGTTAAGAGCCGGCTCGGCGGTCGCCAGTGACTGCTCCGGCACGATAATCGCCAATTGTTCCGAGTGTACTTGTTCCGTCATCGTATCCTCCTTGTTACTACACGTCGATGCCGTCGATACAGATGGACGGGAAGGCCGGCTCAGGCTTGATGAGCGGCGCCTGGCAGCGCTCGGCCGCCCCGACGCAGCCGGGAGAGCAGTAGCGAGTACCCTTGCCCGTGTCCGGGCCGTCGAATCCCTTTTTGACGTTGAAACGGTCGCCGCAATAGGGACAACCTCGCCACTGAGCGGCTTCGACCAGTTGCTCGTATTCCTCCTCGTTCAGCGCTGGCTTGTAGATCAAGTCGACCGTGTTGATCAGGCGATCCTTGACTCCGGGCGACATTCGCCGCCGAAATGATGGCTTAGGCATGAGCAACTCCTTTCATGGACAAATTGCCCGTTGTCGTGGTATTGTGCGTAAACATTACTTCAACCTTTCCGGCCGACGCTTGCGTCGGCCTTATGTTTTTTTGGCCGGTCCCGGGATGCGCCCGGAGTTTTGCCCGCGCGCGCGGGCGACAGGAGCGGCGTTTTATACCAGCAGTTCATTGCCTTCGCAGCCCCGGCTCAGGAAAAGAACACCCGGCCAAACTTGTAAAAGATCGTTAGGGAGCGGGTCCTGGTCACCCCACCAGTAGCGACCCGCTCCCATTCCCCGCGTGGGGAATCTGGGGAGAGAGGCAGAGCGGCTCCTCACTTAATCGCCCTGCCCCTGGCCCGCCGAAGTGGAGTTGTGGATCGCGGCGGGCATCCATTGCGCGCAGGGGTTGCTTTCGCTCCCTCCCGGGCTAGGCCCGGTCGCGCCGATGGGATTCAGTTTCTTGGTGTATCGCTCCAGGAGCGAAAGCAGCTCGTTGCGCTCCCAGCGGAGCATGTCGATTTCGTTAAGCGGCCGGGCTTCGCGCTTGGCGTCGGCCCAAGCCAGGCCGGTGACGGCCCCGGCGGCAAACAGCAAAATGCCAACAATCGAAAACACGAGGGGGGATTCCATACTCAAGCAGCCTCCTTTTGCCGAGCGAGCAGCCGCGCGGCGAGATAATCGATCGTTGCCTCCGCAACCATCCGGCGCCCTCGCAGCTCGCGCAGGCGGGCGCGGCCCTCGCTGGTGGCCCAGGCGATGCGATTCGCCCAGCCGCTTTCGAATGCGGACTCGATGGCGCCCTCGATGCCGACGATCAGCTCGATCAGCGCGGCGCGCTCTCCGATGTATCGACCCAGGCGAGCGTAGATGTCCTCGGCATCGGGCGCGCTCGGGATCGCGGGAATTTCGTCGGTCGGGATGCGGCGCTCGGCCGCGTCATTCGTCATAACTTCTTCAATTCTCACAGCGGTATCTCCTCTCTCTCGGGGGCGGGTCCATACAGGCAGGGGCATTCCTCGGTCCATTCGCGCAGGCCATCGCTATCCCGATAACTGCCCGAGCCATCGCAGCGCGGGCAGTCCGGGATGGGCGCCGGGAAGCGAGTCCCAGTGAGTTCCTCGCTTCTCTCGGCAGGGGCAAATTCAATCTCCAGGGTGGTCATGACCGCATCCCTCCCTCGACGACCCAGCGGCCGGCGGTCATCGTGCGGCGACGCTTGGCCTCGATCATCTCGCTCGCCCAGCGGGCGGCGCTCTCTGCCGTGGCGGCGCGCTCGGCGTCGATCTCGGCGCGGGTGTCGATCAGAAGTTTCTCGGCGCGCTCGGTCGAGCAGAGGCGCTCGGCGCAGGCGGAGTAGTATTGAGGGAGGGGCAGGACGTTAGTGGCGACCAGCTTCGCCAAGTGTTTCAGCGAGCGACGATCCGTGTGCAATCCTTGCGGCATGGCGATCTCCTTGTTGTATTTCGGCCGCGCGGAGGGCACCGTGCGCGGCGCATTGGGCGGGCAGGTACGGGGAGCCTACTCGCTATCAGGAACGAACCGAATCTCGACGCGCAGGCCCAGCTCGGCCGCGAGTCGTCTGACGGTGGCCAGATTCTGCGATTGACCACCACGGAAAAAAGCTGAAACGGTCGCCCAGGAGCCCGCGCCTCGCTCGACGAGATCCTCGGAGCGGAGGCCGAGGTAGCCCTTGCGAGCCCTCAGCGTCGCGGTGTCGATCCTCGCGGCCGGAAAATTCTCTTTGCAATCGCTCTGATCTGGCATATATTTAATCTATTGATACCGCGTGCGAGCGGGACTCCCGCACGCGGTTGCCTATCAACCGGCGTCGCCGGGTTGCGGGGAGGGCCTCCCCTCCCCTGGTTTCCCCAAGCCTCCTTTGACTCAGGGACTATCGAGCGCGGCCTCGGCGCGCTTGCGAGAGCGGCGCGGCTGCGTCAAATCTTTCAATTGTTCTCTGTAGCGATCCAGCAAGATCTCGATCAGAAGCTGGGTGCGGCCGCTGGTCTTGAAGTACCGGGCGCGCGCCTCTTCGTCGAGCAGTTTCGCGATCTCTTCAGGAAGTCGAATTGTAAAAGCTCGGTGCGTCATGATGGTGAATTTATACACCGCTTTTGGTGTCACTGTCAACGCTATTTTGGTTAAAAGTGGTGAAAAAATATATCACTTTGCTTAGTGGCGACTTTGCTATAATTTAGCGGGTCGATCTTCAGCGCGGTCTTTCGCGAAAACGCATTAGGGGGGGGGCCATTAGGCGTGAAAGTGCTGCCATTTAGGAGTCCAGGAGTGAAGAGAGAAGAAGACGATTTCGAATTAACGTCTAGGACAGTGCGGCTGCCTGCGTTTGTATGGCGCGCGCTTGACGAGGACGCGGAACGCTGTCGGAGATCGGCAAACCGGCAAATTGAGGCAATCCTGGTGCGGTATTACGAATTAGAGGCAGACGTGGAGCTGAGCGAGCCTCAAATCACCAGGACGGCGTCGGCAGTCTCGCGCCGCGAACGCAAAACCGGCACTCACGATTAGCGATCCGCATGTCGAAGCAGCCATACCTGCACGAACGAGACGGGGCGCTCTACGTCCGCGTCACGTACAGAATCAACGGCCAGAAGCGCAGCAAGGAGCGACGAGTCCGGAACGCCCGGGAGGCCGCCCAGGTCGCGGCGCGGCTGCGGCACGAGCTGGGGCTGATGGGGCCCGAGACGCTCGACGCTGAGCGCATGCGCTTCGAGGATCTGCTTGCCGCTTTCACCGCCGCTCGCCACTCCCTCCCCTCCTGGTATCTGGCGCCCCTCGAGTACTTCGCCGGCCGTCGGCTGCGCTCGATCACCTACGGCGACCTGGTCCGATTCCGCCAGCATCGAGCGGCCATTCCCAATCGACAAACCGGCCGGCCGCGCGCCCAGGCGACGATCAACCGCGAGGTCGAGGTCCTGCGCCAGGCGATCCTGTTCGCTGTGCGGCAGGGCTGGCTCCCGCGGAATCCGTTCCTGGCCGGCCCGCCGCTGATCCAGAAGAGCGAAGAGCTACGACGCGACCGGATCCCGACGCCGGAGGAGGAGGCGCGATTACTCGCGGCCTGCGACCACCCGAAGCGGCGCCATCTGCGGCTGCTGATCCTGGCGACGCGGGACACGGGGCTGAGGCGCTCGGCACTCCGGTCGCTGACCTGGCGCTGCGTCGATTGGGCGAATGCGCTGCTGCTGGTTCCGCCGGGGAATCGGCTGAAGAAGCGGCCGAAGGCGGTGGGGCTGACGGCAAGGCTGCTCGTCGCGTTGCGGGAGGAGTGGGAGGCCGGCGCGCGCGACCTGGAGGCGAGAGTGTTTACTCAGGGCGATCCGAAGCGATCATGGGCGACGGCTTGCAGGCTGGCGGGGATCGAGGGGCTGCGCCTGAACGATCTCCGGCACGGCTACGCGACTGATTTGATGGAGAGCGGCATCCCTCAGCATTTCGCGATGCGCCTCGCGGGCCACAGCAACGCGGAGATCCACGAGATTTACACGAATATCGACGCCAGGCTGGCGCGGCAGGCGGCTGAGGCGCTCGATCGGCTGCACGAGCAGCGAAGGGGCGACGAGCCGACCGCCAGCGATCAGGTGCAGTAGAAAGCCGCGAAAAATATTGCAGCAATCGCGTTTTTCCGATTGACAAGGAGGCTTCCTTGATATACACTCTAATCACGGTCGGGGAATGGTTCCCCACCGAACCAGGAGGCTGGCAATGACTGGAACGACACAAGAAAAAATCGCGGGCATCCCGCGAGGTAAGACATTCAGCAATCGGGCAGACGACACTTTTATTCACGTTCGCCGAACGGCGGTGGGTTTTGAGCTTGAATGCGGATGGACGGTACCGGAAGCGCACGACGACGATGCGGACTCGTACACGTATCATCCCTTCCGCACAAACACGCCGCGCCCCTGGGTGGGCCGCAAGACGCAAACGCAGACCAGCGAGCAAGCCGCTGAGGTATACGAGCGATGGCTGACACACCTGCGGCAGCGCACCGCGCCGATCGACGGGCAAGTGATTGGATCAGTGAATCGTTAATATTCAGGAGAATACAACAATGTCATACAAAGTCATAGTTTACACCGATGAGTTATCCAGCGCGGTGGCCATGCAATGCATGATGGAAGACTTTAACGCAGCCAAGGCTTTAGCCGACAAGGAGGCCAGAAAGCGCATGACTCGCGTTACCGTGCGAGCGGCGGACAATCGCTCGGAGTGGCCCGACTACGAAGCTGATTATTTGTGCGGCCGCTGCGCGGCGTTCGCGCATGGCGATTACGTAGGCAAGTTTTAACAAGGGAGGCCCGATATGCAGCTCGATTTTACGAATATTACCGACGACCAGTTGATCGATTTGATTCGCGCCGCGCTCGCTGAAGCGGTGGCGCGCGGGCACGAGACCAGGGTAGCGGCCGAAACCTCGGCAATGGAAGCGCAGGCGAAGGCGCGCGAAGAGGCAGCCAAGATCGCGGCCGAGGCGCAAGCCGCGATCGAGCGGGAACGTTTGGCGGCGGAGGCCGCGAAGACCGCGGCAACCTGGGAATACAAGGATCGCGTCGGCCGGCAATTGAGCGATTTGCTCCGCCCGCATAAGGCGATGGAGCTAGCGGTCTGGTCGCGAGGCGCGGACAAACGCATTTACGTTGACGGCGGCGGACGGCGGCACAATACGATTGAGTATTATCACACTGGCAACCAGTACAAGCGGCCTGGCTATCTAGGCTTCATGGTCGCCGGACTGTCGATCACGGATGCGGAGTTTCGCGAGATCACGCCGGCGCTCAAGCAGCTCCTGGGCGAGCTGTGCGACAAGTGGAGCAGCTTGCGCCTGCCGATCCCCGCGTATCAGCCAGCGAAACAGCAGGAGGTCGCATGAGCCAGGCAATCGCCAACCCCTTGCAATCGCTGCTGGAGCAAGCCGCGAAGCAGCCGACGAGCGGAGCCGTGTCGCGGCTTCGCTCCCGCGCTTCCGGCGCCTCTGGAGCTGTCGTGATCCTGGCCGATACGTCGGCGTCGATGTCCGACTGGTGCGGGCCGGATCGCAAAATCGACGTGTTGCGGCGCGCGCTCTCGGATGCGTGGCCGCAACTGCCGGGCGCGCACCTGATCGCATTCTCGACCGATCCCTGGACGATTCGAGATCCTGGCGCGCTGCCGCCTCCGGGCGGAAGCACCGCGCTTGACCGCGCGCTGGCGTACATTGAGCGCCTGCGCCCCGCGAGGACATTGGTGATCAGCGATGGCCGGCCGGACCACGCGGAGGCCGCGCTTGCCGCCGCCGATCGAATTACCGGGCGGATTGACGTGATCTACTGTGGGCCGGAAACGGATCACATCGCTATAGAGTTTTTGCAGCGGCTGGCGCGCGATACCGGCGGAACGTGCCATGTCGCCACGCCAGCCAAGGGTGCGCCACTGAACTTGATCGCCCCGGTCAGGAGGTTATTGCTATGCGGTACGTCCTGAAAATTGAAGCGATTGGCGACAATTACCGCGCGTCGGCTCAGCGATGGCTGCGAGGGCAAACGGCTTCGCGCGGAGCGATGGCGCAGACGCTCAAGCTCGGCGCGAAGCGACTATCGCCATGGGTGGCGCGCCTGACCGGGCTGGATTCGCAAAATCGCATTCAGCGGGATTTCGTCAAGGCGCAAAAAGATTGGTCGGACGCGAACGGCACGGGATCGCGCGGCGTGTGGCTCTGGTATTTTCTGGAGCCGGGAATCTACGAGATCAATCAGCGAGAGACCTGGCACCGCACGCGGAGATATTTCGCCCGCGTGATCGACGAGCGGACTTTGGTGGAAATGTCGAGGGAGGAGGTGCTGCGATGTTTGGCCAAAGATATCTTGGCATGAGCGTGCTCGAAGCGGCCCGCCAGCGGATCGCGTGGGTATTCGACACGTTTCCGCGCGTCTACGTCAGCTTTTCTGCCGGCAAGGACTCGACGGTCATGCTGCACCTGGTCATGGACGAGGCCGAGCGGCGTAATCGCAAAGTCGGACTGCTGTTCATCGACTGGGAGGCGCAATTCAATTTGACCATCGCGCACGCGGCGCGCTGCTTTCAAATGTACGGCGACCGGATCGAGCCGCACTGGGTTGCCGTGCCGCTGCGCACGACGAATGCCTGCTCGATGATGGAGCCGGAATGGACCTGCTGGGATCCCGCCAAAGAGAATCTATGGGTGCGCCCCAAGCCGGCGGCCGCGCAGACCGAGGCCCACTACCCTTTTTGGTACCCGGGGATGACGTTCGAGGAATTCGTGCCCGCCTTCGGGCACTGGTTCGGCCAAGGGCAGCTCACCGCATGCTTTGTCGGGATCAGGTCCAGGGAAAGCCTCAATCGCTGGCGGACGATCGCCGGCCATGGGGGGAAGTTCGAGGGCCGCAACTGGACTAACTGGGTCGGGCAATCGCTCTACAATATTTACCCGATCTACGACTGGCATGAGGAGGATATCTGGACGTACCACGGCAAAACCGGCAAGCCGCACAACGAGTTGTACAACCGCATGCACCAAGCCGGCCTCTCGCTCTCGCAAATGCGGATCTGCGAGCCCTACGGCGACGAGCAGCGCAAGGGCCTGTGGCTGTACCAGATCATCGAGCCGGACACATGGGCGCGGGTCGTGGCTCGCGTCGCCGGCGCCAATACCGGGGCCGAATACGCCCAAGCCGCGGGCAACGTGCTCGGCAACGGCAAGATCACGCTGCCGGCCGGGCACACCTGGCGGAGCTTCGCGGAAATGCTGCTGGACTCAATGCCGCCCGCGACGGCGGATCATTACCGCGATAAGATCGCGGTCTGGATTCGCTGGTATCAAAACAATGGGCGGGAGATCGAGGACGAGCTGCCGAACGATACCGGCGCGAAGGACTGCCCATCGTGGCGGCGCGTTTGTAAGATGCTGCTCAAAAATGACTATTGGGCAAAAACGATCTGTTTTTCGCCGACCAAGGGCTCCGCTTACGAGAAATACAAAAAGATCATGCGGCGACGCAGGGCCGCCTGGGGGATATACTCATGAAACTGTATGCCGAACATCGCAAGTTGAAAATCTTTCTCACGGACAGTAAAAGCGATCGCAAATTTTACTGCCTCCTGGGACGGTTCTTTTGCAGTCCCGCGATTATCAAGGAACTGGAAGGGCCGATCTTCGATGGGCCAAATTACAAATGGCTGGTGGCGCGCGACGGCCTGGAGATTGTCGCCTTCTCTTCGTGCAGAGACGCGGGCAAGGGGGTCTGGTGGTTCAACCAGACCTGGGTCGATCCGCGCTATCGGCGGCAAGGCCTATATCGGCGATTGTTTCAGCTTAAGGAGGATCTGTGCCGCGGTCAAGGCGCGACAGTCCTGAAAGGCACGGCTTTAACGATCAGCCGGGGTCTCTTCGAGGAACGGGGATGGACGGTCACGTCAACGCGCGGACCGCGCTGGACTTGGTTTGAAAAACGACTGGAGGAGAAATGAATTTACTCAGCCTGTCTCTGATAGAACGAGCCCGGGCGCTTTGCGAAGAAATCGCCTCCCTGCCGGAAGGGGACGCGATTGAGACAATCAACGCGATTAAGGTGGCGCTACATGCGGTGTCGCCAATGCGAGACGAGCCGGTTGATTGCGTGCTGTGGGTTCCGGCCGGCCAGGTCGAGGCCAACGACTACAACCCCAACAAGGTAGCGCCGCCGGAAATGAAATTGCTGGCGCACTCGATCGAGGCGGACGGCTACACGCAGCCGATCGTGACGTGGCGAGTGAATGGCCACCACGAAGTCATCGACGGCTTTCACCGCAACCGCGTCGGCAAGGAAGTTAAAGCGGTCAGGAAGCGAGTGCGCGGCCATCTGCCGGTCGTGGTGATCAATTCGGGCCGCGAGGAGCGCAATGATCGAGTGGCGGCCACGATCCGCCATAATCGAGCGCGCGGCAAGCATCAGGTGGCGGCGATGAGCGAAATCGTCGTGGACTTGAAGCGGCGAAACTGGAGCGACGAGCGGATCGGCAAAGAGCTGGGCATGGACTCGGACGAGGTGTTGCGCCTGTCGCAAATCAGCGGCTTGGCAGAGCTGTTCGCCGATCGTGAATTTTCGCAAGCGTGGGAGGTGGTCGATGCCCGTTAAAATTTCCCCTTATCGAATCACGGTGCTCGACGACGAGGAGCGCGAGCGGATCGCGGAGGCGGCGCGCCTGGCCGGGCTCTCCGTGTCGAACTGGTTTCGCGAGCAGGCAGGGCTGCCGCCGGTCGAGCACGGCGGCGCGCGGGAGCATTGCGGACACGCGAAGGACCGGCGCAAGCGGCCGAAGACTCCCCGCGACGTGAGTCCGGCGTGAGCCAAACAGCAAAGGCGTCCCGAGTGGACGCCGTTTTTATTGAACCGATTGAATTTAATCAATCGGGGCGAGAGGATTTGAACCTCCGACCTCTCGGTCCCGAACCGACCAGCCCGCAATCTTCGTTAAAGACTTTCTCTGTTCTACTAAAGAATCCCACTAAAACGCGAGAGATTTAGCCGATTTCTCGGCAATCCGGCCGCGAATCGCGCCAGATCGAGGCATCGCGCGGGCGGAAAGTGTGAGCGCGGCGTGAGTCCGGTGTGAGTTTTTTGTTGCAAAAATCTCTACTTGGGCCTATATTGAATTTGCCTATCAACCGGCGTCGTCTTATCCGAGAGGCGACTCCATGAATAACTATCGGAAGCCCGACGCGCCCGGCCGCCGCGTCGATGCTGCTCATCCCGGCCACAAAATCCTACCCTTTCGAGCCCAGCGCGCGCTGGCCGCCTTCGGCATCGCGCTGTTGCTGATCCTGTTCTCGATCGCCGTGATCTGGAATCACATCGACGCGATCGACACCTTTTCCCCGCTCTATCGGACGCTGGCAAAAGCCGGCCTGGTCATGGTCGAGGTGACAGCCGTCGTGTTCCTGTGCTGGGAGCTATGGGCTCGCGACAAAGCCCTTTCCCTGGCCTGCTACGTGGCGGAGTTTGTTCTCGTGATCGTGATGCTGGTGCATGCCGGCGCGGTCCTCCAGCTCGACGCCAGCGGCGCCCAGCAAAAGCAGACCCTGAACGCCGTGGCGGATGCCCAGGCGAAAGTCGCGGCCGCTCGCGAGACGGCGCGGATTCAAGCGGCCGGCCAGCAGGCGGCCGAGCTTAACCGGATGGGCCAGCGCCAGACCGCCCGCAGGATCGTCCAGTCGGCAGGGCAGGGAAGCGACAGCAACGCGGACAATGCCCTGCTCGGCCAGGTTGTGACGCAGACCCAGCCGACCACGTTCCTTCCCTCCGCCTACCTGCGAGGCGGGATGTATTACTGGCCGCCCCTGATCGCGTTCGTGCTCTTCATGTGCGTGCTGCTGATCTCGAAGGCCGCCGTTCCCTACGAGGACGCCAACCGGAACGGCATCCCCGACCACCTCGAGCCGTGGGCATTCCAGCAGCCGACCGGCGGCCCCGTACCTGCCACGGCTCAGGAAAAGAAGATCGGCTTTCCAACTAATCCCAATTTTCAATTCAATGCCCCACAACGACCGGCGGAGGTGAGCGACCCAAAAGCGCAGCCCCCGCGGCAAGCATAAGGGGGCGAGATGAAATATTTACTGATGGGGCTGGCTATCGCGCTGCTGCTGGTGGCGGCGAATCGGTATCTGAGCAACGGCAACCTGGACCAGCCGGGTCGCCTGGAAGCGACGATCAACGGGCGATTCGGGAGGTGATCGATGAGCGACGATCCGAACGAACGGATCCAACTTTACCTGGGCCTGGCGCTGCTGATTCTGGCGGTATGGGGCCTGTGGAAGCTGCTCCAATAATAACCTTGCCCCCTAGGGAGCAAGCAGGGGAGCAACAGCCCGTGCTCCCTAGGGAGCAGTCGGCAAAAGTAATCCAGTTGCTCCCTAGGGAGCAAAAACCGCAAACGCCGCAAAGTAAACGAGTTGCGGCAACGCGCTCCCTAGGGAGCAAGCAGGGGAGCAAAGCGTCAAAAACGCAGGGGAGCAAAGCAGGGAGCAACCGCGACGAAGCAGGCGAGATCTGGCTGAAATCGCATCTCCCGAAAGCATCTCCGGCGTGGTGGGAAGTCCGGTCGAACGGGGCCGGCTTCGTGATCAATCTGCGATGGCGGGAAGCTGGGGGGCGACCTAACCAGCCGTTCCCGCGAATCAGCAGGGAGCAATACAAACTTTTACAGGGGAGCAGCTACGCGACCCAAATACTGGAGGATCGAATTTATGGACACCTTGACGAACTTGCAGACAGGGAGCGCGCCGGACAGATTGCCGCGTGGCTCGGCCCTGCCGCTGGAGACAATTCTCGACCTATCGCGGCAAATCAGGGACGCTGAGGACCTGGCCGACGCGAAGGCGATGGCGGCCGCAATCGAATCGAACGCGGCGGAGCTGGTGGAGAAGATGCGGCGACAGATGGGGGTGGCGGCATGAACTTGCAACCGGCAAACCCTGAACGGGTGATAGGTGAGAGATATCTTATCGATGGCCATCGATCAGCGCGGTCTGTATGGCCAACAAAAGACGCTTATGCTGCTATTTTTCGCATACGCCACCAGCCACGGGCCAAGATTGCGATTTATGCCGCCCATGGGAGGCAGTTAGTGTACATCAATAGTCTTTTGTACCATGAACTAGATCTCTGGCAAAAGACTGATTTTACCAACTACACATTCGGTATCCATACTAATCGCGGCGAATATTGCTGGCTTTCAGAAGCGATCAACCGCCCTCCTATTCGCCGACCGGCACATCCATTGCTGCTCGCTATCTGCGACGATTTGCGCAATGCCCTGGCGAGCAAAGGCGACAACTTTGCAGGCGCTTACGATGAAGTTTCCTCATTGATTGAACAGCTAAAACTGCTGGGGAACGGAACCGACATCGTCATTCACAACAATCGTCGTTATCGCCGGGTCGTCCGCGAGCAGCAGCTATACCGCTCCGGTGTGCTGCTCGGCTTAGTGACGCTCCACGGCCGGGAGTATGTCGTGCGCCTGCAAATGCCCGGCACCTGGATCGTGATCGCGCCGGCGGGAAGGAGCCAAGCATGACCAGCCTGACCGACCAAACGATCATCGCGCCGCGCGGCCAGTATCGGCGGATCGTGCGGAACATCGAGCATACCGGCGGCTCGACCTACGGCGAAACCGTGATCAACGGCGTGACCTGGGTCGTCCGCCGGGAGCGCGGCCGCATCTGGCGCGCGATCGGCCGCAAGGCGGATCTGGACCAAGCGGAGCAGGGAATTGAGCGAGAGCCGATCACCCAGCACCAGCGCCGCATCGCCATGTGGCCGTGGTCTATGTGCGTGAGGAGCGCGGTGATATGAAGATCACCAAGCAGCAATATCAATCGCTCGTGCAATCGCGACGCAAGCAGCCGCGCCGGTCCTCGCACCTGGATCGGCTGCTCCGCGATGCGAAACTGGCGGGCGTGCCGGAGGCGACGCGAGAGCATCGCTTTCACGAGACGCGCGGCTGGCGATTCGATGCGGCGTGGCCCGAGCGGAAGATCGCCATCGAGTACCAAGGCGGCGTCTTTCATCGCGATCCGAGCCACAGCAGCATCGGCGGCATTGTCCGCGATTACGAGAAGTTCACCGAAGCTAGTCTCGCGGGCTGGACGCTGATCTTGTGCACGGCGCAGACCGTGCGGAGCGGCGACGCGCTGGCATGGCTGCTTCGGGCGTGGGAGGGGAGATGATCGGCCTAAGACACTTCCGCATAATGTAAGTTATCGCGATTTTCTTATGGTTTTTCTACATAACACTCATTATCAGACCCGCCACGTATATAAAAAGTACTTGCTACGCATACGCTTTTATGATATTCTCTTGGCTATGATGGACGTGATTAAACAACACATTTCCCTGCTCCGAGCGGAGCACGGGCTTTCACAGGCGCAGGTTGCCCGGTTTCTTGGCGTCCCGCCGAAGACGCTGGGCGATTGGTTGAGCGGTCGCACGCGATGCCGCCATTCCCTGCTGCTTGTATTGGCGCTCGAAGGATTGAGCGCACGACTGCGCCCCGGCTCGTCGTCGGGCGATTATTTGAAGGTGGGGTAGACTATGAACGCGCACGTAATGTTTCGCTGCGGTGTATGCGGTGCCGTCTGGTACAGTTCTGCACAGGCCGCCAGGTGTTGCTCACCTACCTGGGTCTGGCGTTGTGGTATTTGCAACGCAGACTACATCGAACTATACGAGAACGATGCCCGCGCACGCGAAGCGGCTGAGGCGTGCTGCACAACGCAGCAGCCCAAAGCAAGCGAGTCGCAAGAGCCGCAAGGCAAGGTAAAAAAACAGCCTCCTGATTTAACAGCGGGAGAATTTAACAGGAGGGAATGCTGATGTGGCTACCCGAAGGATGGTGGATCATCACCGAAAAATCGACCGACGGCACTCGGTTTACTGCTGG
>WBZP01001599.1_pt1 | contig 27456 bp, 19 predicted proteins | sample 5204301 | NCBI WGS metagenome assembly WBZP01 (sample SAMN12412401, study PRJNA552823) | activated sludge metagenome | isolation source: activated sludge from nitrification reactor of wastewater treatment plant... | place: USA: Pennsylvania | collected 2017 | reverse complement strand
TCTAAGGAGCTTATTCGGAATTTATCATTTCCTGTTCCCTGTTCGATATTCAGATGGCGGGGAAGATAGTTGACAGTTGACGGTTGATGGTTGACGGGAAGAACCTTCTAAGGAGCTTATTCGGTATTCATCATTCCCTGTTCCCTGTTCATCATTCAGATGGCGGATGACAGTTGGCAGATGGCGGGAAGAAGGGTTGACAGTTGATGGTTGACGGTTGACGGGAAGGCAGTGATCGCCGGAACGCTGCAGCGGTCTGGCGTTTGGAAGTATTGGGACGCAGATGACGCGGTTGATGATGATCAGCGCAGATCTGCATTTGAAAATGAAGGCAGCTTTTTCAGTGGATCTGGTTATGACTGGTACGGATACCGGACTTCGTCCGTAGTAAGGTCGTTGAAAATTCATCTTTTCCTGTGCACGACAGGCCAGAGGGTTTAAAGTTTAATGTGTTCGGTTGCTCTCGGAGGGATATGTTTCATTACTGTAGCCGTTTATTAAGATAATGCAACATTGAAAATTGTTTATTGATAATTGAATATTGAAAATTTTGGTAAAAGACAGGTAAGAACCATTTTTACGATGTTCCTTCAACCTTCAACTTTCAACCTTCAACATATTTTTATGCGCCACCTCTTTACCGCCTCCCTGCTCCTCTTATCCATCTGTTGCCTGCAAACGATGTACGCCCAGCAGTACCCGGCCCTGGTCTGGAAAAATGACCGGTTTGCCATCTATACCGACAGCGTGGTGCAGGGCAATATGGTTGCCCGGGCTCTTTCTCCCACCCGGATGGTATCCAATTACCAGAGTCCCGCTAACCTCTACCAATCCACGAAAATTGCTTTCAAGTTCAGCATCAACCGGAAAGACAACGAAATGCAGCCGGGCACTGATCATCATTTCAATGTGCTGCCCGGCAGGCATGAAACCCCGGTGATCCGTTTTGGAGAGCCATTGGCCGATACTTCGACTGATGCAGGCACTTACCTTTTGCCGGATACCCGCCTGCGCATCCGGGTGGATATGAATGGCGTACTGAATGATTTTAAAAACAAAGGTTTTTATACCACTTTCAAAGGAGACCGCATCTATCCCGAAGATTTCAAGGGACTTTATGTGGCGGGTAATACCTTGCCGATGATCTGGGACTTTGATAACCTGCATACAAAAGAAGGACTGGAGCTGAAAGATCCGGAGGGGGATGGTATCTACGAAACTACGTTGGTACTGAACGCTAAGAAAGATGAAAAACAAACCGATGCATCCTGGCAGCTCACGGCCGATACGCGTGCTTTTCCTCAATATACTTCCGGTAATACCCTGGCGGATGCCATCTATAACATGAGCCTGGAAGAAATGATGCGGGCCGTGGAACCCGACAGTACCTTCCGTACCGGCAAGGAATGGGCCGGTGTGTGGACGCGCGACATCAGTTACTCCATCATTCTCTCCATGGCCTACCTGCAGCCCGAAGTAGCGAAGAAGAGCCTGATGCGCAAAGTGAACCGGAAAAAACGCATTATCCAGGATACGGGTACCGGTGGCGCCTACCCCTGTTCCACCGACCGGATGATCTGGGCCGTGGCGGCCTGGGAAATTTACAAAGCCACCGGCGATGAAGCGTGGCTGCGGGAAGCCTACACCATCATCCGGAATTCCATCGGGGATGATGAGCTGAATGCGTACGACCCGCTTACCGGCCTTGTAAAAGGCGAATCATCTTTCCTCGACTGGCGGGAACAAACCTATCCCAAGTGGATGCAGCCTGCCGATATTTTTGAATCCCTGAACCTGGGCACCAACGCGGTGCATTTCCAGGCCAACCAGATACTGGCGGAGATGGCAGTCCTGCTGGACAAACCGGTTGATGCAGCCCGCTGCCGCGCCAATGCTGCAGCCATTAGGAATGGAATCAACCAATATCTCTGGATGCCGGAAGCAGGGTACTATGGCCAGTACCTGTACGGTCGTCATCACCGCCTGCTGTCACCCCGGTCAGAAGCGCTGGGAGAAGCGCTCTGCGTGCTGTTTGGCATTACCGATCCTGCCCGCCAGGCAGCACTGGTTGCCTCCGTTCCGCAAACGGCCTACGGTATCCCCTGTATACATCCGCAGATACCCGGCATTCCGCCCTATCATAATAATGCCGTTTGGCCTTTTGTGCAATCCTACTGGGCACTGGCTGCCGCCAAAGCGGGTAATGAAGCCGCGGTGATGGCTTCAGTTGCCGCCATCTGGCGCCCTGCTGCCTTGTTCTTAACCAATAAAGAAAATTTTGTGGCGGATAATGGCGATTTCGCTGGTACAGTCATCAACTCCAGTAATATGCTCTGGAGCCTGTCGGGCAACCTGGCACTCGTACATAAACTGCTGTTCGGTATTCAGTTCCGTTCCAGTGACCTTCAGCTGATGCCTTTTGTGCCAAGGGTACTGCAGGGCCGTCGAACGCTCACCAACTTCCGCTACCGGGGAGCCATACTCGATTTTGAAATGCAAGGATTTGGTGACGTGATCCGGTCGGTCACAATCGATGGAAAGCCGCTTCCCGGTGCCCTGATTCCCGGTAACTTAAAGGGTAAACATACTGTGCGCATCCACCTGGCCAACCGCTTCAGCAAGGGCGGAACTGTCCGGAATACACCTGTAATCACTACACCTGTCACACCGTTGCTGCAGGCTGTTGGCAATCGTTTCAGCTGGCAGCCCGTGGCGGGCACCCGGCATTACCGGGTTCTGCGCAACGGGAAACTGTATACCGTTCAGCAGAACACATCGTTTACTGTACCCGCCGGTTGTGATGAGTACCAGGTCGTAGCCGTAGCGGCCGGCGGGGTGCAGTCCTTTGCATCCGAACCGGTCTCGCATTCCGGCTGTTCCCAGGTGCTGCAGGTGGAGGCGGAAGCTTTTGCGGCGCCGGCCACCCGCACGTACAAAGGATTCAGCGGAACCGGCTTTGTGGAAATCAGTACCGCACAAAACCGGGAACTTAAGATTCGGGTAGATGTGCCCGTTAGCGGTCGTTATGCGCTCAGCTTCCGCTATGCCAACGGGAATGGTCCGGTGAATACCGAAAACAAGTGTGCGATCCGCACGGTATCAGTGGGGAAAAAGCGGTTGGGCGTGCTGGTATTTCCGCAGCGGGGAACGGACGAGTGGAGCAACTGGGGCTTCAGCAACAGTTTACCTGTAGTGTTAACAAAAGGCCAGCAGGAGATTACCCTCCGATTGGAGGACGCGAACGATAATATGAATGAAACGGTGAATGAGGCGATGCTCGATTACCTGCAGCTGGTGCGCATCAACTAAGCTCAGCCTTTTTTACGGGCGATCACTTTCTCCGCGGCGGCTACAATAGCCGGTGTGTCCAGGCCATACTTGGTCAGCAACTCAGCCGGTTTACCACTTTCCCCGAAGGTATCGTTGGTACCCACATATTCAATGGGTACCGGCAGGTTGCGGGCGGCTACCGAAGCGATGCTGTCGCCGAGTCCGCCGATGATATTGTGTTCTTCGCAGGTTACCGCGCAGCGCGTTTTCTGCAGGGAGGAAATAACAGCCGCTTCGTCCAGCGGCTTGATGGTATGCATGTTGATCAATTCCACACTGTATCCCTTTTCTTCCAGTATCCGGCCGGCTTCTACCGCCTTCCATACCAGGTGACCGCAGGCAAAGATGCTCACGTCTGTTCCGGAGGAAAGCTGCTGTGCTTTCCCGATCACAAAATCTGATTCCCGGGTAAAGATGGGCCACACCGGTCGGCCAAAACGCAGGTACACCGGACCGTTATAATCAGCGATGGCTTTGGTGGCTGCTTTCGTCTGGTTGTAATCAGCCGGAACAATGACTGTCATGCCCGGCAGCATTTTCATCATGCCGATGTCTTCGAGAATCTGGTGGGTAGCGCCGTCTTCGCCGAGGGTAAGACCGGCATGCGAGGCGCAGATTTTTACATTTTTCCCGCTATATGCAATACTCTGGCGGATCTGGTCGTATACACGCCCGGTGCTGAAGTTGGCAAAAGTGGTGGTATAGGGAATCTTTCCCCCGATGGTGAGGCCGGCCGCCACACCCATCATGTTCGCTTCCGCGATGCCGCACTGGATAAACCGTTCAGGAAATTCCTTTACGAAGCCGTTGAGTTTCATGGAGCCGAGCAGATCGGCGGTGAGGGCGATGATCCGGTCGTTGCTGCGGGCGGCTTCCAGGATGCCGTCGCCGAATCCGCTGCGGGTATCTTTATTCCCGGTGATCTCAATTTCCTTTAACATACCGCGGGTGGGGTGGTTGATGAAGGCGCAAGATACGCGTTGCCGCACACCCGGAAAAACCCTTTTTATACCGCGGCGGTCCGGGCCATTTGCTGCAGGTGCAGCTCCCATTTCCAGGCGGTATCCATCATATCTTCCAGGTTGTATTTCGGGACCCAGCCCAGTTCGTTCCGGGCTTTATTGTTATTGGCATAAATGGCCACCACATCGCCGCTGCGCCGGGGGCCGATCTGGTAATTCAGTTTTTGCCCGCTTACTTTTTCAAAGGCGGCAATCACTTCCAGTACCGTATATCCGTCGCCGGTACCCAGGTTGAAAATTTCGGTCTGCTGTTTGTTTTTGCCTTCTATCAGGAAATGGAGCGCCAGCGTATGGGCATGGGCGATATCACTTACATGGATATAGTCGCGCAGGCAGCTGCCATCGCGGGTATCATAATCATCACCATACACCTGCATAGTGGGCAGTTTGCCGATGGCCGTTTGGGTGATAGCAGGTACCAGGTTGGCTGGCCGGCCTACCGGCACTTCTCCCAGCAGGATAGAAGGATGCGCGCCAACGGGGTTGAAGTAACGGAGAAGAATCGCCTGGAGTCCGCAGCTTTTGGCTGCATCCGTTACCATCACTTCACCCATTTGCTTGGTGGCGCCGTAGGGCGATTCAGCCGGTTTCTGCGCTGTTTCTTCGGTGACCGGTATCCGGTCAGGATTACCATACACTGTACAGGAGGAGGAAAATACGAAATGTGGCACGTGGAAATCGCGGGCACATTTCAGGATATTTACCAGTGAAATCAGGTTGTTTTCATAATACAGCAGCGGGTTCTCTACCGATTCTCCCACCGCTTTGTAAGCAGCGAAATGGATGATACCGGCGATATCGGGGTTTTCCCGGAATACTGCTTCGGTTTCTGCGGCGTCGCACAGATCCACCGCATAGTTTCGGATAGCCCGGCCTGTTAGCTTTTCGGCGCTGTGCAGGATAGCTGGTGTGCTCCTAGAGAAATTATCGATGGAAATTACCTCAAAGCCGTTTTGAATCAGGTCAACAATGGTATGTATGCCGATATAACCGCAGCCGCCGGTTACGAGAATCTTTTTCATACTGATGCAGGTTTACCCTTTTTAAAACAAAGCGGGGCGCATACGAAGGTACGCAAAGCCGTCCGCAAGTGCGGGTATACAGGCTGTTAACGGTTTAACCACTTGTTTATTATGCGAAAAAGCGGATGATGAGGTAGGAAACAGCTGCCAGCAGCGCGCTCACGGGGATGGTCAGAATCCAGGCCCACAGCAGGCTGAAGGTGACTCCCCACCGTACGGCGCTCAGGCGTTTGGTGGCGCCTACGCCCATGATGGAGCCGGTGATGGTATGGGTAGTACTGACAGGTATGCCCATTTGTTCGGTCATGAAAAGCGTCACCGCGCCGGATGTTTCAGCTGAAACGCCTTCCAGGGGCGTTACCTTGGTGATTTTGGTACCCATGGTTTTTACGATCTTCCAGCCGCCGCTCATGGTACCGAGTCCGATGGCGGTATAACAGGCCAGCGGCACCCAGGTGAGTTCTTTCAGCGCGGTGCCCACATCATGGTAGTGGTTAATGTCATACGCCACGAAAGCGGCCCCGATGATACCCATTACTTTCTGCGCGTCATTTCCTCCATGCCCTACACTGAAGGCTGCTGAGGAAACCAGCTGCAGTTTACGGAACATCCTGGCCACCCGGTAGGAGTTGGGTGTTTTCACTTTTTCAACATACAGATAGGCAAGGATGAAAATCAGTACAATGCCCATAATGGTATTGACGATGATTGAATTATCTGCCTTTTTAAAGGATTTCGCGATATAGGCAGTGTCAATCTGCGGATCTACCTCCGTTTTTATTTTTTCCGCCAGTTGTTCGGCGCCCAGCTTTTTATATTGTGGTACCAGTTCCACGGCCGCAGTGTACAGAGCCGTTGCTTTGCTCAGCGCGGCTTCTTTGGCCGGATCTTTAATGGCTGCTCTTTCGAGGTTATGGGTTTTATAATATTTGGCAAGCGCTTCCTTTAACTTGGATTGTTCAAACTGTGCAAACAGGAACCAGGTGGCAACTGCTGTGAGCAGGATGACGCCAATCCTTGCCCATACATTCCGCATGATGGTAACAATGGTGATAAAGATGGAGATCACCATCCCGATGATGGGAGCAAGGAAGATAAAAAAGATGATCTGGCTGATTTTTTTCATTTCCACAATGGTATCCAGCGGCGCAATGCCTTTCTGCATAAAGGCGTGGGTGATAGCAGCGCCGGCGAAGCCGCCGATCAGGGTATGGGAGGAAGAGGAGGGAATGCCATACCACCAGGTAAGCAGGTTCCAGAAAATAGCCGCGATCAGTCCGGCCAGGATCACATGCAGGGTGATGTATTCCACATGCACCGTTTTTCCGATGGTGTTGGCAACGGCGTGGTCTTTGAAAATAAAATAGGCAACGAAGTTGAAAAAAGCGGCCCAGATCACCGCCTGAAAAGGGGTGAGTACCTTGGTGGATACAATGGTGGCAATGGAATTGGCAGCGTCGTGGAAACCGTTGATGTAATCAAAAATCAGGGCCAGCGCTATAATAACAATCAGGAGTGTCATGCGTAAATGGTTAATGCACCCATTGCATCCTTACACAATTGTACAAAAGAACAGATTGTGTAATCAGCACAATTCTTATGCGTACTTTACAATAATGGATTCAATCACATTGGCAGCGTCTTCACACTTATCTGTTACGATTTCCATCACCTGGTAAATCTCGCGCTTTTTGATCACCTCTTTGGCATCGGGTTCAGTGGCAAACAACCGCTCAATACTCATATCAAAAATATCATCGCCCTGGTTTTCCACGCTGTTGATGGCCACCAGCGCATCCGTGATCTGCCGCATATTCTTCATATTGCGCAGTTCGGTAACGGCTTTGTGTACCTGCACACAGCCATTGGCGATGAGATCAGCCATCTTCTGCATGCCCGTATCATTGGGATTCACCCGGTAAAAGTTGATTTTTTTGGCAGATGCATAGATATAATCTGCTATATCATCGAGGGCGGTAGCCAGGTAGTGAATGTCTTCCCGGTCAAAAGGGGTGATAAAGTTTTTACCCAGTTCGGTGAAAATGTTATGGGTGTAATCGTCGTTTATATGCTCCATATCTTCAATTTCCTGGATCAGTTTGGCCCTTTTATCGAAGTCAGGTTCATTCACTACTTCTTTCAGTTTTTCACCCATTTTCACCAGTTCAGCCGACACATTTTCAAAGAGTTGGAAGAAAATCCGGTCTTTGGGAAGAAAGATCTTGAGGAAAGAATTGAAACCCATGCTGTAAATTTTCGCAAAATTAGCCGGAATGCAGGGCCTCAGGGGCTGGCCGGGAATGCTTAATGATAAGTTAACATAGGCGGAACTGGCTTATGACGAAAATCAGTTTTTGAATTATCTTTAAAAAAGATCGCCAATTCTTGAAATTTGTCAATTTTTCCGCCTTGCGAAAGTCAAAATTTGTTTTTTCTTTGTTAAGCAGCGCTAATTAACATTTCTTTGTCTTTTGGAAATATGCCCCTTCGGGGTTTATTGAATTCAATTTATTTGAAAACTAAAATTTCATTATGAGAAAAATTGCACTTCTGTGTACTGTGTTGCTTTGCAGTACGATTGCGGTATTTGCTCAAACCCAGGTAAAGGGTAGAGTAATTGACGCCCAGGAAGGTACTCCCGTAAGCGGAGCCACCATCAAAGTGAAAGGTGAGAAAGGCGTGGCGGTTACCAAGGCCGACGGTTCTTTCGAGGTCACTGTAAAGGCTGGCAGCGTGCTCGAGGTATCTGAAGTGGGGCACATCTCCACCACCTATAAATATGGTGGTTCAGGTGATATCGAGATCCGCCTGGCTCAGGACACCAAATCTCTTTCTGAAGTAGTGGTAACCGGTATCGGTGTGGCAACTACTAAAAAGAAAGTGGCCATCGATGTTTCTTCCATGAGCATTAAGGATGCCGCCAAAAGCTCGGTAGCCAGTGTTGAACAGGCCCTGCAGGGTAAAATTGCCGGTGCCAATGTACAGTTCACCAGTGGTTTACCTGGTTCCCAGGCGCAGATTATCCTCCGCGGTCTGAACGATCTGAACGGCGACGGTCCCATTATCCTCGTGGATGGTGTGGAAATCAAGGGTGGCCTTACCGGTCTTGATCTCTCTGCAGTGGAAAAAGTGGAAGTGGTAAAAGGTGCTGCGGGTGGTACACTGTATGGTGCCCAGGGTGCCAATGGTGTAATACAGATTTTTACTAAAAAAGGCAGCCGTGGCAAAAAGCCCTCTATCACGGTTCAATCACAGCTTTCTACCGACCAGATTCTGCGCGGTAAAGAACTGATGGCGCAGTTTCATCACTTCAATACCAACGCTGATGGCTTCATCGCTAATAGTTCCGGTCAGCGTCTTCAACCCGATGCAAACAACTCGTGGGCTGATCCCCAGTTTTCTGATGCCGGTTTGTCTGGCTATGCCCGCGCTCATGTAAAGAATGATAAGCCCTACCGCGAAACGATCTATGATCACATCGGACAGGCTTACCGTAAAGCAACCACTCATAATACCAACATCAATATTGCTGGTGGTGGTGAAAGCTCTGATTACGCCTTTAACTTCGGTTTCCTGAACCAGGAAAACGTTCTGTTCAATGGCTATAAGCGTTTTAACCTGGGTGCCAACCTGGGCTTTACACTCGCTAAGGGTTTAACCTTCCGTACCAATACACAGTCTGTTTTCACTGATGAAGACCTGCTGGCCGGTGGAAGCCGTTTCAACCTCACCAACTCCTGGAGGTTCATTGATTTTGAGGCTAAAGACTCAGAAGGAAACACAGTGGTGAAACCCAAAATCAACGAAAATCAGCTCAATCCGCTTTCTGAAAGAGAATGGCGGGACCGTGGAAGCAAAACATTCCGGATCATTCAGAATGCCAACCTGAATTATAAGTTTCCCCGCTTCCTCGAGCTGGATTATAAATATGGTATTGAATTCTCCAATACTGATAACAACGACTTCATTGAAAACCAGAGTGCAGCTCCTCAGAGCGGTTCCGGTTTCTGGGGCAGCAACGTGAACGGTAGCGTTACCAGCACGTATACCCGCCAGACTTTCCAGAACTCACTGGCTACAGCTTACCTGCGTTTTGATTTCGCTAAAGACTTCGGCGCCAAGATTCCCCTGAACTCTACCACCCAGGTAAGTTATGACTGGAGGAAGATTGACTACCGCCAGTTCTTTGCACAGGGTACTGAACTGCCCCCTTACCCCCCGTACAACATTTCGGTAGCCAATACCAAAGTGAGCGGAGATTACAGGGATGGTTTCACTACTTATGGTATCCTGGTTAACCAGACTTTTGATTATGGTAACCTGTTTGGTATCAGTGGTGGTTTCCGTCGCGACCTTTCTTCCGAATTCGGTGAAGGTAAAGACGCTAAAAACTTCTATCGTGGTACAGCTTATTTCCGTCCTTCCGAGCTGATTAAATCCTCTGTTGTTACAGACTGGAAAATCCGGGGTGCATTTGGTCAGGCTGGTCAGCAACCCTACAGTTTCCGTCCTTTCGCCCGCCAGGTGGTGCTGGATGTTACCACTACTGGTGTTGGAGGAGCCGGTCTTTCTCTTGCTACGCAGAACAGGAATACCCGCCTGCGCCTGGCAACCACAGAGGAACTGGAAATTGGTACAGATGTAACGCTTAAAACCAACTCCCGCTACTGGTTCACCCGCTTTATCCTGAGCGGTACCTACTGGAAGCGTAAATCAAAAGACGCTTATCAGTATGCTGACCAGAGCCTTTCTACAGGTGCTGCCCAGATTCTGGACAACCTGACTACTCTGTCTTCCAATGGTATTGACCTGTCACTGGATGCAGATGTGTTGCAGAAAGAGAATCTTACCTGGAACCTTGGTATCCGTTACAGCCAGTTCAGCGGACAGGCTGATAAAATCGCTAACTCTGCTCCTGTTGTAGCCGGTATCTTTACCCTGCGTGAAGGACAGAAGCTGGGAACTTTTGTAGCCCAGACGCCTCTTTCTTCCATAGATCAGCTCCGTTTGGATAAAACTCCCTACATCGCTGAAGCTAACAGGGGCCGGTATGAAGTAGTAAACGGTATGGTAGTGGATACCGCCACCAACCAGGTTTTTGTTACGTCTTCTGACGATCAGCAGTTCGTAGGCTCCGCAATTCCCAAGTTCAATGCTTCATTCATCAACACCTTTACCATCTATAAGAATGTGAATGTGAGCTTCCAGTTCGACTGGCGCTATGGTAACAAAATTTACAATCTTACCCGCCAGTGGCTGTATCGCGACCGCCTGCATGCTGATTTCGATAAGCCCGTTACCATCGGAGGTGAAACCGGTGCCTTCGCAGCTTACTACAACAGCCTCTACAACAACGTAAGTCCGATCAGCTGGTTTGTTGAAACCGGTTCTATGCTCCGTCTGCGTGATGCTTCTATATCTTATACCCTTGGAGAAAAGTATCGTCCGAAATTCCTGCGTTCAGCCACTGTTACACTGGCCGGACGTAACCTCCTGACGGTTACCAATTACAGCGGTCTGGATCCTGAGGCTACCAACACAAATGATGCTCAGGGCAACGCCGCTCCGCAGATTGGTGTGCTGAATGGTGTTGACTACTTCGGTGTGCCTAACCTGAAGTCTTACATCATCACCCTGAACCTTGGGTTCTAATTTTGCTCAAAACCTAAATGTCAGAAAACATGAAAAAAATAATCATAGCCTTCTCCCTGCTGGGCGTATTTTCGATCAGCAGTTGTAAAAAGGAGTCACTGAATATCGTCAACCCCAATGAACCCACCTTGGCGGCGCTGAATACTGAAACAGGGATTATTAATTTCTCCCTCGGTATCATTAACAAGCAGCTGGGTAATGTGATCAACGCAGGTAACGTTAACCTGTTCTTCATCGGTTACCTCCACCATAGCTGTATGGGTGATGAACTGATGATGCCTTATGGAAACTGGGGTGTACGTTGGTCTAACCAGGTATTTTCTGTAACTCCTCCCGGAGCCAGTGCACCTGTAATCAATCCTTTTGGTGTAACCCAGTATGAATCTATTAAAGCTTTCAACAGCCGTCCCGCAGGCGATCGTAATACATTCCTGTACGAGTGGTACTGGGCGTATAACTACATTGCTACCAGCAATACGTTGCTGAAGGCCATCGAAAGTCCTGAGCTCAGCCTTTCAGGTGATGCAGCTACCAAAAAAGCGCTGCTGAAAGCATGGGCGCTCTGGTGGAAAGGATATGCCTACAGCCGGGTGGGTTCCATGTATATTGCCGGTCTGAAGGTGGATGAGGCAGGTTCAACCACACCTGATTATATCACCAGTGCACAAATGATCACAGAGGCCAACCGCGTACTGGATGAATGTATTGCTACACTCAGTGGCATCACTGCCAATACTGATTATACCGATATGTTCTTGAAGATTACGCCTTCCTATAATTTTGATAATGATGCACCGGCTGCCGGTGAGGTGGTTACACCCGCCCAGTGGATCCGTACCATCAATACCCTGAAGGCCCGTAACCTGCTGGTGAACAAGAAAACAGCCGACATGACGGCTGCTGACTGGAACGCCATCCTGGCCCTTTCCAACAATGGTATCCAGGCTGCTGATAATGTGTTCAAATGGGGTATGACTTCTGATGGCGTGAACGATGTTTCTGCCAACTTCTATCATCCCTTCGCCATCATCGGTACCAACAATGAATTCGCTTTTGTAAGCGAGCGCTTGATGCAGGAGTTTAAAGCTGGTGATGCCCGTCTGAACAACTTTACCCTGCGCGATCTGGCTGACCGCTATCCTCCGAATATCCGCAGCCGTGGTCTGCAATTTGGTACCCGCTGGGCACCCAATAATATTGAAGATGGAACCGGTATCTACGCTACCAACAACAATGCTGGTGTTCTGAAATTCGCTGGTTCTTACGAAGAAAATGAACTCACCAAAGCCGAGTGTCTCATCAATACCGGCAATATTGAAGGTGGTCTGGCTATTGTTGATGCTATCCGTGCCTTCCAGGGCGCTGGCATTGCTCCTGTTGCCGGTACCAGCCTCACACTGGCACAGGCTAAAGAAGAACTCCGCCGTGAGCGCCGCGTAGCACTGTTCCTCCGTGGTACAGCTTTCTACGATGCCCGTCGCTGGGGTGTTACCAAGCCGGTTGCCCAGGGTGGTGGCCGTGCCGATGGCTGGATATACCTGCCCACCAGCCTGCTGGGTGGTGGTGCTACCGTACCTGATGTACGTCCCTGCCTGATGGATTACAGCTACGTTGATTACTTCGATGTACCTGCAAATGAGCTTGACTTCAACGCTCCTTCAGCCATTGCTGCGCCGGTTAAAAACTAACCAAAGCGCTTAAGAATAAAAAAAAGAGAGGTGGTTGTACAACCACCTCTCTTTTTTATTACAGCCTGCAGTTTTTGTTTCTGAGCCTGATCAGTCATTCATATGCATTATTTCTTTTCTTTTGTAACTGAATGAAAATGGAACTGCTCAAACGGGGAGGCTGGCTGATCATACTGCTGCTCATGCCGGCAGCAGCACTGCGTGCACAGTTCCTGATGGATATGCTGGATACTACCAAAGAGGCTGGTAAAGGCCTGCTGGGTATATATCAGAAATATGATCACCTGCGCATCGGTGGATACCTGCAGCCACAGTTTCAGTTTACCGATACCAACGGTGCCCGCAGTTTTGAAGGGGTGAATTTTTCCCCCAATGTCAGGAACCGTTTTATGCTGCGCCGGAGCCGCGTACGGATAGATTACGCGCATGTGAATGATCCCGAAGGCCCGGGTGTGCAGATGGTATTTCAGTTTGATGCCAATGAACGTTCATTCACCGTTCGCGATATCTGGGGCCGTGTATTCGAAAACAGGTATAAGTTGTTTGCATTCACCATTGGTATGTTTGCCCGCCCCTTTGGTTTTGAAACCAATCTCAGCAGTTCCGACCGTGAAACACCCGAAAGGGGCCGAATGAACCAGATCCTGATGAAAAGTGAGCGTGACCTCGGAGCAATGGTTACTTTCGACGTACGCCGGGAAAAGCATCCGCTGAAGTATCTCAAAGTGGATGCCGGTTTTTTCAACGGGCAGGGCATTAATGCCGACGGTGACTTCGATAATCACAAGGATTTCATTGGCAGGTTGGCCCTGAAACCGCTCAAAGTAAATAAGCGCGTCACGATTTCAGGCGGATTGTCCCTGCTGGAGGGCGGACTCAGGCAGAATACGAGGTATGTGTATACAACCCAAGTGGTTAATAATATAAAAGGCAACCAGGTGGATTCAGCCGCTGTTAACCTGGGTCAGACTTCCCCCCGCCGCTACCGGGGCATGGATCTGCAGGTAAGAATCAAAAACAGGGTCGGGTTTACAGAATGCCGGGCCGAATTCATTACGGGCACTCAAACCGGAACAGCCGCCAGCTCCGAAACGCCCAATGCACTGATGCAGGGCACAGAGGGTTTTTACCGCAGGCATTTTGCAGGCGCTTATATCTATTTCCTGCAGCACTTTTTTTCCGCACGTCACCAGCTTGTACTCAAATACGACTGGTATGATCCCAACACACGCCTTCGTGGAAGGGAGATCGGCGCAGCCGGCAGCAACAGTAACCAGGCGGATGTGAAATACAGCACCCTGAATATCGGGTTCAACTATGCTCTGAACCCCCAGGTGAAACTCAGCCTGTTTTACGCCGTGGTGCACAACGAAACCACCTCCCTTTCTTCAGCCTCCCGCAACCTGCCTGATAATGTGTTTACCTCCCGCCTGCAGTTTCGTTTCTGACCAGCTCGTAACATTCGCGTAACATTGGCATAATCTTTCCGTAACCTGCCATTCACACTGGCTTAACATGCAAGCCGTCTCTTTGCATAAAATTTCTGCATGAGAGGTCTGCTTACCGTTTTGCTGCTCAGTTTCATCAGTTCCAGCCTGTTTGCACAGGTACAACCGGTGGATTTTTCCGGTAAAGTGGTGAATGAAAAAAATGAACCGCTTACGGGTGTCAACCTGCAGGTGTCGCCCGGAAACAAGCGCCTGATGACCGATGCGGAAGGCCGCTTCTCCCTGAAACTTGAACCCGGTACGCGATACAGCTTTACCCTTTCCTTTGTGGGTTTCGAAAGCAAAATCATATCGGAAGTGGAAGTGCAGAAAGGGCTTGAAAATTCACTGGACATTGTAATGAAGGAGAGCGCCAAATCCACCCTCGAAGGCGTTACCATCCGTTCCACCCCGCGCCGCCAGGAAAACACCAATGCCCTGCTGGCTTTTCAGAAAGGTAATTCAGCAGTTTCCAGCGGTCTTGCTGCAGACTTCATCCGCCGTACACCGGATAAGAACACCGGTGAGGTCCTCCGCCGGGTGAGCGGCACTTCTATACAGGATAATAAATTTGTAATCGTACGCGGTTTAAGTGACCGCTATAATTCCGCTTTCATCAACGGCGCTGCCCTTCCCAGCAGCGAACCCGATAAGAAAGCTTTTTCATTTGACGTGATCCCCTCCGCGCTGATCGATAATATCATCATCAACAAAACAGCCACCCCTGATCTTACCGGTGAATTTGCCGGGGGAGTGGTACAGATACAAACCAAGGATATTCCCTCCTCCAGTTCGCTGGCACTGGGTATCAGCCTGGGATTTAATACCCAATCTGTTTTTAAGGATTTTATCAGTAATGAACGGGGCTCCACTGATTTTCTCGGTTTCGATGACCGCCGGGGTCTGCCGGCCGCTTATCCCCGTCAATACCTGGATTACTCCCGCCTGTCAGCAGATGAAAAAACCGCGGTATCGCGTGCTTTCCGGGATGATGTATATAACCAGGTGCAATCCACCGCTAATCCTGTACAAACCTATAACCTTACCTGGTCAAATGTACACCGGTATAAAAACGGTGCCGCCCTGGGTACCGTACTGGGCATCACTTACCGGCAGTCAAAACTCCTGTACAATGTTGACAAGACACTCTATGAGAAAGGCGCAACCGGACAGGCATTTTTTGATTACCTCGATCAGCAGAATAAATACGCGGTGAACTGGGGCGGCGTGGCCAACATCGCCTGGAGTTATAAAAAGCACAAGATCGCTTTCAAAAATCTGTTCAACCAGCTGTTTGAAGACAATTATTACACACGTACCGGCATCAATACGGAAAACCTGCAGGATGTACTGCTCCGTTCCTCCATCCTGAACCAGCGCAGTTTATACTCCGCCCAGCTGGAAGGCACCCACACCCTCACCCGCCGGAATATCCGGGTGGTATGGAACCTCAATTTTGCCCTCAACAGCAAGCAGCAGCCCGATCTGCGGGTGCAGACCTATGGAAAAACCATCGGCGTGAATGAGCCTTACCGCATCAACCTGCGTGGTAACAATACCAACCGTTTCAACAGTGAGTTGTCTGATTATGTATTTGGATACAACGCCTCCGCCACCCTCCCCTTTGAACTGGGGAAAATGAAACAATCTCTCAAGATAGGCGGCTCCGCCACCCTGCGGGTGCGGGATTTCAAGGCATTCATTTTTGGATACAGTGAACCGTCAAATACAGCCTTGCTGACATTGCCCTACAATGAAATTTTCAGGAGTGAAAACTTCGGGGGCAACGGTTTCCTCCTCAGCACCGACCTGCAGAATGCACAGGATAAATATTTCGGTGCATCGGCGCTCTCTGCGGGATATGTGATGTTTGACAACAAACTCACCGATGAACTGCGCCTGGTTTGGGGTACCCGTTTTGAATATTTTGAACAGTTCCTCAAATCCAATACCCAGGGTTCCGATAAAGCCCTGGTGGTGGATACTGAAAAACTGGATGTATTGCCCTCCGCTAATTTTACCTGGATCCCCAATGCTAAAACCAACCTGCGCCTGGGTGCATCCCGTACTGTTGCCCGGCCGGAATTCAGGGAAATCGCGCCGTTCACCTTCTTTGATTTCGAACAAATCGCTTCTACCCAGGGAAATGCAACGCTTAAGCGCAGCAGTATCCTCAACGGTGATATCCGCTATGAATTCTATCCGAAAGCAGGCGAGGTGTTATCACTGGGGGCCTTTTATAAAAACTTTGTGGACCCGATTGAACTCCGCCTCAACAGCGCCAGCGTAGCCACCCGCCGCCAGTACCAGTTCCAGAATGCCGAAAAGGCAACGCTCTATGGTATAGAAGCAGAATTCCGGAAGAATCTTTCATTTATCAGCGACAAGGCCAGCTGGCTCTCCAATCTGTATTTTAACGGCAACGCCTCCCTGATTTTCTCTGAAGTGCTGCTGGGCAATGTAGATGCGGATGGAAATAAGCTGCCCTCTACGAAGCGGCCGCTGCAGGGCCAATCACCCTACCTCATCAATGCGGGCTTTCAGTATGATTCCAAAAACGGCACCGGGTTCTCCCTGTTGTACAACCGCATCGGCGAACGCCTGGCCCTGGTGGGGAACGATGATTTCGGTGATATCTACGAACAGCCGCGCAACCTGGTTGACCTGCAGTTCTCACGCAAGGTGCTGAAGAAAAACGGAGAGGTACGCCTTACCGTGAGTGATCTCTTTAACCAGCGGGTAGCCACTTTTGAAAACCGCGATGGAAAGAAAGTATACAATGCTTCGGTTGACCGTACTTTCAGCAGTTTCCGTCCGGGTACCACCATCACCATCGGTTTTAACTACAACTTCAGTTTATAAACACGACTCAACTACCAAATCATAAAATGAGTGTTATGAAAAAAATCCTGGCCTTCACTGCGTTGATTTCCCTCGCCTTCACCGGCTGCCTGAAAGTGGAAATTGATGATTCTGTAACCAACAACGGCAGCACCAATACAGGTACCGGCAGCCTGCAGGACCGTTTCATTGCCAGTAAAACCATCAGTGGTATTGTAAATGAAGTGGTGGAACTGCCTAAAGGAAAATATACCCTGAAAGGCTATGTTTATGTGAATAACCGGGCAACGATCCGCTTTGCAGCCGGCTCCGTGATTGTGAGCGATACGGTGCAAAAGGGCGCATTGATCATCGAACGGAACTCCCGTATTTATGCGGAAGGCACGGCTTCTGAACCCATCATCTTCACTTCAGGTAAAGCCCCCGGCAACCGTAAACCCGGCGACTGGGGTGGTATCGTACTGCTGGGCAGTGCACCTACCAACCGCAGCACCACCCCCATCATTGAAGGAGGTATCAACAGCGAATATGGCGGCAGCCTTGCCAATGACAACAGCGGCATCCTGAAATATGTAAGAATCGAATTTGCCGGCATTGCAGCTGATCCCAACTCCGAAATTAACGGTTTAACACTGGGAGGGGTAGGTGCCGGAACTGTCCTGGAAAATATCCAGGTATCTTACGGAAACGATGACGCCTTTGAATTTTTTGGTGGAACAGTGAATGTGAAAAATGTAATTGCGTTTGCCACTGCAGATGACGATTTTGATTTCGACTTCGGTTATACAGGCCGCCTGCAGTTTGGTATTTCACTCCGCGATCCGCTGTTTGTAGACGGAGGTGATGCCGGCAATGGTATCGAATGCGACAATGATGGAACCGGTACCACGGCTACACCGCGTACCCGTCCGCAACTCAGCAATTTTACTTTCTGCGGTCCCAATGGTGCTTCCGGTACCCTGGCCAATCATAACTTCAACACCCGCTGGCGCCGCAGCACGCATTTCGTGCTCCGCAATTCTATCCTGATGGGTTACCAGAAGGCAGGATTCCAGCTGGAAAGCGATTCAACTGCAGCAGCTTATCTCGATGGCCGCTCACGCTTCCGTCATAACCTGGTGCATGCAGTGGCAGAACCTTACAAATCCGGTTCTTCATTGATTACGGCAGCCGATATGCGCACGAAAGCTGAAGGCAGCGACAGCTGCAAAACCTACACGAGCAGTGCAGATATGATGCTGGAAAATCCTTTCAACCTGGCGTCACCCAGTTTTAAACCAATGGCAGGAAGTCCGGCCATCGGCGCGGCCAGCTTCTTTGGTCTTTCCGGTTTCACCAGCACTTCCTATGTGGGTGCGGTAGATCCGGCCGGCAGCAGCTGGCTCAGTGGCTGGACCAGCTTCACTCCGCAAACGAATATTTACTGATCAGAAAGGATGTAATAAAAAAGTGGCTGTATCTTACCGGTACAGCCACTTTTTATATCAACATTATGAAATACCTGGTTGCAGCCTCTGTCTTTTATTTGCTCACTGCCTGTCATTCCAGGCCCAGGCAGCCGGAACAGGTATCTGCCCCTGTTGCACAGGATACCCTGCGCAGTGCCCTGCAAATAGATGAACGGCTGGCATCCGCCGACAGCCTTGTGATGGTCTTCTATAATGATCCTTTTACAAAAGATTCTATGCAGTATGCCCGGTATTATCAGCAGCTGAGTACCACGCGGCCTTATGAAATCCGCCTGCTCACAGAACAGTTACAGCAACCGGTACAAACCGCAGAAAAGCCGCTGCCCTGCCGGAATGAAGGAAAGATCTGGATATTCAGTAAGGATAAAATCCAGCAAACGGTTTACTTCGCTTATACCAAACCCGGCTGCAGCTTTCTCTTTTTTATCAAGGATGGCATCTTCTGTTACCTGGCACCCACTTCCGCCCTGCTGACTTTATTACGGCAAACTGCTGATTCGCTGAAAAACAAGCCGGGTCAGGGCCGGTAACTGTACACCACTTCATAAGTTAGTCCCGCCAGGGCAGGTAGCATTTTGCCAAGGGCCAGGTCATCCCCCTGGGGGGTGGGTTCTGCAATCGTATATGCCTCCCCGTTATACCATACCGGCTTGCCAACCGGCTTGTTCAGCCGCACGGCAATCGTAATGTGCCGGGGGTAGGCAAGCACAATCATAGGGAGGTTATAGATTTCTTTCACCAGGAAAAAAAAGAGCGCAGCACGGTCTTCACAGTCACTAAAAGGGTATAACAAAGTTTGTTCCGGGCTTAGTCTTTTTTCTCTCCCATAGATGGTTGAGTCAGTTTCAAACAGGAAGGCATACCGGGTAAAACGCATGATAAAATCCACACCCTTCCGCTGGCTCATCCGGGCTACCCTCCGTTTCAGTTCCGGTACCAGCGACTGATAAGTTGAACGGCTGAGCGGAATATTGAAATACATTTCATAGTCTACCGTCGGGTAGTTGGTGAACAGTTGCTGAATATTCGGGTTCAACAGGATGGTCAGGCGGTTTTCCTTATCATGGTATTTGAAGCTGAGTTCTTTTTTCAGCAGCTGTTCCCGGTCGTTTTCAGGCAGGCGGGTTACCCGGTACGAAAATGGTTGGGAAGCACCGGCCTGGTCGAGCTGAATTTCTCCCAGGTATTGATTACCCAGCTCCGCATATCCATAATCATGATAATTGAGGCATACATACTGCAGCCCGTTTTTATAGTACAGCGGCAGGTTGAATACTTCCTCATTGGTTTGTACATAAAACAGCAGCCGGCCATCCCCTGTTTTCAGGGTGGCATTGTAGCCACATCGGGTTAACAGAAACCACTTGAACACCGTGTACCTTGCGTAGTGGTTTTGTTTGGGACTGAATTGCTGAACAGTCTTTCGGATGAGCTGGTAAAACAACCAGTCATCCAGCTGCCGGCTCATTTTAAAAGACAGCAGCGCATCTGTCAGCGGGTGATAGTTCCAGTTGCTCAACCGGCTGGCATACTGTTGCACCGCAGATGCACTGATTCCTTCTTCTTCCCAGAGGGTATCAGGTAATGTAAGTTGCACCCGGAAAGTATCTCCATAAAAATCAAAATCAATCCCTCTCCTGTCCGTTTGAGCGTTTACAGGCCGGATAAAAGCGGTTCCGCACAGCACCAGCAAAATCAATTGTTTAACCATATCAGGCAGCAACGGTGAAATTACTGAAAAGAGGGCTGTTTATGGCTGCAGGGTGGTTGAGTGATCAAAGCATTGCACAGACTTTTAGCGGGGGAATGCCTGATCTGTATCTTTGGCCCATGAGATTGTTTAGTTGCCTTGCAGCCCTGCTGCTTTTTTTTCAGTCCTGCACCCGCCCGGTGAAAGAACTGCAACCCCTTATTCAGGGAGCCGACAGTGTGGCGGTCAATATTTTTACCGGGGATGGACGTATGGACAGTGTACGCAGGGTACACATTATCCGGGATGCTGCCGGTATCAGTAAACTGGCGGGAATGATTACCGCTGCCCATGCCGGCTATCAGCCGCATTGCGGATCAGATGGATCGTTGCATTTCTTCAGGAATAACCAGGTGGTGAAGGATATCTACTTCCGGGTGGGTACAGCGCCCTGCCGGCAATTCAGTTTTCAGCTGGAAGGCCATTGGACCGCATCTGAACTGAATGAGGAGGCAGCCAAACTGATCAGCAGCTGGTAATTCAGCGGCCGGCGGATGCGAGGGTAGCCAAATCAACGGCAGGTTGTATCCCGGAAGGAAATGAGATTCCGGCACCAGTGAACGGTGCATTCATGGGCGACAAACCCCCTGCCATTCCAATGACTTTCTCAATGGCCTGTGTAGTGATATCCGGGTAATCAACCGGAATGCTTTTTCCTGCCTGCAGCCAATGGGCTACTTTATCCAGGTGTTTTTTCTTGAGACTTTTGATCACCGGCACACCCAGGGCAGCAGCGCCTGCGGCGTTGCAGTGTTGTTCGTATTGCTGTTTCATGGGTACTACCAGCAGTTTCTTTCCCATATACAGTGCTTCCGCCGGCGTTTCAAATCCGGCTCCGCAAAGAATACCCTCGCAGTGAATAAAGCTGCGGGTGAACGAATCCGCATCCACAGGTCTTACCCGGCAGTTCTTTTCTCGGTAAGCGATGCGGGAATGCTTCGAAAAAATCTCCCACTCCACTTCGGGGAAGGAGGAAAGAAAACGGATGATCTTTTCATCCCGGTAGGCAGGCAGGTACACTGTATAATGGCCTTTATTGCTGAATGCAGCGTGGCGGATACTGCTGCGGATCACCGGGGTAAAAATATTATCTCCGTAGGTTTCAAAATGAAAGCCTACGCCCGCCTGTGCCGGTGCGTAATGTTTCAGCACCATCAGCGCGAAGGGGTCATAAGAGGAAGGGCGGGGGGCCTGCTTGTGCAATACCGCAAACTGGTGGCTCATGGCAATACAGGGTACTTTTTTCAGCCGGCAGGCCCAGGCGCTCACCGGCTCAAAATCATTGATCACCAGGTCGTATTTCTCCACCGGTAAAGCCTGTATCTCCCGCAGGAAACGGCGGGTTTGTAATTGCTCAAAGGTTTTGTAGAAATCAATGCCTCCTTTCTTTCCGAATACAAAGCTGAGCCCTTTGAGGCGGTAGGCGAGGGAATGCTGAACTCCTACATCCGCCTGCGTGCCGCTGAGCAACACATCGGTATCTGCATATTGCTTCAGCAGGGGAATGATTTCGCTGGCCCGGCTCACATGTCCGTTACCGGTACCCTGGATGGCGTATAGTATTTTCATGTTATTGTCAGGATGCTTTGATAAAATCCTCCATCATTATTTTGAACAGCTCTGTGGTACGCAGGTAAGCGGCTTCATCTGTGTAAAAGGAGCTGTGCAACTCCTGTACCTGCTGGTCGTGCTGGTAATGATATACGTTCCATCGTTCATTATCATATTCCAGGGCAGTGAGGTTTTCTACCCAGTCGCCAGAGTTTAGGTAGGTAACACTTCCGGATCCGTTACTGATCACCCGGTTGCAGGGCTGATGAATATGACCGCACAATACATACTGGTACCCTTTTTCAATGGCGATACCGGCGGCGGTTTCTTCAAAATTGTTGATGTATTTAACAGCCGATTTTACACTGTTCTTGATTTTCTTGGAAAGTGAAATCCTTCCTTTTCCGAAAGCTTCACTGATGCGGTTGATCAGTGCATTCAGTGCTATCAGGAAGTCGTATCCCACGGCACCGAGTTTTGCCAGCCATTTGCTGTGCTGCATGGTGATGTCGAATACATCCCCGTGAAAAATCCAGCTCTTTGTATGGTTGCTGTGATGAATCACCAGTTTGTTTACAATATGAAAATTCCCCACCGACAGATGTTCAAACCTGCGCAGCATTTCATCATGGTTACCGGTGATGTAATACACTTTCACTCCCCGGCTGAGCATACTGGTAATCTGTTTCACCACGAGCATGTGCGCGGGTGGCCAGTATTTTTTACTGAACTGCCAGATATCAACGATATCACCGTTTAATACCAGGATGGAAGGATCAATGGTGGAAAGATAACGGGAGAGTTCGCTGGCCCTGCACCCGTATGTGCCGAGATGTACATCTGAAATGACAGCTATATCCAGCTTACGTTTTTCCAGCGCGGAAGTTTTCATAAAATTCCGCCTGCTGCATTGCTAAATTGTAAAGACAGTGTTACCTTATTCTGAATTCATAGAACCTTTGCGCAAGCCGCGTGCGTTCAATTCACTAATTTGCGGCATCAGTATATGAAAACAATCATCCGTCAGTCATCCTTTTTCTGGATAGCGTATGCCCTGTTCTGCGTTGCAGGATATGGCATGTTGTGGTACCTGGGTAAGGAAGGCAGCTTTTTGCAGCTGAACGCGTATCACCGTCCCTGGCTGGATGCATTCTTCCAGTACTTCACCCATGCGGGGAATGGCTGGACTGCCGTGATCCTTTCCCTGCTTTGCTATTTTGTTTTTCATAAACGCAAACTGGCGCTGGTACTGTTCTTTGCATATGCACTCACCGGTATTGCCGCACAGGTGATCAAACCCCTGGTGGAGGCGCCCCGGCCGGGCAGTTATTTTACTACCCGGCTTCCCTTTTTCATTGATGCCATTCAGCATCATGGATTCAACAGTTTTCCCTCCGGGCATACGGTAACAGCTTTTGCCACCGCGGCTGTTCTTGCCTTATACACACGCCGCTCCTGGTTGCAGGCGCTGCTGATTGCAGCGGCGGTACTGGCCGGTTATTCCCGCATTTATCTTTCCCAGCATTTCCTGGCTGATGTAATGGTGGGCTCCCTGATCGGTGTTGCCGGTGCGGGATTGTGTGAATACTGGTTCAGAAAAGTACAGGAAGAACAACTGAGCTGGCCCCGCAGACGGCGCACAGACGATTTCTTGAATGAATGAAACCACCGTGAATTACCAGCGTACAACCCTCCTGCTGATTATATCCGCTACTATACTTCGGATCTGTGTAGCCGCATTCACCGAACTGGGGAATGATGAAGTGTATTACCGGTTGTATGCGGATCCGCTGCAATGGAATTACTTTGATCATCCGCCGATGGTGGGCTGGCTGATCCGTTTATCCACGGTCAATCTCTGGCTGGATCAAGGCGTTTTTATTCGTCTCGGCGCCATCCTCTGCGCAGCCCTGAGTACCTGGTTTATTTTCCGCTGCGGACAAATCACCGGCGGGGAGAGAGCCGGGTTCTATGCTGCGGTGCTCTACACAGCGGGGATTTACAGCAGTATTATCGCCGGTACTTTTATTCTCCCTGATTCACCACAGATGCTGTGCTGGACTGCCGCCCTGCTGCTGATGATCCGCCTTTCCGCAGAACAGGCAGCACCTGTCCGCACTTTGCTCCTTTTTGGTACTGTAGCGGGAGGGGCGATGCTGTGTAAAATACATTCGGCATTCCTTTGGTCTGGCCTTGGATTATTCATTCTACTGTACCGCCGTCACTGGCTCCGGCACTGGAGTGTGTATGCCGCGGCGCTGATTACACTGCTTTGCTGTATACCGGTGATTGGATGGAACCTGGCCAATGATTTCATCACCTTCCGCTATCATGGGGAACGGGTGGATGTTACCGAAGGCGGACTGCGCCTGGATTATTTTGGCAGCTTTCTCGGAGGAGAGATATTTTACACCAATCCGCTTGTGTTTGTGGCCCTGGTTGCCGGCCTGATAAAGGGGTGGAAGCGGTTCACCCACGACTGGTGGCGCATCCTCCTGCTCACGGCTTTTCCCCTGCTGATTCTTGCAACGCTGGTGTCATTTTTCCGGGAGCTGCTGCCGCACTGGACCGGTCCCGCCTTTGTTACCCTGATGGTGCCCGCGGCCGTAGCTTTCGCATCACAACCTGCAGCCTCTCCGCGCCTTCCCGGGTTGTTCCGGTCGGCGCTGATACTGATCGTATTCGCGGTATTTGCGGGCTTACTGCTGATCGGTTTCTATCCCGGCACCCTGGGAAAAAAAGAACCGGCAAGGCTGGGATACGGGGATTTTACCCTGGATATGGTTGGCTGGAAAAAATTTGCTCCGGTGTTTGACAGTATTATCCGGAGTACCCATCCGGATAATCGTTTGTCCGGAACCGTTATGGTGGCCGATGAATGGTTTCCGGCCGCCCATATTGATTATTATCTCGCCCGACCGGCGGGGGTCCGGATGCTGGTAACCGGACCGGTGGATAAAATACACCAGTACGAATGGCTTAACCGTCAGCGTGGCCCGCTGCCCCGGCCCGCGGATGTGTACCTCGTTTCGCCCTCCAACTCACCGGTGCATCCTGAAAATATTCCCTGGCTGCAAAACAGAGCGCCCCTTCGTACAGATACTGTTGTGCAATACAGAAGCCATGTGCCTGTACGTAACTTTATCGTGCAGTATTATCCGCAGATCATGATTCCTGAAATAAAATAGGGAATATCAAAAAACCATTGTACCCCAGCGACTGAAACGTGTTGAACGAATTGAATGAATGAAATGATCCTGCCGGATCCAACCTTAAACTTTAAACCTTAAACAATTAAACTATAAACCGGCTCAATCTTTCCTCCCATCCATCGTAAAACCAAACGTAGTGCCCACATCCAGTTTGCTGCGCACATGAATCGTTTGTCCGTGTGCTTCCACAATATGTTTGCAGATGGCCAGTCCGAGCCCGCTGCCCCCTGCTTTCCGGCTTCGTGCAGCATCGGTACGGTAAAAACGTTCGAAAATGCGGGTGAGGTGATCTTCACCGATACCAATTCCGTCATCACTCAATTCCACCAGGATTTTTTTGCCTTCCATTTTATAGGCGCTGGCCTCAATCACCCCGTTTTGTTTACCGTATTTGATGGCATTATCCACCAGGTTGGTTATTACCTGGCGTATTTTTTCCTTGTCTGCAAAAACTGTAAGCGGCAGTTCGCAGCCCTTCTTGATCTGCAGTTTTAATTGCTTTTCTTCCGCCTTCAGGGAAAGGGATTCAAACACCTCGCGGATCAGTTCCTGGATCAAGAAGTTTTCTTTGTACAGTAATTGCTGACCACTTTCCAAACGCGCAATTTCATCCAGGTCATCCACCAGGTTCACCAGCCTGTCAATATTCCGCGAGGTACTGTTCAGGAATTTCTGGTTTACATCCGGGTTATTGAGCGCGCCGCCCAGCAGGGTGTGCACATAGCCCTGTATGGCGAAGATGGGTGTCTTGAGTTCGTGGGAAAGGTTTTGCAGAAATTCCTTCCGGTAGGCTTCATTCTGCTGCAGAAGTTCAATCTCGTTTTTCTTTTGCTGTGCCCAGGCTTCCACATCCTCCTGCACTTCATCAATGCTTTTCTGCGGCAGGATGTTTTTATAATAAAATTCTTCCCGCTTGCTGGCCTTCGTCTGGTAAATCAGTTTATAGATGAGTTTGATTTTCCGGTACAGGAACTGCTGCACCATAAACAGGATCAGACTGTATGCTCCGGCGAAAATCAAACCGAATGCCAGCAGGGGAATCCACCAGTCCGGTTTGACAAAGTAGATACCCAGGCTGATGGGTACAGCCAGCGCCAGGGCTGTGGCGGCCGATAATTGCTGGGGACTGAGATTTTTGGATAATGGCATGGTGGAACGCTTCCTGCAATTTACAGCGTTCAGGCTGAATGCGGCGGGTTGTTTACTGGAGGTCGAATTTGTAACCCACGCCTTTCACCGTGGTGATGCAGTCGAGATTGAGTTTCTGGCGGATCTTCCGGATATGCACATCAATGGTGCGGTCGCCCACGATTACTTCGGTGCCCCATACCTGGTTGAGGATTTCATTGCGCAGGAACACTTTATTCGGGCGGGAGGCCAGCAGGGCCAGCAGTTCAAACTCCTTGCGCGCCATGATGATGTCCTTCCCCTTATACGTCACAATATATTTTTCCCGGTCTATCACCAGGTCGCCCAGCCGCAGGATACTCCCGCTTTCCCGGCCATTCACCCTTCTGAAAAGGGCGTTCACCTTACTGATGAGAATTTTGGGGCTGATGGGTTTGGTGAGATAATCATCGGCGCCTGTTTCCAGTCCTTTTACTTCCGTGGTTTCATCGCTCAGGGCTGAAAGAAAAATGATCAGGGTATCTTTAAAGGCGGGCTGTGAGCGGAGGATATTACACACTTCGATGCCGTTTTTACCAGGCATCATGATGTCCAGTATAATCAGGCCGGGTTTATGCTGGCGGGCTGCCTCCAGGGCTTCATCACCATTCTTCGCAGTGATCACCTCATACCCTTCGGCCTCCAGGTTGTACCGGATGATCTCCAGGATATCCGGTTCGTCGTCGGCAATTAAAATTCTTTTAACAGTACTCATGCTGAACAGGTGATACAAAAGTACTCCTTCAGCATCAATGTAACCGCAGCCCTGAACGCGGCAACGTATTATCAAATTGTTAACCGGCTGCCTGCCAGGAAGGAACTCCAGGCCTGCCTTTACACGCTTTTAACAGTCAAAGGCTTAATTTTGAAGATATCAACCCCGAGAATGGCATGATGAAATGTTTACTGCCTGTTTTTTTACTGCTGGCCGGATATGCTGCTGAAGCGCAGTGCAGCCGTGCGCAGGTACCTTTTCAGCGGGTGCGTTTTCATGATAAGATACGGGATGAGCAACTGAAGTGCGATAAGGCCGATGGCAAAGCTGACAGCATGATCCGCGTGGGCCGCAATGAAGAAATCAACCTGCTGGTCAACGATGCCCTTACCCGGAGGGTGAATGAAATTGTTTGCTTTATTGAGGAAACCAGTTCCCTCGCCACCAACAATGATAAAATCCGCCAGCTTTCCTACGTGGAAGAGCTCGTACGTTCTTTCCGGCTGGCCTGGAAATCGAAAAAACTCAATCCTGCCCTTGCGCCCCGGCT
>WBZP01001598.1_pt1 | contig 27466 bp, 23 predicted proteins | sample 5204301 | NCBI WGS metagenome assembly WBZP01 (sample SAMN12412401, study PRJNA552823) | activated sludge metagenome | isolation source: activated sludge from nitrification reactor of wastewater treatment plant... | place: USA: Pennsylvania | collected 2017 | reverse complement strand
CCGCCACGCGGCTACTGTTACTTCATCGGGATGGCGTACATCATCCCGCCCTTGGTCCAGAGCGCATTGAGGCCGCGGTCCAGCTTCAACGGGCTGCTCTTTCCGACGTTGCGTTCGAAGATTTCGCCGTAATTGCCGCCGGCCTTGATCGCCTGCAACATCCACTTGTTGTCGAGCTTGAGCCGCGAGCCGAGCTCGCCGGCCGAGCCGAGCAGGCGTTGCACCCCAGGGATCTGCGACTTGGCCATCTCGTCGGCATTGGCCTGGGTGACGCCGAGTTCTTCCGCCTCGATCAGTCCGTAGTGCAGCCAGGTGATGATATCGCTCCAGGCCTCGTCGCCGTTGCGGGTGAACGGGCCGAGCGGCTCCTTGCTGATGGTCTGCGGCAGGACCACATAGTCGGCGGGATTGGGCGCCGCCGTCGTCACGGAGCCGGCCAGAGCCGAGGCGTCCTGGGTCATGGCATCGCAGCGCCCGCCGAAGAACGTCTGCAACATCGTGTCGGTCCGGTCGAACACCAGGGGCTTCCAGTCGATGCCGTTGGCGCGGCCGTAGTCGCCGAGCGTGACCTCATGGGTGGTGCCCTGCGCGACGCAGACCGTGGCGCCCTTGAGATCCTTCAGCTCCTTCACGCCGAGGTCCTTCTTCACCACGAAGCCCTGGCCGTCGTAGAAATTGACCGGGCCCTGGCGCAAGCCGAGCGTGACGCCGCGCAGATAGGTCTGCGTGGAATTGCGGTACAGCACGTCGATCTCGCCGGACTGCAGCGCGGTGAAGCGGTTCTGCGCCGTGAGTGCGACATAGCGCACCTTGCTGGCGTCGCCGAGCACGGCGGCGGCAAGGGCGCGGCAATAGTCGACGTCCAGTCCCTTGTAGTTGCCTTGCGAGTCCGGCGCGGAGAACCCGGCGAAGCCGGCGCTGACGCCGCAGACCAGCGTGCCGCGCTGTTTCACCGTGTCGAGCGTTGCTGCCGCTGCGACCGACACCGATGCGAGCAGCACGCCGCCCGCTAGAAGAAGCCTCTTCATTCTACACCCTCCCTAATGACCAACACTCTTCAGAACTTCATCGACGGCCTGGCCGAGCCGGTCGACGATCATGTCGACGTCGCCTTCGCTGACGATGAACGGCGGCGCCAGCACGACGTGGTCGCCGATCCGCCCGTCCACGGTGCCGCCCATCGGATAGCAGGCGAGCCCGCGGGCGAAGGCGGCGGCCTTGATCTTGCCGTTGAGCTTGAGCGCAGGATCGAACGGCGTTCGCGTGGCGCGATCGGCCACTAACTCGATCGCCTGGAACAGGCCGCGGCCCCTGATATCGCCGACATGGCGGTGATTGCCGAAGCGTTCGGTCAAGCGCTTCTCGAGCAGCGCGCCGCGCTGCTTGACGCGATCGAGCAGGTTTTCTTCGCTGACGATCTTCTGCACTTCCAGCGCGGCGGCACAAGCCATGGGGTGGCCGAGATAAGTGTGGCCGTGCTGGAACGCGCCGGAGCCGTCGCGGATGGTATCGACGACGCGCGCATTCGCCAGCATCGCGCCGATCGGCTGATAGCCGCCGCCGAGACCCTTTGCGATCGACTGGATATCGGGGGCGACGCCCTCCTGCTCCCAGGCATGCAGCGTGCCGGTGCGGCCCATGCCGCACATCACCTCGTCGAAGATCAACAGCGCGCCATGACGGTCGCAAATCTCGCGCACCGCCCGGAAGTAGCCTTCGGGCGCGGTCGCGCAACCGGCTGTGGCGCCGACCACGGGTTCGGCGATGAATGCTGCAACGGTATCCGGCCCAAGGCGCTGGAATTCGGCTTCCAACTCGGCCGCGAGCCGTGCCGTGAAATCGGTTTCGGATTCGCCGTCGCGCTTCTCGTGATAGGCGAAGGCCGGCGAGACGTGACTGAAGGCCTTGGACAACAGCGGCGCATAGGGCTCGCGGCGCCAGGCATTGCCGCCCGCCGAGAGTGCGCCGAGGGTGTTGCCGTGGTAGCTCTGGCGGCGCGCGATAAAATGCGAGCGCTGCGGCTGTCCGCATTCGATGAAATATTGCCGTGCGATCTTGATCGAGGCCTCCACCGCCTCCGACCCGCCGCTGACGTAATAGACATAGGCAAGCCCGCCGGGCTCATGGCCGACCAGCCGCTCCGCCAGTTCCTCGGCCGGCTGCGAGGTGAAGAAGCCGGTATGAGCATAGGCCAGCTTGTCCGCCTGTTTCTTCATGGCCGCGATCACGCGCGGGTGCTGGTGGCCGAGGCACGAGACGGCGGCGCCGCCGGAAGCATCCAGCACGCGATGACCGCTGTCGGTCACCAGCCACACACCCTCGCCGCTCACCGCCACGGGCGGCGTTGCACGAAGGTTGCGATGCATCACTCGGGTGGCAGGCGTGCTCATGGGGTTCAACCCTTCTCTGTTACGTATTGGGAGGTATCGGCAAGGCGCGTCTCGGTCGCTTCCAATCGACGTTTTGCCGTCGCGCCGCCCAGCACGAAGGTCGCGGCGGCCAGCGATTGCGCAATCGCGATGGCGCCGGTGAGGCTCGGAAAGAAGCCGGGGGAAGCGGCCGCCTCGAACTGCAGCAGATGATCGGCGCCTTCCGCCATGGGGGCTGCAACCTTGTCCGCGATTGCGATCAGCGAGGCCCCGGCACGATGGGCGCTGCGCGCGGAAACCACGCTCGCGGTCGAGTACGGCGCAAAGCCGATAACCACCACGGCATCGCCGGAACGGAACGCGCCGAGATCGAGATCTTCGGGACCGGATCCGCCGACCAGTTGCACACTGTCCGGGCGGAACAGCCGAAGCTGATAGTTGAGCAGCTCCGCGACGCCGCGGCAGCTACGGAAGCCGGCGACCCAGATCCGCTTTGCGCCATGCAGCGTGGCGGCGGCGGCGGCGATGGCCGGCGGTGAAATGCGGGTCAACCCCGCTGCCTCGGCATCCAGCTTGTCCGAGATCAGCGACACCTCTGGATGAGGCCCGGCGCGCCGGCCCCTGGCGCGCCCGGAGAACGGCGAAGCCTGTCCGGGGCGGCGCGCTTCCGTCAAAGCGGCGCGCAGCTCGTCCCAGCCCGAATAACCGATCGCCTTGGCGAGCCGGGTGAAAGCCGCAGGGTCCGCGCCCGCGACCGAGGCCAGCTCGCGCATCGATCGCGTGGTGGCGTCGTAGTCGTTGGCGGCCACGAAGCGACCGACCTGCTGCAGCCGCGAAGGCAGCGACGGCAACGCACTGCAGAGTTCGTTGAGCGGAGACGGCCGGGCGCGGATCATGCAACATTTGTTTCATATATTGAAGTCAGGTGCAACATATGAAATACTGGTACGGTCGGCGCCGGCCATCGCCCGCGCGTGAAGGGATGCTTGCCCGTGACGACAGAAAAGGCCGCTGTTCCCCCGTCGCGGCGGATGCGACTCTCGCTGACCGACAAGCAGTTTTCCGGACTGATCTGGCAGATTCTGGTGGTGGCTGCCGTGATTGCCGTCATTGCCTGGCTGTGGTCGAACACCGTGCATAATCTCTCGGTGCGCCGCATCTCCACCGGCTTTGCATTCCTCGGGCGCGAAGCCGGGATGCCGATCGCCGACAGCTGGCTGCCCTACAGCCCGAAGGACACTTACCTGCGCGCCTTCATCGTCGGCCTCGCCAATACGCTGCGCGTGGCGGTGATCGGAATCGTGCTTGCGACGGTGCTGGGTACGCTGGTCGGCATCGCGCGGCTCTCCGCCAACTGGCTGCTGTCGCGCCTTGCCGCCGTCTACGTCGAGGTGCTGCGCGACATCCCGCTCCTGCTGCAGCTTCTGTTCTGGTACGTGCTGATGCAGGGGCTGCCGGTCGCACGTCAGGCCTGGAAGCCGGTCGAGGGCGTATTCCTCTCCAACCGCGGACTGGTGCTGCCGTCGATCCCGCTGGAAAGCGCCAATCTCTGGGTGCTGCTGCTGGCGGCAATCGGCCTCGTCGTGACGTATGTCATCCGCAAGCGGCTGCTTGCCCGGCAGATGCAGGACGGACGGCCGCGACATGTCTGGCCCTATGCGCTGCTGCTGGTGATCTTTCTGCCGACACTGCTATCGTTCGTGCTCGGTGCGAACTGGAGCATCACGCTGCCCGAGCTTCGCGGCTTCAATTTCGTCGGCGGGCTGACGCTGGCGCCGGAATATTTCGCGCTTCTGATCGCGCTCGTGACCTATACCTCGGCGTTCATTGCCGAGATCGTGCGCAGCGGCATCCAGTCGGTGCCGAAAGGGCAGTGGGATGCCGCGAAGGCGCTCGGCTTGAGCCGTTTCCTGGTGTTGCAGAAGATCGCGCTGCCGCAAGCGCTGCGCGTCATCATCCCGCCGCTGACCAGCCAGTACCTCAACCTGACGAAGAACTCCTCGCTGGCGGTCGCCGTCGGCTACCAGGACATCGTCTCGATCGCCAATACGACGCTGAACCAGACCGGCCAGGCCATCGAGGCCATTGCGCTGATCATGCTGGTGTTCCTCACCATCAGCCTCGCCATCAGCCTGTTCATGAACTGGTACAATGCGCGCATCGCGCTGGTGGAGCGCTGAGCGATGACAGTGACCACCGACATCCCGGACAGCCCCCTGCCCTCCTCGCCGCCGCGCGTGAAGCGGTCGCTCGCGAGCCTTTCGATCGGCTGGCTGCGCGCCAACCTGTTCGCCACCATCCCTTCCACCATCGTCACGCTGCTCTTGCTGTTCGTGCTGGGCAAGGGGTTCTGGAGTCTCCTGCAATGGGGATGGCTGAACGCCGTGTGGACCGTCCCCGATCCCAACAACACGGCCACCTGCCGCGCCGTTCGCGGCATCGGCGCCTGCTGGGCCGTCATTCCGGAGAAGCTTCGCTTCATCCTGTTCGGCACCTACCCATTCCAGGAGCAATGGCGGCCGATGGTCGCGGTGTCGATCTTCATCGCCCTGTTCGTCGTATCGAGCCGGCGCTGGGCGTGGCGCAAGGAACTGGTGCTGGTCTGGGCCGGCGCCCTGGCGGCGATCGGCCTGCTGATGTGGGGCGGGATTCCCGGGTTGCCGTTCGTATCGCAGGATCGATGGGGCGGCCTGCCGGTGACGCTGATCCTCGCCACCTTCGGGCTGGCCTTTGGATTTCCGCTTGGCGTTCTCGTCGCACTCGGTCGCCGCTCGAAACTGCCGGCGATCCACTCGCTGTGCGTTCTCTATGTCGAGCTGATCCGCGGCGTGCCGCTGATCAGCCTGCTGTTCATGGCCAGCGTGATGTTTCCGCTGTTCATGCCCGACGGCGTCAACGTCGACAAGCTGCTGCGCGCGCAGGCCGCCTTCATCCTGTTCGCGGGCGCCTATCTCGCGGAGGTCGTTCGCGGCGGCCTGCAGGCGGTGCCGCGGGGACAGCATGATGCCGCGGACGCGCTCGGCCTCTCCTACTGGAAGAAGCAGGGCCTGATCATCCTGCCGCAGGCCATCCGCCACGTCATTCCGCCGCTGGTGAACACCTTCATCGCGTTCTTCAAGGACACCAGCCTGGTGCTGATCATCGGCATCTTCGACCTGCTGACGACGGCCAAGACCGCGATCATCGATCCTGCCTGGCAGTCGTTCAGCGTCGAGGTCTACATCTTCGTGGCGCTCGTCTACTTCATGTTTTGCTTTGCGATGTCGCGCTACAGCCGCGGCCTCGAGGCGCAGGCCGATACGCGATAGGTCGAAGCGTAAACTTGTAGCCAATCGGCTAAGTCGGGCTTTACGGGTTTGCCGCATCCTGCGAGATCGAACGCTTCCGCCGGGAGCGGCCTGGAATAGGCAACGGTCATGGCAGTGGTAGACCCGAAAGTCAGGGTGCAACGCGAACCGCGGCGGCAATTGCGCAACCGCACCACCTGGATCAGCTTTGGCGAGGACGATGAGCAGCGCGAATGCACCGTGCTCGACGTCTCGCCCGGCGGCGCCAAGATCGTCACCGACGTCGCCATCGACGTTCGAGACCGCTTCGGCCTGACGCTGATGCCGGAACATCCCGGCCGCTACGAATGCGAAGTGGTGTGGCGTCGCGGCAAGACCTACGGCGTGAAATTCCTGCAGCAGAACTGAGGACGGCAAGGCCCCGCCGATCCGATCCGCCCGATTGCCCAGAGGCGGCGATCGCGCAGCGGGCGCCGCGTGTCAGGTCGCTCGCTCCGTCGCATCGACCCGGGTGGTCAACGGCGTCGCTTCGATGGTCGCGCGAATTTCCCGCGCCATCTTCAACGCGCGGCGGATGAACGGATCCTCGGAATCCCGGTTGAGCGTCAGCAGGCGCGAGCAATGCTGGCAATTGACCTGATAGCCGTCACGCACGCGCTGGGCGCGGTCGCTGAAGATCTTGGTGCAGCGCGGGCACCGGATTCTCACCCTGTCGTCGATCACCGCATGGCCTCCGTTTGCGAGGCCGTCACCTTGGCCGAACACCGCTTGCGGAACCGCTAAGCCCGCAGGCGGCATTTGAGCGAACCAAATGCATCAATCTGACTTCAGCTTGACGTAGCGTCCCGGCGCGGGCTCGACGACGCGGTAGTTCGCATTGCCCGGCTGTGCGGGAGCCGCAATCTTGCCGGTGGAATGCCGCTTCAGCCAGGCGTCCCAGTCGCCCCACCAGCTTCCCTGCTGTTCAACGGCCTTGTCGAACCAGGCATCGGCATCGCCGCTGACGTCGTCATTGAGCCAGTGACTGCGCCGGTTCTTGGCCGGCGGATTGATGACGCCCGCGACGTGGCCGCTCGCCGCCAGCACGAAGCGCGGTTCCGTTCCCATCAGGTTCTTGGTCAGATAGGCGCTGCGCCAGGGAACGATGTGGTCCTCGCGCGAGGCCAGCAGATAGAGCGGCGCCTTGATCTTCGAGAGATCGATATCCTCGCCGCATTGCGTGGTCTTGCCGGGCTCCTTGATCTTGTTCTCGAGATAGGTGTTGCGCGTGTACCAGCAATACATCGGGCCCGGCAAGCTGACGCTGTCGGAATCCCAATACAGGAGGTCGAACGCATCGGGCGTCGCGCCCTTCAGATAGCTGTCGACGACATAGCGCCAGATCAGGTCGTTGGCGCGCAGCGTGCCGAAGGTGAAGGCAAGCTCCTTGCCCGGCAGAATGCCGCCGTTGCCGATCGTCGCCTCCCGCAGCACGACATGGCCCTGATCGATCAGGAGCCCGATCTCGCCGGTGTCGGAAAAATCGACCATGGTGGTGAGCAGCGTGACGGTCGAAAGCTTGTCTTCGCCGCGGGCAGCCAGCACGCCGGCCGCGCAGCTCAGGATGGTGCCGCCGACGCAGAAGCCGAGCGCGTGGACTTTGTCCACGCCAGCGATCTCCCGGACGATGTCGATCGATGTCAGTGGACCGAGACGCAGGTAATCGTTCCAGGTGAGATGGCCGATCTCGGCCACGGCGCTGCGCCACGAGATCAGGAACACCTGATGGCCCTGCGCCACCGCGTACTCGACGAAGGAATTGCCCTTGCCGAGATCGAGCAGGTAGTACTTGTTGATGCAGGGCGGCACGATCAGAAGCGGCGTCTTCTCCACCTCCGCCGTTACGGGCGTATACTGGATCAGCTGGATCAGCTCGTTCTCGTAGATCACCGATCCCGGCGTATTGGCGAGATTGCCGCCGACTTCGAACTTGGACTCGTCGACCCGCGTGATCCGCCCCTTCTGGATATCCTCGATCAGGTTCTGCATGCCTGCTGCAAGGCTCGCCGAGCGCGTCTGCAGCGCCGTGCGGATCACCTCCGGATTGGTTGCGGGGAAGTTGGAGGGGCTCATCGCATCGATGAACTGCCGCGCGTAGAATTTGAGCTGCAGCCGGGTCCGGTCGTCGACCTGCGCCTGCTCGATGAGATCGGCGAGCTGCTTGGAACTGAGCAGATAGGATTGCTTGAGCAGGTCGTAGTACGGACTGGCCGCCCAGGCCTCGTCCTTGAAGCGGCGATCGCCCTTGCCCGGCTGAATTCTTTCTTCCACGCCGAGTGCCTTGACCAGCGTCGTGTTCCAGAACTTCCACACCTGCAGGACGGCGTCGCGTTGCAGGTTGACGGCAGCGACGAACGGCGAGATCTCCTGTTCCCTGGGACTTGCGGCCAGGCCGATGGCGGCTGCCATGGCGTCGTCGAATTGCTTGAAGGACTGCTGGCCGGCCTGCATTAGGCTCTCGAGATAGGCAGACGGGTCGTTCGGCGACCGTGTACTGTCCATGCGACCTCCGGGCAGAGACTGGAATGACCTCATCAGTCTCGCCAGCCACGCCGGAGATTCAAGAGGCGACTGCTGTTCCCGACGCCGCAGTTATCTCGCGATGCAGCACGAAACGCGGCTTCCGATCAGGAACCTTCCGCGGCAGGGACGAGCCCCTCCAGGGGCGACTTGGGCAGATGTCACTTGTCGGCAGCGTCGGCTGCGGGTGAGGCGCCGTGACCTTCGGACGGCTCGGCCCTCTCGTCGTCGTCATCATCAGGCGGATGGATATGCTGCGGGTGTTCACCGCACACGGTCTCGCTGATGACATCGGCAACTTCGTGGACGATCGCCTTCACGTCGGCGACGACGGCCTTGGCCGCGTCGGCGACTTCTTCCTTGATCGTCTCGACAAGATGCTCGTCGTTACCCATTTTTGCATCCTAGCAAACGATCGGATTTTTCGTTTGATTCTCCTCAAACAGCGCAGCCGCGCCCGGGGATAGATTTGATGCAAATCAACGGGATGGGGTGCATCATGACCTCTCGATATCGCGGAAGTTACTCTCTCGCCTCTTGCATCGTCGCAGGCAGCGTCGCACTTCTCGCTGCCTTCGGGGCGGCCTTTGCCGCCGAGCCGGTATCCGAAGGGCAGATCCTGCGCGCGCTGACGCCGAAATCGCTGACCCGCAATCTCAGCGGCACGCCGTCCCCGCAGGACGTCCAGCGCCAGACCTTCATCAACAGCGTGCGCGGCAAGACACGATCGCTGACGATCGACGAGCGAACCGAAGTCGCCGCCATCGCCAAGGACCGGCCGAGCATCGATCTTGAGATATATTTCGACTACAATTCAGCCGAGATCGCCAACAAGGCCGTGCCTGACCTGATGAACCTGGGCCGGGCGCTGACTAACCCTGCGCTGCAGGGCGGCACGTTCCTCCTGAGCGGACACACCGACGCCAAGGGCGGACCGGATTACAATCAGGGCCTTTCCGAACGACGCGCGCAATCGGTGAAGGCGTTCCTGATGCAGAACTTCCGGATGAGCGGCGACAGCCTCGTCTCGGCCGGATATGGCAAGGAGCGGCTCAAGAACCAGGCCAATCCCTTCGCTCCCGAAAACCGGCGCGTCCAGATCACCAATCTGCAGACCAAGCAGGAAGCCGGCAACTGAGGCTGGACAAGTCAAGTCAGCGCAAGGGGACGCGATGAAGGCGCGCGACATCATGAACAGGCAGGTGGTAGCGGCGCCACCGGACGCTTCCAGGCGCGCCGTTGCCGAACTGCTGGTCAGGCACGGCATCAGCGCACTGCCGGTCGTGGACGCCAACGGGACGCCGATCGGCATGATCAGCGAAGGCGACCTGATGCCTCGTGACGAGTCGGAGCGGCAAGCCCGCCGCGACTGGTGGCTGAAGTCGCTGGCGGAGGGCGAGGCGCTTTCCCAGGAATTCGTGCGCTACCTTGAAACACGTGATCGTTCGGCGCGCGAGATGATGGTGTCGCCCGTCATCACGGTCGACGAGAACACCGATGCGATCGAGATCGCCGAGCTGCTGTCGGCGAAGAAGATCAAGCGGGTGCCGGTCATGAGCGACGGCCGCATCGTCGGGATCGTCAGCCGCGCCGACTTGGTGCGGGCTTTCGCCCATGGCAGTCAGCCGCCGCAGCCCGAGCCGACACTTGAGCCCGGCGCGGGGATCGCGCCGCCGGCCGGCACGCCTGCGACATCGCGACAGCCGCGCAAGCCTGCGGCATCGTCTGCCGCTGCCGGAAGCCAGGAACTGTCCGCCGGCGGTTTCCGCGACCTCGCGCTGCAATTCCGGCAGCACGAGGCGTCGCATCGCGAGGAGATCAAGGCCCACCTTGCGGAAGGCCACAACAAGCAGGCCCAGGAAATGATGCAGGCGCGACTGGCAGAGGCCTCCTGGCAGCGCATGTTGCGCAATGCCCGCGCCGCCGCCCTCAAGGGCGAGGAAGAACAGCTTTTGTTGCGCTTCCCTTGCGAGCTCTGCACCGATCACGGCCGCGCGGTGAACGCGCCCGACCCGACATGGCCGATGACGCTCCGGGGGCTCGCCGCGGAGATCTTCCTGCGCTGGAAGAAGGAACTGCAGCCGCAAGGTTTCGGCCTCGCCGCCAGAGTGGTGGAGTTTCCGAACGGGGTGCCGGGCGATATCGGCCTGTTCCTCGAATGGGGCCGCAAGGAAGCCTGACGCGGCGGCTTGACCGGCGACGTCGGCAAGCTAGGCTTTTCGATACTTCTTCGGCAACTGATCCAGCCGCTCCTCCAGCGCCGCACAGAGGGTTCGCAATACCTTGATGCGGGCGTGCAGCTTGTTGTTGGCCTCCACCAGCGTCCACGGCGCCTTCGCCGTCGAGGTGCGGTCGACCATGTCGCAGACCGCGACCTCGTAGTCGCGCCAGCGCTTGCGATTGCGCCAGTCTTCCGCGGTGATCTTGAAGCGCTTGAACGGGACCTTTTCGCGCTCCTTGAAGCGCCGGAACTGCTCTTCCTTGCTGATCGCGAGCCAGAACTTCACCACCACCGTTCCGTGCCGGACCATGGCGTCCTCGAAATCGTTGATCTCGCCATAGGCGCGCATCCAGTCGGCATCCGAGCAGAAGCCTTCGATCCGTTCGACCAGCACGCGCCCGTACCAGGAGCGATCGAATATCGTGAGGTGGCCGTGCCGCGGCAGGTGACGCCAGAAGCGCCAGAGATAGGGCTGCGCGCGCTCCTCCTCGGTCGGGGCCGCAACCGAAACGGTATCGTAGCGGCGGGCGTCGAGCGCCTGCGTCAGCCTTCGGATGGCGCCGCCCTTGCCGGCGCTGTCATTACCCTCGAACACTGCCACCACGGAGAGGTGCTTCATGCCGGGATCGCGCGCCAGGCTGTTGAGCCGGCCCTGCCACTTCTCGAGCTCCTTGCGGTATTCGGTCCGCGTCATCTTCTGATCGAGATCGAGCTTGCTCAGCACGTTCACCGCATCGGGTGGCGCCGGCAGCGGCAATGCCTTCGCGGCGGACTTGGCCGATTTGCCGCCGTCCTTGAGCCTGCGGCGCAGCGTTGCCAGCAAATGCCGGCCGACCGTCAGCGCCCGGTAGCGCGGGTCGGCACCGGGCACCACGATCCACGGCGCCTCTCCCGTCGAGGTCTCGCGCAGGAAGGGATCGCAAACCTCGATGAAGCGGTCGTAGATCTTGTAGTAATCCCACTCCAGATCGGTCACCCGCCAACGCGTCCGCGGGTCCTTCTCCAGCGCATGCAATCGCTTCTTCTGCTGTCCCTTGGAGAGATGAAACCAGTATTTGACGAGCAGGACGCCTTCCTCGCAGAGCATCCTCTCCAGCCGCCTGATGTCCGCGACCGCGCCGGCGAATTCGCCTTCGTCGATCTCGTCCATGACGCGCCGAACGATCGGCATGGTGTGCCAGGCACCGAAGAACACCCCGATCTGGCCTTTCGGCGGCAGCGCGCGCCAGTATCGCCAGTTCGCCGGGCGCTCGCTCTCCTCGTCCGACGGCGGCCCGAAGCCGTGGGTGTGGATGTGCCGCGGATCCATCCATTCGTTGAGCAGATTGACGGTCTCGCCCTTGCCGGCCCCTTCCACCCCCGCGATCAGGATCAGGACGGGAAACCGGCGTTGCTCCAGAAGCTCGATCTGTGCGTCGAGCAGGGCTTCGCGCAGCTTCTTCTCTTCCCGTTTGAACGTAACGGGATTGACGCGGTGCTTGAGCTTGGCGGATTCAAACATGTGGCCAACATGGAGCAGACGCCCTCACGAAAGCATGATTCAGATCAATCTTCCCGTGGCGGCAAGTTCTAATGGTGAACTTGTCATCGTCAGGGCAATGCGAGGGGCAACCGGATGAGAATCCCGATTGGCACCATCGTCGGCCTCCTGGGCCTGGCTTCAACGGCCGCAGCCCAGTCGCCGGTCGCGATCGTCGAAGACGTGCAGGGCAAGGTCGACGGCGTCGAGTTCATGGACTACGTCGCGGCGGGCAAGCTCATCAAGCTTGGCCCGAAGGCGACGCTTGTGCTCGGCTACATGAAGTCATGCTGGCGCGAAACCATCACGGGCGGGGTCGTGATCGTCGGCGCCGACCAGAGCACCGTGCAGGGAGGTGACGTCCAGCGCATCAAGATCCCGTGCGATGCGGGCGCCGTGCAGCTCTCCGATCGCGAATCCAAGCAGAGCGCGGCGACGACGTTCCGCTCGCTCGATACCGATCCGGCCGCGCCTCCGCGCAAGCTTCCGACCCTCTACGGCGCCTCGCCGCTGGTGGAAGCCAAGGCCGATGGGCTGCTGGTGATCGAGCGGATCGACGGTACCGGCGAGCGCTATGCGGTAACGCTGCAGGGCGCAGCCCTCTCGCGCGGCAAGTTCTACGATTTTGCCAAGACCGGCCAGTCGCTCACGCCCGGTGGCACTTATCTCGCAACGCTTGGGTCGCGCAAGTTCACCTTCGTGGTCGATGCCCGAGCGACGGTCGGCCCGACGCCGATCGTCGGGCGCCTGCTGCGGCTTCAATAGCCGCCGGGCGCCATGCGGCTGCGCATTACGAAGAGGGATATCGTCGCCGCCATCCTGATCTCGCTTGCCGCCGGCGTCCTGTCTGCATCGCCATTGCTGGAGAGGCTGCACGGTCTCTCGCTCGATGCGCTCACGACATTGCGCTGGGAGCTGTTCGGCAACCGGCGCGACCCGTCGGCTTCGCCGGTCGTCGTAGTCGCAATCGACGAGGAGAGTTATCGCACTCCTCCGCTGAAGGGATCGCCCACCCTGACCTGGACACGCGAGGTGGGCCGCGTGCTTTCGGCCGTCGTTGACGGCGGCGCGCGCGTGGTGGGATTCGACCTGATCTTTCCGACATCGATCGAACAATCCGAGATCATGTTCGGCGAGGAACCGATCGGGGCGCGCATGCGGGGTTTCGATCGCGATTTCCTGCGCGCTCTGGCAGCATCGGCCTCGGCGGGAAAGCTCGTGCTGGGCGAGATCGAGAACCGAACCGATCCGGTCCGGCCGTCGCCGGGGCAACGTGCCGCGGTGCGGCAGCAGAGCAATATTCGCGCCCTCAACGTCTACACCGACAGCGACGAGATCATCCGCCGGCTGCCGCTGACCTTCCGCATCGACGGCAACGCGATTCCCTCGATGGCGGTCGAACTGGCGTCGCGGGCGCTCGGCAACAAGCTCGAACTCGACGCGTCCGGCAGCGCGACGCTGTCGGGCTATCGCATCCCGGGGTCCGTGCCCAATACCATGACCTTGAACTTCCGCGGCGGCGGCCAGGATTTTCCGACCTATTCCTTCGCCGATCTGCGGTCCTGCATCGAGAAGGGCGACGGCGAATTCTTCCGCCGCCATTTCGCGGACAAGACGGTGATCTTCGGCACTTCGCTGAATTTCGAGGATCGCAAGCTGACGTCGATGCGGCTTTCGAGCGGGCTCGAAGGCGCGCCGGCGCCGCGCTGCGCCCTGCCTGCGGCCGGACGAACGGGCCATATCGCGTTCAACACGATGCCCGGCGTATTCATCCACGCCACCGCGGTACGAAACCTGATGGAAAAAGACGCGGCGGTGGAACTGACCTTCATATCCCGGGCCGCCGTGGCAACCGTGGTGGCCGCGGCGGCAGCGATCGCCGCATGCCTGTTCGCGCCGCTGATTGCGCTTTCGGCCTTTCTCCTGCTGATGCTCGCTTACACCGCCACCGCCGTAGGTCTGTTCGCCAATGCACTGGTGATGCCGTTAATCGAGCCGTTCCTCGCCGGCACCGCGGCACTGGCCATGACCGTCGGGTACCGGTTCGTGGTCGCCGATCGCGAGGAGCGCTTCCTGCGTAGTAGTTTCGGGCTCTATCTCGCGCCCCAGGTCATCGAGACCATGCTCGCTTCGGAGCAGATGCCGGCACTTGGCGGCGAGATGCGCAACGTGACGGTGTTCTTCTCCGACATCGCCGGCTTCTCGTCGTTCTCGGAGCGGATGACGCCGGCTGCGCTGGTGGCGCTGATGAACGAATACCTGTCGGCGATGACCGACATCATCGAGCGCCACGGCGGCTATGTCGACAAGTATATCGGCGACTCCATCGTGGCGGTCTTTGGAGCTCCGCTGGAGGATCGCGATCATGCGCGTAGCGCGGTGCATGCGGCGCTGGAATGCCGCGCCCGCCTGGAGGAGCTTAACCGCGACAACGACATCTTCCGCGGTGAGCGGCTGGCACATCGCATCGGTCTCAACTCCGGCGAAGCGCTGGTCGGCAATATCGGATCGCGCCGTCGCTTCAACTACACCGTGATGAGCGATGCCGTGAACGTCGCTTCACGGCTCGAAGGCGCCAACAAGTATTTCAGCACCTCCATCATGGCCTCCGAGATGACCGTGGCGCTGACGGGGGAGACCTTCATTTGGCGCGAGCTCGATGCCATCAGGGTGAAGGGCCGCGCCGATCCGGTGAAGATCTACGAACCGCTCGCCGCAGCCGGACAGCAGACCGCCGAGCAGGCGAAGGTCGCCGCAGCCTACGCCGAAGGGCTCGCCTTCTGGCGCGCGCGGCAGTTCGACAGCGCCAGGCAATGCTTCGATCGGGTCGCCGACACGGATCCGCCGTCGGCCCTGTTCAGCCGGCGCGCGCGTCAGTTTGCCGAAAACCCGCCGCCGCAAGATTGGGCGCCGGTCAACGTTCTCGAAGGCAAATAGGCCCCGCGGACGCTTCTGCGAACCAATCTCATAATTCGATGAACATCGAACTGTTTGAGCCAAGTCAATCGGCATGGAACCGGTCGTGTTAGCCACACACCGATAAACCCTCTTCAACGGGTGAAGCCATGTCTTCCATTTCATTTCTTTGCAAATCCTCTCTGGTCGTCGCGACGCTGTTGCTGGCTAGTTCGGCAGCGGCCGCGGAAAAGCGCCTGGCGCTGGTGATCGGTCAGTCGGCCTATCGCTCGGTCGTCGCGCTTCCCAATCCCAGCAACGACGCCCGTAAAATGACCGACATGCTGGGTAGTGCCGGCTTCGAGGTGACCTCGACCGCCGACCTAACGCAGAACGAGCTGCGGCAGGCGGTGGGCGACTTCGCCGCCAAGGTGGCGTCGAACGGTCCGGATACGGTGGCGTTGATGTTCTATGCCGGCCACGGCCTGCAGATCGACGGTGAAAACTATCTGGTGCCCGTCGACGTCGATCCCAAGCGCGAAACCGACATCCCGCTGCAGGCGGTTCGGCTCAATGACGTCATGAACACGCTCGGCGCTCTGCCGACGCGCATGCGGATCATCATGCTGGACGCCTGCCGCAATAATCCCTTCCCGGGGATCGGCTCGTCCACGGGACACGGCCTCGCCATCGTCGACACCAAGGCGGGCGCCGCCGGCTCGTTCATCTCCTATTCGACGTCGCCGGGCTCGGTGGCCGAGGACGGATCGGGCGAGAACAGCCCCTACACGTCGGCGCTGCTCTCGGTTGCCAAGGAGCCGAATATTCCGATCGAGGAAGCTTTCAAGCGCGTTCGCGTCGCGGTCAACGACTCCACCGAAGGGCGACAGATTCCCTGGGACAGTTCCTCGCTGACGAGCGATTTCCGCTTCTTCGGCGACCAGGCCGGCAAGAGCGGCGCGGAGCCAACGAAGCCCGGCGCGCCGAAGCAGCCTTCGGTCAAGCGCGGCGTCGAAGACTGGCGCAAGGATTTGAAGGGCAAGGATCCGAGGGTCGCCTACCAGCTCGTCGTCACCGAAGACACCGTGCCGGCCTACGAGGCGTTTGTCGCCTTGTTCGCGCAACCGCCCTACAATGTGCGCGTTCGCTCGCTCTTGGAGCGACGCTACGTCATGCATGCCTGGGCGACCGCGGTCGCCATCAACACGACGGCATCCTATCAGACGTTCCTGACCACCTATCCGACCAGCGATCTCGCGGCGACCGCGCGGCGGCTGCAGCTTCGGGTCGCCAATCGCGAATTCGGCCCGGCGCCGACAACCTTGGCTTCGCTCGGACCGACCTGCCCGTGCCCCGAGCCTCAACAGCTCCGGAAGCGGACCGAGCAGCCGACGCCGAAGAAGCAGCGCGCCGAGGCTCCGCCGAAGGAGCGCCGGACGGTTACTCCGGCTGAACCGAAGGAAAAGGGCATACCGCCGGAGGCGATCGGCGCTGCGATCGGCATCGGCATCGGAATTGCTGGCGGGCTTTCTGGCGGCGGGGGCGGCGGCCGCCCGCATTCGGATCATCCTCACTAGCGCAAGGGACTTGCAAATATCCTCGCATGCGGCGGCATCCAATGCCGCCGCAGTTTCATCCGATGCCGGGAATTCCGGAGACGGCTAGAACGCCGTTGTCTGGATCAAGTTCGTCTGGATCGACCTGTAGTGATCGAGCCTGGCAACGACCTGGTCCAGCTCTTCGCCGGCCGGCATGCCCTCCAGGGCTTCTTGCATCTCCGCGATCCTCGTCTCCAGCTCGCCGACATCGAATTCATCCACATGAGCCGCGAATTCGGCGAGGATCGTGAGGCTTTCGTTCGAGAACTCGGCGACTCCGCCGAGCACGACGAAGATTTCACGCGCAGCGCCCGTGCTGGCCGTGACGATGCCCGGACGCAGGGCGGTGACGATCGGCGCATGGCCCGACAGCACGCCGAGGTCCCCTTCGGCGCCCGGCAGATCGACCTGGTCGACCGGCTCCTCGAACAGCAGTTTTTCCGGAGAGATCAGGTTCAGCTGAAAAGTCGGCATCCAAGGATTTTCCGCACACGGATCGGTAAGCCAGTAGGCCGTCTGGATGCCGGTCATCTTGATACCGGTCAAGCCGGCAGCGGCGAAATGGCGCAACTTTGCATATGAATGATTTGAGCGGCAAGATTCGAATGAAAACCGGTCCCTGGTCCATGTTGGCGCCGACCGTTTCCAACGGCCTCACCACACTCGGCCTATTGGCGATGATTCTCGACACGTCGCCCGTCATCGATCAGGCGCAGCACCGATTTCTCACGTGGTCCGTCATCGCGGTCTGGGCCGTAATCACCATGAGCTTCGCGCTACGCCTGCACAGAATGCACGGATGGACGCATCGCTCCCGTTACCTGACCTCCGGCAACGGCCTGATCGATGTCGTCTCGTCGCTGTCCCTGCCGTTCGGATGGCTCGTCACCTCGGACCCGAACGATGCGCTGCTGTTCGCGCTGGTATGGTCGATGCGCTACATCAGGCATACGGCCGGCCTTGCGCTGTTCTGGCGCGTGATGCAGCGCAGCCGCACCGCGCTACTCAGCATCGCAAGCCTTTTCGTCGCGATCTTCTTCGCGGCATCGACCCTTGCCTACATATTCGAGCGACATTCGCAGCCGGAGGCATTCGGCAGCATTCCGCGCGCGATGTGGTGGTCGGTGGTGACGATCACGACGACAGGCTATGGCGACCTGTTGCCGGCGACGCTCTGGGGCCGCCTGCTCGCGGGCTGGGTCATGATCGGCGGCGTAGTGATGTTCGCCTTATGGGCCGGCATCATCGCCACCGCCTTTGCCGAGGAACTGCAGCGACGGCATTTTCTCCACACCTGGGATCTCGTGGCGACGGTGCCGTTCTTCCAGAAGCTTGGCGCCGCGACGGTGGCCGACATCGTGCGGCTGCTGGAATCCCGCGATGTCGCGCAGGGCACGGTGATCGTGCGCAAGGGCGACCCCGGGGACGCCATGTATTTCCTCGTCTCCGGCGAAGCCACCGTGGAGCTAGCCGAGCCGGTCAAACTTGCGCCCGGAAATTTCTTCGGCGAAATGGCGTTGCTGTTCGGCGCGCCGCGCTCGGCAACGGTGATCGCGACACAGCCCAGCGTGCTGCTCGTGCTCGATGTCGCCGACCTTCGTGAACTGGCGGGCCGCAGACCCGAACTGATCAACCTGATCGAGGCCGAGGCGCGGCGGCGAAGCGAAGCGAATGCGCAAGCGGAAACACACGCCGGTCACGACCGCACGAAATAGGATTTCGTCGCTCGCTGATCCCGGGGTTCCCGACTCCAGCCCAGCGGAACTCGCGACTGGATTGCCCTAACCAGATTTGGCGCGCTCCTTGCAAAGCATTCCAGACCGCACAACGGAGTGCAACCATGCAACCTGACTTGTTGATCGTCTGGGCCGCCATATTGGGCGGATTGACCTTTCTGGCCATTGCGACCGACTAGCCGGATGCCGAGTGTCGGCGCGCATCGCCCAATTGCCGGGCATGAACGCCTCGCGATTGATCGCTCGATGACGTTCAACGGTCATCGGGAACTTGCGGAACGCCGCCCTGCTCCAGGCACTGAATGATGTAGGCCGCGGTGTCGCGCGGCAGGATCTGGGCTTCGGCAGCCTTGATGCGACAGGCCTTCAAGGCGCGCAGCCTGGCGCGGCGCCGGACCGATTCCAGGGACTCGCGCGTGATTTTCTGCACTGTCGCCGGCTGGCCGTCGGCCTGAAACTGCAACTCGTAGAGCCGGCCCGCTCCGTCCGTCGCCACGCAGGAAATGGATTTGATCTGCTTGCTGTCGATCTCGCCCAACTGCTTGCACTGGCCGCTTGCGGCCTCGACACGCGGCACCCGAACGCCGCCCGCCAACGGTCGCTCCTTCGAATTGAGCAGGACCTGATCGACCGTCAATTCGTAGGAATCGTCGCTGTCGCGGCGCGCCTTGTCACCGGAGAACGAGACGATGTGTCCCCTGTCGGCGGGATCGTCTACGGCGATGGTGAAATACACCCGTCCGCTCTCGCCGTGAAAATACTTGACGGCCCGGCACGGCAGGTTCTGGCCGGCGACGCGGAATGTCGCACATTTGCCCGAGAAGCCGACGATCAGATCGATGTCGTAGTTTTCGTCGGCGGCAGAAATCGGTATCGCACCGTGCACCGGCCGATCAAGGGCCCGCGGCAGGAGCGGACCGGCATGGACGAGAGCGGTGCAAAACCAAGTCGCGAGCAAAGCCAGAGCCGTGGTGCAGGCATAACCGAGGAGGCGCATGGGCTATCCCTAAAGTGCCGCGCCGATCATGTCGAGCGTCGCCGCCGGATACCGTGCCGATCCAGAGCGCCAGGGCTTTCGCAAACTCATGCGGTACGATCAACTCCTCTCTGGCGAGACCGGAAGCGCCTGACACTGGGAACCCATCGCGTCATCTTCGTGACGCCGGGGAGAAGGCAGGCGGTGTCCCGAGCAGGTCGTCACCGCTTCCCTTCGATCGCAATCTCCACGAGATACGGCCGGTTGGCCGCGACGGCGGCGGCGAGCGCCGGCGCGATGCCGTCGGCTTTTTCCACCCTGACGGCTTCGACGCCCATGCCGCCCGCGATCCGCACGAAATCCAGATCGGGCCCGATCAGGTCCATCTGCTGGTAGGGGTGCTGCGTGCCGGGCTGGAAGTTCTGCCGCCAGACATCGACATTGTGCTTGAGGATGCGGTACTGGCGGTTCGCCAGCACCACGAACACGATGGCGAGCTTGTGGTGCGCCGCTGTCCACAGCGCCTGAATGCTATACATCGCAGAACCGTCGCCGGAGACGGCAACCACCGGCCGATCCGGCATCGCGACCTTGACGCCGATCGCGCCAGCCAGACCCTGCCCGATGCCGCCGCCGCGGCCGCCGAAATAATCGCCGAACCCGCGATAGTCGAAGGCGCGCGCCAGATCGAGGCTCGCGGTGATGCTTTCGTCGACGATGACGACGTTGTCGGGCAGGCCACGCCTGATCTCGGCGGTGACGCGCGGCATCGACGTGGGCTCGCGGTTCCAGGCTTTCTCGACCCTTGCCCGGTAGGCCTCCTTGTCGCGGGCGCGGTACTCCGCATGCGCGGCATTGCGGCGCTGCGCTGCGGACTTGAATTCCGGCCCGGCGCCGGCGCGCACGGCATTGCCGAGAGCGACCAGACTTGCAGCGAGGTCGCCGACGACTCCCGCATCGAGGCGATGGTTCAAGGCGAGCCGCTCGGGCGATTCCTCGAGTTGGGCGACGATGGCTCCGGCCGGAAAAGGTCCGCCTTCCGCATGCCAGACATCCTCGAAGAACGGCACGCCGAGCAGCAGGACGAGGTCGGCGCCGTCGAAGGCCTTGCGGATCTGGGCCGCATCGGACGGCAGCGACGCCCGATAGTTCGGATGAGCGGTGGGGAACGATGCATGATGACGCAGCCCTTCTGACCAGACGCAGGCGCCGATCTGCTCGACCAGCGCCACCAGCGCGTCGGTTGCGCCCGACCGCGCCACGTCATCTCCGGTGACGATCAACGGGCTCTTCGCCTTCATGAGCAGCGAAGCGAGTTCGGCGATGCCGGCCGGATCGGGGGCGGATGCGCGCCACAGCCTGTCCGGCGCCGGAGCCTCGATCGAGGTCTCCTGTTCCATCACGTCGATCGGCAGCGATACGAAGACCGGGCCTCTCGGCGCATCGGTCGCGACCTTGAAGGCGCGGCGCATGATGGGCGCGATCTCGTCGGCCCGCTCGATTTGCACGCTCCATTTGGTCACCGGCGCCGCCATCGCGACGAGATCGTGGCCCAGCACGGGATTTCTGAGCCGCATGCGGGTGTCCTGCTGGCCGGCGGTCACCACCAGCGGCGAATTCGCCTTCAACGCACCGTAAAGCGCGCCGATGGCGTTGCCGAGCCCGGGCGCGACGTGAACATTGGCGAAGCTGACATGGCGGCTCGCCTGCGCATGGAAGCTGGCGGCGCTGACGGCAACGCCCTCGTGCAGGGCGATCACGTAGTCGATCTGGGGGTAGGCCGGCAGACTGTCGAGCAGCGGCGTTTCCGTCGTACCGGGATTGCCGAAAACATGACGCACGCCGTGCGCTACCAACGAATCCATCAACACCCGGCGGCCGCGCATTCCGTTCTCTCCCTGCTCGTTTGCGGGAACGATAGCACGGCGATGCCATCGCCCCTAGGCGGCAACCGCCGCCGCGCCCGGCAGGATTGCATCTGGACATCGCGGTCGATCTCTGTCTCGCGCTCGCCAAGCCGCGACGATGTCGTATACGATCCGCCCCGCCAGTGATTCAGCAGCCGGGACTATCATGGTGCAAACAAATCGGGTCGCCGCCATCAGCGCCGTGCTGGCGCTTGTCCTCGTTGCCGCAGCGGCGGTCGAACCGATTCAATCGGCGCGGGCGCAGATCGCCTTTGCCCCGCCGACACCGGCGAGCGCGCTTGCCGCCTACACGAACGCGCTCGCCCAGTTCAAGGCCGTCCTCGCCGAGCGGCGGCGCCAGATCGATGCCGGTCAACCGCTTCCCGAACGGCCGGGGCAGGCGCTCTATCTGGCACGAAACCTCGTGATGAGCACCTACAAGGATCTCACGGACACGCAACCCGCGCGGATCGGACGGCCGAACAAGTTGGGCATCCCGCCCGCCTATTTCGATGCCGACAACGAGCCGCTGATCGACGAATACCGGAAGCTTTTCGACGTCATGCAGGCGGCGCCGGCCAATGCGCAGAATTCGACGACGCCGTTCAAGGACGTCGTCGACCTCGGCCGGGCGATCGCGCGGGCCAAGAGTCTTGATGCCGCGGACGCCGAGACCGCCGGCCGCATCAGCCTCGCGCTGTTCTTTGCCGAAACCAACGGCAACCAGAACATCGGCAATGCGCGCTCGAACAAGTACAAGGGCAGCCTGCAGACCGGCGTTGCGGAAGACGCCAACGGCCGGCGTAAGTGGGCGGAGATCCGGCCGAAGGTCGTGCGCCTCGATCCGGAACTGATCGCCCGCGACCGCCGCGAGGAAGGCCGGCTCGGCCATCTGGACGGCCGCTACAACCACTGGATCAACGTGCGCAACGGCCTGATGAACGCCCATGCGGAGCTGTTCGCGCAGATTCCAGCGATCGCCAAGACCCTGCCCAATCCGATCGACCAGATGAAATTCTTCGAGCTGATCCAGATCGTGCCGAGCCCGACCAAAGCCGCGCTCCGGTCGGGCAACCTGCTCGGCTATCGCGTCTCGGATCCGAAGATCATGGGGTATCTGCGCAACAACAGCATGTTCGCCTACGGGCATGCCGACCGCGCGCGAACCTCCGCCAGCTTCCGCGAAATCATGGATGCGATGTGGCTGTTCAACGAGAAATTCGAGCGGGCGCTTTCCGAGTACGAGAAGGTGAAGGCGCGGTGACGGTCAGGCGCCCGGTTTCTCGCGCAGGCGCATCTCCTGGCTCGGCTTGATATCCACCGACCGGCTGTACATCGCCAGCGCTACCAGCAGGATCGCGGCGAGAAACCCGAACAGCGAGCGATAGGCGATTTCCGAGCGCGCGCCGCCCGGCAGCGGCTCGAAGGCGCCGAGGATCAGGCCGGAGATCGTCTGCATGCAGGCGACCCCGAGCATGACAGACGTATTCATCGTAGCGATGCCGCGACCGATCAGCCGGTCCGGAAAGATTCCCCTGCCGTGGGTCATCACCATCGTGCTCGAGGCGCTGAAGAATCCCATTGCGACGATGGCGGCGATCGGAATCCAGGCCGGCGGCGAAGAGGGAATGGCGAGCGCCGCGATCAGGCCCGCAATGACCAGCGTGCCCGACATGGCGATCCACTTGCGCGTATCGAACACGCGGTCGAGCGGACCGAAGGAGAGCATGCCGAACTGATAGGCGACGACGGCGGCGAGCAGAACGTTGCCCGCCGCGATCGGGCTGAGGCCGTGAACCTCGCGCAGATACGGGCCGCCCCACAGGCCCTGCACGGTGAAGGTGCAGGCATAGTTGAAGAAATTGAGCGCCAGAATCGGCCGCAGCTGCCGATTGCGCAGCACCTCCATCAGGCCCTGCAGCATCTCGCCCACCGACTCCGGCTTGCGCGCCAGGAACGGATGACCGGGAGGGGCATCGCGCACCACGATCCAGACCACGACGCATGCAACCGCGGTGAACAGCACGGCGGCGGCGAACACCGCGCGCCAGCCGACGACCTCGGATGCCCAGGCGAGCGGCGTGGTGGCGATGAGATTGCCGAGCAAGCCGACCGACAGAACGATGGCCGTCAAGGTGGAGAAGCGGTCGGGCGGGAACCAGCGCGTGATCACCACCATGCTGCCGATCAGCATGACGCCGAATCCGGCGCCCAGCAGCACCCGTCCGGTGAGCAGTACCGGCCAGCTCGGCGCCGCCGTGAAGATGATGCCGCCGAGGGTGGCGAGGATCAGCATGCCGACGACGGTGCGGCGCGGGCCGAAATGGTCGAAGAAGAAGCCGCAGGGAATCTGGGTTGCGGCAAAGCCGAAGAAGAATGCCCCAGTCAGCGCGCCCAGCGCGCCGGGTCCGACCGAGAGATCGCGCATCAAATCGAGACCGATCGTGACATTGGAGGCGCGGAAGAAATGGCTGGCCATGTAGGCCGTGGCCAGGGTCGCGACGATGACGAGGCCCCGCCGGTAGTTGGACGGGTGCCGCTCGGAAGGCTGCATTGCTGGGGTTTCGTCCCGTGGTTTGTTGTCGTTTGGCCGCTGTTGCCGGTCAGACTATGCGGACCGGCTGCGCAGTTCAAGGCAAGCGGGCCGCCGGCGGCTTGGCGGAACTGGCGCGGCGAAGCGGACAAACTATATAGGTGTCCACGATCCTCCCCTCAGGCACCGTGTTCGGATTGAGAAGACTGACGATCATCTTCCTGCTGCTTGTCATCGTACCGATCAGCCTGTCGGCCACGCGCTATGTCCTCGAAGAGGACCGCGGCACGTGGCAGGCGGCGGACCGGTCGAGCGCGGGATTGTTGCCGCCGGCTTCGCAAAATCGCGAAGCCGTGATTCGGGTTTTTGCCGCGCGCACCCTGCGATGGCGCAGCATTTTTGCGGTGCATACCTGGATCGTGGTCAAGGAACGGAAGGCCGGGACCTACAGCCGCTACGACTACACGGCGTGGGGCGAGCCGATCCGTCGTGACGGCTTTGCCGCCGACGGACGCTGGTTCGGCGCAATCCCCGACACCATCGTTGCAGTCGACGGACCGGAGGCCGCGCGCCTGATCCCGAAAATCCGCGACGTCATCGAGAACTACAGATTCCGCAACTATGGCGACTACAGCGCCTGGCCCGGACCCAACTCCAACACCTTCGTGCGAGCGGTGCTCGATGCGGTGCCGGAGCTCAACGCCGTTCTGCCGCCGACCGCGATCGGCAAGGACTATCCCTACGATCGATGGTTGGGGACGACGGCCTCGCGCACCGGCGTCTTCGCTTCGCTCGGCGGCTATCTGGGGATCACGATCGGTTGGGTCGAGGGGCTCGAGATCAACTTCCTCGGTGCCGTCGTCGGCCTCGACATAAGACGCCCGGCAGTGAAACTGCCGGGCATCGGACGGCTTGGCATGCCGGCCGGCTCTTAAGCCGGCCGTCGCGGCTCAATCCAGCTTCACATTCGCGTCGGTGACGACCTTGCGCCAGCGCACGACTTCCGACGACACCATCTTGGCGAACTCGGCACCCGTCACGTCGGGTACGTCGGAGCCGTTGCGTTCCCAGGCTTCCTTGACCGATGCAACCTGCATGGCGGCCCGCACTTCCTTGATCATGCGCTCGACGACGGCCGGCGGCGTGCCCTTCGGAGCGAACAGGCCGTACCATGTCGACACTTCGAAGCCGGGCAGCCCCGCTTCTGCGGTGGTGGGAACATCGGGCAGCGCGGAGACGCGCTTCGGCGCGGCGACGGCGAGCGCACGGAGCTGCCCCGCCCTGACAGGTCCCGCCGACGTGCCGAGGCCGTCGAACACGACGGGCACGTGGCCGGCGATCAGATCCTGCATCGCAGGACCTGCCCCGCGATAGGGCACGTGCTGGAGGTCGGTCTTGGTGACGATCTTGAAAAGCTCGCCCGCGAGATGATGCGTGGTGCCCGCACCGGCGGAGCCGTAGTTCACCTTGCCGGGGTTTGCTTTCAGATAGGCGATGAATTCCTTCAGCGTCTTGGCTGCGACCTTGTCGGGATTGACGACGACGACCTGGGGAGGCCGTGCGATCAGCGCCACCGCGATGAAATCCTTCTCGAAGTCGTAATCGAGCTTCGGATAGAGCGACGATGCGATGGCGTGATGCGCCGCACCGACGAAGAAGGTGTAGCCATCGGGCGCGGCCTTGGCCGCAGCGGAAGCGCCGACCGTGCCGCCGGCGCCGGCGCGGTTCTCGATCAGCACGCGCTTGCCGAGCTGCGCATCGAGCTGCGCGGCGAGTGGACGGGCAAAGGCATCGGTGCCACCGCCGGCCGCAAACGGCACGACGAAAGTGATCTGCTTGTCCGGCCAGGACTGCGCCTGCGCCGCACTAAAGACGAGGCCCGCCAGAAATGCAGACGCAGTGAACAGAGCGATCTTCTTCATGCCATCCCCTCTCGCGACGCGCGCGTTTTTCGGGCAAGCGCTGCCGGCCTGCCGCTGGGCATCTGATACAAAAGGACTGCATGATCCGGCAAGTGCTCCATTCGGCGAAGCGCGAAGAAGCACGGGTTCCGCCACATCACGGACGCAATTTCCGAAATTGCGCCGCGCCGCGGCCGCATTTCGCAGTGCACGCGGCGATGAAATGCCACACGCGTCTGCCTTAAAGCCGCGCGCTGCATCACAAGACATCTGTCCCATCCCACGTTCAGGGGTGGGTCCACAAGCTGCGACCTTGATTGATCCGAGTTAGGCAAAGCCGAATACCAGATGGCGGAGAGAGCAGGATTACGAATCTATGGTAAGATTATCTAAGTGAGTCCGACTGTGCCGCTGAGACCTATCCTACCATCCCCGCGCCGGGCTGATGCCAGCCCACAGTTCGGGGCTAGCCAGAAAGATGCAACCCAGGCTTGCGTTCGGGAAGAAGATTAATATGATCCCAGACGGAGGCCGAAAGTCATTGCTCGATAGCAAGCACGGGCAGCGCTGGCTCGCTTCATCGATACTTGTATCGATATCCTACTTTTGGCTCATTCTCGTCTCCGCGAGAGCGGCTGGCGACCTGGCCTTGCAGGACATTCTTGCCACATTCGGATTGGCAACCCTGGTCCTGACCGTGCAACTGGTGGTGTTGCTGGCTGTAGGTCGCGCGCAAATACTCCTGCCGGCGTTCGCGCTGCTGAACACATACACGCTCTACATCGTGTTTGATGGCGAAACCATCCTGCAGGATTGGAAAATTCAAGCACTCGAATACGCGGCTATCTTCTTTTTGTATTTTGCCATCTTTGATGTGTGCAGGCGATGGACTTGGACAGCTCTCGGGGTCTCTGTGGGGGCTCCGGCCGCGCTGCTTGTGTTCGGGGGCCTCACCATGCTCTCCGGCCGCGGCTACTTACTGAACTTGGGAGTGGACGCCGACGCGAACTTCCAGAATATACAGTTTAGCGAAAAGCCCAACGTCTATTTTCTGTCATATGACGCGATGACGCCGCCGACGCTGACCGAGCGCTTTGTCGGCATCGAATCTCCGCCTTACATGGATGTGCTGGAGGCACACAACGCTCACGTTCTGAAGAACACTTTCGCGGACGCGGTGGGCACGAGATTTGCGCTCTCAAGCGTCTTGGAATTGAAGGCGAATCTCGATCGCGACCCTGGTGATCTCATGACGGGAAAAATCCAGTCTGCGCTGCGCCTGATATTCGAGACGAATGGCTACAAGTCGCACTACACGATGTACTATGCGTATTTCGGCCCAGAGAAAGGGCGATACCTCGCGAGCTACAACATATATCGCCCGTACAGCGCCTGTGACTTTATCGGCGGCTTAACGCGGACGGTTGGATTCTTCGGCATTTGCTGGATGTATGACGAAGGCTGGTTCGGGAACGAACCACTACCCCAAATTTCATATCCGGACTACTCGTTCGAGCTCTTGAAAAGCGTGACAAACGACAAGAGCCAGCCCCACTTCTACATGGAGCATGTGCTGGACCCCGGCCATGCAGACTCCGACTATCTGAATACACCGGAAGAAAAGGAGAAATTCAGAGCGCGGTATCTCGCCAGATCGACCGCCGCGGCTTCGGCGATGAAACGTGCCATCCAGCAGATCAAATCAAGCGACCCTTCCGGAGTCATCTTCATCTACGGCGATCATGGCATGTTTATCTCGCAACGAGTCCCCGCCTCCGAGAATCTCAAATTCAAAGTACAGGACAATTATGGAACGGTGGGCGCTCTCGTGAACGCCGATAAGTGCATTCACTATGTCAATCCGCCGCAGGGCGAAAACTATCAGACGATAGCGCGAATCGCAGCGGGCATAGTTGAATGTCTCGCGGGAAAGAGAATTCCAGCCATCTCCAAAATTGACTACGG
>WBZP01001597.1_pt1 | contig 27467 bp, 22 predicted proteins | sample 5204301 | NCBI WGS metagenome assembly WBZP01 (sample SAMN12412401, study PRJNA552823) | activated sludge metagenome | isolation source: activated sludge from nitrification reactor of wastewater treatment plant... | place: USA: Pennsylvania | collected 2017 | reverse complement strand
TGACGCGCTGCTCGAGACGCGCCCGTACCTGACCACCCGGATCGAGCGCGGCCCCGACGGCCGGCATCAGTTGGTGGCCGATGATCTCGTTCCGGAGGGAGTCGAGGTCGTCGAACTCGACGACCCAGCCGACGAGGATCCGCCGCTGTACTTCAACCAGAACGAAGCACTGGTGCACCTGCGGGTCACCATTCGCGACGGGCAGGCCCAGCCGACGCTCTATGTGCATCACGCGCTGGCCGACGGCCATCACATGTACAGCCTGATCGAGGAATTGCTGTCGTACTACACCGATCTGGCCACCAGCGGCAAGATCCGGCGCGGCGCGGTGCAGCCGGTGCCGGAGTCCATCGAGGCGATCCTGGCCGACCGGGGCATCCAGAAGGGCCCCCGGTCGGGCATCGAGCGGTTCATGCCCGCGGTGTTCGCCTACGACCTGCCGCCGTCACGCCGCGCGGTCACCGGTGACAAACCGCCCTTCCCGGTGAAGGTCCCGATGGTGTCGTGCCGGCTCGACGAGAAGCACACCGACAGCATCGTGGCGCTGTGCCGCAAGGAGAGCATCGGCCTGACCGCGATGGTCGCCGCCATCCTGCTGATGGCGGAGTGGCGGATCCGGGGATCGGCGGCCATCCCGATCCCGTTGATCTACACCGTCGACCTGCGATACTTCCTGACCCCGCCGGTGTCGGCCACCGGCTGCACCAATCCCATTGCGCTGACGACGTTCCTGGCCGACGTCGACCGCAAGACGGACGTGGTGGAACTCGCCCGCGCCATCGCCGAGACCTTCAAGGCCGATCTGGCCGATGGCACGATCCAGCAGTCCCGGCTGCACTTCAGCCCGCAGTACTCCGGCAATGCGCCGGGCCTGCCCGACGTGGTGCTGCTCTCCGACAACGGACTGGTGCCGCCGGTGCGCACCCCTCCGGGCCTCGAGGTGCTCAGCACGCACGGCGAGCTGTACTTCGCCGTCAGCTCCGGCATCGAGATCTACTTCACCCAGATCTACGCGGGCCAGCTGAACGTGGAGTACCACTCGTTCGCACCGGATCCGGACAAGTCGGTGGAGACCATCGAGACCCTGCTGCGCGAGGTCGCCGAGAAATACGCCTGAAACGGGCTGAGCCCGAACTCAATCCAGCTGCAGCGGTCCGAACGCGTAACGGTGGTACTGCAGCATGCCGCGCAGCGGGCGGATCGGGCGGATGGCCCGGGCGGCCGCCCGGAAAGCGCGCGAGGTCCGGCGGAACGTCGACGCGTCGAAGAACGTGACGGCGTCCAGCAGCCGAATTCCGTTGACATTCTTCAGGACATCCTCGGGGCTGTTGACGGCCCAGTACAGCGTGGAACCGGACTGCCGCTGCAGGCGCTGGATCTTCTGGGTGCGCACGGTGACCCAGTTGTAGAAGTCGATCTGCAGCTCGCCGGACGGGAAGCGGTCGACGACGTGCTGGAGCAGTTCGGCTCCGTCCCGCTCGGTCAGATACATGCTGATGCCCTCGGCCAGCAGCAGGGTGGGCCGGTCGGCGGGGATCTCGTCCAGCCAGGACGGGTCCGTCGCCGAGGTGGCCACCAGGTGGTAGTTCTCCCGCGCCGGGTAGACCTTCTTGCGCAGGTCGATCACGTCCGGATAGTCGACGTCGTACCACTGCACATCCGGTCCCGGATCCAGCCGGAACACCCGGCTGTCCAGGCCGCAGCCCAGATGGATCACGGTGGCATGGGGGTGCGCCGCCAGGAACTGGGACGCCCAGATGTCGTACTGGGCGGTGCGGACGGTGACCAGCGGCGTCCACAGGTCGGCGATCTTGAGCGAGGACCAGTCGAAATCGATACGGTCGACGGCCTGCCTGGCAAACGTGTCGCCGAGAATGGGTTGCTCGAACCCGGCGTCGAGCGCCTTGCAGTACAGGGTCGACAGCATCGTCTGCGCGGGGCCGGTGAGGTCGACGCGCACCAAGTCGGTCACGCCTGTGAGCTTAGTGGGCGCACCCCCCGAACGTGGTACCGGGGGCGCGAACGTGACGGGGGGAAATGCCAGGGAGCGGCGGATATACGATACTCACCCACGGGCAGTGTCCGGTTCCGCGGGCGTTGACGGTTCAGGAGGTGCGGTGACGGATCTGACCAGCGCTGGGGGCGGCGACAGGCCGCCGCGCGTTTTGCTGCTGTACTACTCGTACACGGGCCAGTCACGCAGGGTGCTCGACGCCGCCGGCGAAGTGTTCCGCGCCCGCGGTTTCGATGTGCGCGAGGCCCCGATCGAGTTCACCGACGCCCAGTACTCCGAGCCGTTCTCGCGCTTCCCGATGCGGCGGGTGTGGCCGGACATGCTCAGCGTGTTCAAGGCCCAGTCCCGCGGCGAGACGGGCGGAATCCGGATCCCCGACGCGGTGACCGACGGCGAGTACGACCTGATCTGCATCGGCTCACCGACCTGGTGGAAGACGGTCAGCATGCCGCTGCGCACCTTCCTGAAGTCCGCCGAGGCCGAGAAGCTGTTGTCCGACAAGCCTTTTGCGGTCTTCGTCGTGTGCCGGCAGTACTGGCTGGAAAACCTCACGGCGGTGCGCGAGCTCGCGCAGCAGCGGGGCGGCCGGTTCGTCGACGAAATCCACTTCACCTATCCGGGTGACCCCGTCCGCTCGATGATGTCGCTGACGAGCTATCTGGGCTCGGGGGAGAACCGCACGAGGTACCTCGGCGTGCCCATCCCGCCGACCAACGTGCAGCCCGGGCAACTGGAGAAGGCCCGCCGGTTCGCCGCCGGCCTGGCGGACCGGCTGTTCGGCGCGCATCCCGAAACCGGAAGCCGCTGATCGTGCCGCGTCCATTCGAGGTGTCCATGGAATCGCCGGCCACGGTCGACGAGGTGCACGGGGCGTTCGGCGACCGGGACTACTGGCGGGACCGGCTGGTCCACTTCGGCGGGGCCAAGTCGCTGGACTCGCTGACCGTGGGTCCGGATGGCACGGTGACGGTCGTCGTCACCGAGGACCTGCGCCACGGTGCGCTACCGGGAATCCTGGCCAAGCTGTATCGGGCCGATCTGAACATCCGCAGCACCGAGACCTGGACGCCGACCGCCGACGGCCTGGTTCGCGGGGACATCGTGGTCGCGGTGATCGGTGCGCCCGGCGCCGGTTCCGGGACGGCCCTGCTGGGGCCGGCGGCGGAGGGTTCGCAGCTGAGCCTGTCGGGGCAGGTGGAATTCAAGGTCCCGTTGGTGGGCGGCCGGATCGAGAGTTTCGTCGCGGGCCAGTTCATCGCGGGCTTCGCCGACATCAACACCTTCACCACCACCTGGATCGCCGAACGTGCCTGACACAGTTGACTCCTCGGCCGCTGCGGCCAGCTCCATCCCCACCACGCAGGATGCGCTCGCCCGCCTGGAGATGCCGCTGGAGGCGGCGATGATGACCCAGCGGGCGGTGCGCCGACTCCGTCCCGACCCGGTCGACGACGCGCTGGTGCTCAGGTGCATCGAGTTGGCGCTGCGCGCTCCGACCGGCAACGACGGGCAGAACTGGGAATTCGTCGTCGTCAAGGACCCCGAGGTCAAGGAGAGGCTGGCGGCCCGATACCGGCAGGCCTGGCTCGTCCAGCGCGACGTGGTGCTGCGGCGTGCGGTTGCCGAGAACGAGTCGATGGCCCGGATCGCACGGTCGATCCAGTGGCAGGTCGATCACTTCACCGAGATCCCGGTGCTGGTGGTGCCCTGTCTGCGCCTCGGCGTGCGGGATGGGCGGCTGCCGGTCGTGCGGATGCCGCATGTCGCCGAATCCGCCTACTGGGGATCGATCTATCCCTGTGTGCAGAATCTGCTGCTGGCGGCGCGCGCGATGGGCCTGGGCGCGTCGCTGATCACCCTGCCGCTGTGGAGCCAGGGTTCGGCGCGCCGAATCCTCGGGCTGCCCAACGCGATCCATCCGATCTGCATCGTTCCGATGGGCTGGCCCCGCGGCCGCTACGGGCCCACCACCCGTAAACCGGTCGAAGAAGTGGTCCACCGCGACACTTTCGGCAACCGCATCTGGCTCGACTCGTTCGATCGGCCGGCGGCCCGTCGGCTCGACTAAGGATTCATGCCCGACAACATGATTCGTTCCCACATCCGGTCGGTGGTCAGGGCCCGCATCAGCACGGTGGCTCTGCCGGACGCGCCGACGATGTAGCGCGGTCTGGGGTTCCTGGCCTCGATCGCCCGCACCACCGCGCGGGCGACGGTCTCGGCCTTGATCGCCGCGCCGGGAAGCTTCGCCAGTTTGCGCACGGACTCGTCGCGGCGGCGCATGAACGCGGCGTACGGGTCGTCGTCGGCGTATGTCCACACCTCGTTGAACTCGCTTTCGAAGAACGGGGTGCGCACGCCGGTCGGGTCGATCAGCGTGACCCGCACGCCGAACTGTGCCACCTCGGCCCGAAGTCCCAGCGATAGGGCTTCCAGGCCGGACTTGACGATGTGGTACGCGCCGCCGGCCGGCCCGGTGACCCGGCCGGCGATGCTGCCGATGTTGACGATGGTGCCCGTGCCGCGGGTCCGCATCCCCGGCAGTACGGCCTGCGAAAGACGAAGCGGCACAACAACATGCATTTCGAACAGGGCGCGGACCTCGCTGGGGGTTTTCTGCTCGAGGACCCCGCGCTCGGGGATGCCCGCGCTGTTGACCAGGACGTCCACCGCGCCGTGGTCGGCGTCGATCTCGGCGACGAGTCGGGTCACCGCGTCTTCATCGGTGACGTCGAGCGAGCGGGCCTGCAGGCCCCGGGCCCGCAGTGCGTCGAGTGCCTCGGGGTTGCGGCCGGCGCCGTAGACCAGGTAGCCGCGGGCGTGCAAGCGGTGGGCGGTGGCCTGACCGATGCCGCTCGTGGCGCCCGTGACCAGGGCAACCTTCTGGACGTTCATCGGGTCGGGCCTCCTCAACAGATGTCGTCGCGGTCCGGCGGGCACAGGGCCGAAGACATGCTGAGCCGCCCCCCGTCGGGCCGTTCCTCCGCCGCCCGGGTTTTCGTGCGGATGCAATCGTAGCGTGGAGTTCGCGTGCTATTTTTGCGCGTGCTCCAACGACAGTCGTTCGCCGGGGGAGGGCCCGCGGATGCTTGAGGTCATCGACAGGGGCGACGTCAGTGAATCCCACCCTGTCCCACTGCTGTTCGTCCACGGCGCCTGGCATGCGGCGTGGTGCTGGGACGCGAACTTCCTGAACTTCTTCGCCGACAAGGGTTATCGTGCCGTGGCGCTGAGCCTGCGGGGCCACGGCAACAGCTCCACCGACAAACCGTTGCGGGCGTGTTCGGTTGCCGACTTCGTCGAGGACATCGCCGAGGTGGCCGACAGCCTGCCCGTGCCACCGGTGATCATCGGTCATTCGATGGGCGGCTTCTTCGTGCAGAAGTACCTGGAGTCACACGCGTGTCCCGCCGGCGTGTTGATGACGTCCATGCCGCCGCAGGGGAATCTCGGAGCCACCTGGCGCTGGCTGAGAGACCACCCCGGGCAGTTCATCAAGATCGCCGCGACGGGCCGGACGTTGCCGTACATCAACACACCCGAGGCGGCACGCGCGAAGTTCTTCTCGGCGTGGACTCCCGAGTCCGACGTCGTGAAATACGCGGCGCTGCTCCAGGAGGACAGCGCGCGGGTCGGCATCGACTGCCTGGTGCTCAGCCTGCCCCGGCCCAGCCGGGTGACCACACCGCTGCTGGTCCTCGGCGCCGAGGACGACGGCGCCCACACCCGCAAGGAGATCCTCGCGACGGCGCGGGCCTACCACACCGAAGCGGAGTTCTTCCCCCGGATGGGCCACAACATGATGCTGGAGCCCGGTTGGGCCGCCGTCGCCGAGCGGATCGACACCTGGCTGAGCGCCCGCGGTCTGTAGCGCGGGCCGAGCCGATGCCCGATCGATCTCCGTTGCGGGTCACGGGGTTTCGGACGTCGGTCCACCGCCGGCCGGGCCCGGCGGCCCGAGCAAACAACCGCCGAGTCGGGCAACCACCGCCCCGCGCGGCGGTGGGCGGTATGATCGCCGCGTGTCGCTACCTCCCCCCAGTCCCGACTTCCGTGCCGTGGTCACCGGAGCCTCCAACGGCATCGGTGAAGCGCTGGCCATCGAACTGGCTGCGCGCGGCCACAACCTGATCATCACCGCCCGTCGCGAGGAATTGCTCAACGCGCTGGCGGCCCGGCTGACCGAGAAGTACGGCGTGATCGTCGAGGTGCGGCCCGGCGACCTCGGCGACGCGGCCCAGCGGGCGAAGCTCGCCGAGGAGCTGGGCTCGCGGAAGATCTCGATTCTGTGCGCCAACGCCGGTGTCTCCTCGCTGGGACCGGTGGCGGAGTTGGACCCGGCCGCGGAGCGGGCGCTGGTGCAGCTCAATGTCGTGGCCGTGCACGACCTGGTGCTGGCCGTGATGCCGGGAATGCTCGAGCGTGGCGCCGGCGGCATCCTGATCTCCGGTTCGGCCGCCGGCAATTCGCCGATCCCGAACAACACGTCGTACTCGGCCAGCAAAGCGTTCCTGAACGCCTTCAGCGAAGGGTTGCGCTGGGAGCTGCGGAACTCCGGTGTGTACGTGACGCTGTTGGCGCCGGGTCCGGTGCGCACCGGACAGCCCGACGAGGTCGATGCCGAACTGGTCGACAAGTTGGTGCCGGACTATTCGTGGGTCACCGCGGAGCACTGCGCCAAGGATTCCGTGGATGGCCTGAGCCGCAACAAGGCCCGCGTTGTGCCCGGCTTGCCCGCAAAAGGGATGAACCTGGTCAGCCTGTACGCCCCCCGGAGCGTCCTGGTTCCGATCATGGGCAACTTCTACAAGAAGATGTCGGGCCGGTGATGGAAGGGTTCGCCGGAAAGGTCGCCGTCGTCACCGGCGCGGGATCGGGCATCGGCCAGGCGTTGGCGGTCGAACTGGCCCGCTCCGGGGCGAAGGTCGCGATCAGCGACGTCAACCCCGAGGGCCTGGCCGTGACGGCGGAACGGCTGCGGGCCATCGGCGCGGAGATCAAGGTCGACCGGTTGGATGTCTCCGACGGAGATGCCTTCGCCGCCTACGCCGAGTCCGTCAATGAACACTTCGGCAAGGTCAACCAGATCTACAACAACGCCGGCATCGGGTTCTACGGCGACATCGAGATCACCCAGCTCAAGGAGATCAAGCGGGTGATGGACATCGACTACTGGGGCGTCGTACACGGCACCAAGGCCTTCCTGCCGTACCTGATTGCCTCCGGTGACGGCCATGTGGTCAACGTTTCCAGCGCGTTCGGGCTGTTCGCGGTGCCCGGCCAGGCCGCCTACAACTCCGCGAAGTTCGCCGTGCGTGGTTTCACCGAGGCCCTCAACCAGGAGCTGACCCTGGCCCGCCAGCCCGTCCGGGTCTCCACGGTGTTCCCGGGGGGCGTGCCCAGTGCGTTCGTCAACAACCTGACCCTCGCGGAGGCCCTCCCCGAGTTCGACGCGGCGAGCACTTTCGACAAGCCGTTGTGGTCCACATCGCCGGAGAAGGCCGCGCAGGTGATCCTGAAGGGCGTCCGCAAGAAGCGGTCCCGGATCCTCGTCGGGCCCGACACCAAGTTGCTGGACTTCCTGGTGCGGATGACCGGCTCCGGCTACCAGTTCGTGGTCCCACGGGTGGGCCGCTTGTTCATGAAGCCCATCCGCTGATCGTAAAGTTCGTCACACCACGGATTTCGTCGTGGCTCGCTGACCGCGGAACACCGTTGCGGTAGCGTGCGCGCCCATGGGGAATCAGCAGTTCGACGTCATCATCGTCGGGGCCGGCTTCGGGGGGATCGGAACGGCAATCCAGCTGAAAAAGCTGGGATACGAGAATCTTCTCGTCGTTGATCGCGAAAGCGATCTGGGCGGGGTATGGCATGTCAACCGGTATCCGGGTCTGGCTTGTGACGTCCCCTCCTACTCCTACTCCTACCGATTCGAGCCCTACCCGTACTGGTCGCGGCTCTACGCGCCGGGAGCCGAGATCAAGCAGTACGCCGAATACGTCGCCGACAAGTACGACGTGCGACGGCACATCCGGTTCAACACCCTCGTGAACAGTGCGCGTTGGGACGAGGACGCCGCGCGGTGGGAAGTGTCGTTGGCCGATGGCAGCACGCTGAGCACTCGTTTCCTGATCACCGCGACGGGGCTGATGTCCACTCCGTATTACCCGGACATCGAGGGCATCGCCGAATTCGCCGGCCGCACCGTCCACACCGCGGCCTGGGACGACGATGTCGAGATGAAGGGCCGCCGCGTCGGCCTCATCGGTACCGGTGCCACAGCGGTCCAGCTGATCCCCGAGCTGGCCGAAGAGGCCGCCGACCTGACGGTGTACCAACGCACGCCGATCCATGTGACGCCCAAGAACGACGTCGCCATCCCACCGATGGTGCAACGGATGTTTGCCCGGTCGCCGCTCGTCGAGCGCGTCGTGCGTTCGCTGACCGATGCGACCTACGAAGCGGGCTGGGTGTTCACGGTCTTGCGTTACCGTCGATTCTGGTGGCTCAACAAGGCGGGCGCGGGTTTCTCGAGGTTGCTGCGTTTCGCGTCGATCCGCGACAAGGATCTGCGGCGCCGGCTCACCCCGACCTACACCTTGGGGTGTAAGCGGCCCACATTCTCCAACACCTATTACCGGACGTTCACCAAGGCGAACGTGCACTTGCAGACGGCGGGCATCGAACGGATCGAACCCGACGGCATCGTCGCGTCGGACGGCACGAAGACGCAGATCGACACGCTGGTGCTGGCCACGGGTTTCGACATCTGGGACGCCGCCTTCCCCGCCGTCGAGATCATCGGCCGCGACGGTCGCAATCTCGGAAAGTGGTGGCACGCCAACGACTTCCAGGCCTACGAGGGGATCGCCATCCCGTCCTTTCCCAATCTGCTGAATCTGACCAGCGCCTATTCGATAAGCCTGAATTTCTTCGACATGATCGACTATCAGATGCAGCACATGGAACGACTGTTCGGCGAGGTTCGTCGGCGCGGTGCGACGACATTCGAGGTCACCGAGGAGGGGACCGACAGGTTCTGCGACAGGTTCAGCCAGTTGCAGCACAACGCGGTGTACCACCTCGGCGACTGTGCCAATTCACGGTCGTACTACTTCGCTCCCAATGGCAAGACGTACGTGCGGGTGATACCCACCCGCGAATCGGTGACCGCGCAGAGCCGTTTCCCGCTGACTGACTACACTTTCGGCTGATCTGAGATTGTCGGCGTCGGATTCGATTCGAGGAACGGTGTGGATATGGACGGCTTCGCCGGAAAGGTCGCCGCGGTCACCGGCGCCGGGTCGGGAATCGGGGCAGAACTTGCCGTGCAACTCGGGCGGGCGGGTGCGAAGGTCGCGATCAGCGATGTCAACCGGGAAGGCCTGGCGGCTACCGCGGAACGCCTGAAAGCCATCGGCTGCCCGGTCAAGGCGGACCCCCTCGACGTCAGCGACCGGGACCGGGTCGTGGCGTACGCCGACGAGGTCAGGGCTCACTTCGGGGTGGTCAACCAGATCTACAACAACGCGGGCGTCGCGTTCTTCGGCGAGATCGAGCACAGCGAGTTCAGCGATTTCGAACGGGTGATGAACGTCAACTACTGGGGCGTGGTCAACGGCACCAAGGCGTTCCTGCCCCACCTGATCGCCTCCGGCGACGGGCATATCGTCAACGTGTCGAGCATCTGGGGAATTTTCGCCGTACCCGGTCAGTCGGCCTACAACTCGTCCAAGTTCGCCGTGCGCGGCTTCACCGAGGCCCTGCGCCAGGAGATGACGCTGGCCCATCACCCCGTCGGGGTGACCGTGGTGTATCCCAGCGGGGTCAAGACCGCGATCGCGCGCACCGCCACCGGAGCGCAGGGTCTCGACGTCACCGAACTGGCGGATCTGTTCGACAACAAGCTGGCCAAGGGCAGCCCGGAGGCGGCCGCGCGCACCATCCTCAAAGGGGTGCGCAAGAACAAGGCCCGGGTGCTCGTCGGCCCGGGCGCGCGGGCGTTCGACATCGTGGTGCGGTTGACCGGGTCGGGCTACGAGCGGATTTTCGGCCCCGTGACAGGCCGTATGATGCCTACGTTGGATACCAAGGTCTGACACGACATGCGCCCACCGCGTGACAGCTCGAGTTCCCAGCGGTAGTTTGCCGAGAGCTCTTCGCAGCGGAAAGGTACTGTGTAGTAACTATGGGTGAGCAGCACTACGACGTCATCATCATCGGGGCCGGCTTCGGCGGCATGGGTGCCGCGATCGAGATGAAGCGCCTCGGCTACGACAACATCCTCATCGTGGACCGGGAAGACGACCTCGGCGGCACGTGGCACGTCAACCGTTACCCCGGCATCGCCGTCGACCAGCCGGCCACCACGTACTCCTACTGGTTCGAGCCGAATCCGTACTGGTCACGGCTCTTTCCGACCGGCGCGGAGATGAAGAGCTACGCCGAACACGTCGCCGACAAGTACGACGTGCGCCGGCACATGCGATTCAACACCACCGTCGAGGGCGCGCAGTGGGACGAGGACGCCCACGTGTGGCGGGTCGCGCTGAAGGACAGCGACGCGGTCAGTGCGCAGTTCCTGATCGTCGCCACCGGGTTCCTGTGCCAGCCCAAGATGCCCGATATTCCCGGTATCGAGAGCTTTGCCGGGCAGATCATCCACACGGCGACATGGGATGACAGCTACGCGTTCGGCGGCCGTCGCGCTGCGGTGATCGGCACCGGGTCGACCGGTATCCAGGTGATACCCGAGCTCGCCAAGGAGGTGTCCGAGCTCACCGTCTACCAGCGCACGCCGATCTGGGTGATGCCCAAGGGCGACATCGTGTTCCCGCCGATCGTGCAGAAGCTGTTCGCCAAGGTGCCGTTCACGCAGCGGGTGCTGCGGTTCGGCACGGACACCTTCCTGGACATCGCGAACATCATCACGATGTGGAACTACAAGCACTTCAAGTTCGCCAACAAGGCCATCACGCTGGGCTCGAGCATCCAGCGACGACTGTCGGTGCGCAACAAGGAACTGTCCCGCAAGCTGAACCCGCAGTACGAGTTCGGCTGCAAGCGGCCGTCGATCTCCAACGATTACTACCGCACGTTCACCAGGCCGAACGTGCACCTGGAAACCAGCGGCATCGAACGCATCGAGTCGGATGGCATCGTGGCCTGCGACGGGACCAAGCGGACCATCGATGCGCTGGTGCTGGCCACCGGATACGACGTGTGGGAAAGCAACATGCCCGCCGTCGAGGTGATCGGCCGGGAGGGCCGCAACCTGGGTAAATGGTGGCGTGAGGCGGGCTTCCAGGCCTATGAGGGCATTTCGGTGCCGCATTTCCCGAACTTCCTGACCATGGCCAGCCCCTACGCGTGGGTGGGTCTGTCCTGGTTCAACACCGTCGAATACCAGATGCGGCACATGCGCCGGCTCTTCGGTGAGCTGCAGAGCCGGGGCGCAACCACGTTCGAGGTCACCGACGACGCCAGCACGCGCTTCCTCCAGGGCGTGAACGATCGTCTGGAGAACTCGGTGTTCCGGCTCGGCAGCTGTGCGTCGTCGCGGTCCTACTGGTTCAGCCCGTCCGGTGAGCCCGCGTTGTTCCGCCCCACGTCCGTCCGAAACGCGGTGCGGGCCCAGGACCGCTTCCCATTGTCCGACTACGCAATTTCGTGACCCCGAACTCGCTGGTCCGTTAGTGGTCACCCGTACACTCATTGGGAAAGTTGAGGCGAGTCCGGGCGGGTGCTGGAGATGACGGCGGTAAAACTGCTGAGTCGTATCTGGTTGCCGCTCGTCATTTTGCTGGTGCTCGGGCTAGGAGGCTACGCCGTCGTGAGACTGCACGGTATCTTCGGTTCCGAGAAGTATCCGACCTATGCTTCCGGACCCCAGACGGACACCAAGCCGTCCAACCCGAAGCAGCTGGTGTATGAGGTGTTCGGCCCCGAGGGCACCGTCGCCGACATCAGTTACTTCAATGCTCAGGCCCAACCCCAGCAGATTTCCGGAGCGGCGCTGCCCTGGACCGTAACGGTCATGTCGGATTCGCCGGCCGTGGTCGGCAGTGTGGTCGCCCAAGGCGACAGTTACTCCATTGGATGCCGTATTTCGGTGAATGGCGAAATTAAGGACGAGAAAGTTTCCAATGAAGCCCATGCGTTCACGAGTTGCTTGGTAAAAGGCGCATGAGAACGCCCACGACGGAGATGCCGGCCAAGCAGGGGCCGTGGCTGGCCCGGGTCGTCCGGCGGTTCGCGGTCCTGATCATCCTGGCGTGGGTGGCGTTCACCGCGCTGGTGACGCTCGCCGTGCCGCCGCTGGAACAGGTCGCCAAGGAACGGGCCGTTTCGATGAGCGTCCAAGAGGCGCCGTCGATCATCGCGCAGAAGCACATCGCCGCGGTGTTCCACGAGCCGGACAACCAGAGCTCGGCCATGGTTGTGCTGGAGAGCGACCAGCCGCTCGGGGACGTCGCGCACCAGTACTACGACAACCTGATCCGGCAGTTGTCGGCCGATCCCAAGCACGTCCAGTACATCCAGAACTTCTGGGGCGACCCGCTCACCGCGCAGGCCGTGCAGAGCGCCGACGGCAAGGCCGCCTACGTGCAGCTGAACCTGGCCGGCAGCCAGGGGGAGGTGCTGTCCAACCAGTCCGTCGACGCGGTCCGCAACATCATCGCGAAGACGCCGCCGCCGGACGGGTTGAAGGTCTTCCTCACCGGCACCACGCCGATGGCGACCGACCTGGCCTACACCGGTGACCACGCCGCCATGAAGATCACCGCGGTGACGGTGGTGGTCATCTCGATCATGCTGCTGCTGGTCTACCGGTCCATCACCACCGTCATTCTCGTGATGATGATGATGGGCATCGGCCTGTCGTCCGTGCGGGGGACGGTGGCCGCGCTGGCGCACTTCGGCCTCATCGGCCTGACCAGCTTCTCGATCAGCATCCTGGTGGCGCTGGCCATCGCCGCGGTCACCGACTACGCAATCTTCCTCATCGGGCGCTACCAGGAGGCCCGCACTGCCGGCGAGGACCGCGAGACGGCGTACTACACCGCCAATCGCAGTGTCTCGCACGTGATCCTGGCCTCCGGTCTGACCATCGCCGGGGCCACGTTCTGTCTCAGCTTCACCCGGTTGCCGTTCTTCCAGACCATGGGCGTGCCCTGTGCGGTCGGCATGCTGGTGGCCATCGCGGCCGCGCTCACCCTGGTGCCCGCGGTGATCACCGTGGCCAGCCGGTTCGGCCGGCTGCTCGAACCGAAGCGCACAATGTCGGCGCGCGGCTGGCGCAAGGTCGGGACCGCCATCGTGCGCTGGCCCGTGCCGATCTTCCTGGCGTCCTGCGCCGTCGCCCTGATCGGCCTGCTCGCGCTGCCCGGCTACAAGGTCAGCTATGAGGACCGGCCGTACATGCCCAAGGACGCCCCCGCGATGATCGGGTGGGACGCCGCGGACCGGCACTTCCCGCCCGCGCGGATGATGCCCGAGGTCGTCATGATCGAGACCGATCACGATATGCGCAACTCCGCCGACTTCCTGGTCCTCAACAAGCTCGCCGAGGACATCTTCCGTGTTCAGGGGGTCGCCCAGGTCCAGGGTGTGACGCGGCCGGAAGGGTCGCCGCTGGAGAACACCTCCATACCGGCGTTGCTCAGCATGCAAACCGCCGGGCAGCAGCAGAACGTCGAGTTCATGAAGAGCCGGCTCGAGGAGATGCGCACCCAGGCCGACGACCTGTCGGGGACCATCAGCTCGATGGAGCAGGCGTACTCGCTGATGCAGGATCTGACCGACAAGACCCACAGCATGGTCAACATCACCGGGCAGATGACCGACATCACCAAGCAGATCCGCGACGACGTCACCGCGGTGAACGATTCGTTCAACAAGGCCGATGAGTACTTCAGCCGCGAGGGCTGCAACAACGTCGACACCTGCGTTGCGGCTCGCGACGGTCGCGCGGCCGGGTTGCGTGCCCAGGACGGCTTCAACCAGATCACCGCCAAGCTCGACGAGTTGCAGCCCGACCTCCAGAACGTGGACTCCATCGCGCCCGAACTCATGCAGCTTCTGCCGCCGCAGATCGAGGCGCTGCGCAGCGTGCAGACCCTGATGCTGACGGCGTACAGCACCATGTCGGGCATCGTGGGCCAGTCGGAGGCATTGGGCGCCGATGCGTCGGCCATGGGCGAGGACTTCGACGCCGCGAAGACGGCGGACTCGTTCTACCTGCCGCGCGAGGCGTTCAACAATCCCGATTTTCAGCGCGTCATCAAACTCTTCGTGTCGCCGGACGGCAAGTCGGCGCGGTTCATCATCGCGCACCGGGACAACCCCGCCTCCAAGGCGGGGATCGACCGGATCGACCACATCCGGACGGCCGCCGAGGAATCCCTCAAGGGCACCCCGCTGGTGAATTCGACGATCTATGTGTCGGGCACCGCGTCGATCCTCAAGGACCTGCAGGATGCCTGGAACTACGACATCCTCATCGCGGGCATCGCATCGATCTGCATCGTCCTGGTGATCATGCTGATCATCACGCGGAGCATCGTGGCATCGCTGGTCATCGTGGGCACCGTGGTGCTCTCGCTGGGGGCCTCGTTCGGCCTCTCCGTGCTGCTGTGGCAATACATCGTCGGCGTCAACCTGCACTGGATGGTGATGCTGATGTCGGTCATCATCCTGTTGGCCGTGGGCGCCGACTACAACCTGCTTTTGGTATCCCGGTTCAAGGAAGAAAGACACGCGGGCCTGAAGACCGGCATGATCCGGGCGATGGGCGGCACCGGCAAGATCGTGACGCTCGCCGGCCTGGTGTTCGCCTTCACCATGGCTTCGATGATCGTCAGCGACCTGCTCGTGGTCGGCCAGGTCGGCACCACGATCGGTCTCGGACTGCTGTTCGACACCCTGGTCGTGCGCTCGTTCATGATGCCGTCCGCCGCGGCGATTCTGGGCCGCTGGTTCTGGTGGCCGCAGAATGTGCGCACCCACCCGTCGCGGGCCAAGCACCGGGCCGGGTCCGGCGATCGCACCGCCGAATCCCGTCCGGCGGCCGATCGCGTGCCGGGCGATGGCGCGGACGCGGAAAGTGGCGATGTTGCGGCGACCAAACCACTCGATCTATCGTCGAATGGGTTTCCCCCCGAGTCCCTGCAGTTCGAGCCGACGATTTCGGGCAGTGGTCGTACCGGTCAACGGTAGACGTGGGCAATCTTTATAAAGATTGCGCAGCGATCGCCGGGTTTCGTCGACACGCCGCCGTGCGGTGGGCTGCCCGTAACGCTGGCCAACCTCGGGACCTGCGAATTCGATCCACGTCCCGGTGGACGGAAATCGAAGATCCCCCTGCTCAACTTCCGTAACGGCGTTAGCTAGGGTAGGCTCGGCAACCGATCAAGCAACGTCAGACGATTGGGGAGGGCCTTGCGCCACCAGGGACGGCACCGCGGAAGCAAACGTCAGCGGGATGCGGGCGCCGCCGGCCATCAGATGGCCGTCGTCGGTCAGGGCGCGGCACGTCGCGGGGGCGCGTCCGCGCTGACCACCGCCGTGATCCCGTACCTGACGGCCGGTGTGGCCCTCGTCGGGGCCAACGCGCTGGTTCTCGACACCGCCGGATCGCCGCCACCGCCGCAGGCCGAGATTCGCGTCGTCAGTCAGGACGTCCAGCTGGCCGGCTCGCTCCTCAACATCCCGATCAATCTGTTGATCGACATCATCAACATCCCCTATTACGAGCAGCAGGCCCTCGATGTCGAGGCGCGCGCCTTCCTGTACAGCGGGCCGTGGGCGGTCACCAGCCCGGCCAATGTCTGGGGTGAGGATCCAGCGGACTTCGCCCGGTTCTACGCCCTGGCCGCCTCGCTGATCCCCATTCCGGCGCTGTCTGGGCTCAGTACCAGCACGGACTGGTCGGTCCAGCAAGAGGAGATGATCTCCAACAACGGTTTCGCGAACCAGTTCGCGAAGTTCCTGGCGGCCGAATGGACCGTCCAGCCGACCTGCACCGCGCTGAAATGCGTGCCCAACACCCCGGTCAGCCCCATCACCGGGATCGCCGGCATCGACACCAGCATCTGGACCCTGATGATGCTGCTCGGGAAGGTCGACTTCCCGGTCATCACCTCGGTGATCAGGAATTTCTTCGAGGTGGGCCTCCAGCCACTGTTCGGCGGCTACTCCTTCGGTGACCAGCCCAGTTATGACGGCCAGATCTACGACGAGTTGGGCATCAAGGGCACGGTGCTCTCCGACGACGGCACCACCTGGCTGATGCCGTGGTCCAACACCGAGTTCAAGCTGGATCTGATCGGGCCCTTCGTCAACTGGTTCAACCAACTGACTGATGATCCGGCGAACAACCCGATCAAACTGCCCAGTCTGGAGGACTTCGGCCGGACCCTGCAGACCTTCCTGGCGGGTCTGATCGTCGCGTTCAACCCGTTCACCCCGGGCAGCTCGCTCTGCCCGGGATTCTGCGCCTACATGTCGCAGGACCAGGCGTCGCCCGCCATCGTCCAGTTCATCGAGAACATGTGGCCGGGCAACAAGTCCCTCCAGGCCTGGCTCGCCAACTACAAGGCCGGCACGTCGAACATGCCGTCGGACGAGTACATCGACCACAACATCAATCTGTGGCGGAACGCCTTCTTCAATATGTGGTCCTTCGGCAACCCGTTGATGGAGGACGGCAACATCAACTACGGGGGTAACCCGAGTGGTCTGGCCCAGTTCTTCCACGGGTTCTGGACGTCGCTGGGCCTGACGCCGCCGCCGCTCGAGGTCGACAGCTCCTACGTCACGGACGCCAACCTGCAGGGCGGCGTGTACGCCCTGAAGGGCCAGGAGATCCCGATCCTCCTGATCTTGGAGAGCGACCAGCAGAACGTCGACCAGGCGACCAACTACGTCGGCTCCTTCCTGACCCCCCCGGCGCCGGGACAGGTCGTCAACACCATCTGGTGGGAGCCGTCCGATCAGGTCGGCATCTGGTCGGTGAACAAGACGATCGGTGCGGACAAGACCCCCACCATCTACGGCTTCGACAAGGGCGCGCTGATCGCGAGCAACTGGAAGCGGTGGTTCAACGACAATTACGACCCCGAAGCCGGCGTCACCCCGAAGTTCGTCCTGACCGGCAACATCACCCGGCCGAACGGCGGCCTGTCCACCCGCCTCGACACGTCAGATCCGTCTGGCCTGGGCAAGCCCTACACCGTCGCGACGCCGACCACCACCACGGGTTCGGACGGCATCACCACCACGGACATCGCCTACCAGTACGACCCGTGGGCGGATCTGCCGACCAACCTGCTGAACCCGTTCTCCCTGCTCAACTCGCTGGCGGCCATCGGCAACCACTACAAGTACTCGGACTCGGCAGACCCGAAGGAAGATTCGCTCTACCAGGGCAGCTACGGCGATACGGACTACTACCTGACGCCGAGCAGCACGATGCCGCTGCTGTCGGGGCTGAACCTGATCCCGTTCGTCGGCAGCACATTGGTCGACATGCTCGACCCGATCACCCGCGTGTTGGTCGAGACGGGCTATGACCGCACGATCAGCCCGGGCGACCCGACGTCCGCCAACTTCTTCTATCTGCCGGATCTGGGCAAACTGCTGTTCAGCACCATCCCCACCGCCATTCTCACCGGCCTGGACAACGGCTTCGAGGCCGTCGGTATGGGCCGCGTGTTCGGCACCACCCGGCCCGACACCACGTCATCGAACGGTGCGTACGGCATCGGCGGCCCGAACGTCGACGTGGGCCAGCAGAACCTGACCACGTCCAGCACCGGCACGTCGCTGCTGGCGGCGGCGAAGTCCGTCAGCACCTATCAGGCCGCGTCCGTCGCGACCGGCGACGGTAGCGACACCGGCGCGGGCACGTCCACGGAGTCGACCGGTTCGACCACCGCCACCACGACGGGCACCACCGAGTCGACGGGCACCACCACCGGCACCACGGAGTCGACGGATACCACCACCGGCTCCACCGGGTCGACGGGCACCACGGAGTCCACCGGTTCGAGCACGGATACCACGGAGTCCGCGGGGTCGACCGATTCCACGACGGGGACCACGGGCACCACGGAGTCCACGGGGTCCACCTCCGGCACCACGGGGTCCACGACGGATACCGACGCCTCGGGCAGCACCGGACACAGTGGCACCGGGAGCAGCACCGATGACAACGATTCGGGCAGTGGTTCCGGCTCCGCCAGCACCGGTTCGTCGTCCAGCGGTTCGTCCACCTCCAGCACCGGCAGCGGTTCGGGGTCCACGGGCAGCGGTTCCGGTGGCGGTTCGGGTTCGGATAGCGGCTCGGGCAGCGGTTCGGGTTCGGATAGCGGCTCGGGTTCCGGTTCGGGCAGTGGGTCGAGTTCCGGCGGCGGCTCGAGCTCCGGTTCCAGCAGCAGCGACAATTGATTCGCGGATCACGCTGAACGCACTCGACCAAAGTCCTTGTCGGCGCACCCATTTCGGGCGCCCACCGGTGCATGAGGTCGACCGGCCGTGAACCTGGTACCCGCGGGCTTCACGCCGGCACAGGAAAGCCTGTTCCTGACCCTGGGCAGCAGGGCGCTCGACAGCCGGCTGCCGGCCCCCTTCCTGGGTGACACGCTCTCGGATGAGACGGTCACCAGAACGGGCTATGCGCTGGACAGGTTTCCCCAACTGGCCACCACGGTCCTCGACCAGCGGTCCAAGGTGTTCGACGTGGCCGTGCGCACCAAGATGATGGACCGGATGGTGCGCGATTTCGTGCGCCGCGAACCGGATGCCGTCGTGCTGGACCTCGGTGCCGGACTGGACGGCAGATTCACCCGGGTGGCCCCGCCGGCCGGTGTCGACTGGTATGACATCGACTATCCGGAAGTGATCGAACTCCGCCGAAAAGTGTTGCCGCACTTCGAAAATGCGCATGATGTCGGTGCGGATCTGACCGATCCGGACTGGCTCCGCGGCATCCCTGGCGACCGGCCGGCGATGATCGTCGCCGACGGACTCATGCTGTTTCTGGCGCAGGACGATTTCGTGTCGCTGCTGCGGAGGCTCACCGCCCACTTCCCGAGCGGGGAGCTGATCCTCAACGCCTACACCTCCTGGGCGATGTGGACGTTCAAACGCTCCCGCGCGATGGCGCCGATCGCGGGCGGGATCGCCAACCCCGGTCTCAACGACCCCAAGAAGCTCGAAAAATGGGTCAATGGGCTGACGCTGGTCGACGAACTGCTTCTCACCCGGACCGCGGAGGTCGCCGAACTGCCGCGGTTGGCGCGGTGGTCGTTCCGGCTGGCGGCACGCAGCGCGATGTTGTCCCGGCTGATGACGACGGTGGTACTGCGGTACCGCTTCTGAGCGTCCGACGGTGACCGGGCGATCCGGTGGCCCTAGAGTTGGGGTAGGCGGTCGCGAGCACGGGTAACAGCTTTGGCGCCGACTGCGATGTAATCCTCAGATCCACTGACGTTCGGGAAAAGGGAGTTGCGGTGACCAAGCGGCTGGCGATGATCGCTTTCGCGGTGACGATGTTGTTCGGCATGGCGCCGGCGACTGCGCAGGCCGATGTCGACTACGGCGTCGGCTCGGGAGCGCAGGTTGCCGTGCTGCCCGGCGCGTTCGGCCTGCCGGAGATGGAGTTTCCGTTCCTGAACGGAAAGGTGTGCGCGGCACCGAACACCTGCGTCCCGATCTACTACATGAACACCGCCGAATTCCTGGGCACGGACCTGGCCGTCCAGAGCATGGACGACGGCCTGGCCAAGCTGGACCAGTGGATCCGGAGCACGCCCGGCAAGAAGATCGCCATGGGCCATTCGCTGGGCGCCTCGGTCATCTACAAGTGGCTGCGGCTCTACTCGCACGATCCGACGGCCCCGCCGCCCAGCGAACTGAGCTTCATCACCATGGGCACCCCGGAGCACCGCCCCACCGGCCTGGCCTACACCGACCCGACCGGCATGTACGACTACCGCAGGTCGGAAGGGTTCGGCATCCCGGCGGATACGCCGTACCACGTCACCGACGTGTGCCGTAAGTGGGACGGCTACTGCTACTGGATACCCGGTGCTGCTGACACCTCCGAAAAGGGCAAGTCCGCCATCCACATCGACTACACCAAGGTCAACCTGGACGATCCGGCCAATCAGGTCAGCGTCAACGGCAACATCACCGAGGTGCTGGTCCCCACGCCGGGCTGGCCCTGATCACAGCCCCGGCAGCACCGCGGCCAGCAGTATCAGCACGGCCAGCGCCGCGGTGGCCCAACCGGTGAACGCGACCGCGGCGGCCGGCGAGTGCACCGTCGGCGCCCCACCGGCCTCGACCGGCCGGCCGCGCCATCGGGCGATGACGACCACCGTCAGGGACAGCGCGATGCTCAGCCCGGCCAGGACGATTCGTCCCGGGCCCAGCCGGTCCGCGTCGGTGTGGAACAGCAGGACCGCGGTGACGGCGAGATAGCCGAAGGCGGTTCGTTCCCAGGCCAGGTGGGTGCGTTCGATCTGCAGGCCCGGCCTGGGGGCGGCGTCGTCGGCCATCTCAGTGCGTGTTCGGTTCGAAGATGATGAGGACGAGCAGGCACGCGGTGACTCCCAGCAGTGCGATCGCGAGCCACACCGGCAACCTGCTCACCGGCAGTTCGCCGCCGTCGCGCATCGCGTCCTGCACCTGCTTCCAGCGCCGCACCGACAACGCCGCCACCGCTCCGCCGATCGCGACGAGCACCACGCTCAGGCCGTGTTTGACGCCGGGGATGCCGAAGGACGGCACCAGCTGCATGAGGCCCACACCACCGGCGATCAGGGCCAGCGCGGTCCGCATCCAGGCCAGGAACGTGCGCTCGTTGGCCAGGGTGAACCGGTAGTCGGGCTCGGCCGGGGGAACCGTCATGCGTCAAAGGTAGGGGCACCGGAGGCGGGCCGGCGCCGGATTTGCACCGCCGCATAGAATCGAGCCATCGGCACCGATCCGGCCATCACCGGGGAGCCTTCGGAAGAAACCGCCAGCCACCATCGGCCCAGTAGACCCGAACGGGTAGGCCCGTCACAGCCCGTATTCGAGCGGCGTGCCCCGGGCACGCAAGCGGGGTGGTACCGCGGCGCTCGCGCGTCCCGCGCGTCCGTCGTCCCCGTGCCAGGCAAGGCGGGCACAGGAGACGGCGTGAGCGACGGGCAGGACGCGAAGAACGGCGACCGGACCTACCCGAAGCCGGTGGGCGGAACCCCCCGCTTCCCGGCGCTGGAAGTCGACGTACTCGAGTACTGGGACATCGACGACACGTTCCGGGCCAGCATCGCCAATCGCGACGGCGCGCCGGAATACGTCTTCTACGACGGGCCCCCGTTCGCCAACGGGCTGCCGCACTACGGGCACCTGCTGACCGGTTACGTCAAGGACATCGTCCCGCGGTACCGCACGATGCGCGGCTACAAGGTGGAACGCCGGTTCGGCTGGGACACCCACGGACTGCCCGCCGAACTCGAGGTGCAGCGGCAGCTCGGCATCACCGACAAGGCCCAGATCGAGCAGATGGGAATCGGCGAGTTCAACGAGGCCTGCCGCGCCTCGGTGCTCAAATACACCGAGGAATGGCAGGAGTACGTAACCCGGCAGGCCCGCTGGGTGGATTTCGACAACGACTACAAGACCCTGGACCCGACCTTCATGGAGTCGGTGATCTGGGCGTTCAAACAGCTGTGGGACAAGGGCCTGGCCTACGAGGGGGTCAGGGTCCTGCCGTACTGCTGGAACGACGAGACGCCGCTGTCGAATCACGAGCTGCGGATGGACGACGACGTCTATCAGAGTCGGCAGGATCCGGCGATCACGGTCGGGTTTCGCATCGATTCGGACCCGGGTGGTCCCTTGGCCGGTTCCCACTTCCTGGTCTGGACGACGACGCCGTGGACGCTTCCGTCAAACCAGGCCGTCGCGGTCAATCCCGACATCACCTACGTCGACGTCGCCGCGCCCGACGGCAACCGGTACGTCCTGGCGCAGGCCCGGCTGGCCGCGTATGCCCGGGAGCTGGGGGAGGAGCCCGAGGTGCTGGGCACCTTCACCGGGGCCGATCTGCTCGGGATGCGTTATCTGCCGCCGTTCCCGTACTTCACCGAGGGCGACCCGTCGCACAACGCATTTCAGGTGCTGCGCGGCGAGTTCGTCACCACCGAGGACGGCACCGGGATCGTCCACATGGCCCCGGCCTACGGTGAGGACGACAAGGCGACCACCGACACCGTCGGCATCGTGCCGGCCACCCCGGTGGACTCCAGGGGCCGCTTCGACGCGACGGTGCCCGACTACCGGGGCCAGCAGGTGTTCGATGCCAACCCGGCGATCATCCGCGACCTGAAGAATCACACCGGGTCCGCCGCCGTCAACGGCGCGGTGCTGCTGCGGCACGAGACCTACGAGCATTCCTATCCGCACTGCTGGCGCTGCCGCAATCCGCTGATCTACCGCGCGGTGTCGTCCTGGTTCGTGCGGGTCACCGAGTTCCGGGACCGCATGGTCGAACTCAATCAGCTGATCACCTGGTACCCCGAACACGTCAAGGACGGTCAGTTCGGCAAGTGGCTGGCCAATGCCCGCGATTGGTCGATATCCCGAAATCGCTACTGGGGCAGTCCGATTCCGGTGTGGAAGTCCGACGACCCGGCGTACCCGCGCATCGACGTGTACGGCAGTCTGGACGAACTCGAACGCGATTTCGGGGTGCGCCCGGACAACCTGCACCGGCCGTTCATCGACGAATTGACCCGGCCCAATCCGGACGATCCGACCGGCCGGTCGACCATGCGCCGGATCGAGGACGTCTTCGACGTCTGGTTCGACTCCGGATCGATGCCGTTCGCGCAGGTGCACTACCCGTTCGAGAACCGTGCCTGGTTCGACGGGTCGCCGGGCGGGGTGGCGGGAGAAGGAGCCGCCGAGGAGCCGCATTTCCCGGGCGATTTCATCGTCGAGTACATCGGCCAGACGCGCGGCTGGTTCTACACCATGCACGTGCTGGCGACCGCGATCTTCGACAAGCCGGCGTTCAAAACCTGTGTGGCACACGGCATCGTCCTGGGCAACGACGGGCAGAAGATGAGCAAGTCGCTGCGCAACTATCCCGACGTGTCCGAGGTCTTCGACCGCGACGGGTCCGATGCCATGCGCTGGTTCCTGATGGCCTCACCGATCCTGCGCGGAGGCAACCTGATCGTCACCGAGCAGGGTATCCGCGACGGGGTGCGTCAGGTGCTGCTGCCGTTGTGGAACGCCTACACCTTCCTGACGCTGTATGCCCCGAAAGTCGGCACCTGGCGCACGGATTCGGCCAACGTCCTGGACCGCTACATTCTGGCCAAGCTGGCGCAGCTGCGCGACGACCTGACCGCCGCCCTGGACGTCTGTGACATCTCCGGGGCGTGCGAACAGCTGCGCCGGTTCACCGAGGCGCTGACCAATTGGTACGTGCGACGATCGCGAAACCGGTTCTGGGAGGAGGACGCCGACGCCATCGACACCCTGCACACCGTGCTCGAGGTGACCGCCCGGGTGGCGGCCCCGCTGCTGCCGATGGCCACCGAGGTCATCTGGCGGGGCGTTACCGGCGGGCGCTCGGTGCACCTGACCGACTGGCCCGAAGCCGATCTGCTGCCGGCCGACCCGGAACTGGTGGCGGCGATGGACCTGGTGCGCGAGGTGTGCTCGACCGGCTCGTCGCTGCGCAAGGCCAAGAAGCTGCGGGTTCGGCTGCCGCTGCCCAAATTGACCGTGGCGGTGGACAATCCGGAGCAGTTGGCGCCGTTCATCGATCTGATCGCCGACGAGCTGAACGTGAAGGCCGTCGAACTGACCGATGACATCGCGGCCTACGGCCGGTTCGAGTTGACCGTCAACGCCCGGGAGGCCGGCCCGCGGATCGGCAAGGACGTGCAGGCCGCGATCGGGGCGGTCAAAGCGGGCGAGGGGGTGCTCAACCCGGACGGCACGCTGACGGCCGGCCCGGCGGTGCTGTTGCCCACGGAGTTCAGCTCGAAACTCGTTGCCGCCGAACCGGAGTGGACCGCGGCATTGCCCGACGGCGCCGGACTGGTGGTGCTCGACGGCGCCGTCACACCGGAACTCGAGGCCGAGGGCTGGGCCAAGGACCGCATCCGCGAACTACAGGAGCTGCGCAAGAGCACCGGCCTGGACGTGTCCGACCGGATCAACGTGGTGATGTCGGTGCCGACCGAGAATGCCGACTGGGCGCAGACCCATCGCGAACTGATCGCGGGTGAGATCCTGGCCACGAGCTTCGAATTCGGTGAGGCGGACGCGCTGCCGGAGGGTACCGAGATCGGCGACGGGGTCCGGGTGTCACTGCGCAAGGCCTGATGTTGAGATGGCTTTGAGAGCGCGCTCTTCGACGGATTCTCGCTCTCAGAACCATCTCACCGCGCGTCCGGCGCGGCGACCCGGGCGGCCCGCCCGTCGAGGTCCACCACGTCGCCGTCGTGCAACTGACGGCCACGGCGCACCTCGACGACGCCGTTGACGCTGACCAGGCCGTCGCCGATCACCGCTTTGGCGTCCGATCCGCTGTCGATGAGGCCGGCGAGTTTGAGGAACTGGCCGAGCCGGATCGAATCGTCGCGAATCGGCACATCCGCCACCGGGTCCATGGCACAAAGGCTAGCCACTTAACATCTGCGGGGTGGATCGCTGGGTCCTGCACCTCGACATGGACGCCTTCTTCGCGTCCGTCGAGCAGCTGACCCGCCCGACCCTGCGCGGCCGGCCCGTGCTGGTCGGCGGGCTCGGGGGACGCGGTGTGGTGGCCGGGGCCAGCTACGAGTCCCGGGTGTTCGGAGCGCGCTCGGCGATGCCGATGCACCAGGCCCGCCGTCTGGTGGGCGCCCAAGCGGTGGTGTTGCCGCCGCGCGGAGTCGTCTACGGGGTGGCCAGCCGCCGGGTCTTCGAAACCGTCCGGAAAACCGTGGCGGTCCTCGAACAGCTGTCGTTCGACGAGGCGTTCGGCGAGCCCGCCGAGTTGCGGGGGTGCGGTGCCGCCGACGCCGAGGCATTCTGTGAGACGCTGCGCGCCCGGGTCCGGCGGGAGACCGGGCTGGTGGCCTCGGTGGGTGCGGGGTCGGGAAAGCAGATCGCCAAGATCGCCTCCGGGCTGGCCAAACCCGACGGCATCCGGGTCGTCGGGCGCGACGAGGAACGACTGCTGCTCGACGGGCTGCCGGTGCGCCGGTTGTGGGGCATCGGGCCGGTCGCCGAGGACAAACTGCACCGGCTGGGCATCGAGACCGTCGGGCAGCTCGCCGCGCTGGACGGGGCCGAGGTGGCCGCGATCCTCGGTGCCACCGTCGGGCCGGCGCTGCATCTGCTGGCCCGCGGTGTCGACGACCGGCCGGTGGTCGAGCGGGCCGAGGCCAAACAGATCAGCGCCGAATCGACGTTTCCGGCCGATCTGACCACGCTCGACCAGCTCCGCGACGCGGTGGGGCCGATCGGCGAGCACGCCCATCGGCGCCTGATGCGCGACGGGCGGGGCGCGCGCACCGTCACCGTCAAACTCAAGAAGGCCGATATGACGACGCTGACCCGCTCGGCGACGCTGCCGTATGCCACCGGCGAGATCACCACCCTGATCGCGACCGCCCGCCGGCTGCTGCTCGACCCCGTCGAGATCGGCCCGATCCGCCTTCTCGGCGTCGGCTTCTCGGGCCTCTCGGACGTCCGGCAGGAGTCACTGTTCCCGGAACTCGAGCAGCAGGAGGCCGAACTCGGTGACACCCGGGCCCCGGTGCCGGCGCCGGAACCGCAGTCCGGTGGCTGGCGGGTCGGCGACGACGTGTCACACCCCGGGTTCGGGCACGGCTGGGTGCAGGGCGCCGGGCACGGCGTGATGACCGTGCGGTTCGAGACCCGCGCCAGCGGGCCGGGTACCGCCCGTACCTTCGGCGTCGACGACGGCGAGATCGTCAGGGCCAATCCCGTGGACAGCCTGGACTGGCCCGACTACGTCAGCGGTCTCGCCGAGGAGTGATCCGCTCAGCCGAGGCGGGCGATGACCTCGCACGCCGGCAGACCCGCCGCCAGCGCGGCCATCAACAGGACCCGGGCCTGCGGCGGCCCCAGTCGCGGCACCACGCATGCGCCCGCGTCGAACATCGCCCGGCCCGGGCCGTAGTCCGGGTGCACCCCGGCGCCGGGCACCCGGCTGGACACCGCGACGACGACGCCGGCGGCGCAGTGCCGCGCGACGGCGTCGATGACCGCCGCGCCGGCGTTGCCCGAACCCAGGGCCTCCAGGACGATCCCGCGTGCGCCGGCCGCCACCCCGGCGTCCATCGCCACGGCGTCGCTGCCGGCATAGACCGCGACGATATCCACCCGCGGTGCCGTCGCGGCCCGAACGTCTGCCAAAAAGGTTGCAGAGGAAGGTAATTCGGTCAACACCGGGCCGTCGAACCCGTCGGCGACCTTGCGCAGGCCGCGGGCTGCCAGCACGCGCCCGCCGAATGCGACCAGCACACCGTGCCCGTCGGGGCGGGCCGCCAGCGCCAGGGCGTCACGCAGGTTGGCCGGACCGTCGGAGTCCGGCGCGTCGGCGCTGCGCATCGCCCCGGTGAGCACCACCGGAGCGGCGCCGGTGTAGGTCAGCGCCAGCCACAGCGCCGTCTCCTCGAGGGTGTCCGTCCCGTGCGTGACGACGATCCCGTCGGCCCCGTCGGCCGACGCCCGCTCGGCGGCGTCGCGGATGGCGTCCCAGTCGGCCGGGGTCAACTGCGAACTGTCCACGGCCATCAGGTCCACCGCCGCCACCTCGGTTTCCCCGGCCGCCGGGCCGAGGCCGCTGGTCAGTTCCGCGCCGCCGCGGGCCGGGCGCTTGACCCCATCGGCTCCGGTGCCGGTGGCGATCGTCCCGCCGGTGGCGATGACGGTGAGGCGCCTCATGCGCTGATCATGCCCGACGCGGGTGGCCACCCATGCGGATGCCCGGCACCCGTTGAGGGATGATGGGGGAGTGACCGACGCGACCGACCCCGCCGATCCGGCGGCGAACGCCGAGGCGTGCGTCGAGACGACAAACCCGCCCGAGCCCACCGGGCCGCGCCCGCGCCGCCGGTTGCGGCTGCTGTTGACGGTCGCCGCGGTGGTGCTGGTGCTGGATGTCCTCACCAAGGTGCTCGCGGTCCGATTCCTGACCCCGGGGCAGCCGGTGTCGATCATCGGCGACACGGTGACCTGGACGTTGGTCCGCAACCCCGGCGCCGCGTTCTCGATGGCCACCGGCTACACGTGGGGGCTGACCCTGGTGGCCACGGCCGTGGTGGTGGGCATCATCGTGATGGGCCGCCGCCTGGTTTCGCCGTGGTGGGCCATCGGGCTGGGCATGATCCTCGGCGGTGCGCTGGGCAACCTCGTCGACCGCTTCTTC
>WBZP01001595.1_pt1 | contig 27470 bp, 25 predicted proteins | sample 5204301 | NCBI WGS metagenome assembly WBZP01 (sample SAMN12412401, study PRJNA552823) | activated sludge metagenome | isolation source: activated sludge from nitrification reactor of wastewater treatment plant... | place: USA: Pennsylvania | collected 2017 | reverse complement strand
ATCCTGCCCGCGGGGATTGTCCAGCACGCGCCGCTCAGGTCGAACTCGCCCCACGTTGCGCCGCGAACCTCACCGGACCGTGCCGCCGTCAGGATGGCGAGTTCAAGCGCTCGCGCCCCGTAACCCTCACGCTTGCGAAGATCAGCCATGAATGCTGCAATCTCGGCGAAGGGCAGCGCCGCGTGATGCTCGACCTTCTGCACTTTCGATGGCTTGGCCAGCAGGTTGTCCAGGTGGCCCCGCCAGCGCGCGGGGTTCTCACCCTGGCGGTATCCGCTCGTCGTCGACCAATCGAGTATCGATTCGATGCGCCCGCGCAGTCGGCTTGCTGTCTCGTTCTTCTCCGTCCAGATCGGTTCGAGCACCTTGACCACAAGCGCGGTATCAATCGCCGCCACCGGCAGCGCACCAAAGACCGGGTAAGCGTATGTGGCGAGGGTAGCGCCCCACTGTGCCGCGTGCTTGGCGTTCTTCCACTCGGGCGCTTTGGCGCTGATGTACGCGCCTGCCGCTTGCGCAAAGGTGGTGAGCTTCGCGGATTCGAGCCTTGCCTGCTGGCGCTTGGCTTGGCCCTCTGCAATGGGGTCCTTGCGATCAAGTGGATTCTTGACCTGTTCCCGCAGCTTCGCCGCTTCCTTCCGTGCCGTGGCGAGCGAAACGGCAGGGAAACTGCCCAGGCCCATGTTGCGCCGCGTGCCCCCTGGCGAGGTGTATCGGAATACCCAGCCCTTGCTCGCCCCCCGGATGAACAGGTAGAGGTTGCCCCCGTCAGCGTGCCACCCCTCCCCGAGTGTCGGCAGAGCAACTGCGCTCAATTGGTTCGGGGCGTGCGAACGTGTGACCTTCTCGCCGGCCTTGTTCAGTGGATTTCCCATTCGTCATTTTCCTGGCGTATATCAAGCGGTATGCCTGACCGTATGCCATTTTACGGGGGATGTTAGGGGTCGTCAAGGCACGACACAGCACAATAGAAAGAGCGTTACACAGCACGCTATTGAACTGTAAGGGAAAAAGAAACGACTTGGGACGACCTAGCCCGCGGCGAGTTAGACGGAGAGCGGACTTCGTCTCCGCCAGAACACCGGCTGCAAACTCTCTGAACCAACAACGAACACCCCGTTGAACGCCATGTTTTGCGGGGTTTTTCTCGTAAACCTCCTGACTTCGCCTACCCCACAAATGTCATATCTGACGGATTTTGGCGTCTTACGGGCCATTTCTCTCGAAACCTCCTGACTTCGGGAATTTAGTACTGTTTTTTCAAGTCGTTGTTTTAGCGTGAGTTTTGGAGTGCTCTTGGCGGGTTTTGCGATGGCGTATGCTTTGGTTTCGTGAGATACGCCAACGCGAAATTTCTGGTGGGTGAGACGCTGCGCAGGGTGAACGTGGCGAGCGTCTGCTGAAGCTGAGGGGGTCCAGAGCCACAGAATGGTAGACCGAAGGAGCGCCGTTACAGGCGGTGGGGTAGGGTTGATTATCCTGCTGGTCTGGTTGGACCGCAGACTCGGGGCTTGGCAGCGGGAATCCAGCGAGATCGGCTATGAGACCAAAGCTCAACCCGCTTCGATCTTCATCTTCACATCTCGCAGCACGTCGTCCTCACGACGGGGTAGCGTGTGCAATTGGTGATTGGCGCCATTTTGGCGACAGTGATACACTGGCACTTCACTTGAATGCAGGAGATGAAAATGGGAACGACCATTGCCAAGCAAGATCGCATCGGTGCTCGCGTCCCCCACGAGGTCTACGAAACGCTTTGTCGTGCTGCCGAACTGACCGGTGCCACGGTCAATCAGTTTCTGGTGCAGTCGGCGCTGAAGGAGGCCCAGGCCGTCATCGAGCGGGAAGAACTCATCCGCCTGTCCCCCCGAGAATGGAATTGGCTGCTCGAACTGATGGAGAACCCGCCCACGCCCAACGCCAGGCTGCAGGCGGCCATAGGGCGCTACCAAGAAGCCAGGAGAGACGATGCTGGTACGTCCTTTAACTGGGAGCCATAACCGGCAAGGGTTCGACTGTGGCCGCCAGGAACTGAATGACTGGCTGCGGCAGGTTGCCCGCCAGCATCACGACAAGGGATTGTCGAAGACCTTCGTTGCCATCTGCGAAGAAGCACCGGATCGTATCTGCGCTTACTACGCACTCACGCTTGCCGAACTCGAAAATAGCCATCTGCCTGAAGCCTGGCGCAAGAAACTGCCGCGTCGAATTCCGGGTGTGCGCTTGGGACGTCTGGCCGTTGATCGGCAATATCAGGGCACGGGTCTCGGCGAATTGGTGTTGGTGGATGCTCTGACGCGGGCGCAACGAATCTACACTGAGGGTGGCGGCATCGGTCTGTTCGTTGATGCCATCGATGAGCAGGCAGCGACCTACTACCAACGCTTCGGCTTCGTGGCATCACCGGATAACCCACTGTTGCTCTTCCTGTCGGCAAGGGTGATGGTGTGAGTTGGTGACTGATTGACGGCGATCCGCCGTAACAGAACAAGAATAGGGAGAGCCCGTTGTCCGCCATTCATGACTTGCCGGCCTGTGTGGTGGAAAGCGGGGTGCTCGTCGGCGGATTCCACTTGCCCCTGAAACAAGAAGTGCTGCGCTCGCTGTTGCGCCGTGACCGACGCGCGGCGAGGATGCTGGCGCGCGGCATGTCACCGCAACCGGCCTTCCCCTGACGAACAGCGTGCCGCTTGTGACGGAGAAATCCCGCTGCCAGCCACCAGACCCACCGCCTCTGCCACTCGCACAGGACCTGCCTATACTCGAGGTAGCCTGACAGTGGATATGGGGAGGGAACTACTCGCCACTATCGAGAAGCGCACCCGCCTGCGCAGGGTTCGCGCTCATGGCTGCGCCGTCAGCTTGCCGTCGGGCGTGGTCAGGGTCGGAAGCACACCGACAAAAAACCGCGCCGGTTTGCGGGTTGCTGCAAGCGCCATGAGGGAGCGATTAGAGGGTCATGTGCGACGCCACAGGTTTCGCTGCTGCCAGTCGGCGGGAAATCCCAGCCGGTCCGCGCGCACCTTCGGATGCTCCGCGAGCAGTGCGGCCAATCGCTCGCCCCAACGGGTATCCGGCGAGATGACTTTCAACAGCACTTCGATCATCACGGCCTGCGCGTAGAAGCGGATCGGGTCGGCCAGTTCGGCGGCATACTGCTTGGCCACAATCGGCTTGATCGTATAGGCGCGATTCCACAACCGCTGATGATGCGCGGCCAGGTTCCGCAAGTAGGTGATGGCGTGCAGCCATGACCCCAGCACGCTGCCATCGAGGCGGAAGGCTTTGCCGATCGGTTTTTGATGATCGCGCAGCAGGTTCTTGAACACCTGCGACACGGTGCCGAAAGACAGCACTTCGAACACCATCCACGACGGCGGCAAGGCGGGATCGCCGTATTTGTCGTAGTAATGCTGGATGAAAGTTTGCCGTACCGGTGCTTTGGCGGGGTCGTCGCCAATGTCCTTCTTGAGCACGTCGAGAAATTTGTCGTGCCGGTATTTCGGCACGAACAGGGTGGCATCCATGTACCAATGCGCGCCGTGGCGCTCGCTCATCGACTGCGAAAGCACGGCACGGAAGGCAACTTCGATTCGCTCCAGGGCATCCATGACCGCGAGCCGCAGCTTGCGGTCGAACAGGTAAAGGTCGATCACGTCGTCGAAACCCGTGCCATCAAGAAAGCGGTGCGAGCCGTCGGTGTTGTAGTTGATCTGGAAAGGCAGGGAGTAACCCGACAAGCGGTAGTACCCGATGAATCGCAGATAGTGCTTGGCGCGCGCCTCGTCGGAAATGATCATCCCACGGCTACGCAGTAGCGCGATTTGAGCGTCGAGATCAGTGGCGGGCTTAGTGAATTTCATAGGCAATAAAAAACCCGCCAGGGTGCGCTTGCATGCAGAGGCGTGGCGGGTGTTGTTAGGTAGAGTATAGAGGGGCGAGGTTTTGAGATCAATACCAAAGCGTACCAAAGTGTTCCGGCAAGTCTCATTTCGTCGCAACGCGCTGCGCGGCGCGGCGAATCGGCGTGAGCGTCGCATCGGTCGGCACCGTCGCGCAACATGCGGCCCAATCCGCCATCAGCGACGCACGCTTGGTGAACTGCGAACCTCTCTGGTACGCACGCTCGACGGCATCGGGCAACTGGTGCGCCAGCGCGTGCTCGGCGACTTCGCGCGGATAGTTCGTCGTCTCCGCCGCCCACATCCGAAAGGTGCTGCGGAAACCGTGCACGGTCACACCGTCGCCGTTGGCATCCACCCACACCGCTTTGTCACCACCGTTCATGCGCCGGATCACGGCCGTCAGCGACATGTCCGACAGCGGTTGCCCCTTGATGCCGGCAAAGACGATCTCGCCATCCTTCTGCATCGACTCCAGCAATGCCAGCGCGGCATCGCTCAAAGGAACCTCATGCTCGCGCCGCGCCTTCATGCGCTCGGCGGGTATCGTCCACACCTTGCCCGCGAGATCGAACTCGGCCCATCGCGCGCCGCGCACCTCTCCCGATCGGGACGCCGTCAGAATGCAGAACTCCACCGCTCGCGCCGATACCCCCTCTCGTGCGCGCAGAGCGGCCATGAAGGCAGCGATGCGCTGCCACGGCAGCGACGGATGGTTGCGCGTGCGACTGGACCTGCTGATGGTGGCCAGCAGGTTCTCCAGATGCCCTTTCCAGCGGGCCGGGTTTTCGCCGCTGCGGTAACCACTGGTGGTCGCCCAATCCAGCACGGATTCGATACGCCCGCGCAGGCGACTGGCCGTTTCAGTCTTGCCTTCCCAGATGGGTGCCAGGCACTTCACGACCAGACCCGTGTCGACATCGGCTACCGGCAGATGGCCGAGCACCGGGCTGGCGTACGTCTTGAGGGTGTTGGTCCATTGGTCCGCGTGCTTCGCGTTCTTCCAGCCCGCCTTGTGCGTCTGGATATACGCCTCGGCACACTGATCGAAAGTCATCATCTTGGCAGCGGCCAGCGCATCGGCGAGCTGCTTCTGCTTCTTGGCGACCAAAGGATTGATGCCGTCGACAAGCAACTTCCGTGCCTCCAGCGCCTTCTGCCGCGCCTCGGCCAGACTCACGGCATGCGTCGGCCCCAGCCCCATTCCGTACGGCTTGCCGGCCACCATATAGCGAAACAGCCACGACTTGGCGCCCGTGGCGGTGATCTGGAGCGTCAAACCGCCACCGTCGCCATACAGCCCAGGCTTGGTGAGCTTGCTGACCTGCAGTGCAGAAAGTCGTTGCTGTTGGCGTGCCATACTATCCGTCCCACTATCAAACCGACTATCAAAATGTAGCTGGATTTGGCGGGATTGTACAGAACTATCTTGGACGCTGGCATCTTGTAACTATCGGTTTTATATGCGAAGAAATGGACAACTCTGGATTCCTCTGGACTGGCATCAGGCGGACTTTGTCTCCGCCAGGACACCGGCTGTAAACTCTCTGCGGCAAAAACGAATACCCCGCTGAACGCCTTGTTTTGCGGGGTTTTTCATTTAGACCTCCTGACCTCGCCTACCCCACAAAGGTCATATCTGCCCTCTTAGAGGCCATTTCTCGCGAAACCTCCTGACTTGGGGAAGTTGGTACGGTTTTTTCAAGCGGTTGTTTTGATGTGACTTTTCGAGGGTCTTGGCCGAGGTTTGCGTTGGCGTATGTTTTGGTTTCGTGAGGTACGCCATCGCAAGATTTCTGGTTGGTGAAGAGGTGGCAGAGGAACGCAAGCGGTGATTCTTTCCAAATCCATCGGCCCAAGGTTGCCGTGATCTTCAGCTTGGCGGTCGGGAATTCGGCGCGCGAAAGTGGATGTAGACAGTGGGTGTAATATGCGCTCTGACAGTTGCAGATCACAAGGGGGCACCGGTTATTTGTCCTCCTAGCAGGCGGTCACGCTTTGACTTGCCCAGGCAAGAATGCCTGGCTGCATTGCAGCCGCGCGAGCCGCTCAGATAACGAATAGGAATCGACGAGATGACCGCCAACGCCTTCCATAACATTGCACAGGTAGAAACCAGCCTGTGGGAGGCCGCCGACCAGCTCCGCGCCAACTCAAACCTCACCGCCACCGAGTACTCCATGCCGGTGCTCGGCGTCATCTTTCTGCGCCACGCCACCAACCGCTATCAGTTCGCGCTGCATGCCATTCAAGCGGAACAAGCCGCAGGCACCATGCCGAAGCGCCCGCTGGTCAAAGCCGACTTCATCAAGCGCCACGCCCTGATGTTGCCCGCGGCCGCGCGTTATGACCACCTGCTCAAGCTGCCCGCCGGTGCCGATCTGGGCGGCTCACTGGTGGCCGCCATGAACGCCATCGAGGCGGACTTTCCTCCGTTGACCGGCAGCCTGCCCAAAGACTATGACCGTTTTGACAACAAGCTGCTTGAAAATCTGCTGCGCTGCTTCGACTCGCAAGCCCTGCGCAGCGCGACGGGCGACGTGTTTGGCCGCATCTACGAATACTTCCTGATGAAATTTGCCATGCAGGGGGCGCAAGACAACGGTGAGTTCTTTACGCCGCCCTCCCTGGTGCAAACCCTGGTCAACGTGATCGAACCCGATCACGGCGTGGTTGCAGACCTGGCCTGTGGCTCGGGCGGCATGTTTGTACAAAGCAGCCACTTCATCGAGCAGGAAGGCTTTGAGACGATGAAGCGCGTCACCTTCTATGGCCAGGAAAAAACCCCGACGACCATCCGCCTGGCCAGGATGAATCTGGCCGTGCACGGCCTGGAAGGCGACATTCAGGAGGCCAACACCTTCTACCAGGACGAACACCGCCTGCCAGACGGCCGCCCACTGTGGGGCAATGTCGACTTCATGATGGCCAACCCGCCGTTCAACGTCGACAAGGTCGATGCCGAATCGATCAAGACCGACCGTCGCCTGCCCTTTGGCCTGCCCGGCGTCAACAAGGACAAGCAGGTCTCCAACGGCAACTACCTGTGGATTTCGTACTTTCACAGCTACCTGTCGTCCACCGGCCGCGCCGGCTTCGTCATGTCGTCGCAGGCCAGCAGCGCCGGCCATGGCGAAAAGGAAGTGCGGCGCAAGCTCATAGAAACCGGCGACGTGGACGTGATGATCGCCATCCGCTCCAACTTCTTCTACACCCGCACCGTTCCCTGCGAACTATGGCACTTTGACCGCGCCAAGCCGCAAATGCGCAAGGATCAGGTGCTGATGCTCGACGCGCGCAATGTTTACCGCAAGGTCACGCGCAAGATTTACGACTTCTCCCCGGAGCAACAGGCCAACCTGACGGCCATTGTCTGGCTGTACCGTGGCCAGCAAGACCGATTTCTAGGGCTGGTGCAAAGGTACATCACCCGCCTCGGCATTGAGGCCGCCGCCATTGATGAAGCGCTCACCGCGTTTGAAGCCACGCTGACGGCCAGCAGTACGCCTTTGGCAGCATTCGTCGACAGCGTCAAGGCCATCGAAGCCTTGCAGCAAGACAAGCGGCAAGGGCTTGTCGATGCCATGGGCGAGTGGAGCAGCGCCGCCGCAGCCTATGTCGCCGACCGTTTCGCCTTGGTGACCAAGCTGGCGGCGTTTTGCCATAGCGTTGCCAAACCTCCGCAGACCAACACCGCCCAGCACGCCGCCCGCCAGGCCTTCGGCCCGCTGGCCGTGTCCGCGCGAGGTCTGGTCAAGCAGATCGACCTGCTCTACAAGCTGGCCGCGCGCGCCGCACAGCTCGCGCAAGAACTCGCCGCGCAGGAGGATTCCGCCGAGTTTTTCGACCGCCGCGCCGTCGGCAAACTCACCCGACAGCTCGACGAAGAACGCAAGTCCGCCGTCGAGCAACTCAAGGACTGCGCCTACCTTCACCGCCAGATCGTGTGGCTGCAAGAACGCTTTCCTGATGCGACGATGCAGGACGTGTCTGGCCTTTGCAAAGTCGTCACCCGCGCCGAGATCGACGCCGCCGACTGGAGTCTGACCCCCGGCCGCTTTGTCGGCGTGGCTCCTGCCGAGGTGGATGAGGATTTCGACTTCGAGAAAACATTGCGCGATATCCACCTGGAACTGGCCGACCTCAACCGCGAGTCGGTGGAATTGGCAGCGAAGATTCAGACCAACTTTGAGGAGTTGGGGGTATGAGTTGGCATGATTCAACTCTCGGAGAACTAGCTAAACGCGATGGCGGGTTGATCCAGACAGGGCCATTTGGATCGCAGCTTCACCAAGCCGAGTATGAGACTGAGGGCATACCGGTCGTAATGCCAAAGGACATTGCGGATGGACGTATATCCGGCGAATCGGTCGCACGGGTTTCTGAGCAAACGGCAACTCGACTTCAGCGCCACAAACTTAAGCCACGATCAATTGTTCTACCCCGTCGTGGTGAAATTACAAAACGTGCCTATATCCGAGAAGACCAAGAAGGCTGGCTATGTGGCACAGGGTGCCTAAAGATCGAAGTTTATGGGCGACATCTTGTTCCAGAATATCTCTACTATTTCATGCAGCAAGAGCATGTAACGAAGTGGCTCCTCCAGCACGCCGTGGGCACAACAATGCTCAATCTCAGTGCAGCGATTGTTTCCGAATTGCCGATTCGTTACCCGTCAATCGATGCGCAAAGGGCGATTGCCGAGGGACTCGCAACGTACGACAACCTGATCGAAAACAACCGTCGCCGCATGGCCCTGCTCGAAGAGTCCGCCCGGCTGCTCTACCGCGAATGGTTCGTCCGCTTGCGCTTCCCTGGCCATGAACACACGTCCATCGTCGATGGCGTACCGAAGGGGTGGGAGCGCAAGACGCTCAGCGATTTATGCAACGAAATTCGTGACATGGTCTTGCCCGAAGGACTGGAACCGGAGACGCCCTACATCGGACTCGAACATATCCCCCGACGGTCTATATCGCTCAATGAGTGGGGGACCGCTGCACAAGTGTCCAGCAGCAAGATCCGGTTCAAAACCGGCGAAATCATCTTTGGCAAGATTCGGCCTTACTTTCACAAAGTGGGCGTGGCGTTCGTTGACGGCGTCGCATCGTCGGACGCCATCGTCATTCGCCCCGCCAACGAATCGCTGCATGGTTTAATCTTGATGACAATGTCGAGTGACGAATTCGTCGCTGTCACTGCCCAGCAGATGAAGGAGGGGTCCAAGATGCCTCGCGCCGACTGGAAGCAGATGAAGGCGCATGCCGTGCCGTTACCACCGTGGGGTCTGCTCAGCAGTTTCAATGAAGTGATTGGGCCGATTGTTGAGCAACTGAAATCCCTTAGTTTTTCCAACCGGAAACTCCGTGCCGCTCGCGACCTGCTGCTGCCGCGCCTGATGAGTGGAGAATTGGCGGTATGAGCCCGCGAATCATCATCATCGCTGGCCCCAACGGTGCTGGCAAAACCACGTTTGCCCGCGAGTTTCTGCCCTTTGAGGCGGGCTGTCCTATCTTCGTCAATGCCGACCTGATCGCCGCTGGCATTGCCCCGTTTCAGCCTGAAACCGTGGCGTTTCGGGCGGGCAGGCTGATGCTGCAGGAGCTGGCGCGCCATAGCGCCGCGGGGTGCAGTTTCGCTTTTGAAACGACGCTCTCGGGCCGCTCCTACGCGCCCATGATCGACACCTGGCGTGCCAACGGGTACGCCGTCAAGTTGATCTTCCTGTCACTGGCCTCTGCCGACGAGGCCGTCGCCCGCGTCGCCAACCGCGTCCGCCAGGGTGGTCACAACATTCCGACCGAGACCATTCGCCGCCGTTTTGAGTCAGGCTTGATTCATTTCCGAGACACCTATCGACACCGAGTCGATTTCTGGCAGTTGTTTGACAATAGTGGCGACAGCCCACTGCTGATAGAAGAAGGAGCCAATCGATGAGTGCTGCTTTGACACCCCCCAACCGTTCCCAACTCCCCGATGCCGACATGCAGGCGGTACCTGTTGCCCTGGCTCGTGCCGCCCAACGCGCCCGTGAGATTGCCATTCACACAGGCACCCCCTTGGTGGTTACCCGCGACGGCAGATTGATCGAAGCGGTGGTTCAGCCCGAGCCCCCAAAGCCAACGGACGGTGTTTCGCCAGCACATTGAGACGGTAGCGCACAGCATGATTCATTCGGCGCAAAGACCTGCCGCTCCACTGGTTTCGATCCAAATCTGAGCCCTTAGCGAACCCATAGAACCCATGGCCTACACCGACATCAACAGCGAAGACCGACTGGTACAGGCGACCTTCGCTGAGCATCTGGAGTCGGTGCTGGGCTGGGACAGTATCTATGCCTGGAACCAGGAAACCTTTGGCCCGACTGGCACCCTGGGCCGCATCAACGAGCGTGACGCGGTGCTGGTGCGCGACTTGCGCTCGGCGCTGGTCAAGCTCAACTCACAGCTGCCGCCATCGGCCATCGAGGAAGCCATCACCAAGCTTACGCACCATGACCTTTCGCGCTCGCTGCTGCAACACAATCAGGCGTTTCACAAGCTGATCCGTGACGGCGTTCCGGTGAGCTACCGCAACGCCCAGGGGCAACTGAGTCACGCCCAGGCGGCGGTGATCGACTTTCGCACTGCCGCCAACAACCGCTTTCTGGTGATTCGCGAACTCAAGCTGACCGGGCTGCGCCCGCCCAACTACAACCGCCGGGCCGACCTGGTATGTTTTGTGAACGGTTTGCCGCTGGTTTTCATCGAGCTCAAGGCCGTCTACAAGAACATCCGTGCTGGCTTTGAAGGCAACCTGCGCGACTACATGGACGAAAACGTGGTGGCCCATGCCTTCCACCACAACGCTTTCCTGATCGTCAGCAACGGGCACAACGCCCGCTATGGCTCGATCACCAGCAGCTGGGAACACTTCGGCGAATGGAAACGCCTGCATGAAAACGAGGTGGGCAACGTGGCTGCCGAGGTGTTGCTCAACGGCATGCTGGCCAAGGACCGCTTGCTCGACATTCTGGAAAACTTCATTCTGTTCGATGCCAGCAAGGCGGGCAGCACGCGCAAGATCGTGGCGCGTAACCACCAGATGCTCGGCGTGAACCAGGCGGTCGCTTCGGTGGTGCGGCAAGAGGCGTTGAAGCGCGAATTCACCACTGGCCAACGGCTGATCCATCGCACTATCCAACTGCCGTATTTCGAGGCTGAAAAGCTGATCAACGAGGCGCAACGGTCCCATCCAGTCGCCGCCGAACCCGCGCCACGGCATCTGCAAATCATCGAACGTGCGCACCCGGACCTTGGCCGCCTGGGCGTGGTGTGGCATACGCAGGGCAGCGGCAAGTCGTATTCGATGGCCTTCTTTGCCGAGAAAGTGCGGCGCACGGTACCGGGCAATTTCACCTTTGTTCTGATGACCGACCGCGACGACCTAGACGGTCAGATTTACAAGACCTTCATCGGCTGCGACGTAGCCGACGAGCAAACACCACGCGCCAGTTCGGGGCGCGAGCTACAGCGGCTGCTTGCGGAAAACCATCGCTATGTGTTCAGCCTGATCCACAAGTTCAACCAGGAAGTCGCGCCCGATTCTCCGTATAGCGAGCGCGACGACATCATCGTGATCTCCGACGAGGCGCACCGTACCCAGGCCGGCAAGTTGGCTCGCAACATGCGCATGGCGCTGCCCAACGCGGCTTTCATTGGTTTCACCGGTACGCCACTGTTCAAGCACGACCAACTGACCAAACGCATTTTCGGCGACTATGTTTCGCGTTACGACTTCAAGCGCAGCGAAGAAGACGGGGCTACCGTCAAGCTGGTCTATGAGAACCGGGGCGAGAAACTGGGCCTGGCCAAGCTTGACCTGAACGACCGGATTGCCGACGCCGTAGACGCTGCCGATCTCAACCCCGATCAAACCGCCTTGCTGGAAAAGCTGCTGGGCAAGGACTACGAAGTGATCACCGCTGATGAGCGGCTGGAGAGAATAGCCACTGATTTTGTCGAGCATTGCAGCACCCGATGGGAAGCCGGCAAGGTCATGCTGGTGTGCATCGACAAGATCACCTGCGCCCGCATGCTCAAGCTGATTGGCCCGAAATGGAAGAGCAAAGCTGTCGCCCTGCGGGCTGAAGCCCATTCCAGGCTGGCGGCCATCGCCGTAGCCACCGATGACGAAGTTCGCCAGGTCCTGCATGCGCAACGCGACCGCCTTTTCGCCAGGGCGTCGTGGATGGACGAAACAATCATCGAGATGATCATCAGCGAAGCACAAAACGAAGTGGCTGACTTCAAGCGCTGGGGTTTTGACATCATTCCACACCGCTCGGTCATGAAGCTGGGGTTTGAAACCGCCGATGGCCTGCGCGTCGATGTGGAAACCGCGTTCAAGAACCCCAAGCACGCTTTCCGCATTGCCGTGGTGTGCGCCATGTGGCTCACCGGGTTTGACGTGGAATGCCTGGCTACGCTCTACATCGACAAGCCCATGCGCGCGCATACGCTGATGCAGGCCATTGCCCGAGCCAACCGGGTGTACCCCGGCAAGGACTTTGGCCTGATTGTGGACTACAACGGCATGCTCAAGAGCCTGCGCAAAGCACTGGCGCAGTACGCGATGGGTGACGACGGTGGCGAAGCGGAGATGGTGGCGCCGATCGAAGAACGCGTCGCGGCGCTGGCCGATGCCATTGCCGTCACCGAGTCCCACTTGTGCAGCCTGGGCTTTGACGCCAACAGCCTGCTGGACAGCAAAGGGTTCACCCGAATCCAGTTTCTGGCCGATGCGGTTGAAGCGGTATACACCAGCGACGAATCCAGACGCCGCTATGAAATCCTGGCGCGGGTGGTGTTCAATCGATTCAAGGCGTTGCTGGTCGAGCCTTCCGCGCTCGTTTATGCCGAGCGCCATGACAACATCGAGGCCATCTATAAAAAGCTGGGTGAACGGCGCGACACGGCGGATGTGACGGAACTACTCAAGCTACTGCACCGCATCGTCAACCTGGCCATCGCGTCGCACGGTGCGGGTATCGACCAGGCCAGTGGTTTGACGGTGGACTTGTCGCAGATCAGCATGGAAAAACTGCGCGACGAGTTTGCCAAGAGAGTGAAGCACAAGGCCACGTTGATCGAGGACATCCGCCAGATTGTGGAAGAAAAGCTGGCCCAAATGCTGGCCCGAAACCCGCTGCGCATGAACTACGAGAAGAAATACCAAGAAATAATCGCCGCCTACAACCAGGACAAAGACCGGGCCACGGTGGAAGACACGTTCGCGAAGTTGATCGACCTGGCCAACAGCCTGAATGACGAGCAGCGCCGCGCATTGGACGAGGGCTTGAGCGAAGACCAACTGGCGCTCTTTGATCTCGTGCAGCGAGATGACTTGAGCAAAGTAGACCGTGAACGCATCAAGCAAGCCAGCAAGGAATTACTGGCGGGCGTGCTGGCCATCATCGCGCCGCTAGACCACTGGACCGAGAAAGAACAAACGCAGGCCGAGGTGGAGACGTTCATTCTGGATCATGTCTACCAGGCGCTGCCGGAGCCGCCCTACACTCCAGACGACAAAGCACAGGTGGCGCAGTTGGTGTATCGGCATATCTGGCAGCAGAGTGTGCAGGATCAGTTTTCACATGCTGGCCTGGCTTGAACAGCGCTGGTGCCCTTGATGCGCAATGTACCCCTGACCGCAGCCTCCACAAGTCGCAGGGCTCAGAAAGGTGTTCATCCCGTCGTCGAACTGAGCCGAAAGGTCTATGAGAAAGGAGTCACGGTGGCCAAGGATGCTATGCAAGTTGTCGAGTCCAGGCTGGACAGAAACCCACTCCTACCCAAGTGGGACATGTTGATCCGCCCAGCTTCGACGGTATGAATACTTGCAGCAAACACTAAAGTGGCGAACTGACGATTTGATGGCCCTGCTGCGTGGTGAGGGTTGATGTTGCTGGTCGATACCAACGTGCTGGTCGACGTTCTGGAGGACGATCCGATCCATGCATGACGTGTTCGACCACGCCTTTTCACCGTACCGTTGACCACCGCAGCGTTTCCGACTGAAGCAGCTTACCGCTGTTTGAAGCCCGCTCCTGCACGCTGACTTCGAAGGGCCCTCCTTCATCTCGGGTACAGCATCGCGTCGAAAACGCTGAACACGTTCTTGGCACAACGACAGGCTACCCGCCGCCGCGACGCCGACGGAACACGGCAAGCCCGGCGAGACCAAGGCCGAGCAGGCCGAGCGAGGCAGGCTCGGGAAGCAGAAAGCCGCGAATCTCGCCGGCCGGGAAGACGTTTGTGTGAATGTTCAGGTACGCCTTGCGAGCCGCCATGCCGGCGGCAAGTGCAGCTTCTGCTCCGGCAACACCAGCGTTCGCGGTGACGAAAGCAGGATTATAGGAAGACGCCAGAGTCAGGTCGAAGATGTGGTCGTAGCTGCCGGCCTGGACGCCGAGCTGAAACCCGGAGAAATTCGGCAGCTGCGTTGCGACACCGACCGCGCCGGTCTCCGGCAAAGCAGTGCAACAGTGAATGTGCGCTGCGCTCGTCGTGCCGTTCAGGCCGGAATAGTTGATGACGACGCGCAGTGAATGAACCACGTCATCGTAAAACACCTCCGCCGTTCCTGTCCCCGGCGAGTTGTTCGGCGTCGCCTCGGCCAGCCCGCTGAGGAGCGCACGATACTCAATGACTGTAGCAGACGCCGGCGCCACGGCGCCGACGGCGGCCAAGCAAAAGACACCGCCAAGCAAAGCGGACCCAAATGTCGATCGTTTCATCATGGTCTCCTCCATCCTCTTCTCGTCACACGGTTCACTTGCGCACAGTTGCCCGGTTTATCAAGCATTTTTCGCGCCCGACAAATCTTGATCATAATAATCAACTATTTCACTGATTGGCCCTCGACGTGACGACAGTCGGTGTAAGAAATGTCGACACCTGGAGGCGCCGCGCGGCCGGACAGTCGGCAAGCATCGCCAGCAACCCGGAAGCGGCCGGCGAACCATGGGCGGCACTCGCCAACTACCCGCCGAGGACGAGTTTCAGCAGCTCGCTACGGCAGGCCAGTGCGTCACTTTCGCCGAGAGCAATCAACGCGTCTACAAAGCCGGGCTCGAACAACAGGTAACTCGCCAGCGTTCCGCCACTCCCCTTTAGCACGCCGAGTGCCGCCAACGCCCGCCGAATGACGAGCGGCAGCTCGTTCGTGTGCTGCTGCGCCAGCGCATCGAGCGAACAACTCGGCGCGATGGAAAGGACATCGAGCGGCCGGTAGGCGATCGCCGCTGCTGCCTCGGCCGGCAACTGACTGATCGTTTCGGCAACGCGCAGAGTCTGTTCGACGTCGGCCTGCAGCGTGTCGTGGAAGACGCTCGCCATCAGGTGTCCAGCCATGCCGCCCAAGGTCGGGCCATGGCGCGCGGGAGCCGGCGATTCAGCAGGCAGTTCCCAGTTCTCCGGTTGCCCGACACCGACGACCAGCACGCGGCTCGCACCCAGGTGCCAAGCCGGTGACAGCGGTGCAATCTGACGCATTGCGCCGTCGCCGAAGTGCTCCTCGTGTCCATCGACGCGCAGCGCCGCCGACGGAAAAAGAAAAGGAATCGCGCTCGATGCCATCAGATGTTCGATCGTCAGGGCCTGAAACTCGGCCCGCCGCCCTGGATGCGCCCAGGGCTGGAAAGCCTCGCGCCGCGCCGTCTGGCAGAAAGTCCAATGCACGCCGCTCGTATAACTCGAAGCGGTCACCGCCAAGGCGTCGATCGTCCGCACACGCAGCGCGTGCTCAATGCCGTCAAGGGAAATCCCGGCGCACAGCATCTCGCGCAGTGGCGTGCTGTCGAGCATCGCCCCGTGCGTCTGAATATGCCGCGACAGGCTGACGATGGCAGCGAAGCGATGCACACGCGCCCAGGTGGGAACCGACATCCGGTAAACGTCGGTCGAGCGCAGTCCGCGCCAGAAAGCCGCCAGATCGTCGAAAGCGGCAAGGCCCTGCGCCGCCCGCCCGGCCAGGAAAGCGGCGTTGATCGCACCGGCCGACGTACCGATCAGAATCCGGAACGGAAATGTGGCGTCCGCCCCGCCTTCAGCCCGGCGCTCGTCGGCGCTGGCCGGAGTGCGCAGCATCGCCGCCAGCGCGCGCAGGACGCCGGTCTGATACGCCGTGCGCGCGCCACCGCCCATCAGCACAAGCGCCACACTCGGCCGCTCCTGGCGCCGCATGCCGGCGTGAATCAGCGTCACCAGACTCATGTCGCGTCGCTTTCCGTCAGACTTCGGCTTTCCCCTCGTTCGCCGGCAGCCCTGCCGCGGCGACCGGGAAGGTGGAACTGGATGAATGCGGTGACCTGCGCGCCGTACTGGCCGCAGGCCGCCGAGGCGGGAATCGAGCAAGTGCTCATGCCGAGCAACCTCCATAACAGGAACAGGACCTACGTACGATACACCCGGCGCCGAAAAACGCGGCATAATGTCCGCGCGATGAGCACTCCCTCGCCCGCCAGATGAACCCTCCGACCTTCGACCTGCCGGCCCGCCGCATGGCGCAGCAGCGCGCCGACGAGATCAGCGCTTTCCAGGACGAGCTGGCGCGTTTGCAGAACGAGGGCGTGCTGACGCTCGACACAGCCCAACAGCAGGCCATCGCCGCCCATCACGCCAATCTGCTGGCCGACTATGCGCGCGATTACGACATCGACCGGAACCGGCGCGCCAGGCAACTGTCGCTCGGCATGCGCGTGGCGTCTTTTCTCGGCGCGCTGGCTCTGGCAGCGAGCGTCTTTTTCCTTTTCTACCAGTTCTGGGGGCACTTCGCCGAGGTCGCGCAGGTGAGCGTCCTGATCGGCGCTGCGCTCGCCAGTTTCGGTCTGACGCACTGGCTGCAGCAGCGCGACGCGACCGGCTACTTCAGCAAGCTCGCCGCGCTCGTCGCCTTCGCCTGCTTCGTCCTCAACGTTTCGATAACCGGCAGTATCTTCAATATCACGCCGACCGACAAGGCCTTGCTACCGTGGGCGGCGCTCGCCTTGCTGTTCGCCTATTCGGCTGACCTGCGCCTCCTGTTGGCCGCCGGAATCGTCTGCCTGATCGCCTTCGTCGCCGCCCGCGTTGGCACTTGGGGCGGCGTTTACTGGCTCCATGTCGGAGAGCGTCCGGAGAATTTCTTTCCCGCTGCCGCGCTCCTCCTCGCTGCTGCACGCCTTCCCATGCACCGCCGCTATCCGGACTTCGCCGCGACATACCGCGTCTTCGGCCTGCTGACGATCTTTCTCCCGATCCTCGTGCTCGGCCACTGGGGAAACGGGAGCTATCTCGATCTGCCGCCTGATGCCATCGAAGGCGGCTATCAACTGCTCGGCTTCATTGGCAGCGCATTGACCATCTGGCTCGGCGTGCGGCGCGACTGGCCGGAAATGGTCAATACCGGAATGACGTTTTTTGCCGTATTCCTGTACACGAAATTCTACGACTGGTGGTGGGAAATCATGCCCAAATATCTGTTTTTCCTCGTTCTAGGGCTCAGCGCACTGCTCCTTCTGCTCATCCTGAAGCGCCTGCGCGGAGGCGCCGGCGCGCAGGCCGGCGGACCTGCGCGGTGAAGGCCTTCAACCAGCGGCAGTCGCTGCTCGCCGGAGTGGCCCTGATCGTTCTGACCAACGCCGTCGCGCTGTCGGGCGTCATGCTCAACCGGATCGGAGAAGCAGAGAGTCGCCTCGTTTTGAGCGAGCGCGAACTCGCCCTCGCCTATGGCAGCGGTGGCCGGCGCGACAACAGCGGCCTCGCCTTGCGCCTCGACTGGCGCACGGCAAGCGGCAGGGACAAGACGAGCAACATCCTCCACGCGCCCTACGAACGTCAGCCCGGCTGGCTCGACGCGACGCGCATGGCGGCCCTCGGTTTCGACATCGGCAGCGGTGAAACGACGCCCGAAGCACGTCAACGCTACTTGCGACAATTATCGCAGCAGGTACTGATCGTCTTCGAGTTGGCCGGCTCGGCGTGGCACAGTGCGCTGCAGCGCGCACGGGAAGGCGCCGGGCGACAGGCCGCCGCCGCCGCGGCGAACCCCGGCAGCCGGGAATTCGCCGATCAGGCCAGGGTCGCGCGCGACTTCGTCGTGCAGGAAGAGGTTCAGCACAGCCGACTGTTCGCCATCGACGCGGGAACCGACCTAGCGGCACTGCGAAAGCGCTACCCCGAGCGCAACCGCTTCCTGATCCTGCGCGGGACGGTACGCCCGGCGCTGCGCGAGCACGACGGCGCATGGCAATTCACCGGCCAGCTGAGCGGGCTCGCCATCCAGGAAATCAATGTGCCACTCGCCCAGCGCCCAGTACTCGACAGTCTGCGCGTGACGCCGCATCCGACACCGAATCGGCAGACACCGCGCTACGAAGTGCAGATCGCTGTCGGCCAACGGCTCGAACCCTGGATAGAGCGCGTTTCGCCGCTCTCTGCAGCCCAGTCACCGCCGGCCACTCCGTGACGACGAGAACCGCCTCTGGCCGCGCCGGCCTCATCCTCAACCTGGCCAGACACACGGCCTCCGCCTGCCCGGCCGCGTGCGCCTAGCGCGGCAGTGCTTCGACTGCCCGGTAGAGCTGCTCCCTGAGCACTTCGCTCGATTTCCCCTGTCCCTCGGCAAGGCGGATCTGACGCAGGAGGTCGGCCACCGGCACGTTCCGCGCAACGCCTGCTCTTGCTGCCCCGGCCGCTCTCGACCCCTTGCCTTGCGTGTCCGAGGCGCCATTTCCGCGCCCTGCCCCGGCTCCGGCGACCGACGGTGAAGCGCGCTCATCGACGATCAGCTGTGCGCGTTCCCCCCCCGGCTGCGCACGCCGCGCCGTAATGACCATTGCCCGCGGCTGGCTGGAGCGCGCTGACGCGCGCGCCGATGGCGCACTGGCCGTGCGCCAGGCGCTTACGGCAGCGAGAAGCTTCTTGCGCAGCTCGCCAGTCGGCCGTCCAGCCGCCTCGGCGATGCGAATCTGCTGCAGGATGTCATCGATTTCGCTCGGCGCAGCAAGCGAGCGGTTTGCCTCGCCGAAGCTTCCCTTCGGCGCCCTGGCAACGATCGCGAACTCATCCGGCGAGCTGATCATCTTCGCCAGGCGGTAGTGCTCGTAGCGCATCGCCATCGTCAGCGCCGAGTCGCCCCAGTCACTCTGCAGCCCGCTGTCCGCCCCGGCTTCGAGCAGGCGCCGCGCGAGACTCTCGCGTCCTTCGCGGGCGGCCATCATGAGCGGCGTCGAGCCGTTCGGCGAGCGCGCATTGACATTGGCGCCACGCGCCAGCAGGTCGTCGACAACACGCTCGTGACCGTTGAACACCGCATAATGCAGCGCGCCCCACTCGTTTGCCGAGCGGTCGAGCGGTGCGCCGTGCGCGAGCAACCACTCGACCGCTTCGCGATGCCCGTTCCAGGCGGCGAGCTGCAGCGCCTGCTCGCCGTTGCGGTTGCTGCGCCGGATGTCGGCGCCACGCTCGACGAACAAAGCCATCATTTCGATCTTGCCATACCAGGCGGCAACCATCAGGCCGCTGCCAATCTGTGCCGCTTCGTAGTCGGGATCGAGCCCCTCGTCAAGCCAGCGGGCGACCGTCCTCCGGTCGCCCCGCTCGACGGCCAGACCGAAGCTGGCCGGATCGGGGGTGACCGCGTGCGCCCACGCCGCCACGATCAGCCAGCAGCAGGCCGCTGACAGCCAGCAGACCACTCGGCGCGACAACTCGCCAGCGCGCTGCAGCTTGAGCCGACACTCGTCGATCGCGTGTTGCTCCATCAGGTGGCCCGGATCGGCATGTTCAGACGTCGTCGCTTGCCGGCGTGGCGAGGGCACAGCCACGCCGGCGGAAAAGCACGTCCCGAACACCGTGCCCGAGGCGGTGCCCGCGCTGCTCAAAGCGTGTGGTTGGACGGTCTTCCGGACGCGGCGCGAAATCTGCCGCGAGATTTTCGAGCAGCGTCTCGGCCGAGAAGACGGCCAGCATCTGCTGCGCGTAGTCTTCCCAGTCGGTGGCGCAGTGGAGGTAGCCGCCGGCCTGCAGGCGGCTGGCCAGTAGCGCCACGAAAGGCGGCTGCAGCAGGCGGCGCTTGTGATGCCGCTTCTTCGGCCAAGGGTCGGGAAAGAAAATATGCACACCGGCGAGCGACGCCGGCGCAATCATGTCGCGAACAACTTCCAGCGCATCGTGCTGGACGATGCGCAGATTATCCAGATCGTTTTCGGCAATCAGCTTGCACAGACTGCCGATCCCCGGCGTGTGGACCTCGACGGCAAGGTAATCGTTCTCCGGGTGGCGGCCGGCAATCGCCGCCGACGTCTCACCCATGCCGAAACCGATTTCGAGTATGCGCGGCGCACGGCGGGCGAACAACTGGTCGAAATCGATTGCCGCCGCGCGATAGGGCACGCCGACCTTGGCCATCATCATGTCGTAGTAACGCCGCTGCGCACTCGACACACGCCCCTGGCGGCGGACGAAGCTCCGGATGTGCTCGCTGCGGCCCGCCGTGCCGACCGCCGCATCTTCGTCCATGCCGGCTACGCGCCAATCAGACCAGTGGCTGGCGACGACGGGTCCGCCGAGTAGTACTTGCGCGGCATGCGGCGAGCGAGAAACGCTTCGCGCCCCGCCTCGACCGCCCTCTTCATCGCGCCGGCCATGCGGACTGGATCGCCGGCATGCGCGATGGCCGTGTTCATCAGCACGCCATCGCAACCAAGCTCCATCGCAATCGCTGCGTCGGAGGCCGTACCGACTCCGGCATCGACGAGCACCGGAACCTTCGCCTGATCGATGATCAAGCGCAGATTCCACGGATTGACGATGCCCATGCCGGAGCCGATCAAGGAAGCCAGCGGCATCACCGCCACGCAACCGATCTCTTCGAGCATCTTCGCCTGAATCGGATCGTCGGAACAGTAGACCATGACCTGGAAGCCTTCGCTGACCAGCGTTCGCGCTGCGGCAAGGGTTTCCGGCATGTTCGGAAAGAGGTTGCTCGGATCGCCGAGGACTTCCAGTTTGCACAAGGCATGTCCGTCCAGCAACTCGCGCGCCAGGCGCAGCGTGCGCACGGCCTCGCTCGCCGAGTAGCAGCCGGCCGTGTTCGGCAGAATCGTGAATTGCGTCGGCGGGAGCACATCGAGCAGGTTCGGCTCGCCAGCCTTCTGACCAATATTGGTCCGCCGAATGGCAACCGTGATGATCTGGGCACCTGAGGCGTCGATGGCGGCACGGGTTTCGGCGAAGTCCTTGTACTTGCCGGTACCGACGAGAAGCCGGGAGCGATAGGTCTTGCCTGCGACAGTCAGGCGATGGTCAGAATCTGGCATGCGGGCTTTTCGTTGGCAGAGTGGCTCAGCCGCCGCCGACGGCGGCGACGATCTCGATTCGATCGCCTTCGCACAGAACCGTGTCGGCATGCCGCCCGCGCGACACGATTTCGCCGTTTCTTTCGACGGCGATCCGTTTGCCGGTGTGGTTGAGCGCCTCGACGAGTTCAGCAACCGTCAGCGATGAAGGGAAGCGGCGGCTTTCGCCATTGATCAGAAGTTCCATTGCGGCGCGATTCTACCACGCACGGCGGCGCTACTCAGCGTCACTCCGGACAGCGCCCGGCAAGGCAGCGCGCCAGCGCCGGCTTCCTCACAAGACATGGAAATAGATGGCGAAGTAGTGCGCCGCGCTACCGGCGATGACGAACAGGTGCCAGACGCCGTGCGCGTGCTTGAGCCGCGTATCGAGGGCGAAGAAAATGATCCCGACGGTGTACAGCACGCCACCGGCCGCCACCCAGGCGAAGCCCGCCATACCCAGCGCTGCGAGCAACGGCTGCACGGCGGCGACGACAGCCCAGCCCATCACCAGGTAAATGATCAGCGACAGCCTGCGCGCCTCGCTCTTCTGCCGGAGTTCCTGCAGACCGCCGACCAGAGCCAGCCCCCAGACGATCCCGAGCAGCGACCAACCCCAAGCGCCGCGCAGCGAAACGAGGCAGAACGGGGTGTAGGTGCCGGCAATCAGCAGATAGATGCCCTGGTGATCGAGCGCCCGCAGGATGTCCTTGGCACGCCCGCGAAAGCTGTGGTAAAGCGTCGAAAAACTGTAAAGCAGGACCAGCGTCACACCGTAGATCGACACGCTGACCACTTCCCATGGATCGCCTCCGAGAGCGGCGCGTACGACGAGGACGACCGATCCGGTCAGCGCCAGCGCGGCGCCGGCCAGATGGGTCCAAGCGTTGAGTTTTTCCCCTTGGTACATGATCGCAAGCTCCCGGCAAGTGCTCCGCCCAGCAGGAAGCGATTCTCGCTCGCTACCGGCGGCAAGTCCACCGCACCGGGACAACCGCGCGACCGCCTTATCACCCCGCCAAGCCCGTGCTATAGTGGCGGCCCCTGGCAGGCGGGACCTTCACCATGGCTCTTTGCGTCGACGTTCTTATCATAGGTAGTGGTCTGGCCGGTCAGGCTGCCGCGCTCAGGCTGGCGCGCACGCACCGTGTGGCGCTGATCAGCAAGCGCACCGTGGAGGACAGCGCATCGAGCTGGGCGCAGGGCGGGATCGCTGCCGTTCTCGACAACCGTGACTCGATCGAAGCACACATCCGCGATACGATCGCCGCCGGTGCTTACCTCAACGATCCGCGCGCCACCCGCTTCGTCATCGAAAATGGTCGTCGAGCCGTCGAGTGGTTGATCGAGCAAGGCGTGCCTTTCACCCGCAACGAGGCGGGTTACCATCTGACGCGGGAGGGCGGGCACAGTGCCAGGCGGGTCATCCACGTGGCCGACACGACCGGTCTGGCCGTACAGAACACGCTGACCAGCCAGCTTCGCCGGCAGGCGAACATTGTGGTGCTCGAGCATCACATCGCCATCGACCTGATCACTGGCGGAAAACTCGGCCTGAGCGCGCAGCGCTGCCACGGGGCCTACGTGCTCGACAGCCGCAGCGGCGAGGTACTGACAATCGGCGCACAGCACACGCTGATCGCCACAGGAGGCGCCGGCAAGGTGTATCTGTATACGACCAATCCGGATACGTCGACCGGCGACGGCATCGCCATGGCCTGGCGGGCAGGCTGCCGGGTGGCCAACATGGAATTCATCCAGTTCCATCCGACTTGTCTGTATCACCCGCAGGCAAAATCCTTCCTGATTTCCGAGGCGGTGCGCGGCGAAGGGGGATTGCTCCTGCTACCGGACGGCAGCCGCTTCATGCCCTGGCACGACGAACGCGCCGAGTTGGCGCCACGCGACGTGGTCGCCCGTGCGATCGATTTCGAAATGAAAAAACGCGGCCTGGACTGCGTCTATCTCGACATCTCACACAAGCCTGCTGCCTTTCTGAGCGAGCATTTCCCGAACATCCTGGCGCGCTGTCTCGAGCTGGGTATCGATATTACCCGGCAGCCGATCCCGGTCGTTCCGGCTGCGCATTACACTTGCGGTGGTGTGGTCACAGACCTGCGGGCACGCACCGAGATTCCCGGCCTCTACGTCGCCGGTGAGGCGTCCTGCACCGGGCTGCACGGGGCAAACCGGCTGGCCAGCAATTCGCTCCTCGAATGCCTGGTCTTCGCCGAGGCAGCGGCAGCGGATATTGTCGAACAGCCGGCCGGCGCGCTGCCGGACCTGCCGCCGTGGGACGCCAGTCGGGTCAGCGATCCGGATGAAGAGATCGTCATCTCGCACAACTGGGACGAACTTCGCCGCTTCATGTGGGACTACGTCGGCATCGTCCGCACAACCAAGCGCCTGCAGCGCGCGAAGAACCGCATTCGCCTGCTCGTGCGCGAAATCGACGACTTCTACTCACACTTCCGCGTCAGTCACGACTTGATCGAACTGCGCAACCTCGTCGTCACCGCCGACCTGATCATACGCTGCGCGCTGAAGCGCCGTGAAAGCCGCGGGCTCCACTTCAGCCGCAACTATCCGGAGACCGATCCTCAGGCGCGCAACACGGTGCTCAGGCGGCCTCGGCGAACGGGCCATCCGCGCGGCCAGGGCTGACCCGCCAGCGCAACCAGAGGCGCAGCAGACGAAACCGACCGCCGCCGGGCATGCTGTCCGCCGCGAGAGGCAAGCTGTGCACCCTGCCGGTCACGCTTGCCGCGTCGTCGTCAGACCAACGCAGAACGACAAGCTGCGCAAAGACCGTCGTATCCGGCCGAAGGACGACGTTTCGGCGACTGCCGTCGGCCAGCGACAGGCCGAATTCACCTCGCTCGCCAAGGTGCAGGGCGACAATGCCTGACGGGCGCAAGGCGCGCCAGAGGGAAAACACGACGAGGCTCATCAGCACACAGCGCGCGGCGAGCGGCCAGTGAAGAAGTAACAGAATGCTGAGCGCGGCAAGCGCATGCAGAACGACAGACAGGACAATGAGCAATCGAGAGCGGCGCAATTCGATGTGAATCGGAAACGCCGGCACTTGCCCAAACCGCCCCGCTAAATCCGCCGGAAAGCAACGGTGGCGTTGGTGCCGCCAAAGCCGAAGGAATTCGAAATCGCGCCATCGATCTTCAATTCCCGCGCCGCGTTCGCGCAGTAGTCCAGATCGCACGCTTCGTCCTGATTGAAGATGTTGATCGTCGGCGGTGAAATCTGGTGGTAAACCGCCAGCACCGTAAACAGCGCCTCGACGCCGCCAGCCGCACCCAGCAGGTGTCCGGTCATCGACTTCGTCGAATTGACGACCAGCTTTCTCGCCTGCTCGCCGAAGGCCCGCTTGACGGCGATCGTTTCCGCTTTGTCGCCCAAAGGGGTCGATGTGCCGTGCGCATTGATGTACTGCACGTCCTCGGCCGCGAGTCCGGCGTTGCGCAGGGCATTGCGCATGCAGCGCGCAGCGCCCTCCCCGTCCTCGCTCGGCGCGGTCATGTGAAAGGCGTCGGCACTCATGCCGAAACCAGCCAGCTCGCAGTAGATGCGCGCCCCGCGTGCCCGGGCGTGTTCGTACTCTTCGAGCACAACGACACCCGCACCCTCGCCGAGAACGAAACCGTCGCGGTCGCGATCCCATGGCCGACTGGCTGTTGCCGGATCGTCGTTGCGTGTAGACAGCGCGCGTGGTGCGCAGAAGCCACCCAGGCCGAGCTTGGAAACGCAACCCTCCGCACCACCGGCAATCATGATGTCGGCGTCGCCGTACTCGATCAGGCGCCCGGCGTCACCGATGCTGTGGGTGCCCGTGGCGCAAGCGCTGACCAAGGAAAGGTTCGGTCCTTTGTAGCCATACATGATGGACAGGTTACCCGAGATCATGTTGATGATCGAGCCCGGGACAAAGAAAGGCGATACCTTGCGCACGCCGCCGGCGGCGAAATCGTCGCAAGTGCTTTCGATCATCGGCAGCCCGCCGATACCCGAACCGATCGAAAGACCGATTCGCTCGGCATTGTCCGGATTTGCTTCCAGCCCGGCGTCGCGAATGGCCTGAATCCCAGCAGCCATGCCATAGTGGATGAAGACATCCATCCGCCGCGCCTCTTTCGGCGACAGATAACTCCCGATCTGGAACCCGTTGACTTCGCCCGCGATCTGCACTGGAAAGGATGAGGCATCGAACCGGGTAATCCGGCCAATTCCAGAGCGTCCGGCAAGGACATTTTGCCAGGCCTCTTCGACTGTATTGCCAACCGGCGAGACGATGCCCAAACCGGTGACGACCACTCTGCGACTTGCCAACTTGCGCTCCAAAGGCTAGTGAAGATTCGGGAATGCGGGCTGATCAGCACGGTCCCCGACGAACGTGGGCTCCGTCAGGAGATTCGTCCGCAGGGCGCGTGCACTGGATGGAGCCCTACTTCTTGTGAGCGAGGACGTAGTCGATCGCCTGCTGGACGGTAGTGATCTTCTCGGCTTCGTCATCCGGAATCTCACACTCGAACTCCTCTTCCAGAGCCATGACAAGTTCCACCGTATCCAGCGAGTCGGCGCCCAGATCGTCGACAAAAGACGACTCGTTCTTGATGTCGGCTTCGTTGACACCAAGCTGTTCAGCGACGATCTTCTTGACACGCTGCTCGATATTTTCCATCAAAGTGCTCCTTCCCACGGTTCGGGTGTAAAAGAAAAGTGCGCCATTCTAACAAAATGACCGGAAGTTGCCAGTCGCCACGGCGGTCGCCCGCAAACGTCGGGCCACTCGCCGCCGGCGCCTTCAACCCATGAACATCCCGCCATTGACGTGAATCGTTGTGCCGGTGACATAACTCGCCCCGGCTGAAGCAAGAAAAGCCACCGCCGCCGCCACGTCCTGCGGAGATCCCAGGCGACCGAGCGGTATGCTGCTCAGCGCCGAGGCTCTTTGCGTCTCGTCGAGAGCTCGCGTCATGTCGGTGTCGATCAGGCCAGGGGCAACGCAATTCACGGTGATGTTGCGACTGCCCAGCTCTCGCGCCAGCGCGCGGCTCATGCCGGCGACACCGGCCTTGGCGGCGCAGTAGTTGGCCTGCCCACCGTTACCGGCGTGCCCGACAACCGAGGTCACGTTGATGATCCGACCGTGCCGTGCCTTCATCATCCCGCGCATGACTGCACGCGACAGAGAGAAGACTGCCTTCAGATCAGTGTTCAGCACGGCGTCCCATTCATCGTCCTTCAGGCGCAAGGCGAGATTGTCGCGTGTGATGCCCGCATTGTTGACCAGAATCGATACCGCGCCATGTGTTTTCTGGATATGGCTGATCAGGGCATCGATCCGCGCCGCATCGCGCACCTCCAGGACCTGCCCCTCGCCGCGGCAACCGGCAGCCGTCAGATAGGCTGAAATCGCTGCCGCGCCGTCCGCTGTGGTCGCAGTTCCGACGACCAGTGCGCCAAGGCGGCCGAGTTCGAGCGCGATGGCCTGGCCGATGCCGCGCGAGGCGCCCGTCACCAGCGCTGTTTGTCCGCTCAGCATCTTCTCTCTACTCCAGGGTGGCAACGGCTGCTTCAATCGCCGCCAGATCAGTCAGGGCAACGCCATGCAGCGTTTCGACACAGCGTCTGGTCAACCCGGCGAGAACCTTGCCCGGCCCGCATTCGGCCACACTACCCACGCCCATCGCGGCGATGGCCCTGATCGTCTCGACCCAGCGCACAGGCGAATACGCCTGACGGATCAAGGCGTCCTTGATCCGCTCCGGATCCGACTCGACAGCCACGTCGACGTTGTTGATGATCGGGATCAGCGGTGCGGCGAAAGTTAACTCGGCCAGACGTGCGGCCAGCTTGTCGGCGGCAGGCCGCAGCAACGACGAGTGGAAGGGCGCCGACACGGGCAACGGCAACGCGCGCTTGGCACCGCGCGCCTTGCACGCCGCGCAGGCGCGTTCGACTGCCGCCTTGCTGCCGGCAATGACCGTCTGTCCCGGCCCGTTGAAGTTGACCGCTTCGACCACCGCGTCGACGCCCAGCTGCGTGTTGCCACCGAAGGGCTGCACCGGCTGCGCGGTGGCGCCCATGTCAAGCCCTACGGCGCGGTGCGGCAGTCACACAAGGCTGCACTGCGCGCGTGGCTGGACGAGGACGACGAACTCGACGCGCTCGACCAACGCGGGGAGGAACAT
>WBZP01001594.1_pt1 | contig 27473 bp, 29 predicted proteins | sample 5204301 | NCBI WGS metagenome assembly WBZP01 (sample SAMN12412401, study PRJNA552823) | activated sludge metagenome | isolation source: activated sludge from nitrification reactor of wastewater treatment plant... | place: USA: Pennsylvania | collected 2017 | reverse complement strand
CCCGTTTTCCGGGAGCCACCCGCGACTACCAAAAACGCGGAGTAAAACCCGGAAACAGCCCCACCAACAAACCCCACATGTAAATGATGTCCCGAGACACCTGTCAACGGTGTCTCGGGACATCACACTGGTCGGGCTGACAGGATTTGAACCTGCGACCACTTGACCCCCAGCTAGAAGTAGGGGGTTCGCCGACGTTCTCCCCCGTCCGCTCGTGTCGCCATCCTTCGCAGCTCAGAGCGAGTTTTGGACACCCAGCGACGCCTCTGAACATGGGTGGATGCACAGGGATTTTTGGGCTGGTTGGCGTACGCGTTGGCGTACGTACCCCTACCGGGTATCCGCAACGAATCGGGCCAGATTCGGCCAAGAACAGGCAGAGTCCCAGACCGCGTACGAAATCGGGACACGCTTCGATTGCGAGACCATGCCCACTGCGACGCCGCCGGGGAAGGTCGGCGGACTTTTCGAGTACATGCCATCGCTAGAACACACCGCGTCGGGGTGAGAGGGCGACCACTTTGACCCCAGACTCGCGAATGGCGTGTCGGGTTTGTTTGAAAGTCACATTTTCCTTTTTCGGATCCATTTTGAGTCAACTAGAGACAACTGGAAGAACCCCCGAGTCATTCGCTGGTTGGCGTACTGGCTCGGGTTCTGCCGAGCTCGCAGCATCGCCGGGCGGACGATCGGGCGCATGCAGCCTGTCCAGCTGGCTTTGGCTGCGTAAGTTGCGTATCCTTCCTACGGAGGTAGATGCGATGCCCGAGATTTTTGTCCTGGAACCAGTAGCCGTCGATGAGTCTGGTCGACGAGTACCAGACGACCTTCCCATCGATATGCCCGAACGTGGCCAGCTTGAGCATGCGCTGCGCGAATCGGGGTACGCCATCGTTTCGATCGACACTGACTCTGCTCCACTCGGGATTCCAGAGGCTTACGAAGCCCACGTGCCCCGCACAGCAGTGGAGGCCTTAGTTGACGAAGCAGACGACGCTGAACGAGGTCGGTTAGAGGCCGCGGCAACTGCAGAATCCGCTGACGGTCTCGATGAGCGCTTCTGGGGCCCCGGTCCCAGCTCGGAGCAAGCCGTCAGAGCAACTTTCGCCGACTTACGCGACCAATTCGCACAGCGTGAGGAACTGGCCGCCTACAGCATTAGCAGAGATGACGCAGCTGAGCTTCTGGGAATTACACCGCAAAGCGTCACTTCTAAGCTCTCCGCTCGGAAACTGGTGGGTATCAAGATGAGGCGTGAGTGGCGCCTTCCCGTTTGGCAGTTCGATCCAGATATGCCTGCCGGTGTCTTACCCGACATGGACGTGTTGCAGACGGTATTTCCTGGCGGAGTGGTGAGCCTTTCGCGGTGGATGCTGCGTCCTCAGCCAGAGTTCGAAGGGAGGAACGCATGCGAAGAGATGGTTCTTCACGGTAGCGCTCCGGTTATCGAACTGGCCCGGCTCATTAACGCGACAGGATGGTAAGGCGTCTCGGCCATCCAGTACGCCCTCTACCGAAGGCATCGTCCGTATGGTGGTGGGAGCCGAGACCGGATGCGCCGCGGTGGCGCTGGTGCCGCGTTTATCACCGGAGCGAGCATGTGCCTGACGGAGTTACATTCCGTGATTACGGCCCGCTGGCTCGGCTCGATCACCACCTCCAGGCCCACCCGCCGACTGTTGACAAGAGCGGGCGGCGTGTCCTCTATGTAGGTGAGGACTTGGCAACGTCGGCCAGCGAAGTCTTCGGAGAGACGGGAGTAGCTCAGATCTGCCCCCAGTACAGGGTGTCGGTCATCGCGCCGACTCGGAGTCTTGCGATGTTTAACCTTGCAAGAAGGGGGGCTGCATTAGCGATCGGCGCCTTGCCGGCACTTGCAGATGGAAGTGAACCCCGAGCGTTGACACAAGAGTGGGCCCGGGCGATATACGAGGATAGGCCGGTCGGCCCGGACTCGAACGGCATCCGATACCGAACCGGCTATAACTTCGGTTACTCGCTCGCGTTATGGGATTGCGATGACAGCGTCGAAATTGTCAGCGATGGGCGGGGCGGAACACAGGACCGTCCACTCAACGACAGCCGTTTGCTTATGCGTTTGCAGGTACTGATGAGAAAACGTCTGATCAATGTGACGACCGTGTCCGAGGCGCAATGCGCCCAATGCCAAATGCCAACTTGAAGCAGCGCTAAAAGATGTTGCATGGCTGGCGGTGCCGAAATGGATGAGATAGGTCTCCGTCCGATTGCGGGGACATGCAAACCGCAAGGCCGCTCAGCAAGTCTTGAGCTATGCACCATGTATGCCTCAGCTGCGGTTTTTGCATCCTCCCTATACAAGGATCGTCAACGGATCCGGCGACTGCGCGCAAGAGCCACACGTGACCAGAAACCAGAAGGACCACAGGTGTTTCCCATGATGTGTTCAGAAAAGCTGCTTTCAAAAGGAGTTGCGCGATGAGCATGGAGACAAGACGTCAGGCGTGGATCGACCAGCACCGAGCGAAGGGTCACCACCCCTACCCTGCCCCAGACAATGAGAACCCTGAGCGCTGGGAATGCAAGTGCGACCCGGACGCCAAGTCGACTGCTGTATGGCGCATCCTGACACTGAAGCAGATCACCCAGAAGTATGCCCACCTCGCGAATCAAAAGCGCCGGACCGAATAGCGCCACCACACAAGTTGCAGCCGGCCACTCGGCAGTTGTGCGGACGCAGTCAGCTCGCTGAGCAAACGAATCCGAGATCTCTGCGACATGGTCACCACATGCTGTAGAACGGCAAGCGGTGACCGACGCCCTGCGGCATGCCAGCATGGGGACTGGGCCGCCGACTTCTTCGTGCTGGCGCGGCGTTTCGGCAGGGCAGTACGGGAGGACGCAAAGTGGCTGTTGCTGAGCCGTTAGGAGTCGACGATCCACAGGCAGCGTTAAATCGGAACCCGGTGAACCGAGCGACCGCCAATTTGTAGAGAGGGTCCCAAACATCGCAAAAGCGCCCCGTTGTTCGGATGGAAGATGGAAATATTCGAGGGGTTCAAGCAGCGGAAGGATGCGACCCAGTGGAAGAACTCAAGCAGAGTGTTAAGAACGAGATCCTCGAGGCACTCCGGGCGCGGCGACACTGACTGCGGATCACGGCGGAGGAAGAGCGGCTAATCGACGAGCACCTCGAACTGGTCCCGGTGGAGCGCACCGAAGTAGCGACGGTGGTCGATAAGTGCCTTGAATTGTTTCCCGTCATTGACGGTGACCCGACATTGCCCGAGGGAACAACTTTCGAGTGAATCGTCAACGACTTGCGAGCGATGGGTCACGAGGTAAGCCAAACCGACATGGAGTTTTAATAATGGCAATCAAGTCGCCGCTAATGCGGTTCGTCCGCCGGCATTGACGGGCAAAAGGTTGCATTTCCCAACCGGCCGCCAGCATGGTTTGGTTCGCTTACGCGATGCCGACATACGACGATTTTGAATGGGCGCGGCCCAGCCAGTTGGCGGAACTTGCCCGCGCTGAAATTCCGTGGAGCTACTACCTGACTACGGAGGTGCGGTTCGATTCTGGCATCGTCCGGCCTGTCGATGATGGCGAGGGCACGAATCCGCCCTTTGGTCCGCTACATGTTGTCACTGCGATTCAGCCGCAGGCGGAATACGATTGCGCCGAGAATGCGGCGCGGATGGAAGTCCTGGACCTCGAGCTCGCACGCCAGGGAATCCCTTCAGTCGGCGTTGTCGGGTCAAGCTCCGACGGCACGTACAGCGAGCAGAGCCGAGCCATCTCCGGATTGACGGACGATGAAGCTCGCAGACTCGGAACCCGCTTTGGACAGGTCGCAATTTTCGCTTGGCTCGGGCCGCGGTGGTCGGTCTTGGCATGTCAAACCGACCGGAGCATGTGCAGTCGGTGGACCTGGGAAAAGTATTAGGACGGCCCCTCTAGTCGATCGCGCTCGTCTGCGTATGGGCAGATCTTCGAGCAAGGCGCCATGCCCCGCCCACGCCATCCAGCCAGGGGCAAAGACGTGGATACTCACCATTATCCATGAGAAATGTCTGCACATTTCATCAGATAAAAATCAACGCCTTCCGCCAGTCAACGGTGTCGGCAAGGCGACTGGCCGGCTTGAAAAGTGCTGCCTAGCTGCTGATTCGGGTGAGCGCGGCAGCTCTCACGGTGTCGTGGTACTCGGTGGCGCATCGACCACGTCTCTTACTTGGCGGGGCAGGTGAATTCGAGCGGGCGGTGTTACGTCCGCAGTAGCGTGCGTCCGGACCCGGGGATGGTGGCTTTACCTGCCATTCAGTTGTGTGGATCAGGCGCTCTCGTCAATCGTATACGTCCCTTCCTCCAGCGCATCCGTGAGCCAATCCACGAAGTCTGTCGGGGCGCCGGGGACCACACTGGTTAAATAGGTGCGGAACAGCTCGTCGAATTCCATCCATTCGTCACTGGCTGGGTCGTAATACTCGTTCGTGAGCTCGTCGTCGGACTCGATGCCGGACTCCAACAATCCCTCCGTGAGATCGACGAGCGAGCGGGCGAGCTGAACCCATCGCCGAGGGTCCTTAACGCCGTCGGGATTACCGGCGGTGGGCGCAACGCTAGACAGCCGATCGATGCCCCGTTCGCCGGAATCGCGGGTGTAATTGAGCTCGATGTTGGTCCCATCTGGCCAGCCAGCGACGCCAGCGAACGAGACCTCCGACATCATCGACATGCCCATGCCAGTGACCACATACCAATCCACCATGTAATTTCCGTCCCAGTGTAGGGAAATCGCGCATTCGAGCGGTTCGTCGTGATGTGGGCTGGGCGACCACAGACTGAGGTTGATGCGCCCGGGTTCGATCACTTGGGGCAGTTGGTCGGCGGGGTCCTTCTGCCACCGTTCCAGTTCGACCTGGTAGCCGGTCTCGGTGCGAGTGACCTGATACGGGCGCAACCCGTCAATGCCGTAGGTCGCCAACTCCGATGGGCTGATGCCGATTTCGATGAAGTCATCCACATCTGATGCATCGACCCCGGCTTTAGCCCAGTCGAAGGCGCGATCCAGCGGGATGTCGGCGGCGATAAACTCCTCGATATCGCTGGCGTCCAATCCTGCGTTGGCCCATTGCTTAGCGGTGATTGGCGAGATACCGAGCCGAGCAAAGCCGGCGTCCAATCCTGCGTTGGCCCATTGCTTAGCGGTGATTGGCGAGATACCGAGCCGAGCAAAGCGGGCTGCTTCCCACGGGACGAGTCCAGTTTGCTTCCAATCCGTCCAGGTATCATCCGGGATGCCGCTCCGGAACCACACGAAGACGTCATGACCGCTGGAGTGGCTCGCGATGAGGCGTCGCAGGTCGGCAATTGTGCGGCTTCGAAGGATTTCTCTCAATTCGAATACGGCCCCGTTGGCTGACGCCTCACCAGCGTTGAACCAGTGCTGGAGAGCCCAGAGCGCGTCGTCGAAGCTGAGACCCTTTGTCACATTTGGCAATAGCTTGTTAAGTTCGTCGGCGTTGAATCCTGCTGATTGCCATCGCCGATAATCTTCGAGTCCCAGGCCTGCATCGGCAAGTTTTGGCGGTAGCGTGAGGGCTTCACGTTCTGCCAGGCCGGTTTCGCGCCATCGTTGGTAGCCGTCGGGGTCGAAGCCCGAGACAGGTATGGCTGAGATCAACTTTTTGCCAAAGGCTCGCTTGCCGTGAATCTCGACCCAGCGTCGCGCCAATTCTGCTGTCCGCAATGCGGTTATGGCGTCGGGCAGCACTTCTTCTGAGAAGCCGAGTGTGCGCAGTGCGTTCGCGAGCGCGGGGTTATCGGGCGATTTAACGGCCATGGCTCCTTGTTTGACTGTTGATGTTGAGTCGCCAGCTGATAGCGAGTCGGGCGTGAATCGTCCCGATCGTGTTCTGCGGGCAGTAGGGTCCATCACAGGCCGTCACGTTGCGAAGTCATGCGTCGGTTACTCCATGATCTCGTGCCGGCACGTCGACTGGCTGGCCGGTGGCGTTGTCGAAAACGGCGCTTTGCCCGTTTCGGGCAGCTTGTTCTTGGGCCTCGGCGGGGTCGGCCACGTTTTCGCTGATGTCGGTCGTGAATCGACGATTCTGGTCTGAATAGACGCCGACATAGTTGTCAGGATTCTCGGGCCCGAGCAATCTCCGGTTCCGGCGAACGTAATCAAGGAAATAATCTGACGTGCTGATCGATCTTTTGTTCGCGTCCATCAGTCGAAGATCTCTTGCAGGAATTCCCCGTTGTTCGCGAGTCGGATCATCGCGTCGATCGACCTGTCTCGACTGGGTGGCAACTCCCGCAGCCAGACCGTCAATGGTATGTCTTCACCAGAGGGAAACGTATTTGCCAGCCTTCGGAATTCGCCTGCCTGCCACTTGAACAGCTCCTGCTGATCGTTCACAAACTGCGCGAGCCGCTCTGCCTGCTCCCGCTGGAGCTCCGGGGATGCACCGCCGCGCACGCAGTAGCCGTTCATGATGCTGTGCCGGCCCATCGGGATCTGTTTGCCGGTCTTCGCCCGCATGATGTCGTTGACGGCTCGGCAGGTTTCACATCCCAACCACGTCCAGCGTGAGGTGCCACCCGCAGTTCCACGGACGCAGACAATGCAGAGGTCGCGCGCTTGCGAGACATCGCATCCGTCCCATTTCTCTTGGGTTTCTTCGCACGGGCAAGACTGCCACAGACCCTGTATCGGCCCCCGAACGCGACCGCATGCGACATGCACCGACAGCTCGGTTAGCCGCCGCCGCACATCAGTGTCCGGCCGCGGCTCGTTCGCTGCCTGGCTCGGCAGTTCCGTTGGCTGATCCGATGCCACTTCCGATGGCCGTGCTGTGTGGCCGAGAAGTCGGCCGAAGGCGTTCACCGACGCTTCGATACTAGGCGGCCACTGCTGCTGCCAGATCCTCAGCGGTACATCCACCCCTGAATCGAATGCGCTTGCCAATTCAGGGTATTCGTTTTCACACCATCGCCGAACCCGGTCGTCACTCCGTGCGAACTCTTCGAACCATCCAAGAGGCCGCCTAAGCCCGGAGGGCTGCGCGCCGTACCCGCCTGCGGTGGCAGCCGTCAGACTGTAGCGGGTGAGGGCGAACGGCTGATCCCCGTATTCGTCGCGCATTCGGGCAAGTGCGTTATTGACCTTGCGGCAATCCTCGCAGGCCAGCCACGCCCAACGAGATGTGCCACCCGCCGTGGCGCGCCAGCAGATGACACACAGGTCCTGCTCCCGTGATGTCGAGCAACGTTCCCAAATCGCTGGAGCGTCCTCACACAAGCAGGACTGCCAGCGGCCCCCGCTCACCGGACCCCGTAGCCTGCCGCATGGGATATGCACAGATAGTTCAGTAACGCGTTGGCGCAGAGCCACATCGCTGGCGCTCAGTTCCTTCCCGGTCACTTCTTGCCCCGGAATATTCGCGCCATATCCGGCCCTCCGATCTTCGTGATGAACTCGGGATCCCCGCAAACGACAAGTTGGTCGCGAGCCCGCGATAATCCGACATACAGACGCTCACGAGAACGGTCGAACGCTCCCTTATCGTTGACCACCAGGACTACGGCGCGCCGCTCCAGTCCTTTGAAGCCGAGCACGTGGCCGTAGAAGACCTGATCGGTGTCCCAGAAGCTGTCCCAGTACTTCTCAACACCCTCCGCCTGGCGGGCGATTTGTTCGGGGTGCCGGCTGCTGGTGGTGAGGAGCGCGACGTCTTGGGGCCGCCAGCCTTCGTCGAGCAGCTTGTCGACCTGGTCGTCACCTGTGTCCATGGCGTCTTCGCGAGCACACGGGACGAAGGTGACGTCGGGCCCCTCGCCGCCGAGGTAACGCATTGGGTGGTCGACCAAAGGTTGGAATGCGGTGGCGATCTGCCGGGTGTTTCGGATGTTCTGGTCCAGAATCAGCGGCACCAGAGGTACCGGCGGGGTGCCCTGGCGGTCGAAGACGCGCTGTCCCTCGTCGCTGAAGACGTAGATGCCGCCGGTATCGGTATCCTTCAACGCGGCCAGCAGCGGATCCCACCAGTTGTCGGCGAAGTCCTGGGCTTCATCGATGACAATGGAGTCGAAGCGCTGGCCGGGTGGCAGGTCCGTCGCGAGGTCGAGCATCAGAGCGGGCAACTCATGCTCGAAGAAATTTGAGGTGGCTGCGTTGCGCTCGGACTCGGCGGGGCCATGCGGTGCGCCCCATCGGATTCCGAGCGTGTGGAACTCGCCAACATAACCGGGTTGCTGTCGGCGTGGCCACTTTCCGGCGATGCGCTTCAGGTAGGACGCCAGGCCATGCGAGTAGCAGATGAGCGCTACCCGCTGACCCTGATTAGCTAGCCGGCGGGCCTGCTCCATGGCCATGAAGGTCTTGCCACTCCCCGCTCCCCCCCGAACCTCGACCCGGGTGAGCAGTTTGGTGGCCTCCAATATGACGGCTTGGCGCTCGGTGAGGACGTCCGCAGCATCCTCGTTCTCCAACGCACGCGCGACGACGTCACGCTGCGGTAGGCCGCGTCCGCTAAGCGCGATCTGAAGTTGCTCAATTCCAGTGGCTGTGAGCGGCGGACGGCCGATCTCCTGATTAAGGAGAACGTCGCGGACACTCTCGGCGAGGGTAGGCAGATCATCGCGGTCGATGACCTGCCAGCGAGGGCACTCCGGGAGCGCAAACGCGTGCGAAACCTGGCTATTGGGCAGAACGACCATGTGATCCCAACGGAGACGGCCCTGCGTCCAGCGGGGGTCAGCTTCGATGAAGCTACGCAGCGCGTAGCAGGCATCACGGGCCTGGCGCACTGGGTCGACTTCTTTGAGATGACCGCCACGACTCTTCTGCCACCACTTGTCGCCGTCGTGCCAGACCTCGCCGCCTTTGACCTCGACGCAGACGATGCCCGCACCCTCGATGCCGACAACGAAGTCGATCTCGTGGTCCTTGAGATGGTCGGTGACGCGCTGCCCGGCGATCAGCACATCGCGCTCTCCGAGCTGCTCGCACAGCAGCTGCCACACCTTGCGCTCAGTGTCGTTGGCAAGGCGTGCATCGGCAGGCAGACAGATGGGCATCGGTGCCGGTCTACCACAGCCCCACGACATCGGATGCCGGAAAGGCCGAAGCGGACGCCTCTGCCGGCCCCTTTTGGGGCGCATGGGGCAAGCCACCCTCTTCATGCGGATTTTCTGTCAGTGGCTCGTCGTATCCTAAAGGTGCTTCAGGAGACACCATCGCCAAGCTCCGACTCGGTGGTGCGCCAACCCCACGTTCGCGGGTGGCTCGGATGACGAAGCGGCTCGTACGAATCCGTGCGGGCAAGAGCGCCGCCTCCGCGGGGAGGGGCTGGATAGGAGGAGATATGAGCACGACCAATGTTCAGGGCTACGACGTCATCGGCGACATCCACGGGTGCGCAACGGAGCTGGAAGCCCTGCTCGATGAGATGGACTATGAGCGGGGTTCCGACGGGGTGTATCGCCACCCCGATCGTCGCGCGATCTTCGTCGGCGACCTGATCGACCGAGGACCCGACCACATTCGCGTCCTGCAGACCGTCAAGGCGATGGTCGAAACCGGCAACGCTCAGATGGTGCTGGGCAACCACGAGTTCAACGCATTGGCGTATGCGACGGAGTGGCCCGCCGGGTCCGGCAAGTACCTTCGCCCGCACGACGATCCCGGCAACGAGACGGCGGCAAAGAACGAGCAGCAGCACGCCGAGTTCCTCAAGCAGGTACCGGGCGGGGAGCGCGAGCGCTACCTGAAATGGTTTTTGACGCAGCCACTTTGGCTGGATCTCGGCGGGTTGCGGGTGGTGCATGCCTGCTGGCACTCCGAATCGATCGCCTATGTCGAAGCCGAACTCGGGGGCAACCGCTTCACCGACCTCGACCAGTTGGTGCGGGCCTCCACCAAGACTGACCCGCTCTACATCGCGGTGGAGACCTTGCTGAAGGGTCCGGAGATCAGTCTGGTCGATCACGGGCAGGAGCCCTACATCGACAAGGATGGCCATACTCGCAAGCGGGCCCGGCTGCGTTGGTGGCATGACGGAGTAGCGACCTTGCGCCACCTCGCGGAGATGGGCAGCCGGTTCCACACCCCCGCCGGCGATCCGTACCCGACGTTGCCGGACCTCGAGGTCTCCGCCGATCACCAGCGGCACCTCTACACCGACCAGGTGCCGGTCATCTATGGCCACTACTGGCGCCAGGGCACGCCCGATCCGGGGCACGACTGGACTGAGTACACCGCGTGCGTGGACTTCAGTGCGGTCAAGGAAGGCTCGCTGACGGCGTACCGCTGGTGCGGGGAGCCTCGCATCGAGCCCACGCATTATGTGTCGGTCCCGGCGCAGGTGGCTTAGATCGGAGTCGTTGCGGCAGAGATCGATTGGACCAGGATGCGCAAACTCGCTCAGGAGCTCGGCTTATGGGCGGCACCACGAATCCGGAGCACATCGAGCGCCACCGGCGTCTCAAGAAGGCGCTCGATGCCGCCCTAACCCAGGAGCAACTCCACCAGCGCTACGCGCCACGGCACAGAATGTCACCCCAGTCTGAGTATTAGCCGGGCGGCGGGCCCCCGCCCGCGTGTGGATCGCCCGGTTCATCGACGCTGGAGTCGGCATCCGTTGTATTCGGGGGTCGCTTCCTCGGAATCCATCGTGCGGCACCCATCATCAGGTACCACTTGTACTCCTCACCCGGGATGTAGTCCCGTGGTGGAGGCGGCGGCGGGTCAGCGATCCAACCACGCCGCGCATTCATCGCCTTCTCCTCCAATTTCCTCGATAACCCCAATGAAGCCGAATGGACTCTCCTGGGACCACGAAAGTCACTTTTCACCTCGCAGGCACGCAAACGCATCGGCCGAGGCGGTACGACTTGGCGGCCATCGCTGCTGCCACTCCTGTATTGGAACATCGGCGAGTGGATCGAAGGCTGCCGCTAGTCGCGCGTATTCCTCACGGCGCCAGGCCCGCAGGCGGTCGTCGCCGAGGGCGAACTGCGTGAGCCGGGCTAATTGCAGGTCAGCCACCTCCGGCGGCGCATCACCACGAATGCCGATGCCGTTCATGAGGCTGTGCCGGCCAAGTGCAAAGGGACGCTCATCGGGTCGGAGCTTGAGCCTGCTATTGACTTCGCGGCAGTCTTGGCAGGCGAGCCACGACCATCGCGATGTCCCGCCGGCTGTGGCCCGGAAGCAGATGATGCAGAGGTCGTACTCGCGGCACACGTCGGCACCCGACCACGTCAGTGGATGGTGCTCGCAACTGCAGGATTGCCACAGTCGAGGTCCAGGGCCGGGCGCCGGCCCGCGGATCTGCCCGCACGGAATGTGCACACCCAGTTTGTGAATGCGTTGGCGCACTGCTGCATCGGTTGCGCTGACTTCTTGTTCATCCATGTGCTCGCCGTTCCGGCGGCGCCACCCTCGGGCACCCACCACTTGCACGCTGCCGCGTGCCCGCTCTTCCCCTGGGGCACCGTGCGGTGGACGCGCGGTTGCCGGGACGACGGGCCAGGTACCCGAGCAGTCGTCCGCTCGTGAGCTAGTGCAATTGTAGCCGGACTGTCCGACAAGTGAGGACGAAGCGCTATCGCCCTATAGTTGATGCGGTTCGCCGCGTCTTCTACGCCGGAACAGCTCGGCCGGACGGCCCCGGGTTCCCTTCGACATTTCCCCGGTGCCGGTGAGCCTGTCCTTCATCTCGCGGCGGAACATGTCGCGGTCCAACGGCTTGCCCGCGACAGCTTCGTGCAGCTTGCGCAGCTCGAGGACGGTAAAGGTCTCCCCCAGCAGCCGGTCGGGGTCGGGTTCCGCCTCGTAGCGGGATCGGATGTGTTCGACGGCCGAGTCGATGATCAGGCGGTGGTCATAGACGAGCCGGCCCGGGCTATCGACGGGCACCAGTCGCGTGCCGGTCTCAAACCGTGAGGCCAGGCGGTCGGGGCGCACGACGGCCCAGTGCGCCACCGACAGCACCCAGCCCCGATCGTCGCGCTTCGGTTCGTCGAACACCCGCAGTTGGTGCGGGGCGACGCCTTTTACCCCGGCCTTGGTCCGCAGGGAGCGACGCACCGCGTCGGCCAGTCGCTCGCCTTCCCACAGGAACGTGCCTGGCAGCCTCCAACCCGACATGGACTCCCGCTTGACCTCGAGCACCAAGAGCCCCTCGTCGGGGTCGGGTGTCAGCAGCGCGGTGTCCACCGCGACCGAAGGTCGCGGATACTCCTCCAGCGTGCGCCCCGTCGAATCGCGGAATTTTTTGTCGGTCATGACAGTTAGCATAGCGGTATGGGTTCCGATTTTACGTACTGGCGTCTCTAAAGATTTGACCGGTGAAGCTGGGTTAGCGTAGAATCGTCTCTAAGTACACGAGTCGGGGGAAGGATGGTGATCGCCATGGCGTCACTGGATGATCGGATCGAGGGTGTCCTGTTGGGCACCGCGGCGGGGGACGCCCTGGGCGCACCGTACGAATTCGGGCCGCCACGCGGCCCAGAGCTCGAGGTCGCCATGGTAGGCGGGGGCCCCTGGGCGCCAGGGGAATGGACCGATGACACCGCCATGGCCATCGCCATCGCCGAGGCCATCGCGACAGGCAGCGACGCCCGCGACAAGGCCGTTCAGGACGCCATCGTCGCGCGCTGGCTCGAATGGAGCCGCAGAGCGAAAGACGTTGGTATTCAGACGCGGTCGGTACTCAGTGGGGCGGCTTGCGGGGGAATCTCCGCAGAGCGGGCCCGCGCCGAGGCGGCTAAGTTGCACCGCCGGACGGGCCGATCGGGGGGCAACGGGTCCCTCATGCGTACGGCGCCGATCGCGCTGGCCTACCTCCACGACGTGCAGGCCCTCGTCGAGGCCGCTCGTTCGGTCAGCGAGCTCACCCACTTCGATACCGACGCCGGCGACGCCTGCGTGCTGTGGACGGTCGCGATCCGCCACGCGGTGCTCACCGCCGAACTCGACGTGCGGGTGGGGCTGCCTCATCTCGACCCTGATCGACGCGACGTGTGGTCGGAGCGCCTGGACATTGCGGAGTCCTCGCGTCCCGCGGACATCGACCGCAACGGGTGGACCGTCGCGGCACTGCAGGCTGCCTGGTCGGCGGTCGTGCATACGATGCCCGGCCCGGATGCGCTCCGCGCCGATCACCTTCGGCTAGGGCTGGACGCCGCGGTGCGCGCCGGCAATGACACGGACACCGTCGCGGCCATCGCCGGCGGTCTGCTCGGAGCGGCCTACGGTGCCTCGGCGGTTCCGTTGGAATGGCGGGTGCTGTTGCACGGGTGGCCCGGGCTGCGCGCGCACGATCTGGTCAACCTCGCTTCGGCCATCGCCCGCGGGGGCAAGCCGGACGCGTTTGACTTCAGCTACTTCGACTCCCCCATCGACACGGTGGCGGTTCACCCGCATGACGACAAGGTGTTGCTCGGCGGCATCGGGATGTTGCGCAAGCTCCCAGACGAGGTCGACGCGGTGGTCTCGCTGTGCCGCCTAGCCGACGACGACATGCGCCGCGACATCCCGCACCTCGAGGCGCGGCTGGTCGACCGACCAGAGGATGACGAGAACCCGCACCTGGACTTCGTGCTGACCGATGCCGTCCGTGCCGTCGAGCGACTTCGTGACGAAGGCCGCACCGTGCTGCTGCACTGCGTGGGCGCCTACAGCCGCACCCCCACGGTGGCCGCACTCTACGGCGCCCGGCGATGCGGCATCAGCACCGAGCAGGCACTGCGCCATGTCCAGGCCGCACTACCCCGGGCTCATCCGAACCCGGCGTTCCGGGCTGCGCTCAAGCGGCTGGATCCGACAATCGGAGAAGGTGAGGTGGACCGATGACCAGTTCAACAGATACCCGGCCCGTCATCGTGCTGGGCGATAAGGACACCGGCACTCGGCTCGAGATGCTGGAAACCAGGGCCACCGAATGCGGCGTGGCGATCGCCGAGACGCATACCTTCGAGGGGAGCGAGGCCGCCCAACAGGACAACGTCGCCGACATCGGCTCCGCGTTCACGGCGCTGTGCCAGGCCGTGCGTACACGGTCTAATATCTGGCTGCCGTTTCCGCTGGACCTGATCCGTGAGGAGCATGTGCGCAGGCTCAGCCTGGTACTGCAGCGGCATGGGCTCGAACTGCTGATTGGACGGGCCATGTGGTCGTGCCCTCGTGACAGTGGAATCAGCGAGATCGACGGTGCACTGCGCCGGGAGGTCCGGGCAGTCGATGACCTCGATCGGGCCGTTCTCGCCTCCCTGGGCGGGCTCACCCTCGCTGATGAGATCGAATCAATTTTGCGGGCGGACACTACGCGATCGACACTGGAGCACCCTGGAGAACAGTTGCTGAATGCCCTGCAGCGCCTAGAGATTCAGTACGGACCCCACCCCGGGCTCCCCTCGACCAGGGCGGCGTGGAAAATTCGGCAGCCTGGCCTCAAGGTATTCGCAGCTTGGCTCGTTCATCAGTGCGAGATGACTAGGGCGGAGGCAGCGAACTTCCTCAACGCGCTTGGCCATCGCACGAAGAACGCGCGGATGTGGCAGGGACCCACAGTGTCGGCGCTGGTCAACGGGGCGGTATGACCCGCGGCTCAAGGCCGCCTAACTGGCCGATTGGCTAACGAGGCCCGGCGAGACTCGGATAGCAATTGCACACGACAATCAACGACTGCACCAAACAGGCACCGCGATCCCAGCGCGTTACTCGAACTCAAGATCGGTTTCGGTCACGGTGTGACCTATCGTCCGCAAGTCGTTGGCAATTTCGTCCGCCTTATCCGCCGGTAGGTCGAGGAACTCACCATTGAGGACTGAAGAGGTGACGTTGCCGCTGTACTTCGCTATCAGCTCGGGAGGAAACCAATCGAGCTGCTCCTGGGCCAGCCAGGGCGGGTAATCGCCGTCTTCGTGGCGAGGTGCATCTGCTGATACAAACGGCTCGTCGTCTGCAGGTACTTCCTCCTCATAGTCATCGAAGTGAGGCTGAAAGTAGTCCTGCCATTCCCCATCGGGCAGGTTATGCCGGAGTTCACCCCAGGTGTTGGACTCTTGTAGGGCCTTCCATATTTGCGCGACGTACTCGGCCCTCCGTCGTTCGGCAAACACCACGCTGTCCCCACCGATCCGGTAAACGATGTCCACTCAGATCCTCCAATAGCACACGCGTAAGCTCGATCTCGGACTTCGCCATATGGGAACGCGACTAGGCAGGGCGTACTTAAATGCCGATTATGCGCCCTCTGTGGCTGGCCGACAGCAAGCTTAACGTGGGTCGTTTCATGAATCGAGGATCGGTCGGCCATACTCCCCGCAGACGAAGGGGTTGCCGGACGACCTTGCGTCATCGTGATCAAACCCGCTACCGGGCAGAAGTCGCTAGATCTAACTCCAGGGAGGTGAAAATCGTCGCGTTGTCGGCCCTACCAGGGCTGCCCGCATAGCTCTTCACTGAGCTGCGTTCGGCCCCAGCACTCCGTCGAAGCTGTTGGTAGCCGCCGCCCGACCATGTCGTCGGACACCGACTTTAGGCCGGGAACTGATCTCATCACCTGTCCTAAACTGCGCAAGCGGAATTCCTCGCGCTTTCCGGCCACGGAATCACGACTATCAAGGTGGCAGTCGGCGCAGCCCGGGATCGCGGAACGCCACCCGTTAGAGGCTCGCTTATTATCTCGCGTGTCACGAAAGGACGCTAATAGCAATGGAACTCAGCATTCCAAAACTCTACGTGTTCGCGTTGGTTGGTGCCGCGACTAGCGATAACCAAACGGGACTACAACTCAAGGACCTCGCAGATTACGTGTCAGCCGCACTAGACAACGGCGAATCGCTTCGGCTTGGATTTTACGATGAAGGCTACCCAGAGTCAGCGGAATTCTGGCCCAAAGGCGAGATGAAAAATGAACATCTTCGGTCGATGAAGGTCTTCACTGGAACAGTTGGATTCGACGCGAAATTTCCGGGTTGCCTACTGATCACCCAGGGTGAGGCCGGCCCGGAGGCAGCGTTGGTATATGTGTCGCGCCATTTTGCTCCGTCAGACCCTGATGGCTACGAGTGAGCAGCACCTGACAGCAATAGCGTAGGTTCTGTGGCCTTCCGCCCTGGGGTTTGTGGTTTCATACGAAACCACGAAGTCACCCCTTGGGCCGTGTGACTCCTGTCGAGCCAAGGAAGGCGAGCACATGGACGACGTAGGCATTCAGATCTTGAACGCCATCTACGACCAGCTCAAGGTCGAGGACCAGTGGTCAGTCCGACGCCAACGTGGCTTCTCGTGGTGGGGCTATCGACTCGCACAGCACATCGACGTTTCCCCGCCAGTCCACGACCGCGGACTGGATTTGTGCGGCCTGTCCATCCGGACCGAAGTGGTCCGTGAAGTGGACCCCAACACGGACCCGGCGGCTTTGCTTGTGGAGTTGAACCGTCAGGCAACGATCAACGCACTGGTATGGGATCGTACAACCGCCACCATCTCGGTGTGCTGCGCGGCCACAGTTCACCAAGACATCGCCAGTTGGATCTACTACGTCCTGGCGACAGCAGCGATTCTGCAGAACGATCTTGCCCACGCGCACACCGTGACGCTGGCTGAAGCCTGCGGAGGCCGTCCGGCAGGTTCCAACCACCCCACCCACGGCGTCCGAAACGAGCCGAATGGCTCGATGAACATTACAGCGCGGATGATCGTCCCGGCCGGAGAGGAACCGTCAAAGTTTGTGGGTCCACCGTGCGCGGGGATCGGACCCTTTCTGGCCGAGCTTGCTGAACAGAAAGGGTGGTACGGAACCTCCGATGCCCATGGCGCCACGGTCGAGGTTCCGTTCACCGGCAATCGACCGGCGATGCTACAGGACCGCGGTTCCCCAGACGCCAAACTTGAGACTGCCTTGGTGCAGATTTTCACAGACGTCAGTCATCCAGAATTCGGCAACGGCGCGCTCGTAGTCACTCAACTACCAGTCTCCCCAGGAGTCGAGAGAGCGATTAGCCTTGCCAACGATCTGAACCTCGCCGAATCAGCCGGTGGTCAAGACCTACCGCCGTTGTTGGGGGCGTGGGTTCCTGATCCATTCTCCGAAGGAGGGAATGGACTCGCGTTCAGCAGCTTCTTACCCAACTTTCTTGCGATGGGGGGCATCCTTAACAACTGGGTGCTCTACCAGGCAACACGTGCACACTTCGCACGCCAGTTCCTAGAGAACTGAGGTGCGCTTAGGTCAAACCAATTGAGCAAGCGGCTGATGCAGGCAATGCATCAATTCCGTTGATTCGCTGTGCTTCTCATCATTGGATTATTGGGTCACTGGTCAGGCCAGCGCATCACCCAACGAGGGTTCCGCCAGACTGGCTCGGAGCTCGTCTCCGGATTGATGAGGCGCCGCCGTCGTTACACCCATGGAAGGTCGCGTAAACGGATGTTCGCCTAGCGCCAACCTATGCCCAGCAAAGCACACGCAATTGGTTCCGCTAGGTAGGAGTCAAAATGTTCGGCCTATACCGATCCGCACGCCTAGGTGATACTCGCATGGTCATGGAGTCCAACGGCGCATGCCATCGCGAATCGCGGCCATAGCCGCGTTATCGTCTTCGTTGTAACTCAGCAGCCACTGTCTCGCGGCCTCGACTTCGTCGGGATCCGCGCCCGATCGGACCTTCGACAGGTACGTTTGCGAGATCGCGCCACCAGGGTCCGGCACCCGCCAGGTGAATCCGAACTGCGGTGCGACGTTCTTCAGGCGCGAACCGTGCAGTGCAATGAATTGAGCGTTGAACACCTTCGCGAGGTCCACAAACACTCCGATCTCGGGGTCTACGAGGTCACCTACTGCCGCCATTCCCAGCAGACTTACCAACTTGGTCCGTTCCAATTGGGTCCAGTGGAAGACCTTCACCGAATGTCCAGCGGTTGCGGCCGATTCGCGTTGAGCGCGCAACCACACTGCAAACCGGGCGGCCAACTGACGTTCCGACTCATCGGTTAGCGGTTGCCAATCGACGAAGTCGGCAACGTATATCGCCGTGGCCTCGTTACTACCTGCGCGCAGTCGAGCGCCCCACATATACACGCGGTTATCGGCATCGTTCTCGATGTCGATGTCGATCTCGACGTCAGCTTCCGGAACAACGAGCGGACCGTCACCGTCACGCGCTATCTCGATCCCGTCGCAGATCATCTGTGCGCGCACAATCGCCTTGGTAAGGCGGGCTGAGGCTTCCCTCCGGGTCAGCTGGGTGACCTCGGGATAGTACTCATCGAGGAAATCCGGGTCATCGGGATCGACCGCCGATAGCGCCGCGGTGCTTGCGATGCCCATGCGGCGGAGAGCGAGCCACTCGCGCCGGCTCAGTCCACCGACGTTGATCGCAGTCGACGGGTCATCGGGTCCTAGTTGGTCGGCGCACCACTGCTCGTAGGCACAGGTTCGGCAATCCAGCTGCCCGACGGGCTCGACCAACGGGTGTGGGTCATCGGCGGCTCCCACGATCTGGAGTGCGTTGGTGGCAACCTTCACGCGGAATCCGTGTTCGTGGTCATAGCGCTCAAGCAAGGACCGCCGAACCTTGCCACGACTGCGGGAGAACGTGAACTCACGCGGCTCCCCTAGGTCATGCCATACAAACGCGAAGGTAGTCTCGGCGTCCGGCATCACAGCGAGCCGGCTTGTACCGAGCACAGCAGCGACCAGCGAGTCCGGGCCCGGGTGGAAGCCACTAGCTTGCAACATTCGTGTGTAATGCGCGAGCTGCATGCCGTCTTTGTAGCGGTGGCTACTACTTACCTTCAAACCGAGGATCTCGACCCTCTCGCCGGGCGTCTTCAATCGCGACACCTGAGTGGACGTCTTCTTAGCGGGTTCTACCGTCTTGTGATTCTTGACATCGGCGGGAACATATCCGCTGCCAACCCAGATCAGAATGTCCGGCTTGCCTGTACGCGCGCCCGCGATATCGTCGGGCAGGAACCCTCCGATGATCAGCGGCACCTGAGATTCCATCGCTTCGACGGTCAGCGCGATCGCTTCAACCTTCCGAAGCCTCGGGTCCACAGTCACAGAGTCGGGGTGAATCGCAGCCAACTCGTCGAAGACGCCCGCCTCGAAGTCTCGCCCAGCCTGCAACCGAGCAGTTTCCTCGACCGTTGGAATCCGGTCCAAGGTCGGTACGAGCGGCGAGTAGTTGTTCTGCACCACAACTGGGCACTGCTTCGCGGCGTACCCATTGAGCAGAACCGGCTTGATTTCTTCGCTCATGTTGTCATCATGACTGTTCCGTCAAGATTTCGACTTTCGTTCGACCAGCTCAATCCCCGGGACTTGTCGATGCCACCTGCAACGATGAGGCCGGAGCAAGGGGTTATTCGAAGTCATAGGAGAACTACAAAGTCACGGATCGAAACTCAGCGGAACTGGGCACCATGGCTAAATTCCGGACATACCGCATAAAGAAGGAGGTGATGCGCTGCACTGAGGCGACGTCGCCGACAACACCGGAGAAGACCCTCGCTCGCTGCGACGAACTCGTCAAGATGGGGGGTTCGGACTGGTGTGCCGAGCTGACCGCCGGCGAGGGCACTCCGCTGGCATCCTCAACCAGTTGACACTCGCTTGGCGATTGCTGTGCAATCCCGGGACGACGAGAACCAGTATCAGCGAAGATCCAAGGGCAGAGCAGAGGTCGGGGAAATTCGGCACAATTCGAAATGAGGTTCGCGTGCAGCTCGTCTACTGGTTCGCTGACGGCAGCAACGGTGAATACTGTGTCTTCTTCGCGCCTCGCGAGAGGGCCGAGTATGTGGCGCGCATCTGTGCAGCGGTGCGCGACTCACAAACCTGGGCTGACTTCAAGCGACGCCTACCTGTGGGCGAGTGGGAGAGCTTAGAATTGGATGAGCGCTTCAGAGACGAAGATCCATTCGAAGCGGATGACGTACCGGGGCTTGCCGATGGGTTTTACCCGCCGTCGCTCGCCTGGGAGCAGACAAGCTTCTTTCCAAAGGATCTGGTGGCAGAGTGCGGCGGGGAGAGCGCCTGTCAGAACCTAGTAGCCGACGACGCGGAGAATATCGCCGATAAACTTCGAGCGCTGGGACATTCAGTAGAAGAAGTTGACTTGGATTTCGATTATTAGCACCTCTGCGACCCGCCCGCCACATCGTGACTCGGACAAAGATCACCTAATTCGGCCGAGAACGAAGCGGTGGATGTCCTCCGCAAGCGAAACCCATGACATCGGATCGCTCGTCCGATCCCGGCCTGGGGCTGACCCCTCCAATACCGTCTCGCCCGCTGGTGCAGGACTTCATCGACGCCGCGCTGCGGCAGTCGGGTCTCGTCGACTCCTGAGTCGATAGCGGTTCGGCCGCAACGCGGTTCACCCTAAGGCATCTGCGCGCCGATTTTTGTCGGTGGTGCCCACTATCATCAAGGTGGGTCAGGAAAGAGGGATTGACCGGGGCCGACTGGCCACGGACGACCCAGGGGCAAGCCACTCCGGATGCATCTGCATCCGTTGAAGTAATTGCTGCTCTTGCCTTTCGACCATCGAGAGCTTTGTCGCTGCTGTCCGGTGTGGCGATGCCTGCTGCCCGTCAGCGGGATTCAGTGAGGAGGATGAATATGGATGCCGACCAGAACCGCGTGGCGGACTACCTCGATTGGGACTTCCCCAACCTGGCTTACCTGTGGGACAGCCAGATCCGGGCGATCGTGTCCGCCGCGGAGAAGCTTGAATCGCTGAGCGAGGACGACCGCGCTCGCTCGTTGACCTTGTTGGCCGCGCGGGTACGTGCCTTCGCCCACGCGACCAGCGACCAGTGGCTCGTCGCCACCGCGCATTTCATGGTTGAGGACCTGTTCAAGTCCTACTTCAATCAGTTCGCGTGGGGCCCCAGCGTCCAGGCCTATGTCGCGGCGACGGCGGGTGAGGTGATGAAGGAGTTGACCCGGCGCGGGTTCGTCCTGCACTACGTTGTCGACAACACCCTGGGCCAGGCGAACCTCGCCGAGGTGCTGATCTACCTGCCCCAGCTGTTCGAGACGGCCGGCCTGGCGGTCACCGGACCCCAGCTGATGGCCGCAGATCTCATGCTGCAAGAGGACGTTCCCCTGGAGATCTCGAGGATTGCGGAGTACCGCGACCGGGGCCACGCCGCCGCCGACGAGGTGGTCAGCATCTGGCACCGGGAGCGCCGGTCGTCGTTCTACCTGAACATGGATCTCGACGACGACACCCCGGCGCTGTCGATGGATGTGGCGCTCTCGGCGTGCGATGACCCGAAAGCCATCGTCGTGTTCCGCCAGCTGCTCCCGGTGCCGGGCACCAAGTCGCAGATCCGGACGCCGGAAGGTATCGAACTGCCGGACCTCGCCGGCAAAGAGGAGTCGCCCCCCATGCCGACAACAAAGAACCCCGATGAAGAAGGACATGCCGACAACAAAGAACCCCGATGAAGAAGGAGAGGAGGCGATCGCCATGGCTTACCACTGGAGGTACCACATCAAGGGATGGGGTGCGGTGTTCCATGAGGGCAATATCGCAGAGGACACCCGCGAGGACACCTTGGCCCGGCGCGACAAGCTGGTGAAGCTGCTGCGCGAATCCGACTGGTACACCGAGCAGCCTGACGGTGAGGATTCCGCGCTGGCCCAACGGGTCCGGGAGTTGGAGGCCACCGACGATGACTTCGAGGCGGGCAATCTGATCATCGCGATCTACGACCTGGCCGACGCCGAACGGGCCTGGCTCGACCCCGACAAGGAGGGTGCAGCCGAAGCCACCGGCGGGGAGTAGCTACTCCCCGCCCCGCGCCTTTGCGCTTATATGTCGGTGTCGGCCTCGCGCAGCAGCGCCTCGAATCGGCGCTCGAGCCGCAGGCCCAGCCAACCGAGGCGCTGAGCTTAACCGACACTCCCCCTGGTTTGCAGTCCCCGCTCAACGCGTGCCAGAGCCAGCTCACCAACCGCGGCCGCGTCCGAAGTCACCCAACACGAACGCGTCATCGTCGATGCGGTCGAACGATTCCTACTCTGCCACAGCTGCTTTGATCCGGCGCGCTATCTACTGGGCTGTCTTAGCGTGAGAAGTTCGCTTTAGGCCGTATTCTTCCAGTCGAGCCGCTGTTTCACATCGGGGAGGCGACAGTGACCTACTACGACATCATTGGCGACGTTCACGGCTGTGCGACCAAGCTGAAGGCATTGCTTGGGGAGCTCGGCTACGCGCAGGACGAGTCGGGGGTGTATCGCCACCCGCAACGCACCGCGGTGTTCGTCGGCGATCTTATCGACCGAGGCCACGAGCAACTCGAGGTGCTGCAACTGGTCAAGGCGATGGTCGACGCGAATAGCGCGCACGTGGTGATGGGGAACCACGAATTCAACGCGGTTTCGTGGGCCACAAAGCACCCTGAAACCGGTGAGCCGCTGCGCCCGCATTCGCAGGCGCACCGCAACCAGCACGAGGCTTTTCTGGAGTTGACGTCCGAGCAGCAGGACTACTACATCAAATGGTTCATGACCCTGCCGCTGTGGCTTGACCTCGGGCGAATCAGGATCGTCCATGCCTGTTGGCATCCGGGTTCGATGAAGGATGTCAGGGCAACGTCGGGATCGGACAGACTGTCGACGGTCGAGCACTTCGTAGAAGCCAACCGGAAAAACAGTCCGCTCTATAACGCCGTCGAGGTGTTGTTAAAGGGTCCCGAGATCCCGCTACGCGAACACGGATTGATCCCCTATTGGGACCACGAAGCGCAGAAGGAGCGGAAGAAGGCCCGCATCCGGTGGTGGGATCATGACGCTTCGGCGATGCCGCGTCTAGCTGAACTGGGCGGCGCAACGCTAGAGGATGGCAGTGAATATCCGGTCTATGAGCCGCGCGAAGTCGATGCCCAGTATCTCTCCTTTGTCTATAAGGATGAAGTCCCACTATTCTATGGTCACTACTGGCGGGAGTGGCCGCCCGCACACCACGACGACTGGACCATGTACACCGCGTGTGTCGACTTCAGCGCCGCCAGAGGCGGCACCATGGTCGCCTACCGGTGGAACGGCGAGCCGGAGATCCTCTGGGACAACTACGTTCCACATGATCCGCAAGTCGTCTCGCCGACGCCCTCAGATCGGACGGTCTGACTCCGAAGCAACGATGGAAGCGTAGACCGGACATGCCCGACGCTGGCCTACGCCTGGGAGTGCCGCAAACGGGGGCAATCCTCGCGGGCGGTGAAAGACCCGGCAGCCTCGCCGGCGAACATCGGGAGCGCTCCATCGCGTCCAGAAGCTGCTTGGCCAACTCGATGACAGCTGGCTCGTGGCGGCGTCCTTCTACATGATGGATGACCAGTGCAAGTCGTTAACGAATTCGCCTGGCTTAAAAGGCGTTCGAGACTACATCAGTATCACCGCGGTCGTCATCGTGCGGGAGTTCGCTCACGAGGAGTAGTGCGGAGTTACCTCCTCGACGCTGCAGAGGGCGACGCAAACCTCGCTGCGCTACTTGCCTACCTTCCACGTGTACTGTCGCTGCGTAAGGAGATAATCTGGGAAACCGACACGACCACCGATTCGGCGCTCCGCGCCAAGGAGATCGAGCTGATCCTTTCAAAAGTGAACTGGCCGATAGCTATTCAGTCATCACCCTAGTTCAGCCAGCGATTCTTCATCCATGATTAGCACGGGCATTGGCTTGTCGAGCGCATAGTACATGGCCGTGCGCGTATGCCCGTCTACTATGTACAGCCTTCCGCCACCGTCCTTCCAGAGCCTGGTAGGGTAGTTTTCACGTAACGGAACAGCTCCGGTGACGACCTTCTCGACGTGGCGGCGTTCTACCGTTTCCACACAGGCGTTAAGTGGCGTCCGCGCCGGAAGTGTTCTGACAGGCAACTTGTTCCACTTGTCTTCGCTTACCGCCTGCGCCCGCGCAACGACTTTCGCATTACGCGCGTCGTAGTGCATTCCGTAGTCGTCAGTGTCGATGGTCACTTTCTATCTCCATCCTATACAACGGGTGGCCGAAGTCGGTCGGCCCAGTCCTCATCGTCAAGATTGCTTACTGCGAGTCCGATTCGACCGTCAAGTTGACGAACGGAGCTGAGGGCTCACGATGCTCGTCCTCACCTAACATGGCGCTCAATCTCTTCGGCAGCTGCACCTGGGCCAACGTGTTCCCAGACACCTTCAGCGCTGGAATGTTTGACACTCGCTCAGTGCAGCTCATGGATGCATGCTTTGCTTGACCGCGCGATCACCCTCAGAGGTCGCGCGGTTATTCTTGCTGGAGGTCGACCGTTGCAACGAAAGTTGCCCACCTGACATGACCACGTGTACAACCTTGCTCCTGGAACGCGCAACAAGGCTTAAGAAGACTCGTTCGATATTGCGTTGGAGATGGCGAGCGCCGTAAGCGGGATCGTAACCCGTCTCGGCGATATGGTCGACCACATCCTGCTCGTAGGTGAGCGACCATCCACTCGTGGCCAAACGATTCGTGACCGCTGCCAATTCCTTATCGGCAATTTCCCGGATGGCATTCATACTCAACGGATCGAACACGACGAGCTCATCGATGCGATTAATCAGTTCAGGTGCCATCGCATCCTTCACTGCGCTCACGATCTTCTGGCGTCCAAGATCCACGCTGTCATCGGGACTCCCGAATCCCAGCCCAGGGCCCGCGGCCGCCGCCGCACCCAGATTGGATGTCATGACGATAATCACATCTGAGAAGTCCGCGGTGATGCCGCGCGAATCCGTCAGCCTTCCGGCGTCGAAGACCTGCAGGAACGTGTTCCAGACTACGGGGTGCGCCTTCTCGATCTCATCAAGCAGCACAACGCAATCCGGCATTGCACCAATCTTGGTGGTCAGCCAGTTCGCTGGCTCCGTTGAACCTACGTATCCGGGCATAGGACCCACCAAGCGGCTGACGGACCAGTCTTGCGCGTACTCACTCATATCTAAACGGATCAACCGCTCTTCGCTGCCAAAGATGCAAAGGCTGAGTGCGTGTGCGAGTTTCGTTTTGCCCACTCCCGTTGGTCCGACGAACAAGAAGACGCCGTCGGGTCTTGCTGGATGCAGATCGAGACGAGCGAGCGTCAGAGCTAGTCGCGACGCAACGGTGCTCACTGCATGGTCTTGCCCGCGCAGAAGCGCCGACAGCCGTTCATGCAACTCACTCGCGCGAAGCGGCCTCTTATGCGTAGCAGCGGATGACGCAAGATGACTGACCTCAGCCCGTTTATCTCCCGCGACCCGGGCGCGACTCGCGGCGACGTCCAGGCGGTCCACCGCAAGCCCTGGATGAACCGATCTATCCATCGGACTTGGCGGAATACACGCAGCGGATCTAAGGGCAGGTGAGATCTTGATCCCGTAGTGTTTGGACAGCTCAGGCTGCGCGCGCTCAATGATCTTGATAAGACTGGCTTCGCTTACGGTGGCCAATCGAATCGGCACCAGTTGCCGAAGAAGGTCCTCGGCGAGCAGATCGAGCTTGGCGAAGTGCCGCGTCTCGCAGATCAGAATTAGCCGGCGGTCTTCGAGTTGAGCTGCGGCGGTTAGGATCCGAAGGACGCCCAAGTTGGGTTGGGCAGTGCCAAGTGATGCGATCTTGTCGATGTCGTCGATCACCAAAACGGCGTCAGGCCCGCTATCACCGATGAGGTGGATTAGCGCTTCCTCGGGCTCCGGCCCCAACCGCCCTGGGTCGACTCGCCACACCCTGCCGGCCCTGTCCGCAGCCAATCGTGCCGCAACCCCACCCATCAATGAAGTTCGGCCGACTCCCACTTGGCCCAACACTATCGGCAGGCGGTGCCGAGTTCGGGAGAGGACGCTAATGATCTGCTCGACCGCGTCATCACGTTCGAGGAGGTCGTCTCGCGGAGCGATCTCAGCCACAAACCGTGCGGTTCGGGAGGGCCAGGCGGCGCTTCCTGCAGCCTGCTTTTGCGTTTCACTGGGGTCAACCTTCGGCGTCGCTACCGCTGCCCTGGCGTCACTTTCCGCAGCATCGGCTATCGATTCAAGTGCTGGCTCCAATCGAGTCTGTAACTCGATCAAGACCGCCTTGCGATCGTCGGCAGCCTTCAAGACGGTCCGTACTACCTCTTCGCCACCCACGAATTTGTGGGATCGAAGCAAGGCCGTAACCTGGGCTGCCCCGTCCTCGCCGAACACTTGGGTGAATTCCTGCTGCCACTTGCTGCTAAGGACTTGGGCCAAGTGCGACAGCGACGGCTGATCTCCGCCATATCGCTTTACTGCGGACCGGGTTGCTTGCAGGAGGTAATCGACCTCGTCAGAACCGACCACGCGGGATCTACTCCCCGTGGAACCGGTCGCCGCCGAATTGCTCCGCGAGCTTATCGTCAAGATCGTCGGCAACTCCGAGCATCCCGGCTACCGCCCTGCACAACTCATCTTCGTCGAGGTAATCGCCAAGCAAAGTGTGTGCCAACAGAATCATCAGATCTTCGTCGGTACGCGCGGCATAGAGATGGCCGAACATATAGTCGTCAGCGTGGAGGGCAACGTACTCGAAGACCGCAGGCGTCTCCTTTACGTGGAGGAGGACCGGAATCTCCAAGTTCACGGCCGTCCAGTCCGCTTCGTCACGAGTCATGACTCTTATGAAGATGCGCGTCGACCCATGACGGAGCGAATAGTTTCCTTCCGAGTCGACGTTGACGTCGCTGAAGTTCTTGGTTAGGTATTGCTGGACTTTCGCACGCGTCGCGGTCACATCTCCAGACATCTGGCTATTCCTTCCGTCGCACTCTCTGACATAGTGGTGATTCGTCCGTGGGGCCGTGCGTACGGCAACTCGGCAATCCGTTACTGGCTTTGGTTGAAGCAATCTTGTTCACTAGCTCCTTTCGACGGCGCCGACCAGACGTTGTGTGAGGTCTCCAGCGGGACTCACGGAAGTTCCGGCATAACCTGGGGGAAGGCTAATCGAGCGTCCTGACAACATCGGCGCCGATCGTGACGGCCGCTAATGCTCGCTCGTGCAGCCGGCGGCTTACTTATGACAATCGCCGGCGGATCGTCATTGCGAGGGCTCCTGGTCGACCACGCCGGAGGTACGTAGCCGATATCAGTTAGTCGCGCCTTGAGGAGAGATGCGCACTCGTGAACGTCACCGACAATGTTCAGGCCGATTGCCAACAACTCTTCCCTCGCAATCACGAGAGCCCAAGTAGTCCGGTTCCCACTAACCATGGCTAAGCATGCTGGCGCGAAACGCCACAGCTTAGCTGGAGCGAATTGCGCTCTTCAATACCCCGTCGACACGATAATGAGCACGGGTTGCGGAGCGCGCGGCCATTTTTCTCCCAAATTGGACTGGACTCCGGGCTCAGCAGTGACACCTGATCGCGCTACTTGTGACGCCGACTGATCTGCTTCTGGGTATTCCGCGCCACTCCCGTTCATTTCCTACACTTGACA
>WBZP01001592.1_pt1 | contig 27485 bp, 28 predicted proteins | sample 5204301 | NCBI WGS metagenome assembly WBZP01 (sample SAMN12412401, study PRJNA552823) | activated sludge metagenome | isolation source: activated sludge from nitrification reactor of wastewater treatment plant... | place: USA: Pennsylvania | collected 2017 | reverse complement strand
CCGCGGCGCTGAACGAGTCCGGGGTCATGGGGACGGACACGTACCGGATCCCCTGGGCCTCGACGACGGGTCCCTCCGCCGCGGCGCCTTCGGCGTCCGTCCGGAGGTTCACGACCGTCCGGACCCCCATCTCCTTCAGCCCGGCCAGCGCTTCCGGCGACGGCTGGCCGGCAGTGGCGAGGGCCGGCGACAGCCGCCGGTAGCTCGGGAGGCGGACGGCGTCGACCGATTCCGGCAGCTCGGCGGCGGCCGACGCCGCGGCCACGAGGACGAGGGCGAGCAAGGGCATCTTCGGCACGGCACGACCTCCCTGCGCGCTCGTTCCGCGCGCGATCGACGATGGTAATACGTCCGGGCGCGGCGGCTCGGCGGCCGGGCGGCCCCGCGATTGGAGCGGGCGGCCGGGAGCGTTCATACTCCCCGGTGGGGAGGGGCTCGTGCGCAAGTACATCATCATGGGACCTCAGGGCAGCGGCAAGGGCACGCAGGCGAAGATGCTCGCGAAGGACTTCGACCTCGTGCACATCAGCGTCGGCGACATCTTCCGCTGGCACGTGCAGAGCCGCACGAAGCTCGGGACCAAGGTCCAGCGCTACATGAAGGAAGGCCGCCTCGTCCCCGACGAGATGGTCTCCGACGTCGTGAAGTGGCGCCTCGACATCCACGACTGGCGCTGCGGGTTCGTTCTCGACGGCTTCCCCCGGAACGCCGCGCAGACGGAGTTCTTCCTCGAGAACTACGACATCGACGCGGTCATCGCGATCGAGCTGCCGGAGCAGGCGGCGATCGCCCGCATGCAGAGCCGGCGGCTGTGCTCGAGCTGCGGCCTCGACTACAACCTCATCCAGCTCCGGCCGAGGGTCGTCGACGTGTGCGACAACTGCGGCGGCCGGCTGGTGCCCCGACCCGACGACACGCCCGAGGCGATCCGCAAGCGCCTCGAGGACTACCGCGAGAAGACGCAGCCGATCCTCGACCTCCTCCGGGAGAAGGAGCTGATCGTGCGGGTCGACGGCACGCCCGCGCCGGACGTGGTGCAGGCCGACATGCGCCGCAAGCTGGGGCTCATGGCCGAGGCCGACGAGCTCGGCGAGCCGGCCGGCGTCGCGCGGGGCTGAGGGATGGCGGAGGCGAACCCGACCGTCGCGGTCGAGCTGGAGTGGCAGGGCGGCCTGCGCTTCGCCGGCCGCTCGGGCGAGGTCGAGATGACGATGGACTCGCCGCCCGGCCCCGGCGCGCCCTCGCCGGTCCAGGCGCTCGCGTTCGCCCTGGCCGGCTGCATGGCCATGGACGTGGCGGTGGTCCTCAACAAGAGCCGCCTGCCGGTGTCGGCGCTCCGGGCCCGCCTCGACGCCGAGCGCTCGCCGACGGACCCGCGGCGGCTCGTCCGTGCCGAGCTGCACTTCACCGTGACCGGCGCGGTGCCGCCCGAGAAGATGGACCGCGCGCTCGCCCTCTCGCGCGAGAAGTACTGCTCGGTGTGGAACTCGCTCCGCCCCGACATCGAGCTGCGGACGAGCTACACGATCGAGACTGGGGTCAGATCTTGAATCTTGCATCATCCGGTGGGGCAAGATTCAAGATCTGACCCCAGCCGTCACGGCGCGGCATACCACCGCGCCAGCGTGAAGGACGCCGGCTTGTCGACGATGGCATGGGACGGGTCGCGGAAGGCCGGGCGCGAGGTACGCTCCCAGAGCCAGAAGAAGGCTCCCTCGATCCAGGGCCGGCGCGCGAGAGCGCGCAGGGTGGCATCGTAGCAGCGGGCCTGGAGCCACACGTCGGCGGCCGTCCGCTCCTCGCGCCACGGCGCGCGGGCCGCGCTCGACACCGACGGGAAGCCGGCCTCGGTCAGGAGCACCGGCCTTCCCCACCGCCGGTGGGCGGCCTCGAGGGGCGCGAGGGCGCGGTCCCACCCCGCGTCGAGCTCGGCGGGCGACGGGTCGTTCGTGCGGGCCAGCGGGAAGTAGGCCGAGACGCCGATGAAGTCGAGCGCGTCCCAGAAGCCGAGGCCCTCCCACGTGTCGAAGTTGGCCGAGTAGGTGAGCGGCCCCGGGAACTCCCGCCGCACCGCCGCGATGACGCGTCGCCAGTCGGCCTCGCGCCGCAGGACGGTGGTGTCGAGCTCGCGGCCCACGCAGAAGGCGTCGGCCCCGGCCGCCCGGGCCTCGCGCGCGTAGGGCAGGACGTAGTCCTCGTAGGACGCGAACCACGTCCGCCAATCGGCCTCGCTCGTCATCTCGACCTTGTTGTGCTCGAGGTGCTCCATCGCGCCGAAGCGCGACCGCATCTCGAGGTGCGGCTTCACCATCACCTTCAGGCCGGCGGCGTGGGCGTCGCGCACCACGCGGGGGAGGTCGCGATAGCCGAAGTGCCGGTCGCCGGCCCGGGACGACGCGATCACCGGGCCGTGGAGGCCCGGCTGGAGCGGGTCCCACGTGTGGACGGACACCCAGGTCACGCCGAGAGAAGCGAGGCGACGGAAGGAGGCCGCAGCGGCGTCGGGCCCGTCCTCGTTCCACCACGACACGCCGCGGCGGAAGCCGGGCGCGAGCGGCGTGTCTCCCCCCGGCGAGCCGCCGCCGGCCCACGCCGCGGCGGAGCGAACCTCGGGCACCGGCGAGCGGCGGGCGGCCTCGGCGAGCGCGGCCCGCCCGCGGGGCGAGCCGCCGCCGATCGCGGCGAGGGCCGCGACCGCCTCGAAGGCGACGGCAGGGTCGGGGCGCAGGGCCGCGCCGGCCAGCGCGTCGCCCGCCTCCGCCCGCCAGGGCTCGCGCGTCGTGCCGAGGAGCCACGCGCCAAGGCGGGCGTCGTCCCCGCGGCGGCTCGCGAGGAGCCGCCGGGCGGCCGGCACGAAGCCGGGGTCGTCGCGCCAGGCTTCCTCGCGCGGCACCTCGCGCCCGTTCGGCAGGGTGACGACGGGCCGCCGCCGCCAGCGGGCGCCCGGGCCGGCCGGCGGCTCGTACGCCTGCAGCAGGGCCGCCGCGAGCCGCTCCCCGGCCGCCGCCTCGCGGGGCGGGGCCGAGGTGAGGGCCCCGGCGATCGCGGCCGCTGCGGCGAGCGCGGGGAGGAGCGGGCGCGTCATGGAAGTGCGGGACTCGCTCCCGCGACGCCGGGCGTCAGGACAGCGACCAGGGCCGGCTGACGTAGTCGGTCCAGGTCAGGAAGACGAGGATCACGAAGAAGGCGATCGACGCCACGATGACGACGCCGGTCAGCTTCGGGCTGTACCGGGCGTGCATGAAGTAGAGGACGACGAGCGAGGCCTTCGTGATCGCGACGCCCATCGCCACGATCAGGTTGAACGGGCCGAAGTCGAAGCCCGTGACGAGCACGGTCACCGCGGTGAGGACGCACAGGGCGGCGAAGATCAGGGCGTAGAGCTTCCAGGAGACGACGTGGTGCTCGTGGGCGTGCCCGGAGGCGGTCGTTGGCTGCATCAGTGCTTCCCGATCAGGTAGAGGAGGGGGAAGAGGAAGATCCAGATGATGTCGACGAAGTGCCAGTAGAGGCCGACGATCTCGACCGGGGTGTGGTACTCGGGGGAGAACTTCCCGCGCCAGGCCATGAACGCGATCGTCAGGATGATCGGCACCCCGATGATCATGTGGAGGGCGTGGAGCCCCGTCATCCCGAAGTAGAGCGAGAAGTAGATCTGGGCGTGCCGGCCCTCGTCGCCCTCGAGGTGGAGGGCCGAGGCGTCGAACCGCTCGCCGGGCACGAGGCAGCCCGTGTACGGTCCGTCGCCGAGGCAGGGCCGGATCTTCTCGCCGTACTCGACGTACTTCACGCCGAGGAAGACGGAGCCGAGGATCACGGTCGCGATCAGGAACTGCCAGATGCGGTGGCGGTGCCCCTTGGCCGCCGAGTAGACCGCCATCGCCATCGTGAAGCTCGAGCCGATGAGGACGAGCGTGTTGGCGAAGCCGATCTTCCAGCTCAGGTGGTGGCTGCCCGCGGAGAACGCCCCCGGGTACATGTGGCGGTAGATCGCGTAGGCCGCGAAGAGCCCGCCGAAGAAGAGGACCTCCTGGGCGATGAACACCCACATGCCCAGGGTCGAGGCCTCCTTCTGCTGCTCGAGGCTGACGAAGTGGTGCTGCAGCGCCTCGTGGTGCGCGTGGGGGGCGGCGTGGCCCGCCGCGGCGGCGACCTCAGGCAACGACGGCCTCCTTGCTGCTCGTGCCGGCGTAGTCGTACGGCTCCTCGTTCACGACCGGCATCTCGTGGAAGTTCTCGGACGGGGGCGGCGAGCTCGTCCTCCACTCGAGGCCGGTGGCGCCCCACGGGTTGTCCCCGGCCGGCTCGCCCTTGAAGAGCGAGTAGAGGAGGTAGAAGGACGGGAAGAGGTACCCGAAGCCGAGGACCGTGGCGCCCGCCGTCGAGAGCACGTTCAGCACCTGGAACTCCTCCGGGTACACGTGGTAGCGGCGGGGCATGCCCATGTAGCCGAGGAGGAACTGCGGGAAGAAGGTGAGGTTGAAGCCGACGAAGATGAGGACGGCCGACAGGCGGCCCCACGCCTCGGAGTACTTCACGCCGAAGATCTTCGGCCACCAGAAGTGCAGGGCGCCGAGGTAGCCCATGATCGCGCCGCCGACCATGATGTAGTGGAAGTGGGCGACGACGAAGTAGGTGTCGGTGAGGTGGACGTCCGTGCCCAGGTTCCCGAGGAAGAGGCCGGTGAGCCCGCCGATCAGGAAGAGCCCGAGGAAGCAGAACACGTAGATCATCGGCGTGTCCCACGCGACCGAGCCCTTGTAGAGCGTCGCCGTCCAGTTGAAGACCTTGATCGCGGAGGGGATCGCCACGAGGTACGTGAGGGCCGAGAAGACCATCGCCGAGTAGACGGCCATGCCCGAGACGAACATGTGGTGGGCCCAGACGAGGAACCCGATGGCGGCGATCGCCAGGCTCGACATCGCGATGAAGCTGTAGCCGAAGACGCGCTTCCGCGAGAAGCAGCTGATGAGCTCGCTGATCACCCCCATCGAGGGCAGGATCATGATGTAGACGGCGGGGTGCGAGTAGAACCAGAACAGGTGCTGGAAGAGGATCGGGTCGCCGCCGCGGTTCGGGTCGAAGAAGCCGAAGTGGAAGATGCGCTCGAGGGCCACCAGCAGGATCGTGATCGCCACGACCGGCGTGCCGAGGATCTGGATGAGCGCCGTCGCGTAGTGGGCCCACACGAAGAGGGGCAGGCGGAACCAGGTGAGCCCCGGCGCCCGCATCTTGTGGACGGTGACGATGAAGTTGAGGCCGGTGAGGATCGACGAGAAGCCGGCGATGAAGATGCCGACCGCGGCGATCTCGACGTTGCTCTGGGCGAAGACCGTGCTGTACGGCGTGTAGAACGTCCAGCCCGTCTCGAGCCCGCCCGAGAAGAGGGCGTACAGGGTGAGGGCCGCGCCGAGGACGTAGACGTACCAGCTCAGCAGGTTGATCTTCGGGAACGCCATGTCCTTCGCCCCGATCATGATCGGGAGGAGGAAGTTGCCGAAGACCGCCGGGATCGACGGGATCAGGAAGAAGAAGACCATGATCACGCCGTGCGCGGTGAAGGTCTTGTTGTACTCGTCGGCGCTCATGTGCGTGCCGTTCGGCACGAGCAGGTTCCAGCGGATGAGCCCCGCGTAGATCCCGCCGAGGACGAACATCGCGGAGATCGTGAGCAGGTACAGCAGCCCGATCCGCTTGTGGTCCTTGGTGAGGAGCCAGGACTTGAGGTCCCAGCCGCCGCTCAGGTAGCTGTCCTTCGGGAACGTCGCCTCGCTCGCCATTTCTTCTCCGCCTACTTCTTCGGGGCCGCCGCGTCGGGGACGGGCGCGCCCTCGGCCGGCACCTGAAGCGACTGGATGTAGGCCACGAGGGCGATGAGCTGCTCCTCGGTGACCTGCCCCTGGAACGTCGGCATCACCGGCTGGTAGCCGGCGACGACCTTGGCCGCCGGGTTGACGATCGACTCGCGCACGTACGCCTCGTCGGCGACGACCGTGTCGCCGTTCGCGAGGCGCACCTGGCGGCCGAAGATCCCCTGGAGGACCGGGCCGCGGCCGGCGTGGTCCGGGCGGTGGCAGGTGATGCAGTTGAGCTCGGTGAAGAGCTTCTCCCCCGCCGCCACCGGCGACTCGGGCGGCGGGCCGCCGGCGAGCCACGTCTGGTAGGCCTCGGGCTCCATCACCACCACGCGGCCGGTCATGCGGGCGTGCTCGGTGCCGCAGTACTCGGCGCAGAAGAGGTGGAAGCTGCCCGCCTTCGTGGCGCGGAACCACGCGATGTTGTAGCGGCCGGGCACCGCGTCCTTCTTGATGCGGAACGCCGGCACGAAGAAGCTGTGGATCGTGTCCTCGGACGTGATCACGAGCTTGACCGCGCGGCCCTTGGGCACGTGGAGCTCGTTGATCTCGCGCTGGCCCGTCGGGTGCTGGAGCTTCCACATCCAGCGCTTGCCGACGACGCTCACCGTCATCGCGTCGTCCGGCGGCCGGTTCATCTGGAAGTAGACCTTCGCTCCCCAGACGAACATCACCGCCACGATGGCGAGGGGGATGAGGGTCCAGGTGAGCTCGAGGGCGACCGAGCCGTGGACGTCCTGCGGCCGGTCGGCGTCCGTGCGGCGGCGGTACTTGACCGCGAAGAAGACGATCGCGATCGAGATGCCGACCGTGAAGAATACGGTGACCGCGACGATGAAGAAGAAGAGCGCGTCGACCTCTCCGGCGACGGAGGAGGCGGAGTCGGGGAGGAGGGGCATCGAGGGGCTCATCGGCGCCTCATGGACGTGGTCAGGATGAAGCCGCCGACCGCCACGACGGTGGCGACGGCGAGCAGCCGCAGCACGGTGAGGATGGACGCGCTGTAGCGGCCGGTCTTGGGGTCGTACTGGTAGCAGTAGAGGAGGACCTGGTCGACGGCGTTGCCGATCTTCCCGCCCGCGGCGTCCACGAGGGCGAGGCGCAGGTCCTTCGGGGAGTACTCGACGCCGAAGAGGTAGTGCGAGACGCGGCCCTCGGGCGTCGCCACGAGCATGCCGGCGGGATGCGCGAACTGCTTCGTGTCGGCGTCCCAGACGTAGCGGAAGCCGACCGCCTTCGTCAGGGCGTCGACCGACTCCTTCGGGCCGGTGAGGAAGTGCCAGCCGCGCTCGGCCTCGGAGCGCTTGTAGCGCGCCATGTAGGCCTTCTTCTTCGCCGCGGCGAGGACCGGCCCCTCCTTCGGATCGAAGCTCACCGTGACGACCTCGAACTCCTGGCCGGGGACGAACGAGAGCACCTCGAGAGCACCCGCGAGGCCGTTGAGGCTCAGGGTGCACAGCATCGGGCACTGGTAGTAGACGAGGCTCAGGACGACCGGCTTCCTGCCGAAGTAGTCGCCGAGCTTCACGGTCTTCCCGCTCTCGTCCTGGAACGCGAGGTCGAGGGGAAGCCGCCCGCCGAGCTTCTGGTCCCAGCCGATCTCCTGCAGGACGCCGGGCGTCGCCTGCATCGGCGGCGGGGGCACGGGGCCCATCTGGGCGCGGGCCGCCGCCGGCAGGAGGACCGCCGTGCCGAGGACGGCGGCGGCGATCCGCCTCATCGATGGCCTCCCGCGGCCGGCGCCGCGGGGGTCGGGCTCGCGGCCGGCGCGGGCGAGGGCACTGCGTCGGGCGCCGCGGGAGCCGGGAACGCGGGCAGCGCGCCCCGCTCGCCGACGATTCGGACCGCCGCGTCGATCGGCATCCGGGCGATGCCGCGGTCCTTCTCGACCCAGCCGTAGCTCGTCAGGAGCTCCCGCTCCTGCTCGCGATACGCGGCGAGGACGGCGGGCTCCGAGGCGACGAGGCGCGGGTAGGCCGCCTCGGGCGCCTTCGTCACGTCCTTCACCACGTACGCCGGCGCCTCCTGCGCGGCCTTCTCCCGGCCGACGAGCAGGCGGTACGCCGGCACGAGGAGGGCGGCGACGAGGAACATCGTCCCGAGGATGTAGAACCCGGCCCGGTAGGTCGCGCCCGCGTGGGCGTCGGTCCGCTCGTAGCCGGCCGCGGGGTCGGCCGCGGGCGTCTCATGCTTCTGGTTGTCGGCGCTCATCGCTTCAGTGCGCCTCCGCCCGCTGCGGCGCCGCGAGAAGGGCGCGCACGGCGGGCTCTCCGACGGGCAGGACGGGGCGCGTGCGGGCCTGCCGCGCGAACAGGAAGAGCCACAGGCCGCCGATGGCGGCGACGGCCGCGAGGTCCATCCACGAGAGGTGGAGGGGAGGGGCTCCCGGGCCGTGGCCGGCGAGGTCGGGCCCGATGAGCCAGAAGAGGTCGACGATCTGCATCGCGAGCATGAGGTACGCGACCGCGGCGAGGGCGCGGGCGTTGCGCTTGAGCGGCCGGGACAGCAGCAGCGCGAATGGCAGCGCGAAGTGGAAGACGAGGAGGAGGATCGCGATCACCTGCCACCCGCCCTGGAAGCGGCGCAGGTAGAAGGGCGTCTCCTCGGTGAGGTTGCCGGACCAGGTGATGAGGAACTGCGAGAAGTTGACGTAGGCCCACAGCATCGTGAACGCGAGGAGGAGCTTCCCGAGGTCGTGGACGGTCACCGGCTGCAGGGCGCGGTCGAACGGCGCCTCGCCGGAGAGCCGGGCGAGAAGGACGATCGTGAAGGCGAGCGCGCTGAGCGTCCAGCCCACGATGAAGAGGACGCCGTAGATCGTCGAGAACCAGTGCGGGGCGAGGCTCATGCCCCAGTCGATCGCGGCGAACGTCGTGGCGCCGCTCAGGGCCACGAGGCCGAGGCCGGACAGCCCGCGCAGGCGCGCGCCGCGGGCCGGGTCGGGGCTCGCGTCCTGCGCGGCGGACCAGGCGCTCAGCAGGTAGGCGAGGCCGGTCCACAGCGCGAAGTAGAAGACCGCGCGCCCGGCGAAGAAGGGCACGTTCAGGTAGGCCGCCTTCCTGCGGATGACCTCGTCGGCCGCCGCCTCCGGCCCGGCCCAGGGGTAGATGGTGGCCGCGCCGAGGAGGACGGGGACGAACAGGACCCCGAGGTACGGCACCGTGCGCGCGGCCGCCTCGTGGAGGCGGCGGGGCACGGCGCCCCACAGGCCGCCCGTGAGCTGGTTGAGCATCGCGAGCCCGAGCGAGCCGACCGCGATGCCGAGCCAGAAGAGGAGGCCGAAGAGCCACGAGCGCAGGAGCTGGCCGCGGTCCATCGCGAAGCCGGCGCCGCAGGCGAGGAGGAAGACGCCCCCCACGGGGAGGGCCAGCTTCTCGAGCCGCGCGAGCGCGGCGGGGACGGGAAGCGTGTCGGGGGCCATCAGTGGTGTCCCTCCACCGCGTGCTCCGCGGCGGCGACGCTCTTCTCGAGCAGCTCCCGCTTGTCGGCCGGCACGTCGGCCGCGGGCGCGTACTGCGAATACTGGAGCGTGCGGATGTAGGCGGCGATCGCCCAGCGGTCGGCCGGCGGCACCTGGGCCGAGTAGTCGGCCATCGCGCCGAAGCCGTTCGTGATGACGTCGTAGAAGTAGCCGACCGGCATCGCGCGCAGGCGGTCGACGTGGTACGAGCTCGGGGCCTTGAAGCCGCGCTGGACGATCATGCCGTCTCCGCGGCCGGTGCGGCCGTGGCAGGGCGAGCAGAAGACCTGGAAGCGCTCCTGGCCGCGGGCGAGGAGGGCCGGCGTCACCTTCACGGGAAGCTCGGCCACGAAGTCGGAGCCGTTCTTGCCCGTGAAGTAGACCGCGTCCTCGCGGAGCGAGCCGCGGGCCACCGTTCCCGTCACGAAGGGCCGGGCCGAGCGCTGGTCGGCGTAGAAGTCGCTCTGGCGGAACGGCCTGTACTTCGGCTGGTCGTGCATGTCCTGGCGGCAGGCCGCGCCGGCCGCGACGACGAGCGCCACGAGGAGGAGCCTCTTCACGGCTGCACCTCCTCGACCGCCACCGCACCGAGCCCGCGCAGGAACTCCCGGGTGGACGGAAGGTCGAACTTCGGGTCGCCCGACTCGATCGCGATGAAGAAGCGGTCGCGGCTCGCGAGAGCGAAGCGGGGCATGTTGAACACCGGGTGGTACGGCTGCGGGAAGCCGCACAGGGCGAGCGTCCCGAAGACCGCGGCCAGCGCGGCGAAGAGTACGGTCGTCTCGAACGCGGGCACGACCCACGCCGGCCACGCCGCGATCGGGCGCCCGCCGATGTTGATCGGGTAGGCGATCACCGAGGTGTAGTACTGCAGGCCGAGGCCGGCCAGGAGGCCCAGGATGCCGCCGGCCAGGACCACCTTGGGCACGTGGGTCTCGTGGAGGTGCAGCGCGTCGAGCACCTCCTCCATCGGGTACGGGGTGTAGGCGTCCACCTTGCGGTATCCCGCGCGGTGGACCGCCTCGGCCGCCTTCACGATCCCGGCGGCGCTGTCGAACTCGGCCATGAGGCCGTACAGGCCGTCGCGGCTCACGCGGCCTCCTTCTCGTCGGCCTTCGCTCCTGGCACGAGCGTCCGCATCTCGAAGATCGAGATCGCCGGCAGGAAGCGGATGAAGAGGAAGAAGAGGGTCAGGAAGAGGCCGATCGTCCCGAGGAACATCGACCAGTCGAACGGGGTCCCGCGGTAGTTGCCCCACGAGGAGGGCAGGAAGTCGCGGTGCAGGCTCGTCACGATGATCACGAACCGCTCGAGCCACATGCCGACGCTCACCACGAGCGACACGAAGAAGAGGTACGGCACGTTCGTGCGCAGCCGCTTCAGCCACAGCGTGTTGATGACGCCGACGTTGCAGACGATGAGCAGCCAGTAGCTCCAGGAGTACGGCCCGGTCGCCCGGTTCCACATCATGAAGCGCTCGTACGTGTTGCCGCTGTACCACGCCATGAAGGCCTCCATGGCGTAGCCGTAGGCGACCACGAGCGAGGTCGCGAGCATGACCTTGGCCATGTTCTCGATGTGCTTCATGGTGATGAAGTCCTCGAGGCCGTAGGCCTTGCGCAGCGGGATGGCGAGGGTCAGCACCATCGCGAAGCCGGCGTAGATGGCGCCGGCCACGAAGTAGGGCGGGAAGATCGTGGCGTGCCAGCCGGGCACGACGCCCACCGCGAAGTCGAAGCTCACGACGGTGTGGACGGAGACGACGAGCGGGGTCGAGAGGGCGGCGAGGATGAGGTACGCCGTCTCGTAGTTCGCCCAGTGGCGGGCCGAGCCGCGCCAGCCCATCGCGGCCATCCCGTAGATGCGCTTCACCACGGGGTGCTCGGCCCGGTCGCGCAGCGTCGCGAGGTCGGGGATGAGGCCGACGAACCAGAAGAGGGCGGAGACGGTCGCGTAGGTCGACACCGCGAACACGTCCCAGATGAGCGGGCTCTTGAAGTTCGGCCACAGGCCCATCGTGTTCGGGTAGGGCATCAGCCAGTAGGCACCCACCCACGGCCGGCCCATGTGGAGGATCGGGAACATCCCCGCGCAGGCGACGGCGAAGAGCGTCATCGCCTCCGCGAAGCGGTTGATCGACGTGCGCCACTGCTGGCGGAGGAGCAGCAGGATCGCCGAGATGAGCGTCCCGGCGTGGCCGATGCCGATCCACCAGACGAAGTTGATGATGTCGAAGCCCCACCCGACCGGGATGTTCACGCCCCAGATGCCCACGCCCTTGAACAGCAGCAGGGAGAGGGTCATCAGGAAGAGGTTGAACAGCGCGAACGCGACACCGAAGCCGATGAACCAGCCGATCGGCGTCTTCGTCGAGAGGACGAGGCTCGCGATCTTGTCGGTGACCGTCGCGAACGTGTGGCCGGGCCCGATGATCGGCTGCTCCGCGCGGGCCGGCGTCTCGACGCGGCTAGCCATGGTGGGCCTCCCCGGCGGCGCCCGGCATCTCCGGGTTCGGGTTGCGGACCACGGCGAGGTACGTCGTCCGCGGCCGCGTCTGGAGGTCGGCGAGAACACCGTAGCCGCGCTCCGAGGCGCGGAGCTTCGCCACGCGGCTCTCCTTGTCGTTGAGGTCGCCGAAGACGATCGCCTGCGACGGGCAGGCCTGGCCGCAGGCCGGCGTGATCTCGCCGTCCCGGATCGGCCGGTTCTCGTTCTTCGCGTCGATGCGGGTGCGGGCGATCCGCTGGATGCAGTACGTGCACTTCTCCATGACACCGCGCGAGCGCACCGTGACCTCGGGGTTGCGCATCATCTTGAACGTCGGCGTGTCCCAGTCCTGGTACAGGAAGAAGTTGAAGCGGCGGACCTTGAAGGGGCAGTTGTTCGCGCAGTAGCGCGTGCCGACGCAGCGGTTGTAGATCTGCTGGTTGAGGCCGTCCTCGCTGTGCATCGTGGCCGAGAACGGGCACACCGTCTCGCACGGCGCGTTCTCGCAGTGCTGGCACAGCATCGGCTGGTGGAAGGTCTCGGGGCTCTCGGCCGGGCCCTCGTAGTAGCGGTCGACGCGGATCCAGTGCATCTCGCGGCCGCGGCCGACCTGGTCCTTCCCCACCACCGGGATGTTGTTCTCGGACACGCACGCCACGACGCAGGCGTTGCAGCCGACGCAGGCGCTCATGTCGATCGACATGGCCCACGCGTGGCCCTCGTACTTGTGCTCGGGGTAGAGCGAGAGGCCGGGGGCCGGCTCCTCCGCTCCCTCCTGGGCCGCCCGCGGGTTCTTCGCGAGCTCGGCGAGCGTCACCGCGCGGAGGATGTGGCGCTCGCGCGCCTGCTCGCTCGCGGGGTTGTCGATCGACCAGTGGTCCTGCGTGCAGGCGACGATCGAGGTCTCGCCCGTCTTCGCGACCTGCAGCCCGGCGGCCGACCACAGGCCGTCCGTCGCGCGGAGGGCGTAGGCCGAGAAGCCGGTGCCGGTCCCGACCCGGCCGGCGCGGGAGCGCCCGTAGCCGAGGTGGACGGTCACGACGTCGTCCGGCTGACCGGGCAGGACCCAGGCCGCCGCCTTCACCGAGCGGCCGGCGAGCACGAGCTCGACGACGTCGGTGCGGTGGCCGTTCGCGTTCGCCACCGTCGAGATGCCGCCGAGCTTCGCCGCGGTGGCCGGGCTCAGGAAGGCCGCGTTGTCCCAGGTGATCTTGCTGAGGGGCTTCGGCAGCTCCTGCAGCCAGCCCAGGTTCGCGAAGCGGCCGTCGAAGACGCTCGGGTCGGGCCGGAAGGCGATCTCGAGGCCCTCGGCGGCCGCGGCCTTCGGGGCCTTCGTCCACTCGCCGGCCTGGACCTTCACCGCCTTCGGCGCGAAGGCGGTGCCGGCCACGACGCCGTCGTGGAGCGCCCGGTTCCAGCGCTTCTCGAAGTCGGCCTCGCCGAGCTGCGCCTGCCACCAGGCCTTCAGGATGTCGTAGGCCTTCTGCTCCGAGCCCTCGCCGGTGAAGCCGGCGAGCAGCTCCGCCTCCGAGATCGTGTTGTAGAGCGGCGCGATCAGGGGCTGGACGAGCGACACCGTCCCGTCGACCGCGCGCAGGTCGCCCCAGCTCTCGAGCGGGTGCGACGCCGGCAGGTGCCAGTGGCAGCGCTCGGCCGTCTCGTCGAGATAGAGGCCGAGGTGGATCCGCAGCCGCACCCTGTCGAGGGCGGCGGCGAAGGCGAGGTCGGCCGGCGCGTCGTAGACCGGGTTCTGGCCGAGGACGACCAGCATCTCGACCTTGCCCGCGTTCATCTCGCCGACGAGGTCGGCGAGGCCGGCCGCCTCACGGCCGGGCTGGGCCTCGGCCGCGGCCGTGTAGACGACGCTCGTCCCCGCCGCGCCGAGGGCCTCGTTGATGGCGTGGCCGAGGGCGTGGACCGAGGGCGGCTGCGCCTCGCCGACGATGACGACGGCCCTGGCGCCGGCGCGCTTCAAGTCGGCGACGAGGGGCGCGACCCACGGGTGGGCGACGGCGCCCTCGACGCCCGCGACGCCGACGCCTTTCGCCACCGCGCGCGCGAAGCCCTCGACCTGCGAGGGCCGGAGGGCCAGGCGGTGGTCGGCGCTCGCGCCGGTCGGGCTCGGCGACGACTCGACGGCGTAGAGCCGGTTCATCGACGGCGCGCCGGCCTCGGGCCGGCGGCGGGCCGCGAACTCGCGCTGCAGGCGCAGGCTCGCCGGTCCGCTCGTGAGGAAGTCGGCGTCGAGGCTCAGGACGACGTCGGCCTGGTCGAGGCGGTAGTGGGCCTCGACCGGCTCGCCGAACGCGGCGACCGCGCCCTGCCGCGTGTTGTCGCGCGAGACGGGCTCCCAGCTGACGAACTTCGCCTGCGGGAACGCGGCGGTGATCGCGGCCGCCTGGGACGCGAGCGTCGGCGAGGTGTTGCGGGGCAGCAGGAAGCGCAGGCCCGCGCCGCCCTTCGCCTTGTGCTTCTCGAGCTCCTCGCGGAGGGCCCCGCGGAAGTCGCCCCACGTGCGGTCCTGCCCGAGGAAGAGCACGGTCTTCGACCGGTCGGGGTCGTACAGGCCGAGGACGTGGGCCTGGCCGAAGACGTCGGTCGCGCCGAGGCTCACCGGGTGTTCGGGGTTGCCCTCGACCTTGGTCGGCCGGCCCTCGTGGCTCTCGACGAGGATGCCGCGCGCGTAGCCGTCGTGGCCGCAGGCCGTCGCGAAGAAGAGCGGCCGGCCCGGCACGAGCCCCTCGGGCTGGCGCACGTACGGATAGATCTTCTCCTCGGGCTGCTTCGTGCAGGCGGTGAGGCCGGCGAGGGCGAGCGAGGCCCCCATCAGCGTCAGGAACTCGCGGCGGCCCTTCGGGTCCTCGAACATGGAGGCCTGCTCCGGGAACTCGCGGTGCAGGAGCTCGAGGAACTGAGGCGTGTCGGCGAGCTCGTCGAGGCTCTTCCAGTAGCGCCTCTGGCCGGCGCTCTCGGCGGGGCGGCGCCTCACGCCGTGGAGCTCGACGGGGACGGCGGGAATGTGGTCCTGGCTCATCGGTGGCACGTGGAGCACGTGATCTGCGTCTTCACGTCGTACTCGGCCTTGAGCTTGCGCCCGAGCTCGAGCTGGTTGGACGGCGAGCGCCACGCGGTGCTGTAGACCTCGCTCTTCGGGCGGAGGTACTTCTCGGGCTGCTTGTGGCAGTCGAGGCACCACTCCATGAGGAGCGACTTCTCCTGGTAGACGTACGGCATCTTGTCGACCGGCCCGTGGCAGGTCGTACAGCCGACGCCCTTGTTCACGTGCGCGCTGTGGTTGAAGTAGACGTAGTCGGGAAGGTCGTGGACCTTGACCCAGGGGATCGAGGTCCCGGTGCGCCACGAGGCGCGCACGGGCTCGAGCGTGGGGCTCTGGTTGAAGATCTGCGAGTGGCAGTTCATGCAGGTCTTCGTGGGCGGGATGCCGGCGGTCGCGGACTTGTCCACGGACGTGTGGCAGTAGCGGCAGTCGATCCCCATCCCGCCGACGTGGTGCAGGTGGTAGAAGGGCACCGGCTGCTCGCGCGCCTCGCGCTGGCGCGTCACCGCGGCGGAGCGCGGGATCACCTCGAACACGAGCCCTCCGGCGACGGCGGCCCCCACGGCGACGAGGGCGAGGCTGGCCTTCGAGATCTGGTTGGCGACCTTCGGGAAAAGCTGGGCCATGTCGCCCCTAAACCGCATCCCGGGCGTCTGGTGTCGGTTGCGTCAAGGTCTTTCTCTTCTGTCCTTTGGGACTCGAACCGCTCGAATCGATCGCGAGGGGCCGAGGTAGAACCGAGAGACTAGTACAGGGGAACTAGTGCGTCAAATTGACGCACTATCGCGCGGCCCGCGGCGGCGTGACACCTCGTTCGTCCGGACGCAGACTGAGCCGGTGAAGAACGCGCGCGCCCCGCGGCCCGGAGAAGCGAAGCCGGGGCTCCATCCCCGCAACCGCCACGCGTCCCGGCTCGACCTCGACCGCCTCGCCGCGGCGAGCCCCGACCTCGGGGCTCACCTGCGCCGCGCGCCGCACGGCGGTCTCACCATCGACTTCGGCGATCCCCGCGCGGTGCGCGCGCTGAGCCGCGCGCTCCTCCTCGACGCCTACGGCGTCCGCGGCTTCGACCTGCCGCCGGGCTATCTCTGCCCGCCCGTGCCGGGCCGCGCCGACTACGTGCACCACGCGGCGGACCTCCTCGCCGCGGAGAGCGGCGGCCGGGTCCCGCGCGGACCGTCCGTGCGCGTGCTCGACGTCGGCACCGGGGCGAGCGCCGTCTACGCGCTCGTCGGCCACCGCGAGTACGGCTGGTCGTTCGTCGGCACCGACGTCGACGAGACGGCTCTCGCCTCGGCGGCGCGCATCCTCGCGGCCAACCCCGGCCTCGCCGCGGCGATCGCCCTGCGCCGCCAGCCGGACCCGCGAGCCGTCCTCACGGGCGTCGTCGAGCCCGGCGAGCGCTTCGACCTCGTGATGTGCAACCCGCCCTTCCACGCCTCCGCCCGCGCCGCGGCCGAGGCGGCCCGCGAGAAGTGGAAGAAGCTCGGCCGCGGCGCGGCGGGGGCCTCCCGCAACTTCGGCGGCCGCGGCCCGGAGCTGTGGTGCGAGGGCGGCGAGGCCGGCTTCCTGCGGCGCATGGCGGACGAGAGCGTGGCGATCGCCGGCCAGGTGCGCTGGTTCACGGCGCTCGTGTCGAGCGCGGCGACCCTGCCCGGGGTCGAAACCGGGCTGCGGCGAGCGGGCGCGAAGCGGGTCCGCGTCGTCCCGATGGCCCAGGGCCAGAAGCGCAGCCGCTTCGTGGCCTGGACCTTCGTATAATCGGGCGTTACGACACGCCCGGCGGCCCGCACCTCCCGCCCCGCTTCGCCGAGCACCCGGAAGGAGCCCACCCGTGACCGAGCCCGAGGAAGACTTCGCCGCCCTGTTCGAGGCCTCGATACAGGCGAAGCGCATCGAGCGGGGCCAGACCGTCGAGGGCACGATCGTCGCGATCGGACCGGAGGTCGTGTTCGTCAGCGTCGGCGCGAAGGGCGAGGCCGAGCTCGACGTCCAGGAGCTGAGGAAGGACGACGGCACGCTCGAGGCGAAGGTCGGCGACCGCATCGAGGCGGTCGTCGTCTCGACCGACCGGGGAATCACCCTCTCGCGGAAGCTCGCGCGCGGGGCGGCGACCCTGCGCCAGCTCGAGGACGCGTTCCGCTCGCGCCTGAGCGTCGAGGGCCGCGTCGAGCGCGCGGTCAAGGGCGGCTACGAGGTCCGCGTCGGCGGCCAGCGCGGCTTCTGCCCGGCCTCCCAGATCGACACCGCGCGGGGCACCGCCGCCGAGGCGCACGTCGGGCAGACCTACGCGTTCCGCATCATCGAGTTCAAGGAAGGCGGGCGCGACCTCGTCGTCTCGCGGCGGGCTCTCCTCGAGGAGGAGCAGAAGGCGCAGGCGGCGGAGCTGCGCGAGAGGATCGTGCCGGGCGCGGTCCTCGCGGGCCGCGTCGTCTCGGTGCGCGACTACGGCGCCTTCGTCGACCTCGGGGCCGGCGTCCAGGGGCTCCTGCACGTGTCCGAGATCTCGTGGGGCCGGGTGACGAGCGCGGCGCAGGCGCTCGCGGCCGGCCAGGAGGTCACCGTGCAGGTCCTTCGCGTCGAGGACGGCGGGCAGAAGGTCGCCCTCGGGATGAAGCAGCTCGCGGCCGACCCGTGGACGACCGCCGGCGCCGCCTACGCCGCGGGCCAGGTGCGCGAGGGGCGCGTCGCGCGCCTCACCGACTTCGGCGCGTTCGTCGAGCTCGAGCCGGGCATCGAGGGCCTGGCCCACGCGTCGACGTTCCCCCCGACGGGCCGCGCCGACGCGTGGAAGAAGCTCGTGCCGGCCGGGACGACGGCCGCGTTCGAGGTCCTGAGCGTCGAGCCCGAGAAGAAGAGGATCGGTCTCGCCCTCGTGCCCGAGGGCGCCTCGCGCGCCGCGGGCGTCTCGCCCGCCGCCGCGGCCTCGGCCGCGATCGCTCCCGGCGCACGCGTCAAGGGCAAGGTCGAGCGCCACGAGAAGTTCGGGGTCTTCGTGTTCCTCGCCCCCGGCCGAAGCGGCCTCATGCCCCTCGCCGAGACCGGGCTCCCGTTCGGGGCGGACGCCGCGAAGGCGTTCCCGGTCGGCTCGGAGGTCGAGGTGGTCGTGCTCGACGTCGATCCCGCCGGCCGCCGCATCCGCGTCAGCAAGAAGGCCATCGAGCAGCAGGCCGAGGCCCAGGAGCTCCGCGACTACGCGGCCCGCTCGCAGCCGGCCTCGTCCGGCGGCTTCGGGTCGCTCGCCGACAAGCTCCGCGGCGCGCTGGACGGCAAGAAGAGCTAGCGCCTCGCGCCGGGCGGCGGGGCCGCCCGCTTATACTCGCCGGCATGAGCGTCCCCGCCGGCCGCCCGGCCGACACCAGCAGGGAAGCCTGGGCGGTGCAGGTCGCGCTGCTGGTGCGCATGGGCGGCTCGCGGAGGAGCGCCCTCGCGGCCCGGCTCACGCGCCTGGCCCGCGACGCGAGCCGGGCCGGCATTCGCGCTCGTCACCCCCAGTACGACGAGGCCGCCGTGCGGCGCGCGTTCTTCCGCCTGCTGCACGGAGACGACCTCACGCGGGAGGTCTGGCCGCACGAGGAGCTGCTCGACCCGTGAGCGCCGAGGACGAGGCGGTCGGCCGGCTCGTTCGCCGGCTCGAGTCGCTCGCGATCCCCTACATGGTCGCCGGCTCGGTGGCGAGCAGCCACCACGGGCTACCGCGCGCGACGAACGACGCCGACATCGTCATCGACCCGACGCCGGAGGGGCTCGAGGCGCTCGTGACCGCCCTGGCCGCCGACGGGTACTACGTGGACGCGGGGGTCGCGCGGGACGCGCTCCGGGCACGGCGCCTGTTCAACGTTGTCGATCCCGAGAGCGCGTTCAAGGTCGACCTCATCATCCGCAAGGAGCGCCCGTTCAGCCGGGAGGAGTTCAGCCGGCGCGAGCGACGCGATCTCGGCGGTCTCGCGGCGGCCGTCGCCACGGCCGAGGACACGATCCTGTCGAAGCTCGAGTGGGCGCGGAAGGGCGGCGGCTCGGAGCGACAGGTCGAGGACGCCCTCGGCGTCCTGCGCGTCGGGGGCGATCGGATCGACCGCTCCTACGTCGCGCACTGGGCCGCGGACCTCGGCGTCGTGGATCTCTGGCTGGGCCTCGTGGACAGGCTCCAGGCCGATCGGGGCCGGGAGCGCTGAGCCGCCGGCGAGCGCGTCCTCCGGGCGGCTACTCCGTCCCGAAGAGACGATCGCCGAAGTCGCCGAGGCCCGGGAGGATGAACTTACGGGGGTTCAGCTCGCGGTCGAGGGCGGCGGCGTAGACCTCGGCGTCGGGAGCGTGCTGCTCGAGGTAGCGGACGCCCTCGGGGGCGGCCACGACGCACAGGAGCCGGACGCACTTCGCGCCGAGGCCGCGGAGGCCCTCGATCGCCATCGCGGCCGAGCCGCCGGTCGCGAGCATCGGGTCGAGGAGGTAGACGACCGCGTCGCCGAGGTCCTTCGGCACCTTCTCGTAGTAGCGGCGGGCGACGGCCGTCTGCTCGTTGCGCTCGAGGCCGAAGTAGCCGACCTGGGCCGACGGCACGAGGTCGAGGAACGCGTCGAGCATCCCGAGGCCGGCCCGCAGCACGGGAACGGCGACGACGCGCGTCGCGACGACGCGGCAGGGGACGGTCTCGAGCGGCGTCTCGACCGGTCGCTCGACCGTCGGCAGGTCGCGGGTGGCCTCGGCCGCGACCAGGAGGCTCACCCGGCGCGAGAGGCGCCGGAACTCGGTCGAGGACGTGCGGCGGTCGCGGAGGGCCGCGAGCGCGTCCTCCACGAGGGGGTGAGAGACCACGTGGAGCTTCATGGCGGCCGGAGAATAGCACGCGGGCGCGGGTGCTATACTCCGTGGCTCGGGAAAGGCCACAGTGAGACTCACCGCCGACGAGATCCAGTTCATCTCCCGCAAGATCGTCAAGACCCTCGGCGCGGCCGGCCGCATGACGGCCGACGACGAGCCCAAGGTGATCGAGGGCATCGCCCACGTCATCATCGAGGAGCTGATGGTCGAGGACCGCCTCAACGAGGAGGCGCGCCAGGTCCTCTCGGAGCACAGCGCGCACATCGAGCGGAACGACATCACCTACTCGGAGATGTTCAAGAAGGTGAAGCGCGAGCTGGCGAAGAAGAAGGGGATCGTGCTGTGAAGCTCTCGCGCGAGAAGGTCCTCCACATCTCGCACCTCGTCCTGCGCTACCTCGACTCCGAGGACAGCGTCGAGTACTTCGACGAGCCGCAGGAGATCCGCCAGACGATCGTCAAGATCATCATGGACGAGATGAAGAACGACGAGCTCATCGACGCGCTCGTCCGCCGCAAGCTCGAGAGCCAGAAGCGCGGCATCGTCGAGGGATCCGACGAGTGGGACGTGCTCTACCGCAAGTACTACGAGGAAGAGGTCGCGAAGCACCGCAAGGTGATGCCGTAGCGCCGGGCCGCGACGGCGCCTCCCGGCGCGCCCGCTGCGCCGGAGGAAGCTAGCCGCCCGACGGGCGCCGCTCGAGCGGGCACAACCGCAGGCGCAGCGGCGGCCGCCAGACCGGCGCGCACTCCCCCGCCACCCGGAAGCCGTAGGCCGCCGCGCGCTCTTCCGCGAACGCCCGAGTGAACTCGAAGTTCGAGAGCAGGAGGACCGGTCCCCGGTGGCCGTCGACCGCCGCCGCGACCCTCTCCCGCCACCGCGCATCGGCTCCGAACCGGTCGACGGCGGTCAGGTGCACGAAGCGGGCGTCCTCCCGAAACGACGGGACGGCGTAGGCGATCGGCTGCCCGACGAGAAGGACGAGGCTGTCGGGCGCGAGCCCCATGGCGGGAACGGGCAGGGTGAGCCAGGTGTCGCTCCACGGCCGCCGCCCCCACGACCCCGCCCGCGTGGTCGGGACGAGGACGAGAGCGGCCACGGCGAGCGCCGGTACCAGCGCGCGCCCGGGAAGCAGCCGCCCCGCGAGCGCCGCGAGGGCGAGGGGCGCCGTCATCTCGAGCAGCGTGAGATACCGGTAGTAGGGAAACGCGACGGCCCAGAGGAGGTAGGACGCCGCCCAGAAGACGAGGAACGCCCGCTCGCGCGGATCGAGCGCCACGGCCGGCGGAGCCCGTCGGACGCGGCGCCAGAGGGCCACGAGCGCCCACGCGACCGCGGCCGCGAGCAGCAATGCGAGACGCAGGTCGCGCAGCGCCACCTCCTGCAGGTGCTCGGGCCGGCCGAGGGCGGTGTCGACGACCGGACGCAGGAGGTCGGCGACGGAGCGCGTCGCGTAGAGGTCGTTGCCGAAGTTCCCGGCGCCGAACCAGGGCGAGCGGAAGACGCCGTTCGCGAACGGGAAGACCGGGTTTCCGAACCAGCGGTAGAGCTGGAGGGCCCAGAGGCCGCCGGTGGGACCAAAGCCTCCGACGCACCCGAGGACGAACGCGCCGCCGGCCGCGAAGAGGCGGCCTCGCGCCCGCGGCAGCGTGAGGATCGCCAGGAGAAGCGACGCGGGGTACACGGCCATCGTGAGCTTGAGCCCCGCCGCGCAACCCGCCGCGACGCCCGCGATCGCGAGCGGGACGAAGCCCTTTCCGGCGCCCTCGCGCTCCCACGCGAGGACGAGGGCGACGGCGGCGAGGGCCGGCAGCGTGACGAGGTTGTCGCCGAAGGTCGTCCCGATCAGCGAGACCGCCGCCGGGCCCAGTACCCCCAGCAGAGCGGCGCCGAGGGCCAGCGGCACGCGCCTCGCGACCGGATGGCGGCGCAGGACGACGAGCGCGAGGGCGAGGAGCATCGGCACGTTCAGGCCGTGCACCGTTCCCAGCGCGAAGCCGAACACGCGCGGCGGCAGGTGAGTCGCGCCGAGGTAGTGGAGCGCGTGCAGGAACGGCGGCTGGTAGGACTGGATTCCGGCCGGAGCCACGTCGCGCCCGAGCGTGCCGTGGAGGAACGCGTGGCCGACGTAGTAGTGATAGTTGAGCTGGTCGAAGTTCTGGTCCTGGCCGAGGGCGAGCGACACGGCGCCGGTCGCCAGCGCGGCCGCGAGGGCCGCCGCGGCGGCCCCCCGCACGGTCAACCCCGCCATCGGAAGGTCCCGCCCGCCGCGCGCACGGGCGCCACTATGCGGTCTGGCCGACGCCCCTGCAAGCGAGCGCCGCGGCGACGGCCGCGCGTGCTAGGCTCGACGCGCCCGGAGCGCGGCCATGGAGAGCCTCGACCCCCTCATCCTGATCGGCGCCGGAGGCCACGCGACGGCCGTCGCGGAGGCGATCCGCGCCGGCGGCCGCCACCGCATCGCCGCGGTGATCGACTCGGCGCGAGTCGAGGGGTCGACCTGCTTCGGGGCGCCGGTCCGCGGCGATCTGCCGCGCCTCACCGCGGCGGCACTCGCCACTGGCGCCCGCCTCGCGTTCGTGGCGATCGGCGACAACTGGCGACGACAGGAGGCGACCCGACGCGCCGAGTCGCTCGTCCCCGGGATCGTCTTCGCGACCGTGGTGCACCCCCGGGCGACGGTGGCGCCGGACGTCGAGCTGGGCCCGGGCAGCGTCGTCCTGCCGGGCGCCGTCGTCGTGAGCGGAAGCCGCCTCGGCCGCGGGTGCATCGTCAACACGCTCGCCTCGCTCGACCACGAGGGGCTCCTCGGCGACTTCGCGAGCCTCGCGCCAGGCGTGATCGCCGGCGGACGCGTGCAGGTCGGCGAGGGCTCCGCGGTCGGCCTCGGCGCACGCCTCGTGCACCGCATCCGCGTCGGGCGGCACTCGGTGGTCGGGGCGGGGTCTCTCGTGCTCGACGACGTCCCGGACGGCGTCGTCGCGTACGGCTCGCCGGCGCGCGTCATCCGACCACGCCGCCCGGACGAGCCCTACCTGTGAGCGCAGCCGCCGCGGGCGTCCCGTCTCAGAAGTCGATGTAGGACGGGAGGAGCTCGCGGAGAGGCAGCGGCATCCTCTCCCGGTACGGCAGGCTCTTCGCGACCTCGAAGCCCATCCAGATGGCGTCGTCCACGTTCGCGTAGGTGAAGAGCCCCTGTCGGCCGAACGTGGTGAGGTTGCGCGTGCCGTCGACGAACGACAGGATCTTCTGCACCCGCTCCTGGTAGCCGACCCGGAAGCGGGGATAGGCGTGGGTGAGCCGCTGCACGTGGAAGTCGGCGACGCGCTCCCGCGAGAGGAGGCCGCGCCGCGCGAGCGGCGCGAGCACCATCTCGGCGACGCCGGCCGGGTCCATCCTCCACAGCTCGTCGCCCTGCGTGCACGTGAGCTCCACGCACAGCGCGGTGCGGCCCGGCGGCACCATCCGCGGGGAGAACAGGCCCACGTCGTAGATCCGGTTGAACGGGAACTCCGGCTCGCTGAAGTAGAGGAGGTGGACCCCGAAGGCCTCGGGTCCGTCGAGGTCGAGGTAGAGGAGCACTTCGGCCGTGAAGTCGAGCTCCGAGCCGGCCTGCCGCACCGCGTCGGGGAGCGGACCGTCGACGGCCCGGACCATGGCGTCGATCGGCATCGTCGAGAGGACCTGCCACGGCTCCTCGCCGGAGGTGTCGAGGCTCTCCCGGCTCCCCTCGCGCTCCCATGCGACCTCCCGAACCGTGTCCCCGTCGAGGACGAGGCGGTCGACCGTGCAGCCCGTCCGGATCTCTCCGCCCCGGGCCCGGATGCCCGCCGCGAAGAAGTCGCAGATCTCGCCGATCCCGCTCGCCGGGTAGAAGTTGCGGATGAGTCGGGAGTTCTCGGGGTGGTACGACTCGCGGCGCACGAGGACCGAGCGGATGAGCTCTCCGATGCTGCGCACCGCGATGCGCTTCTTCGCGACGACGTCCGACAGCTCCCGCGGCGGGATGCCCCACACCTTCGCGGAGTAGGGGCCGAAGAAGATGTCGTAGAACCGCCGGCCGAACCGGTTCACGATCCAGGTCTCGTAGGAGCCGTCGTCCGCGTAGCCGGGGAGGAACACGGAGAGCGCCCGCGTCGCCGCGAAGCTGGCCCCGCACGCGGCGGCCGTCCACGGCGAGATCGCCCGCAGCACCTCGGTGCCGACCAGCGGGTACGCGATGCGGCGGCCGCGGAAGTAGATCTGGAGGATCGGGCGGTACTCGACGAAGCTCGGGCCGAGGATGCCGGCGAGGAAGCGCAGGACGCTCTCGCGCCGCGAGTGTATGTTGTGGGGCCCGAGGTCGTAGCGGAAGCCGTTGCGCTCGAACGTGAGGGCGAGGCCGCCCCACACGCGCTCTCTCTCGAGGACGAGGACGCGATGGCCGTCCCGGGCGAGGTTCCAGGCGGCGCACAGACCGGCCGGCCCGCCGCCGAGGACGACCGCCCTCACGCCGCCGCCTTCCGCCGGATGGCGGGCGCCTCCGCCCGCGCCTCGCGCACGAGGGCCACGACCCTCGCCACCGCCTCCTCCGGCTCCGGGAAGCCGGTCGGCAGGCACAGGATCCGCTCCGAGACGTCCTCGGTGACCGGCAGCGGCGGAGGGCTCCCGCTCGCCGGAGCGTAGGCGTCCATCCGATGCACGCCGGGGTGGAAGTAGCGCCGCGCGAGGACGTTCTCCGCCCAGAGCACCCGGTACAGCAGGTCGCGGGGCAGGCCGAAGGCCGGCGGCTCGAGGAGCACCGGGACGTAGTGGTGGTTCGACGCGCCCTGCTCGCCGACCGGCAGGACCCGCACGCCCGGCACGTCGCCGAGCGCCCGGCGGTAGGCCTCGTAGACCGCGCGGCCCCGGGCCTGGCGGGCCTCGACCTCGGGCAGCGAGGCGAGGCCGAACGCGGCCTGCGCCTCCGACATCTTGCCGTTGAGGCCGAGCCACGCGACGTCGTCGTAGCCGCGGAAGCCGAAGTTGCGCAGGACGCGCAGCCGCGCGTCGAGGCGCGCGTCGTTCGTGAGGACGGCCCCGCCTTCGAAGGTGCTGAACGCCTTCGTGGCGTGGAAGCTCAGGATCTCCGCGCGCCCGAATCGGCCGACGGGCACGTCGCCGGCGAAGCAGGCGAACGCGTGGGCGGCGTCGAACACCAGGGCGAGCGAGCGGCGAGCGGCGAGCTGCTCGAGCCCGGCGACGTCGCACACGTTGCCGAAGAGATGGACCGGAACCACCGATCGAGTGGCGGGCGTGAGCGCCCGCTCGACCTCCTCGGGCCCGGCCATGAGCGTCGTCGGCGAGACGTCGCAGAAGACGGGGTCGAGGCCCTCCATGCGGCACGCGTGAGCGGTCGCGACGAACGTGAACGACGGCACGACGACCGCTCCCGTCAGCTCGAGCGCACGAAGAACGAGCATCTGCGCGATCGTGGCGTTGCACACGAGCACGCAGTGATCGACCGCGTGCAGCCGCGCGATCTCGGCCTCGAGCCTGCGCACGAGCGGACCGTCGTTGGTGAGCCAGTTGCGGTCGAACACCTCGCCCATGAGGGCCAGGTACCTCTCGCGGGTCGCCGGCTCGACCGCCGGCATTCCGACGGCAAGCGGCTGGTCGAAGGCCGGCTGACCGCCCAGGAAGGCGAGGCTCACGGGCGCAGCTCGCAGGTGGCGCTGAGGGACAGACCGAGCGGAGGGGGGACGAGGCGCTCGATGCGGCTGAGAACGGGCACCGCGGCGTCGAAGAGGCGCCCCTCCGAGCCGGTGACCGCCCGCTCGCGACGCAGCAGACGTCCAGCCACGAGCCACGGCAGGATGCCGGCGACGTTCTGGTAGACGACGCGGACCGGTCGCAGGCCGGCCCCCTCCAGGAGCGCGCCGAGGCTGCGGCGGGTGTAGCGGCGGAAGTGCCCGATAGCCGCGTCGGTCCGGCCGTAGATCGCCGGCAGGGCCGGCACCCGCACGAACGCCCGCCGCGCCCCGGTCAGCCGCAGCAGCGCCGCGAGCCGGGATGCGGCCCGGCGGTCGTCCTCGAGATGCTCGAGAACGTCGAAGCACAGGGCGTCGTCGACGCGCTGCTCCTCCCACCACGGGTCGGGCTCCCAGGTCACGAGGTCGAGGACGCGGGTTCGAACGGGCACGAGACCGGCGAGCCGTCGGCTGGCCTCCGCCAGGAACGCCTCGCTGACGTCCGTGGCGAGGTAGAGGGCCGGGTCGAGCCGCACGATCTCCCGCCAGTACAGGCAGGGCCCGCAGCCGACGTCGAGAAGCCGCCGCCGCGGCTCGAACGGGAACAGGCCGAGGTTCCAGCGCCACAGCCGCGCGCTGCCCTCCAGGGCGGCGGCGTTGCCGGCCATCGCACGCTCGGCCGACGCGGCGTCTCCGGGTTCGGAAAGGCTCATAGAGGGGGCGGCCGGCCGGTCGGGGGTGACGCGCACGGTCGAGGAGCCAGCATCTTCCGAGCCGGGACGACCCACTGTCAAGCGCGGCGGCCCGGCTCACGCGGCCGGGCCCAGTGGCATAAACTGCGAGCGCGCCGCCGTCCAGACGGACGGCGGCGCACGCCATGGAACCCGGCTCTACCCAGCCCGCACCGACGGCTCACCCGCTCGAGCCGCGTCGTCTCACCGTGGTCGTCCCCTTCCTGAACGAGGAGGACAATCTCGAGGCGCTCCACGCGCGGCTCGGGACCGCGCTGGCCGGCCAGCCGGAGACCCTCGAGTTCCTCTTCGTCGACGACGGCAGCACCGACACGTCGGCGCGGCGGGTGAGGGATCTCGCCGCGCGCGACCCGCGCGTCAGGCTCCTCCGCCTCTCGCGCAACTTCGGCCACCAGCTCGCGATCACCGCCGGTATGGACCACGCGGGAGGCGACGCGGTCGTGATCATCGACGCCGACCTGCAGGACCCGCCGGAGGTGATCCCGCGCCTCCTCGAGCGGTGGCGCGAGGGACACGAGGTCGTGTACGCCGTGCGGCGAAACCGGCGCGGCGAGACCCTCGCGAAGCGCTTCCTCGCCGCGGCGTTCTACAAGACGTTCCGGCGCATGGCGAGCGTCGAGGTGCCCCTCGACTCGGGGGACTTCCGCCTGGTCGACCGCAAGGTCGTCGACGCGCTCGTGCAGGTGCGCGAGCTGCACCGCTTCGTGCGCGGCCTGACCTGCTGGGTCGGCTTCTCGCAGTGCGCGGTCGAGTACGACCGCGAGCCGCGCCACGCCGGCCGCACGAAGTACCCCGTGTGGAAGTCGACCCGCCTCGCGTGGGATGCGATCACGTCGTTCTCGAGCCTGCCGCTGCGGTGGATGACGACGATCGGCGCGCTCGTCTCGGTGGCGGGGCTCGTGCAGGCGGCCCGCGTCGTGATCGACCGTCTGCTCTATCCCTGGTCCATGGAGCGGGGATGGGCGAGCCTGATGGCGCTCATGCTCTTCCTGGGAGGCGTGCAGCTGCTCTCGCTCGGCCTCATCGGCCAGTACATCGGGCGGATCTACGAAGAGAGCAAGAAGCGGCCGCTCTACTTCGTCAAGGAGAGATTCGGCGGTCGCGGTCAGCCGGCCGACGAGCCGAAGCGTCCATGAGCGGGGCCGGGCTCTAGTCGATCGGCCCGGAGCGAGCGCCGCGGACGAGGTACCAGAATCCCTCCATCATCCCCTCGGTGAACGCCAGATCGAGGAGCGGCTGGACGAGCGCGACCCGGAAGGCCTCGGTGGCGCGAAGCCGGACGGCAGCCGCGTGCCGTCGGTAGAGAACGGCGCGCGGGAGGAGCGCGGCCGCGACGAGCGGGAG
>WBZP01001591.1_pt1 | contig 27490 bp, 29 predicted proteins | sample 5204301 | NCBI WGS metagenome assembly WBZP01 (sample SAMN12412401, study PRJNA552823) | activated sludge metagenome | isolation source: activated sludge from nitrification reactor of wastewater treatment plant... | place: USA: Pennsylvania | collected 2017 | reverse complement strand
CAGGACGAACGCGAGCCGACGGCGGCGGCGGCTCGCGGCGGCGCAACCGCGGCGAGCGGTGCCCACCACCGAGCACCGGCAGGTCGTCGAGCGCTTTCTCGAGGCATCCCACCGCGGCGATCTGGCTGCGCTGTCGCAGCTCGTGGGGGCGGACGTCGTGCTGGTCAGCGACGGCGGGGGCCTGGTCGGCGCGGCGCGGCGGCCGGTGGTGGGCCGGGACCGTGTGCTGCGCTTCCTCGCCGGCCTGGCCGGCCAGTATGCCGGCCACTTCACCATCGCTCCGCGACTGGTCAACGGTGCGCTCGGCTGGGTCCTGTGGCTGGACGGCAGTCTCGACCAGGTCGTGGCCGTCACCGTAGAGGAGGGTCAGATCACCCGGATCCACCTGCAGCGCAACCCGATCAAACTCGCCCACGCCCGCTCGGTGGTGGGTGACACAGCGGCATGGTGATTGATGCCCCGGGTCGGTCACCCGTCGAGCACCACCCCGGTGCTGGCGCCGAGCTCAACCGGCCGGCCGGGCTCCGGCTCAGCGCGCCCGGCCAGGGCGGCTTCGCGGCATACGTCTCGGTGAAATACCGAACCCGGACGGCGTGCATCTGGCTGCCGACACCGTCTCGTCCTCGACGCCGACCGGCGCCCGGCCGTCGAGCCGATCAGGAGGGGAGGGCCCGCCGCACCGCCGCCACGGTCTCGTCGATGGCAGCAGCGTCAGTGGCGTGATTGCTCACCGAGAAGCGAATGACCGCACGGCCCTGCCAACGACTGCCGCTCGGATGGGCGACCCCCTCGGCGAGGATCCGCGCCAGCGTTTCGGCGGTGGCGTCGTCGTCGCGCAGGGCCATCGTCAGCTGGGTGTAGACCACGTCGTTGAGCACCTCGACCCCTGGAAGCGCCGCCAGCCCGTCCGCCAGCCGGCGGGCCGCGGTCGTCATGCCGAGCACCAGAGCGGCCAGACCATCTCGACCGAGCGCCCGTAGCGCCGCCCACACCGGCACGCCACGGGCCCGGCGGGACATCTCCGGGACGGTCTCGTGCGGGTCGGGGAGCACCCCCGCCAGCAGGTAGTCGGCGTGATGACCGAAGGCGCGAGTCAGGGCTGTGGGATCGCGGACGATGGCGATCCCCGCGTCGTAGGGGGTGTTCAGCGTCTTGTGGGCGTCGGTCGCCCACGAGTCGGCGGCCGAGAGACCCCCGACCAGCCCGGCCAACTCTGGGCTCGCAGCCGCCCACAGGCCGAAGGCCCCATCAACGTGCAGCCACCCCCCGCGGGCATGGGCCAACTCCGCCAGCTCACCGAACGGGTCGAAGGCACCGGAATGGATGTTGCCGGCCTGGGCGCAGACGATGGCCGGGCCGTCGATGTCGGCCAGAGCCGATGCCAGCGCGTCGGCCCGCATCCGGCCCTGGCGATCGGCGGGGATCTCCACGGGTCGACCCAACCCGAGATAACGCAGCGCCAGGTCGATCGAACTGTGCCGCTGCGCGCCGGCAAGGACAGGCAGCTCAGGAGCCCCGCGGAGCCCATGCTGATCGAGATCCCACCCCATCGACGCGAGCAGGGTGTCCCGCGCGGCCGCGATCCCGGTGAAGTTGGCCATCGTCGCGCCGGTGACGAACCCGACTCCGGCGCCGCTCGGCAGGCCCAGGGCGGCGAGGGCCCACCGAGCGGCGGCGTCCTCCGCGGCCACGACGCCTGGGGTCGCCCCGCGCATTCCCGCGTTCTGGTCCCATGCAGTCACCAGCCAGTCCGCCGCCAGCGCGGCGGGAAGCGTGCCCCCTATCACCCAGCCGAAGAAGCGTGGGGACGCGCTGGCCAGCAGACCGGGCTCGACGGCCGCCGCGAGCTCCCCGATCACGTCCGTTGCTGGCTGACCTTGTGGCGGAAGGACCTCCGCGAAGGATCGGGCGACCTGGCTGGAGTCGGTGGACGCCGGCACTCGTCTCGTTGACGCACTGTCGAGCCAGCGGTCCGCGGCGGCCAGCGCGGCATACAGCTCGGGTCGCCGAGACGCGACATCGGCGCTCGGCGACGAGTCAGGAACCACTGGATCTCCTTGGTCGGTCACGGGCGGGTAGGCACCCACGCAGTGATGATGACCCAGTGATGATGACCTCTCCGCCGCCCCGACGCAGCCGGTTTCTCCCGAACGACCCCCGACGGCGTGCGAGGCGCTCGGCGCGGAGGCCCTGCATCGGGCGCGCGGAGACTATGCCGTGGTCGTGACGTACCACACAGCGATCTGGGCGCGAGAGCGGAAACCCAACCGATCCCGGATCCGCTCGATGTGTGACTCGGCGGATCGCTCGGTGATCACCAGTCGGCCGGCGATCTGCCGGTTGGACAACCCCTGCGCGACCAACGCGGCGACCTCGAGCTGCCGCGGGGTCAACGTGGGCCCGTGCCGACGGGGCGCCAGCGACAGCCCTAAGCCTGCGCGGATCGCGTCCACGAGGGCGTCCACATCCCCGACGAACGGAATGTGCGCCCGCCCCGGGAGGACCGTCAGCCGCGCCCCTGAGATGCCGTCCGCGAGCCGCCGCCCCTCGGCCAGCGGAACCGCCCGGTCATGCTCGCGGTGGATCACCACGGTGGGCGCCAGGACCTTGGGCAACTCGTCGGACACGTCCAGGCCATAGCAGGTGGCCAGGGTATGCCGCGCCGTCTGCGCGGTCGCCGACATCCGTTGATGGGTGGCGAAGGCCTGCCGTACGCCGGCCTCGGCGCCCGGGGCGAAGATGTCGGTGAGCACGTCCGAGCCCAGCCCCCAATGGTGTTCGACCAACCCGAGGACATGCTCGCGCAGCTGCGGCGTCGCGACCCGGGCGCCCTCGACCCACCCGCCGTACAGCACGAGCCGCTCCACCGTCTCCGGTCGGCGGGCCGCCCACATCACTGCCAACGGGGCGGACAGCGACGTGCCGAGCAGCTCCGCGCAGGCAAGTCCCAGCGTCCGCAGCAGCCCATCAAGCACCGACATCTCCACCGACACCAGGTCGCCGCCCGGGGCCGGATCGGACAGCCCGTTTCCTGGGCGGTCGTACCGGATCAGCGACCGCTGGTCGGCGAGGGCCTCGAAGAACAACCGCTCGGCGGGCATGGCCCAACCGAGCTCGAGGTGTGACACCCACCCGGGCAGGTAGACCAACGGAGGGCCGCTGCCGGTGACGGCGAAGCTGACCGAGGTGCCGTCATCGAGGCGGAACCGCTCGATGCGTTGCTGCACACCGCTCATTGTGCGGCACACCCCGCATCAACCGTCGCGGCCGTGCGGGACCGGGCAGCCGCGCACGCGCCTGGGCCGCGGTACGAGCGAGGGGACGCGCGCGGCATACGCGGCATACTCGATGTGGTGGCGGCGCAGGTCACGTTCCTCGAGACGCACCCCCACCAGGATGTATGCCGTGCTCGCCCCGGCGAAGAGCAGGTGCCCGACGGTCATCTCGGGCGTGATCCACACAGCCATGAGCAGGCCCAGCATGAGCGGATGTCGAACATAGGCGTAGAACCAGCGCTCCCGGAAGGTCGGCTGTCGATAACGGCCCGGCCTGCTGGCCGCTTGGCGTAGCCCGAGCAGATCGGCGTGGTCGATCATGAAGGTCGAGGCCACCGCGACGGCCCAGCCCAGGCCGTAACCGACCCACAGCACAGCACGCCACGGCGCAGCCGTGACCTCCCACACCGCATCCGCGACGGGGCGCCACTGCCACAACACGAGGGCGAGAAGGGCGTCCGCGACGAGCACGTACGCGCTGCGCTCCAGGGCTGACGGCAGGATCGAGGTGACCATGCGTTTGGCGGACTCGCGCGCCATAACCGAGTGGTGGATCGCGAACAGCCCCAGCACGCCGATGTCGACGACCACGGCGGGACCGACCGGCGCCTGAGGTCCGTGGTCGATTCCGGTGGCCAGGGGAAGGTCGGCCAGGAAGCCCACGGCCCAGCCGATGTCAGCAACGAACCATAGATAGGCGATGATCGCGACGACGAAGCCGACTGTGCGAGTGACAGATTCGCCGCCATGGGCGCGGTTCTGTCGCGGTCCCTCGGCGGTGTCACCGCCTTCGGCGGCGAGGTCGTGGGCGCTCATGAGGCCCCGCCGAGGCCCCGCGTCGGCTGCGCTTGCGGGAGCACCGCGATGGTGCAGCGGGAGATGCACACGAGCGAGTCGGCCTCGTCGGTGATGCGGATCTCCCACACCTGGGTCCGCCGCCCGAGAGCGACGGGCCTAGCGACACCGGTCACCCATCCGGAGGTCACCGGGCGCAGATGGTTGGCGTTGATCTCCATGCCCACGCAACTCGCCGTGCCCCGGTCCACCGTGAACGTCGCCGCCCAGCTGGCGAGTGTCTCCGCGAGAACGACCGAGGCACCGCCGTGCAACACACCCGCCGGCTGGTGGGTGCGCGGGTCGACCGGCATACGGGCGGTGAGCGAGCCCTCGTCGACGTCGGTGAACTCGATGCCGAGCCGTCCGATGAGGCTGCGGGACGAGAGCGTGTTCGCCATCTCGAGCGAGGGCACGACGTGCCAGATGCCGAATGTCGTCGGTGCGGAGGACATGATTTGACTCCTTTGATGCCTCGAAACACATTCCCTCAGCACCGCTTTGATGGGCGCCACCTGCGACGGCCACCTCGGCGGGGGCGCTGAGCTGTGTCCAGGGTGACTCTCGGCGACCTCGCGCGCAGCAGTGGAACTACCGCACCTGCCCCGTCGCCGGGAGCCGAAGGTCCGCGCAGACGGCCGGCTGCCAGCAGGCGCGGTCTTCTCGGGCGAGTCAGTCCACCGGAACCACAGCCGGCATCATGACGGCGCCCCGGCGATGTCGACGACGACCTTGCCGCGGGCTCGGCCGGTGGCGAACGCGGCGAGGGCGGCGGGCACCTCGGGCAGGGTGATCCGGCAGGTGACGACCGGGCGCAGCCGGCCGGCGACCACCTCGTCCATGAGCAGCGCGAGATCGGCGGTCGTCGCGGCAGCAGTGAACTGCCGGAACCGGCGTGACCCCCTGGCAAAGACGAGCGGGCCGGCCACGATGCGGGTCAGTGGGTCGAGCCACGGGTTGGCCTTCGGCCCGCCGATCATCACGTAGCTGCCGCCCGGGCGCAGCGCTCGGCGACAGGCGCGCAGTGATGCCGTGCCGACGGCATCGAGGATCACGTCGTATGCCGCGTCCTCGGCCCAGCTGCCGCGGGTGTGGTCGATCACCCGGCTGACCCCGTAGGAACGCACCAGATCGACATTCGCAGTGCCGCAGACCCCGACGACCTCGGCGCCGGCCGCGACCGCCAGCTGCGCGGCATACCCCCCGACGCCGCCGCCGGCTCCGACGACGAGCACCCGCTGACCCGCGGCCACTCGGCCGTGATCACGGACCGCGAGCAACGCGGTGACCCCGGCCATCGGCAATGCGGCAGCATCCGCATCGGTGAGCGAATCCGGCACCACGGCAAGGCGGCTGGGGTCGGCAAGGGCGATTTCGGCGAAGCTGCCGATCGCGATGCCGGCCACCCGAGCACCGATCGGCGGGCCGGTCACACCGTCGCCGAGAGCCAGCACCCGGCCGACGACGTCGGCGCCCCGGATCGCGCGGCCCGGGCCCCGCAGGCCGAACAGCAGGCGCATGAAATAGGGGGTGCCGGTCGTGACATGCCAGTCGAAGGGGTTGAGTGCGGCGCCGGTCACCTGCAGCAGCACCTGGCCGGGCCCCGGGCGTGGCGTCGGCAGCTCACGCAGTTGGAGCACCTCGACGGGGGGGCCATACCGGTCCTGCGCGAGAGCGCGCATGGTCGGGGCCATCGCAGACTCCGGCTCGGACTCGGACGTCGGCGTTGCCGCGGGCCCTGACGAGTGATCGGCAGCGGCCTGGGCGGCCGGCGTCGGATACGTACGGCGTATGTCGGTCATGATATGACGGTAGACGTACACCGTACGTATGGCAAGTCCGTACACTGTACGCGTGCCTCAGCCCGCTGCAAACGATCGACCGCCGTTGACCCGCGAACGCATCCTGGCTGCCGGCGTCGAGCTCGCCGACGAGCACGGCCTGGTGGGGTTGAGCATGCGCAAGCTGGCCGGTCACCTGGGCTTCGAGGTGATGTCGCTCTACAACCACGTCGCCCACAAGCGCGACCTGCTCGAAGGCATGCTCGACCTGGTCGCCGCCGAGGTCGCCCTGCCCTCCCCCGAGGACGTCGACTGGAAAACCGGACTGCGGGAGCTGTCGATCGCGCAACGCGACCTGCTGCTACGGCATCGGTGGGCCGGGCCGATCTCGACCGAGCACTTCCCCGGCCCGCACCGATGGCGCATCTTCGACCGCACCCTGGCCCTGCTGGCTGCCGGCGGCATCGACGGTGAATTGCGCGACGTCGGCTATCACGCCCTCACGATGCACGTCGCCGGTTTCAGCGGCCAGCAGATCGCCTACGACGTCGACGACGCGAGCACCCAGCAGCTCTATGCGCGGGTGCAGCGGGAGTTCGATGCCACCGAGCACCCGTGGATGGCCGAGCACCTCGCCTATCACCGCGACCCCACCCGCGGCCCGGTCGCGCACCCCGACACCTTCGGCTTCGCCCTCGACCTCATCCTCGACGGGTTGGAGCGCGCCCGCAACGCCGAACGGGCGCCCTGACGGGACGGTTGTGCCCGAACGCACCACGGGGGCCACGGCCTCCGTGCGCAGCCCCGGGCGCCCTTTGGGAGCGGCGGGCAATACGCCTGTGCGGCGGCTCAGTCGAGGGTAAGGACAGTCCCGTTGCGCGGCAGCAGCCCCGCGAAGGTGATCGGGATCGCCAGCGCATCTGCGCCGAGCCGGTCGACGGCCTGCAGGTGCAGGTGTGGCTCGGTGCTGTTCCCCGAGTTGCCGCAGGCAGCCAGCTGCTGCCCGCGGACGACCTGTTGACCGACGGCGACGCCGACACTGCCCTGGCGCAGGTGGCACAGCACGACGAGCACCCCCGAGTCGTGCCGGATCGCGATGTGATTGCCGGCCAACGCCGCCCAGCCGAGCGCGGCTCGCCGTCGTTGGGTCAGGGCATACCCCACGGACGGCAGTCCGCGGAAACTGGCGTGGTCGGGTTCTTCGTCGTGCACGGCCACGACGTGCCCGGTCAGGGGTGCCGTGATGGGTCTGCCGAACCCGGCGGACCGCTTCGGTGGCTGCGCTCGGACTAGGTCACGCAACGACATTCGGCTTCTCGTCAGGTGCGGCGCCAAGGGCACGAAGTCGATCGCGAAGCGGGTGCCGAACCGGTTCGTGCCGTGACTGGGCACTCGATCGGCCGGGCTGTTCTGCACGAGAAATCGCCCGGTGAACGGATAGGTCAGATCCAGCACGGGCAGGGTCACCTCATTAGTGTGCGCGCCAGGCTGGATCCACCTCGTCGGGGAACGCCGTCAGCCAATAGTCGGGCAGCACCTCTCGCAGCGGCTTCCACACCGGCCGGGTGGCGTCGTCGGGCGCGGCGACGGCGACGAGCACCTGCGGCCCGTGCACCGCGAGCCGCTCGCGACAGACTCCACACGGGCTCAGGACCACGATGCGCCCGCCGGGCTGCCGGTGCAGACAGACCGAGGCGACAATCGGCTGGGCGAGCCGGTATGCCGCGCAATAGGGCTCGACCTCGTGGCACAACTCCACCGACGGATTGACCGCGCTCGGCGCAGTGCCGGTGACGATCGACCCGTCCGCCAAGAGCATCGCGGCCGCCCCCTGGTCATCGCCGGCCGGGAAGCGAGCGACGATAAGGTCGTTGCAGGCGGCGATGGTGGCCTCCAGGGCCTCGGGCGTCATGGCCCTACTCTGCCATCGGCCCGCCGACCCGGGGACGACTCGCACGAGCACGACACTCATGGGCACGACACCCATGGGTACGACGCTCATGGGCACGACACCCCTGGGCACGGCGTCGTCGGGAACGGCTCACACGCGCGGGGTTACGACTCAGCGACCCGGCTGCGCCGGCGGATCAGCAGCCCGAGCCCCGCGACGAGCAGCACCGGGACATTGAGCACGAGCAGCGAGGCCACCTGCGCCCAGGTCTTGGGCGCGCTCGGATCCGCTGTCTCCCAACCCAACAGCAGCCCGAGCGCCCGCGACAGGGCGATGCTGCTACCGGTGAGCAGCGCGGCATACAACGCCCCCGGCCGGAGCCACCGACCCACGGCAAAGCCGACGAGCAGCAGCGCCAACAGGGTGGCCTGGTTGGCGATGTCGGAGGGCGAGCGGTCGAGCACGGCCACGCCGAGCAGGGCCACACCCAAGGCTCCCCATGCCCGCCACCCGTATCGGGGGTGCCATCGGGCGGCGCTCCCCTCCGGGCCGAGGTCGGTGCGCGGACCATTCACGACCGGGTGTTCGTCGGCGCTCATTCCTAAAGTCTACATATATCGACTAATGCGTCAAGGGCCACGGGCGGCCATCACGCTGCGCCGGCCTGCGGCGCCGAGTCGAGCCGCCAGGAGCGCGGGCACGACCAGGACCATCAGCGTGCCGGCTTGCGCCAGGGCGCCGGTTGTCGCGGTCGAACTGCCGAGCAGCAGCATCCCGAGGTGGCTGACGCACACCGCCGTGCCCACGACCAGCCCTCTCGCCCAAGCCTTTTCGGGTCGAGCCGCGCCGAGCAGTGCGCTACCCACCAGCAGGGCGGCCAGCACCACGTGCGCCGCGTCGTCGGACCTCCCGACGCGGTCGAGGCCGACGACGATGCCGCAGACGAGCAGCACACCCGGCGACACCGCCGCCGACCCGAGCGCACGGCCGGCCTCCCGACCGAGCAGCCGATAGCCGCCGAGCACCCAACGGCGCCGCTCGGCACCATCCGGCACCACCGCCAGCTCGGCGACCAACGCACGGGCGAGCTCACCCACGTTGCCGGCCAGCCCGGCCACCGCCCATCGCAGGAGACGCTCGGCGAGGGGCATGGCAGGACCCGGGGTCACGGCACGGCCCGGGCGGGGCGCAGCGGGTGGGTCGTCTGTGGCGCGCGAACGAGCCCGGCGGCCAGCGCCCGGCCGTCACCAGTCAGGCGGTAGAGGTGGCGGCGCGGGCCGGTGCCCTCGTCGTCACCGGCCCAACGCGCCTCCAGCAGACCGGCATCCAAGAGTCTGCGCAGGATCGGATAGAGCGTCCCGGACGCCAGGCCGGTCGCCTGGCAGAGGGCATAGCCGTGTTGCCAGGCCGTCGGATCCTGCAGCAGCGCGCCCACGGCGGCGCGGGTCTGGGGCGAGGAGAAGCGCGGACGCGGCATACCGAAAGTCTACCTAGTGGTCTGTCTGTGAAATAGCAAGGTGTTTCGGGTAGGCTGGTGGGTATGCCGCGTCCTGCCGCCCCTGCTTTGGAAGTCTCGCCTGAGCAGTGCGAGGAGCTGCATCGGATGGCGCGTTCGACGAGCAGGCCGCATCGGGTGGTGGTCCAGGCGTCGGCGTTGCTGTTGGCTGCCGAGGGGGTCGCCAACGCTGAGATCGCCAGGCGGTGCCAGGTCGATGCTGACGCGGTGCGGCGGTGGCGGGCGCGTTTCGCTCAAGAGGGTCCGGCTGGAGTTGGCGTCATCGCGAAGGGACGCGGGCGCAAGCCCTCGATCCCGCCCGGCACGGTCGCGGAGGTTCTGCGGTTGACCCACAAGGAGAAACCCGCTGATGGCTCGACCCACTGGTCGACACGAACCATGGCCACCCGCGTAGGGATCGGCAAGGACGCGGTGGCGAAGATCTGGGCCGATCACAACCTCAAGCCGTGGCGGGTCGAGACGTTCAAGGTCAGCAACGACCCGCTGTTCGAGGAGAAGCTCGTCGATGTCGTCGGGCTCTACCTCAACCCGCCCGCCAAGGCCGTGGTCTTCTCCTACGACGAGAAGACGCAGTGCCAAGCGCTGGACCGCACCCAGCCCTCACTGCCGATGAAGGCCGGCCGGGCGGGCACCATGACCCACGACTACAAGCGCAACGGCACCATCGACCTGTTCGCCGCGATGAACATCAGCACCGGTGAAGTGTTGACCGGATTGAACAAGGGGCACACCGGGGCCGACGTGCTGCGGTTCTTCAAGCAGATCGATGCCACCGTCCCCCGCGGCCTGGGCATCCACGTCGTCCTGGACAACCTCTCCGCCCACTCAACCCCGGAGATCAAGAAATGGCTCGCGCACCGCGACCGGCGCCGCTGGCACCTGCACTTCACACCCACCTCCAGCTCATGGCTCAACCTCATCGAGCGCTGGTTCAAAGAACTCACCGACCGTCGCCTACGCCGCGGCACCTTCACCAGCGTCACTGAACTCAGCGAAGCGATCACCACCTGGGCCGAACACTGGAACGCCGACCCCAAGCCCTTCATCTGGAAAGCCACCGCCCACGACATCATCGCCAAGGTGCAACGCGGCCGGGAAACCCTCCACCAGATCAAATCGCAGACGGACCACTAGCAAGACCCACGCTGGACAGGGCCGCGGCCCGTGCCGCCGCGCGCCGAGGGCGTGCCGGCCCCTCACGCCAACGGCCGCAACCCCGGCAGGGCTCCACCCGAGACGGCCAGCACGGCCGTCGTCACGCGCCGCCGGGTCTGCTCCAGAGCGACCCGACCGATGACCTCGGCCCACTGCTGCTCGAGCTCGGCATAGATCTGCTCGACCTCGACGAGCAGCTGCCGGCCGCGTGTCGACAGGGTCAGCCGTCGCTGACGGCCGTCGCTCTCGTCGGGGCTGCGCTCCAGCAGCCCGTCGGCCACCATCGCGTCGGCGAGCTTGGAGGCGGCCTGTTTCGTCACCGCGAGCCGGGCGGCGAGCTCGGTCGGGGTGAGCCCGGTGTCACGGACGGCAAGTAGCACGAAGCCGTATGCCGGGCGCACCCCCTGCCAGCCGCGAGCCGCCAAGCGGGCGTGCAGCTCGTCGAGGAACCACCGGTAGGACATCGCGAACAACCGGGCCAGCGGCAACGACTCGGTCGACCGACCGTCGGAGCGTTGACTCACAGCGCCCACGGCGGGGTGAAGGTGCCGTCCGCAGTGACGGCTTGGCCACCCACCGGCATACAGCAAAGCAACTCCACGGTGCCGGAAGGCGATTCGATCGCGAAATCGACATCGGCGGGCACGACGATCGCGTCGCCGGGGCGGGCGGTCCGGCGCTGCCCGCCCAACTCGACGGCCGCCTCGCCCGCGAGCACGACGAAGGTCTCCTCGCGAGTGAGCCGGTGCGGCAGGGCCGGCTGGCCGGCATCGATCTGCACCCGCCAGACAGCGGTCTCGGTGGAGCCGCGGCTCGGCGTGGCCAGAGACGTGAACCGGGTGCCGCCGAGGTCGTGCGTCGGGCCAGCGGGGGCGGGCAGGACTGGCATGAGGGCTCCTTCGATCGTCAATCTGGTTGATGACCTGAGGGTAACCTCGACCGAAGCTATCGTCAACCAGGTTGTCGATCCGTCGTCCTGTGATGGGAAACCTCTCGGATCCCGACGCTTCGGCGCTGTGACGCCTGGACGCGCGCCGTGACACGGCGAACAATGACCTCACCCTCGCGCGGACCAATCCCGCGATCCCGATCCAAGGAGCCCCGTGCTCGCGTTCCTCGCCATCGCCCTCGTGATCGGCTATGCGGCACTCTCCGGCCGGTGGGTGGGTCACGAACCCGGCTGGCATGCCGCGCTGCCCCGCCCGCCATGGCAACCACCGCCGTGGGTCTTCGGGGTGGCCTGGCCACTGAACTTCCTCGCGCTCGCGGTCGCCGCAGCGGCCGTCGCAGCGAGCGCGCCGACCGGCGCTGCAACGATCTTCCTCGCGGTGCTCGCTGCGTCGATCGCCCTGGCCCTCGGGTGGGCGTATGCGTTCTACGTGCCGCACCGGCTCGGCGTCGCTGCCGTCCTGCTCGGCGGCGCGGCCGCCTTGACCTGGCTGCTGGTGATCCTTGCGGGCCGCGAACTCGCTTGGGCCGGTTGGCTGCTCGTCCCGTATGCCGCGTGGTTGACGGTGGCGACCAGCCTCGCGGTCGGCTACTGGGGGCTGGACCGCCGCGCTCACCACTCGGCTCTGCGCGAGTCGAGGGCGGGGTGAGGGCGCGACGTGGGCGGGGTGAGCGCGAGGTGAGCGAGGTCGAGTCGGTGTGGGACTACCCCCGGCCGCCGGCGGTGCGCCGGGTGACCGAGCTCATCGTCGTCGAGCTCGGCGGGCGACGGATCGTCGAGTGCACCCAGGCGTGGCAGGTGCTCGAGACGAGCCACCCACCGACCTACTATCTGCCCCGATCGGCCTTCGCCGCCGACGTCATCGTGCCGGTCGCCGGCACGACCTGGTGTGAGTTCAAGGGCACGGCGCACTACGCCGACCTCGTCGCCGGGGGCCGGCGTGCGCCACGGGCCGCCTGGTGGTACCCCCACCCGACAACGGGATACGAGGCGCTGCTGGACCATCTGGCGGTGATGCCGGGGCAGGTCGACGGCTGCTGGGTCGACGGCGAGCGGGTCACCCCGCAGCAAGGCGGCTTCTACGGCGGCTGGATCACCGCACGGGTCTCGGGCCCGTTCAAGGGGGGCCCGGGCACGCTGGGCTGGTGACGGGGTTGCGCCCCGCCGGCCGGCCTGGCCCGAGCCCCCTCGACGGTCACGGCGCTGGCCGGCCCCGTCGCGGGCGACCCCTCGGGATCAGGGGTATGCCGTGACGTAGGCCGGGCTGCCGGTGTTCGAGTTGTCGACCTGGCCGCCGACGCCGTTGACGACGTGCCGGATCGTGCCGGCGCCGAGGTTCACGGTGAGCACGTGGGTGAGTGACACGCCGGGACGGTTGGGCACCTGGAAGCCGTGCTCGGTGACGATCGACGGGTTGTTGCGGTGGTAGACGTACGCGCCGCCGCCGTAGAGGGTGTGCCGCTGGACGGCGTCGCCGACCACGTACGCGGCATACCCGAGCGTGCCGTCCGGTTGGGTCCAGTCGCCTTGGGTCGGTGGGTCGTAGGGCAGCTCGTTCTGGTAGAGCACAACGACGCCGCGCTCGCCGGTCCAGATCGTGTTGTGCTGCTGGAAGTGTTCGACGAACAGGCCGGTGGCCGTGACGTCGTCGCCGGTGACGATGACCCCGTTGGCGGCGGTGTTGATGCGCCAGCGGTCGGTGTCGCCCTCGGCGCCGGCGGTGAAACCCTCGACGCCGTGGTCGGCGCGCCACACCCAGGTGTGGTCGATGAGCACGTGGTCACTGTCGACGGTCAGCACGGCGCGGGCCTTGCCGACGTGTGGGCCGCCGACCCGGAAGTAGACGTCCGAGAGGGTGAGCGGGTCGGCGGCCGTGGAGACGTCGGGGCGACTCGCCGGGCCCGGGCCATGAGCTCGCGAGGAACCGACCGTGAGCAGCGCGGCCGACTCGGTCGTGCCGGCGTCGACGGTCAGACCGGCCACGACGATGCCGGCCCGGTCTGCCACGACCAGCGGGGTCGCCCCGCCGACTGCAGTGAGGGTCGCGTGGCCCATGCCGAGCACCACAGTGCCGGGGCGGCTGATCCGGATGCTGCGGGAGACGTCGTAGAGGCCGGGGGTGAAGAGCAGGTTCTTGCCTTGTGCCAGAGCCGCATTGATCGAAGCCCACGAATCGCCGGGGTGCGCGACGTGGAAGTCCCGCAGCGCCACAGTGCGCCCCGGGGTCGGCCCGTCGGCCCAACTGACCCCTCGGATGTCGGTCGCGGCATACGGCACCCGCACCTGCCAGCTGCCGGCGGAGTCGACGTACAGATAGGGCTTCTCCCGGCTCAGCGGAGTGCGCTCCAGCGTGGTGTAGGGCGGGTTCGGGAAGGTCGCGTCGCTGGGCGCGCCGACGACGCCGGAGAAGACCTGGTTCCACACCGCATTGGTCCACGTGCCGACAACGCTGTTGCGGGTGAGCCACTGCTGCTGCGAGCCGTTGATGACGAGGTCGGCGCGCGAGTCGGCCATGAAGCCGCCGCTGGCGTATTGCGGCCCGGCAGTGCAGTAGTCCATCAGCGAAAGGTTGCCGCCGCGCACCTGCACCCGACGCATCGAGACCGCCTGCGAGACGGCCCAGAAGTTCGCCGAGGCGCGGCACCCGTCCTGGCCGGTGCCGTTGACGTCAATGGTGAGGTTCGACAGGGTGCGCCAGAAGGTATTGAGCGCAATGCAGTTGGTCGTGCCGCCGTCGCCGAGGCAGCGGTTGTAGACCTCGATCTTGCCGTTGATGACGACATCACCCGGGTCAGCGCCCAGGCCAGCGACCTCCGTGTAGTAGCCGACCCTCACCTGCAGCGGCTCGGCCGCCGTGCCATAGGTGCCCGGCTTGAACAGCAGGCTCCAGCGGCCGCTGCCCATCTCGTCGTCGGTCTGTGCCGCGGCGATCTGGTCAAAACGCGCCTTGATGTCGGCGGTGCGCATGCTCGGGTCGAAGACGATGACGTGATCGCCCAGGGCGGTGCCGGTCTGGCCGGCCGCGGTGATCGCGGCGGCGGCGGCCGGTGCGGCAGCGAATGGCAGGACGGCCGCGCCCATCAGGAATGCCAATGTGAGACAGAGCAATCGGGTGCTTCGACGTCGAACAAGAGGCACGAGCATGGGCATGACCTCGATTCATCGAGAGGGAGAACGCCGCGCTGACGTGCCGCAAGGATGGCTGAGTGCGACGCGGCATACAAGAGCGATGGCGTATGCCGCCCGCGGGCCCCACGCAGCCGTCCGCGCGTGAGATGGGTCGGGCCGCACTGCGGCGCCGCAACGGAGGGGTTGCTCGGGGCGCTCCCGCTGTGGATGATCGTCGACACGAGCAACCGCACTGCTATCACGGCCTGACTGTCACCCTGGCGCTCTGAGGTTGGAATGACACTGATGTATGATAACGGACCCGTCGCGCCACGCGATCTACTCATCCGGGGTGCTCGCATCGTCGAGCTCGGCCCGAGCGCTGGGCCGGTCATCCCCGAAGCTGCTGAGCCACCGCGGCCGGCCGGCGAGCCGGTCGACCTGCGGATCCGCGGCGGTGTGGTCATCGCCTTGGCCCCGACGTTGCCTGACCGCGGCGCGGACGTGCTCGACGCAGACGGTCGCTGGCTGCTGCCCGGGCTGTGGGACCAGCACGTCCACCTGGCCCAGTGGGCCCGCACTCTGGACCGGCTCGACCTCGCCGGCTGCCATGGGCCCGCCGACGTCCTGGCCCGGGTGCGGTCGGCCCTCGCAGAGTCGACCGCCCCGGTGCTCACCGGCTTCGGATACCGCAGCGCCACCTGGTCGCACCCACCGACCGTGACCGAGCTCGACGCGGTGAGCGATCGACCCGTGGTGCTCATCAGCGGAGACGCCCACAACGGCTGGCTCAACTCCGCAGCGCTGGCCCTGCTCGGCGTGCCGCCGCGAGTCGGACCGCTCGACGAGAACGACTGGTTCGCGGTGTTCGCGCGGCTGGATCGGTTGCCCCGTGACGAGGCGGCCGACGAGGCGGCATACCGGGAAGCACTGCGCCGGGCCAGCGCGCGCGGAATCGTCGGAGTCACCGACATGGAGTTCGGCCGGGGCTTCGAGGACTGGCCGAGCCGGGCCGGCCGCGGCATCGGCGGGTTGCGGGTGCGGGTGGCCACCTACCCGGAGACCCTCGAGGAGGTCATCGCGCTCGGCCTGCGCAGCGGCACGCCCCTGCTGCCGGGCGACGACCTGCTCACCATGGGGCCGCTGAAGATCATCTCCGACGGATCGCTCAACACCCGAACGGCTTACTGCACAGAGCCTTACGTCGACGACCCGGCCTCGCGCGGCACCCTCAACGTCGCCCCCGACGAGCTCGAACGACTGTTGACCCGAGCGACCGAGCACGGCCTGACTGCCGCCGTGCATGCCATCGGTGACGCTGCGGTCGGGCACGCGGTAGACGCCTTCGCTGCGACCGGCGCCCGGGGCAGCATCGAGCACGCCCAGCTGCTGACCCCCGCGGACATCACCCGGATGGCCGGGTTGCCCGTGACCGCGAGCGTGCAGCCGGCCCATCTGCTCGACGACCGAGACGTGACCCAGCTCTGCTGGCCCGACCGCGCCGACCGGTGCTTCCCGCTGCGTTCGCTGCACGAGGCGGGGGTCGTCCTGGCGTTCGGCTCGGACGCCCCAGTGGCACCGCTGGACCCGTGGCTGGCGATGGCCGCGGCCGTGCATCGCAGCGCCGACGAGCGCCCGGCGTGGAACCCGGCCGAGGCGCTCACTCCGGCGCAGGCGTTGGCCGCCAGCACCGACGGCGCCGGCACCGTGGCTGTCGCCTCACCCGCTGACCTGGTGCTCGTCGACGACGACCCGCTCGCCCCGTGCAACGACAATGTCGTTGCTGCCCAACGTCTTCGCCAGGCCCACGTGGCACTCACCATGGTCGGTGGACGGATCACCCACGACGCGCTGTGACCCTCGACGGGCGCCCGTTCAGCGGCCCTGGGCCCCGGTCACCCCAGCGAGAAGCTCGGCGAGCTCGTCACGTATCGCGTCGAGCAATAGGTCCGGATCGGGCAGCACCTCACGCAGGGCGGTGACCCCGACCTCGACCTTGCCGTCGTAGACGACGGCATGGACGAAGACCCGCATCGGCGGGATGACAAGGGTGCGGCCATACATGTTGGCCACCTTCGCGCCGGCGAAGTAGACCGGAGCATCCGGGGCGCGCTGCGCGGTGAAGGCGAGGTTGAACGGTGGCCGGGTCACCAGCGTGGCCATCGAGGACCCCAGCACGGTCGTGGCCACCGAGACGACGGCGGGGTGGAAGAGCCCGCTGATCACCGTGGCCATCCGCGTGCCGCGCCGGGCTTCGTCGTAGCGGGCCAGCCGGCGACGGTTGCGCGCGTGGATGATCGCCAGCCGCGTCTGCGGGTCGGCCTCGTCGGTGGGCAACACGGTGATGCTGAGTGTCGAATGTGCCGCGCTCGGGCGTGCCATCCCGGTGCCGTTACTGTCGAGCATCATCGGGATGGCCACTTTGACCTGACCGTCGGGCACCTCGCCGATTCGCTCGAAGTAGCGGCGCAAGCCACCGCAGAGCACCGCCTGCAACAGGTCACCGAAGCTGAACTCGTTTCGACGGGAACGGATCTCGTCGAAGTCCGCAAGCGGTAGCGACACCACGCCCAACGACTTCGCGGGGCTGCGGACGGCCGTGTCGAAGACGGTCACAGGGGTGCGGTGCGTCGAGCGCGGGGCCTCGTCGGCGGCCTCCGCCCCGCCGCGGCGCAGTCCGGCCCGCGCGAGCTGCGCGGCCTGACGGGCGGCGTTCCACTGCACCGACACGACCTGAGGTATGCCGCGGCGCAACAGCTGCGCCGTGGTCGGCGCCGGGTCGGCGATGACCATCGGGATCGGCGCCCCCGGATCGGCGGGCAGTGGAGTGGGATCGAACAGTTCCCGGGCCAAGGCGATCCCACCGAGCCCGGGGGTGAGGGCGTGGTGGGCGCGCACGAGCAGCGCGGTGCGACCATCAGCCAGCCCGTCGGCATACCAGGCCTTCCACAGCGGCCGGCGCCGGTCCAGGGGGGCCCGACCCAACCGGAGCGCGAGATCGAGCAGACACCGCAGGTCGGCCGGCTGCGGGACGGTGACCTGCACCAGATGGTGGGCCAGCGTGACATTGCCGGAGTCCATCCAGCGCTCCTCGCCCATGCCATATGACGTTTGGGCGATCATCCTGCGCAGCACCGGCTCTCGCGCGGCTCGGGCAGCGATGGCGGCCTGGGCCGCCTCGAAGGGGAGCGGGCCGTCGTCGGTGGGGTCGAGCAGGAAGATCCCCATCGAGTCGACCGGGTGGTCCTGCTGCTCGACCCGCAGGAAGACCCGTTCGACGGGGTTCATCTCCATCATGCCGGCGGCTCCTGGCGGGTGAACTGGTCGAGGGCGAGCCGGTAGCGGACCCGCTTGACCAACCCGAACAGATGCGGGTTGACGATGTCGGGGTGCTCGAGCGAGACCAGGTGACCGCCGCGGGGCACGACCGAGAAGAGCGCCTTCGGCAGGGCCCGCGCGATCGTCCTGCTGTGCGCGACCGCCAGGATCGGGTCGCTGTCGCCGGTGATGACGGCAGCCTCCAACGCAGCCATCACCGACAGCGCCGCGGTGACGTCGTGCGAGCTGAACAGCGTGAGTAGGTCTCCGACACTGGCGAATTCGGCATCGGCGAACATGTCGGTGGTGAGCTGGAGGATCTCGTCGTCGACCCGGGTCGCGAAGGCGATCTCCTTGATCGCCTCGGCCTCCAACCGACCGGTCCAGCGCCGCACCCGCTCCACGTGGCGGTCCATTCCGGGCCGGTCGAGCATCCGTTGGATACCGCCCGGGACATGCCGCCACAGCACCTCGCCGACCTGCCACAACCCGATGTCGTAGTCGTCCATCCGGGCGCTGGTCGACACGAAGCCGACCCCCTGCACGCGGTCGGCGAAGGCCTGCGGGTGATATCGGGCCAACGCCATCGTCACCATCCCGCCGAGGGAATGACCCACGAGGATGATCGGCCCGTCAGGGGCAAGGCGTTCGAGCACGAGCAGGAGGTCGTCGGCGAGCCGTTCGATCGTCACTGGCCGGGTCGCCCCCTGCGGAGAGTTGCCGTGACCGCGCATGTCCCAGAAGACCATTCGCACATAGCCACGCATCGCGAGGCGCTGGTAGTGCCAGTAGTGCCGGTTCTCCAGATAGCCGTGGGTGAACACCACGGTCAGGCCTTGGGCGTCCGGCTTGGGCAGCTCGTCGACCTCGGCGAAGAGCTCCACGCCGTCGTCAGTGGCCACCCGCACCGCCGGGGAACGCAACGAGCCGGGCGCGTTGGTGACGTCACCGTCGGGCTCACGCCACACCCGCACCGGCGACACACCGAAGCTCTGCGAACCGGTCACCAGGGGGCGCCGCAGCACCTGGGCCGCCGAGTCGGTCGCCGCCATGGCCACTCGGACCCCGATGCGGCCCAGTTTGGCGACGGTGCCCACGACCGCGGCTCCTCCCGTCCGGCAGCTCTTCCCGCCCCATCTTGGTCGGTCGCTGCGGCCCGGTAAAGCTGGGGCACCTTCCGGCGCGGGTGCACCGCTCCGACAGATTTCCTCGGGTCGATCCCGTCGGCGGATCCTGCGTCCCGCTTCCTCAGGCGAACAGGTCCATGAGTAGGCGCGCGGCGGGCGCCCTCCGGACGTGGCCGACGCCGGTGCCGGCCCACAGCGACATCTCCTCGGGGTCGCCGGCCGCGGCGGCGGCGGCGCGCAGCGGCCGGGTCAGCTGGTGCACCTCCGGGTAGCTCGCCGGGGGCTCCGGCCAGTTGTCGGTGGCCCGGTTGCGTAGGCCGCGGGCCGTGCGCCCGGTGAACACGCGAGTGCGCACGGTCACCTGCCGAGCCGGGTCGAGCAGGCACTTCAGGTATGCCGCGTGCGTCCCCGCCTCGTCGGCCCCGAGCAGCAGGGTGCCCACCTGCACGGCGGTCGCTCCGGCCCGCAGGGCGCGCTCGGCCGTGGCCGGATCGCCGATGCCACCGGCCGCGATCACTGGCACCTGGGGGCCGGCGACCGCGGCGACCGCCGCCACCAGGTCGGCGAGTTCCTCCGTGCCGCCGGGGTCGGCCGGGTCGAAGGTGCCGCGGTGGCCTCCGGCGTGATGGCTCTGCACGACCAGCAGGTTGGCGCCGACCGTCACCGCGTGGCGGGCCTCGGTCGCCGAGGTGACCGTCACGGCGACCGCGCTGACCGCCCGGTGCAGCAGTTGCACGTCGGCCCGGCTCGGCGCGCCGAACGTGAAGGAGACCAGCGGCACCGCGCGCTCGATGACGAGGGCGAGCTTCGCGGCATACCCATCGTCGTCGGGGATCGGCCGGGGCAGCTCGACACCGCGGCGGTGGGCCACGGGGGCCAGCCGGTCCCGGTGGGCGAGCACGTGTGCCGCGGCGCCGGTGGGGGCGCCGGGGACGAAGAGGTTGACGCCGACGCGGGTGTGCCCGGCGCGGTCGAGCGTATCGAGGTCGTCGGCGAGTTGCTCGGGCGGGCGATAGCCCGCAGCGAGCATGCCCAGGCCTCCCGCCTCGGCGACGGCGCCCACCAGGGCGGGCGTGGTCACGCCGGCCATGGGGGCGCCGATCACCGGCAGCGCCAGCTCGCGCAGGATCATCCGGATCGCCCGGTCATGCGGATCGCCCGGGTCACGCGGATCGCTGAGCCCGGTATGCCGGCGTGGGCAGGCCGCCGACACCCCAGGCCTCGAGGTCGACCTCGTCGATGACGACGAAGGTGAGGGCGGGGTCCTTGTGCAGCACGTCGACGAGCACTTGGGTCATTCCCGAGATGATGGCGGCTTTGTCGTCGGCGGTCACGCCTTCGCGGGTGACCTTGACGTTGACGTAGGGCATGGTGCGGTCCTTCCAGTGGATGCCGATGGTCCGGTGGATGCGGGTGGAGGGTGAGGAGTCCGGCGAGGGGGTCCGGCGAGGGTCAGGAGCGGGCGGTGACGAAGCCACCGTCGATGTCGAGGATGTGGCCGGTGACGAAGCCCGCCGTGGCCAGGTAGTGGATTGCCTCGGCCACCTCGGCTGCTTCACCGACCCGGTTGAGCACGGCGAGCCCACCGAGGCCGTCGACCTGGGCGGGGTCGTGCAGGGGGGTGCGGACGATCCCGGGCGCGACCTCGTTGACCCGTATGCCGTGCCGGGCGAGCTCCGCGGCCAGGGTGACGGTCAGCGCCCGCACCCCGCCCTTGCTGACCAGTGCAGCGGTCGCGGGGAAGCTGCCGATGGCGTGCGAGAGCAAGGTCGTGGTGACGTTGACGATGGCGCCCCCGCGCCGGTCGGCCAGAGTCGACGGACGAAGGCCTGGGTGACCCAGTAGGTGCCGAGCAGGTTCGCCGCGACGAAACGCTCGACCTCCTCGGGCGTGACCTCCACGAAAGGCTTCGGCGCGAACATCCCGGCGTTGTTGACCAGGACGTCGACCTGCCCGAAGCGCTCCCGGCCCGCCTCGACCAGGCGGGTGCCGGTGGCCGGGTCGGCCAACTCGCCGGCCACGGTGACGACGTCCGCGCCGGGGATCTCACGGATGAGGCTCTCGGCGGCGCGGCTCAGGCGCTCGGTGTCGCGCCCGCCCAGCACCACCCGGTCACCGCGGGCGAGGAAGACCCGAGCGGTCGCCAGGCCGATGCCACTGGAGCCTCCGGTGACGATGGCGACCGGGCGAGGGTGGGGCGAGGGGTCGGGCACAGCGTGGGACATCGGGATTCCTTTCGGTAGGGCCCGAACGGGCCTGCGGCAGCGGCGGTTTGGGCCGTTGCTCAGCACACTAGGCCGATTGACCTAGATAGGTCCAAGACGTAGTTGACTCATGATTGATAAGCTGAATTTATGAGTCTGGAGATCCGCGACCTGGAGCTGCTCGCCGAGCTGGCCCGCTCCGGCACCCTCGCTGCGGCGGCCGAGAGTCTCTACGTCAGCCAGCCGGCGCTGAGCCAGCGGCTCAAGCTGATGGAGGAGCGGCTCGGCACGCCGCTGTTCCTGCGGCAGGGCCGTCGCCTGGTGCCCAACGACGCGGGCCGGCTGCTGCTGCCCCAGACGGTGCGGCTGCTTCGCGATCTGGCCGCGGCCGAGCACGACGTCCGGGAGATCGCCCGCTCGCACGGTCAGCGAGTGCGCTTGGCCAGCCAGTGTTCGACGACCTTCGCGTGGTTGCCGCCGGTGCTGCGGGAGCTGCGCGCGCGGCATACCGAGGCCCGGGTGCAGATCGAGACCGCCCCCGGCGACGACCCCATCCCGGGGTTGTTGGAGCACAGCCTCGACATCGCGCTCGTCACGAAGGTCGACCGGCGCGCCGACGACTTGGCGCTGACCCGCCTCTTCGACGACGAGATGGTGGCGGTCGCCGCACCCGGCCACCCGTGGTCGCGACGTCGCCTGATCCGCGGCGCCGACTTCGCCGGCGAGCATGTCGTGCTCTACGACAGCTACGACCCGGCGCGGGTGCCGGCGACCCCGCTGCCACTCCCCCCGGGCGCGCGCCCGCGGCAGGTCAGCACGGTGCCCATGCTGTCGGAGCTGCTGCTCGAGCTCGTTGCCGCGGGCGAAGGGGTGTCGGTGTTGCCGAGCTGGGTGGTCGCGCCGGCCGTCGCCCGCGCGGAGGTCGTCGCGGTGCCGATGCGGCCGCGTCACCAACGCACCTGGTATGCCGCGACCCGCCGCGACGAGGATCGCCCGGCCGTGACGACCCTGCTTGAGCTGCTGCAACGCCACCTCGGCGAGCACCCAGGCGAGCACCCCGGCGACCGCCATGGAGACGGAGACCCGGCCCGCACCGTGGGCCGACCCCACGGCGCCGCGCTCAGCTCCGCCGCCGGATGAGCCGTACCGCGAGCACGAGCAGCCAGATCGACCACCCGAGGTACCCGGCGAAGTTGACCTCGTCGGCGCCCGGCACGCCGAGCGGCACGAGCAGTCCCGCCGCGATGCACAGCGCGCAGAGCAGGCCGCCGACGACCACGGCGCGCGAGCGCAGACCCGCCCGAAGCCCGGCGATGAGGGCCACCGTCCAGGCCGCGGTGAGGGCATAGCCCAGCTGCTCGCCGAGCACCGCGCCGAGCCAGTGATTCGCCCAAGCGAAGGACTCGACGTCGGCCGGCTGCCCCGGGGTGAGGAAGGGCACGAGGACGACCCAGCGCGCGAGCCCCACCACCTGGACGGACGCGGCGGCGAGGCCCAATATCGTTGCGGTGCGTCGCCATTGATCCATGGCGTGCCGAGCCAGGCCGAGTGTCACCGGAGCGAGCAGCGCCGTCGCTGCGACGAGCAGGGCGAAGCCGACGGTGACCGCCGCCAGCCGCTCGTGAGCCAAGGTGAGCGCGTCGGCCGGCGGCAACGCGAGCACGTCGGGGTAGTCGAAGACCGCTGCCAGCAGACCGAAGGCGAGGTTGGCGGCGACGACCGCCACGACGACCAGGCGGGTCGTGCCGCGCGGCGTTACGAGGTCGGGACGGTTCGGAGGCGATAACGCGCGGGCCTTTCTGTACGGCATACAAATTATCTGCACACCGTACAATTACAGCGTGACCACTGGCAAGCCTCGCCGCCGCTGGACCCGCCGCGGTTTCACCGAGGCGCAGATCGCGCAGGCCGCGGTGGAGTTGCTCGACGCCCAAGGGGTCGACGGGCTCACCATTCGCGCGCTGGGGCAGGCGCTCGGCGTGGCACCCAATGCCGTGTACACCTACGTCGCGAGCCGCCGGGAGCTGGAACGGCTGACCGTCGAGCACGTGCTGCGCGGCGTCGTCGACACTGCCGGTGACGAGCCCCCGCGCGCGGCCGTCACGGCGCGCGCGGCCGTCACGGCGCTGTGCCGCGCCGCCCACCAGGCCCTGCGCCGGCACCCCGGGGCCGCCCGGCTGCTGATGACCGCCCCGATGGACGGACCGGTCGCGCGAAAGCTGCACGAGCAGCTGCTGCGGCACCTCGTCGCCGCGGGGCTGCCGGTCGCCGAGGCCGCGCGCGCGGCATACCTGCTCATCACGTATGTGACTGGCACGGCCGCCCTCGCCGACGCCGAGCTCGCGCCCGGGGCTCCCCCACCGACCGAAGACGCCTGGGTGCAGGCCCGAGCCGCCGCCGTCGCCGAGATCGACTCTGCCGCATGGCCGCTCACCGCGGCATCAGCCGAGGTGATGGCCCGCTGGGTGGGCGCGGAACAGTTCGACTGGGGCCTGGCGCGCTTGCTCGACGGGGTGCTGCCCGGGGTGTTGCCCGGGTGAGCCTCGGCTGCTGCCGACCAAGGCGGCATACGCTGATCGCTCAGGCGATCCGCTGCAGCGGCGCCCCGGGCGCGGCCTGCGCCAGCCCCGAGACAGGAGACCACCATGACCTGGCAGCCCACTCGCCTCGGCGACCTTTCCGGTCGGACCGCGATCGTCACCGGAGCCAACTCGGGCATCGGGCGGGTCCAGGCACAGGAGCTGGCCGCGCACGGTGCCCACGTCGTGCTGGCCGTGCGCGACATCGAGGCGGGACGACGGGCTGCTGACGAGATGGCCGGGAGCACCGAGGTCGCGCACCTCGACCTCGCCTCGCAGGCGTCGATCCGCGACTTCGCCGGGCGCATCGACGGACCGGTCGATCTGCTGGTCAACAACGCCGGTGTCATGTCGCCGCCGCGCTATCGTGAGACGGTCGACGGCCACGAGGTGCAGTGGGGCACCAACCATCTGGGGCACTTCGCGCTCACCGCCCTGCTGCTGCCGAATCTGCTCGCGGCGCCTGACCCGCGGGTCACCACGGTGTCGTCGATCGCCCACCGGGGCGGCGACGAGCGCGTGCTCGAGGGCAACCCCCGACAGGGCTACGACCCCACCCGCTCCTACAGTCAGTCCAAGCTTGCCAACCTGCTGTTCGCCCTGGAGTTGCACCATCGCGCGGTCGCCGCCGGATCGGCGCTGACCTCGACGGCCGCCCACCCTGGGCTGTCCCGCACCAATCTGGTCGCCAGCCGGGACGGGATGGGAGCCCGCTGGTTCGTGCGCTCGCTCGTGCCGCCACTGATGCGCGTCGTCGCGTCCGGGCCGGCCGGGGGTGCTGCGCCAATCCTCTACGCGGCGACCGAAGCCAGCCCCGGCAGCTATACCGGGCCCCGGGGTTTCAGGGAGCTCCGCGGTGGGGTCGGCCCCGCCCGCCTGTCGCCGCACGCCAGCGACCCGGACCTGGCCCGGCGGCTGTGGGAGCGCAGCGTGGAGCTGACCGGCCTCGACGTCACCTTCTGAATCTGGCCGCCTGACCCTGGCCGCTCGGGGGCTGCGGTGCGCCGTGAGTCGCCCGGCCCGATCAGCTGAGGACGACGATGACGGGGCGGGTGAGGCCGGCGGCCGCCCGGGTCGGCGATGCTATGAGGTATGCAACGTGACGTCGAGGGCGGGCAGTCCTCCGGGGCAGCCCGCCGGGGGAACCCTGGGCTGCTGGCGCGAGTGGTGCTCGGCGTGGCTGCCCTGGCGGTGTCGGTCTGGGTCGCGGCCACCCGGCGGGATGTGCTGGGGGGTGGGCACCCGGCATACCTGGTGTTGGTCGTGCTCGTCGGCCTGGTCGGCATCGTCCTGCTCGCCAGCCTGGGGCGCGCTCGCGCCCGACGGCCGGGGCGGTGGCGGAGGGTGCGCGCCGCGCTGGGGTCGCTGGGGGTCGTGGCGCTGCTCGGTGCGACTGCGTGGTTGCGGCCGTTCGGCGCCAGCCCCACTGCACTGCAGGCGATGTCGTCGACCGCCGAGGTGACCGTGTCGTCAACCGCCACGACGATCACGCTGTGGCCGGCGCGGCCGTCGGGGGCTGGGCTGGTGTTCCAACCGGGGGCTCGGGTCGACCCGCGCGCCTATGTCGGCGTGCTTACCCCGGTGGCCGCGGCCGGGCATCTGGTGGTGATTGTCAAGCAACCGCTGGGCATCGCCTTGCTTGCCTCGGGGGCCAGCAGGTCGATCATCGCCGAGTATCCGCAGGTGCGCGCTTGGGCGGTCGGCGGGCACAGTCTCGGCGGTGTGGTCGCCGCACAGGATGCCGCCGCGGACCCCGGGCGGGTGCGCGGATTAGTGCTGTGGGCGGCATACCCGGTGTCGTCGCTGGCCGGTCGCACCGACCTGGCCGTGACCTCGGTGTCCGGCTCGGCCGACGCTCTGGCCACGCCGCAGGACATCGCCGCGCACCGCGCCGACCTGCCCCCGGACACGCGGTATGCCGTCATCGACGGTGCCGTGCATGCCTACTTCGGTGACTACGGTGAGCAACCCGGCGACGGCATCCCGACCACCGACCGGGCCGGCGCCCAGCACCAGATCGCCCGCGCCACCATCGACCTGCTCGACCGCCTCGCCCGACCCTGACCTAGGGCGGCGATGAGCTCCACACAACACCGGCTGTCGCCCGCAGGCTCTCGGCTCGGCGGTCGTCCGGTGGAGCGCTGGATGCCGCTCGCATACGCTCAGGCTGTGCCTGGGAGAATCGGATGATGGGGTTGGCGGATCTCGCCCCAGGCCAGCAGCTCAACGGGGTCATCCCCGGCGAGTCGGTGACCGTCTTGGCGGTCGACCGGCACGGCGATGCGGTCGAACTCACCTACCGGACCGGAGCCGGGGCACTCGGGCAGCAGGTGCTCTACCTCGCCGACGAGGCCCGCCTGGAGCAGGCCGCGGCCCGGCGGCGGCCGTTCGACGCCGACGGCGCCCATTTCAAGCTGGCGGCCGAGGCCCAGCGGATCACCAACGCCGGGATGTTCGACCCGATGCTCGCGGTGAGCACCAGCGATGTGCGGCCCCTGCCGCACCAGATCCGGGCGGTCTACGGGGATCTGCTCGGCGGCAACCCGCTGCGCTTCCTGTTGGCCGACGACCCCGGCGCGGGCAAGACGATCATGGCGGGCCTGTTCATCAAGGAGCTGATCGTCCGCGACGACGTCAAGCGCTGCCTCGTCGTCGCTCCGGGCAGCCTCGTCGAACAATGGCAGGACGAGCTGGCCCTCAAGTTCGGCCTCGACTTCTCGATCCTCACCAGCCAACTGGCGCAGGCGAGCCTGAAGTCGGTGTTCGAGACCCACCCCTTGCTCATCGCCCGGATGGATCAGCTGTCCCGCAACGATGAGTTGCTGGCCCAGCTGACCGAGTCCGAATGGGATCTGGTCATCGTCGATGAGGCCCATCGGATGGGCGCCCACTACTTCGGCACCGAGATCAAGAGGACCAAGCGCTTCCAGCTCGGCGAGTTGCTCGGCGGGCTCACCCGCCACCTGTTGCTCATGACCGCGACCCCGCACTCGGGCAAGGAGGAGGACTTCCAGCTGTTCCTCACCTTGCTCGACCGTGACCAGTTCGAGGGCAGGTTCGTCAAGAGCGCGCACTCCCGCGACACCAGTGGCGTGATGCGCCGGATGATCAAGGAGGAGCTGCTCACCTTCGAGGGCACGCCACTGTTCCCCGAGCGGGTCGCCGAGACCGTGCCCTACGACCTCACCGACACCGAGCTCGAGCTCTACGAACAGGTGACCCGGTATGTCCGCGAAGGCATGAACCGGGCCGCGAAACTCGACACCCAGCGACGCAACACCATCGGCTTCGCGCTCACCGTGTTGCAGCGGCGCCTGGCCTCGAGCCCGGAGGCGATCCATCAGTCGCTGATCCGTCGCGCGCAGCGGCTGCAGGCCCACCGGCAGGGTCTGCTCGACGGCACGTGGGTGGAGCAGGTGGCGGCGAGCCCCGCGGCATACGAGGGCTTCGACGACGACGAACACCTGGCCGACGAGGTGGAGCAGATCGAGGAGGAGCTCGTCGATGCGGCGACCGCAGCGCGCACCGTCGCCGAGCTGGACACCGAGCTGGCCGAACTGGCCGAGCTGACCGCCCTGGCCAAGCAGGTCCGCGACAGCGGCCTGGACCGCAAGTGGGTGCAGCTGCGCGGGCTGCTGGAAAGCCACGCCCTGGACCGCGACGAGGCGGGCCGGCGCCGCAAGCTCATCGTCTTCACCGAGCACCGCGACACACTGCACTATCTGGCCCGACGGATCGGCACCCTGCTGGCCC
>WBZP01001590.1_pt1 | contig 27491 bp, 29 predicted proteins | sample 5204301 | NCBI WGS metagenome assembly WBZP01 (sample SAMN12412401, study PRJNA552823) | activated sludge metagenome | isolation source: activated sludge from nitrification reactor of wastewater treatment plant... | place: USA: Pennsylvania | collected 2017 | reverse complement strand
GGATTCCGATCACCCCAAGCCCTCATCGCACTCGCCATGCTCACCCTCGGAGGACACCGACCCAAACTCCCCGGACGCCACCCCGCACCCACACATCAGACAGAAGAGCCAGTGAACTTGTGACTTTGTGTCACCCACAAAAGTCGACTAATCGACCAAAACACTCCGCTTCGACAACCCCATCCAAAACCCTTCGATGATTTCCCTTGCCGGCTTTGACGGGTCACTTGCTGCCCCTAGCGTGACAAACAGCGGCACAAGGTGCTCCACCGTCGGGTGGGCATAGGGCATGCCCGGCGCCAGATCGCGGTACGACGCAAGCGTGTCCACGTCTCCGGCGGCGATTGCCTCGTGTGCCCAGTCGTCGAATTCGACCGACCAACTCGGAGCGGCGGCGTCGATCGACCAGTCGGTGAGGTAGGGCAAGCCGTGGGTCAAGAAGCCGGACCCGATGATCAGCACCCCTTCCTCCCGCAGTGGCGCCAGGCGGCGGCCGAGATCCAGAAGCGTGCCTGGATCGTGGGTGGGCAGTGACATTTGCAGCACCGGGATATCGGCCTCGGGATACATGATCTTCAGTGGCACCCAGGCGCCGTGATCGAGGCCCCTCGAGGAGTGTTGATGCACAGTGCGATCGCTGAGCATCGCCGTGATCTGCGCTGCCAAAGGGGCAGCTGACGGTGTGGAGTAGGTCATCTCGTAGTACTTCTGCGCAAAACCCCAGAAGTCATAGACCAGATCGACCCCCGGTCCCGACGCGGTCAGCGAGATCGGTGCGGCTTCCCAGTGGGCGCTGATGATCAAGATCGCGCGCGGCCGATCAAGAGCGGCGGCCTGGTCGCGCAACTGGCCAGACCACACCGGGTCGTCAAGAAGCGGGGGCGCACCATGACCGATGTACAAAGCCGGGGTTTGTGACATGTCACCTACTCTACAGGCTTAGGGAAGCGCCCAGTCGATCTGACCAGCACCGAGCGAGGTCAGCAATGAGTTCACCCGCGAGAACGGCCGTGACCCGAAGAACCCGCGGTGCGCCGACAGTGGCGAGGGGTGCGCCGACTCCACCCATGGGATCTGCCCGAGCATCGGTTTCAAAGAGGCTGCATCTCGACCCCACAAGATCGCCGCGCACGCCCCGCCACGTCGTACGACGGACTCAATCGCGCACTGCGTGATCGCCTCCCACCCTCGGCCTCGATGAGAGGCCGGTTGCCCAGGCGCCACGGTGAGCACACGGTTCAACAACAGCACCCCCTGCTTCGTCCACGGGGTGAGGTCGCCCGATGTCGGCCGGGCCACACCAAGGTCATCGACCAATTCAGTGAAGATGTTGATCAACGACTTGGGCAGCGGCCTGACCTCCGGAGCCACCGAAAAGCTCAGCCCGACCGGGTGACCCGGGGTCGGATAAGGGTCCTGCCCCACGATCAACACGCGCACATCGGCCAACGGCTCAGCAAAGGCACGCAGCACGTGATCACCAGAAGGTAGGTAGCCGCGCCCGGCAGCGATCTCGGCACGCAAGAACCTCCCCATGCCTTCGAGGTCCGCCTCGACCGACTCCAGTGCAGCCGCCCAGTCCGCGGCCATCAGTCCTCGGTCAACCAGCGATGCCAGCGTGCCCATCGGCTCAGGTAGTCGGTAGTTGCGGTTGGGCGTAGGACTTGGCGGCCGAACGCACCAGGAGTACGCCGAACCAGACCAGCACCACCAGATTGGCCATGGCCACGGCAAAGACCAATCCCTCCGCCAATCCCGCCACGACCACCCCAACAGCCGCCAGACTCAAGACCAGTGCCAACCAGCGCACCAGATTCGCCATCTTGTAGGTCGGTCGGTCGGTCGTCTCGGCTGCCTGCATCAGACCAGAGCAGGTACCGAAGATCACCAGCAACATGGCCAGGGTCGCGATCGCGGCCAACACGGGGGGTTCCTCACCGCTCAGCGAGAACATCGAGGCGCCCGCACCAAGGGCCGCTCCGGCCAGGCCGATCCCGTACCACGAGTGCATCCGGGAGAGTCGTAGCAGTGCCCAGAAGCAGACCAACCACCCGATCACATCGGGGACGACGTCGACGTTTGTGACTCGGATATCGATGGCGATGATGGCGATACCAGCCGCAATCATGGTCAGAGGCTTCACAGTCCAGACCCTAGTCAGTGGGCAGAGCGCTGGGCGCGCAGCAGGCGATCCATGAAGACGGTGAGCAGTGCCTCGCGCATTGCAGGTGAGGCGATATCGAGAAGAGCGTTGATCTGGGCCATCTCCTCGGGCAGTCCGATGCCTTCGCCCCCGGCCATCCCGACCGCAGCCAGCAGTCCGTCAAAGTCGGCATCGGAGAGCGCGCTCGGATCCAAAGACTCGACAAACTTCACGATTCCGGGGTCGACCACGATCGGCCCCCGTCCCACGGCCTCCTCCACGGCTGCCTCCAAAGCCTCGATGAAGGCGTCGACGTCGGTGGCCGCTGACAAGGTCAGGTGCAGATTGGCTGGCTCTGCGTCGTACGACAGTTGTGGCTGCACCCACCACCCAGCGGCATGCATGAGATCGGCGATGGTGAAGACGTCGCACGAGGAGTCGGTGGTGAAGGCGACCAGAGTGGAGTCTGGTTCCGCGACCAGTCGTATCGCCGCCGATGCGTTGATCGCGGCCACCAACCGGTCCACGCCAGCAAAGGTGGTGCGTGCCAGTTCCAAGTAGCCAGCGTCGGTGATTGTCTGCAGCACCGCCCAAGCCCCGGCAAGGGGACCACCGGATTTGGTCGACTGCATCGTCGGGTTGACCAGGGTGTAGCCGGGCCAGGCAGCGGTGGCGAAGTACTGCGGCCGCCGCAGTTCCGAAGTGCGGTGCACCAGCATCGACGCGCCTTTGGGTGCATAGGCGTATTTGTGCAGGTCCAGGCTGATGCTGCTGACCCCCGCGACCTCGAACGTCCACGGCGGCACGGCGCGACCCAACCGCTGCGCATAGGGCAGCACAAACCCACCGATGCAGGCATCGACGTGACACCGAGCCCCAGCCTCGGCCGCGATCGCGGCCAACTCGGGAATCGGATCCATCACCCCATGGGCGTACGACGGCGCGCTGCCCACCACGAGCACGGTGTCGGCATCGACGGCGGCCCGCGTGGCCTCCGGGTCGGCTCGGTGATCGGAGCGCACCGGCACGATCCGCACCTCAACGCCGAAGTAGTGCCCAGCTTTGTGAAAGGCGGGGTGGCCGGTGCTCGGCAACACCAGGTTCGGCTTCGTCGAGGAGTGCGCATCGCGGGCGCCCTTGACTGCGAGCAGCACCGACTCGGTGCCGCCACTGGTCAACGTGCCCACCGCTCCAGGTGGGGCACTGATGAGGTCGAGAGTGAAGCCGCAGACCTCGTTCTCCATCTGGAGGAGGCTTGGGAAGGCGGTCGGATCAAGTCCGTTGCTGCCGGCATAAGCAGCCACCGCGGCTCGGCCGACTCGATCGGCTTCGGCGATGCCAGAGTCGTAGACGTAGGCCAGGGTGCGCCCGCCGGTATCCGGGGCATCAGCGGACTGCAAGGCGCGTAGCCGCGCCAATACGTCGCTCACGTGGCTACCTCACCTTCGACTTCGGTTGCATCCAGGGAATAGCCGCGCAAGAAGACCAACGAGAGCGCCACAAGCGCTGCTGGGATCAGCGAGAAGCCCAAAACGATGGCCCGCACCGCCTGATCCGACTGGACTACTGCCCCCGTTGTCGAGGAGAGGTAGCCACCCATGGTCAGGACGAGGGCGAAGAGTGCCGGCCCCACGGCCATGCCCAGGGTCTCAGCGGCCGTCCAGACCCCGGTGTAGAGCCCGGCCCGGTTGTGACCGGTCCGCCGTGCATCGACCGCGGCGGCATCGGGGAGCATGGCTAGGGGGAACACCTGTGCTCCGGCGTACCCACAACCGACGAGAGCGGTGGCCGCATAGACGACCCAGGGGGCCGCGCTCCCCGCAGTTACCAACAGGGCTGCGCCGGTGGCAAAGATCAAGCTGGCCACGACGTAGCCCGCCTTCTTGCCGATCCGTCGTCCCAAGACGCTGAACGCGCCCGTGAGCAGCAGGGCCGGCCCGACGAAACACACGAACAAGATGGTGGCCGCACCGTCACTGCGCAGCACATTGCGGGCCACATAGTCCACCCCGGCCAGCATCGCGCCGGTCGCCACCGCCTGGATCACGAACGTGGTCAGCAGTAGTCGGAAGTCTCGGGCAGCCGCCACGATTCGCAGTTGGTCGCGCAGGCTGGCGGCGTCGGCGCGCGGTCTGCCGATCGGGGCCGAACGAGTGCCGAAGTAGGCGCCCAGCACACCGATCACCAACATTGCGGCCACAAACAGTCCCATCAGCCGATAGCCCGTGCGACCTTCGAACTGGTTGCGGATCATCGGGGACAGCGCACCACTGGCCATGATTGCGAACGCCAATATTGCGACCCGCCAGGTCATGAGGCGGGTGCGTTCGTCGTACGACGAGGTGATCTCGGCCGGCATCGCGACATAAGGCACCTGGAAGAACGCATAGGCCGTAGCGCAAGCGACGAAGAGGACCAGCACCCACAATCCGTCAAGCAGGCGCGACCCCAGATCCGGCCCGGCAAAGAGCAGCGCAAAGCAGACCGCAAGTGCCAGTCCGGCCTTGAGTAGGAACGGCCGCCGTGGACCGCGCGGATCTGCGGTGCGGTCTGAGATCCGGCCCGCGATCGGGTTCAAGATCACGTCCCAGGCCTTGGGCAAGAAGACGATCAGACCGGCCACTCCGGCGGCGATGCCGAGGGTGTCGGTGAGGAAGGGCAACAGCATCAACCCGGGCACAGTGCCGAAGGCGCCCGTGGCCACCGAGCCCAGCCCGTAGCCGATCCGGACACTTGAGGGGAGCGAGGGGCTCGACATGGCCTGACCCTACCGCCGCGCGGTCGGCCCCTTAGGGGATCGAAGCCCGGGGTAGTTTCACGTCATGGACCTGATCCCAACCCCTACCCAGGTGGTCGCTGCCGCGTCTAACGTCGCGCACGCCACGCTGTACGGCGGCCTGGCCGATCTACGTCCGATGCCGCGCACTCTGATCGACGACGGCCCGCTGCGCGAGGTCTATCACTACCGACCCGCCGAAGGAGTGCCGCAGGTCGGCGATCCGGTGGTGCTTGTGACCCCCCTGGCTGCACCATCGATTTGTTTCGACCTGCGTCGAGGTTGCTCCTTGGTGGAGCGGATGGTGCGGGAGGGGCGTCCCACCTATGTCGTGGAGTACGGCGAGGTGGGGTTCGCCAACCGCTCGATGGGCATGGAGCACTGGATCAATGAGGTGATTCCGGCCGCGATCGCGGAGGTGAGCAAGCACGCTGATGATCGGCCGGTGCACGTCGTCGGCTGGAGCCTGGGCGGCATCTTCGCCGCATTGGTGGCCGCCGACCAACCGTCCCTACCGATCGCCTCGGTGGCCCTGCTGGGCTCGCCGTTCGACACCAGCAAAGTGCCGCTCGTGGCCCCGCTGCGGCCACTGCTCGAACTGACCGACGGCCGGGGTCTGGTCACCGCGCTCTATCGGTTGGCGGGTGGCGCACCGAAGCCGATCGTGCGCCGTGCCTTCCAACTCTCCTCAGTGGAGAAGCTGATCACCAAGCCGATCGTTCGGCTGCGCAATCTCGACGACCGAGAGTTCTTGGCGCAACTCGAAGCCGTGGATCGGTTTGGCGCCAACATGATCGCCTACCCGGGCCGGTCGTTCGGGCAGCTTTATCACCGCATGGTCAAAGGCAATCAGCTCAGCGTGGGTGGTTTCGATTTGCCTGATCGGCGCATCGAACTGGCCCAGTTGACCGCGCCTGCGCTGGTGGTCGCGGGCAATACCGACGGGATCGCGCCCATCGCCTCAGTCAAGGCGGCCGTGCCCTTGCTCACCGGGTCGACCGAGGTCCATTTCGAGATTGTCCCGGGTGGACACCTAGGCATGCTCACCGGTCGGGCCGCTCGCGAAACCACCTGGGTGGTGTTGTCAGAGTGGATGGCAGCGCACGACCACTGATCAGTAGGCCTTGAGCGCTCGCAAGAACGACGATGCCCATCGAGCGACGTCGTGCTGGCTGATCGTGCGGCGCATCGCTCGCATCCGTTTGGTCCGCTCTGCGGCGGAGGCGTGATAGGCCGCCAGCATCTGCGCCTTCATCCCGTTGATGTCATAAGGGTTGACGAGGTAGGCCTGCCGCAATTCGGCTGCCGCACCGGCGAACTCGGAGAGCACGAGGGCTCCAGTGTTGTCGGTGCGGCAGGCGACGTACTCCTTGGCGACGAGGTTCATCCCGTCCCGGAAGGGGGTGACCACCATGACGTCGGCGGCCCGATAGAGCGCGGCCATCTCCTCGATCGGATAGCTGGAGTGCAGGTAGCTGATTGGTGGGCGGCCGAGTCGGCCCAGGTCGCCGTTGATCCGTCCGACCAGTCGCTCGATCTCGTCGCGCATCTGGCGGTATTGGTCGACCCGCTCCCGTGAGGGGGTAGCCACTTGCACAAACACGGCGTCTTCGACGCTGAACTCGCCGTCGTGGATCAACTCGGAGAATGCCCGCAGTCGCGCATAGATGCCTTTGGTGTAGTCCAGTCGGTCGATCCCCAAAAAGACGGTGGCCGGATTGCCCAACTGCTCGCGGATCTCCTGAGCCCGGGATACCACCGCCTCGTCTCGGGCCAACGACTCATAACGCTGGGTGTCGATCGAAATCGGGAAGGCCTGGGCGCGGACGATTCGTCCGTCGGGCAACTGCACGCGGTCGCGATGGGTTCGGTGGCCCACTCTTTGTTTGACGAGTCGGACGAAGTTGGCTGCGCCGCCCGGCATCTGGAAGCCCACCAAGTCTGCCCCGAGCAGCCCCTCGAGTAGCTCGCGACGCCAGGGCAGTTGGCTAAACAGTTCGGTGGGTGGGAACGGAATGTGCAGATAGAAGCCGATCTTCAGGTCGGGGCGCAGGGTGCGCAGTATGGCCGGGACCAACTGCAGTTGATAGTCCTGCACCCACACCGTCGCGCCCTGAGCGGCCACCTCCGCTGCCTTCTCGGCGAACCGTTGGTTAACCCGTTGATAGGCCTCCCACCATTCGCGGTGAAACGATGGCTTGGCGACTAGATCGTGATAGAGCGGCCAGAGGGTGTCGTTGGAGAAGCCTTCGTAGTACTCCTCGACCTCGGTAGCGCTCAACGCCACTGGGACCAGGGTGATCCCTTCTTCTTCGAAGGGATCCATCTCGCGGTCGTGACCCCCGGTCCAGCCGATCCAAGCGCCATGGTTGGCCTGCATCACTGGCAATAGTGCGCTGACCAGGCCACCCGGCGAGCGTCGCCACCCGGTGCTGCCGTCGTCGGCAACAACCCGGTCAACGGGGAGTCGATTGGCCACCACGACGAGGTCTGCACTCACCTGCCCGACCCTAGTCGGGCGCTGGTACGACGTGCTGAATCCCTGGTTTCGACGAGCTGAACCAACGGGTTGGTGTCGCGGTTTCAGCCCTTCCCTATTGCGCTGGAGAACTAGCTCAACCGACGCGGTGGGTTGGTTGAGGCCTCAGGCTCGTTGGTTGAGCAGCCGCCGTAGGCGGCGTACGACGAAACCAATGCGTTCGCGCACGTCGGCAGAGATAGAGGTGTCGTCTCGTCGTACGCGCCCTGCGGGCGCTGCTCGACGACCGAGATGGTGGGGGGAGGTGTCGTCTCGTCGTACGCGCCCTTCGGGCGCTGCTCGACGACCGAGGATGTGGGGAGCCGATCCGACCAAGCTGGTCTCGCACTCGTGGAAATCGCTCACCCACCCGAATGACATCGGTGTGATTCCTGGCTTAGACTCATCCCCACTTGTTAAGTGCGCACAACCCGAAGGAGCAGCGATGGAGCACGCCCTCCAGCCCGATGTGGCCGGCAGTGAGCTCTCCGAGCGCGATCTCGACATCATCGACTTCGAGCGGCAGTGGTGGAAGTACGCCGGCGCAAAGGAGCAGGCGATCCGCGAACGCTTCGAGATGTCTGCGGCCCGCTACTACCAGGTGCTCAACGTTTTGATCGACCGGCCCGAAGCGCTGGCCGCCGACCCGTTGTTGGTCCGCCGTCTCCGCCGGGTGCGTGCTTCGCGGCAACGGGCGCGGCAGGCGCGTCGACTCGGCTTCGAGGTCTGACTCGTGTCTGGTCTTCGGACCCGAGATGACCACGGTTCGGTGCTGCCGTTCCGACTGTTCTTGGCGGCGCTGTGCACCGTAGTCGCAGCGGCGGTCGGCCTGGTGTTGACCAAACCGGACAGTGCTCCTCCGACAGTGACCACGGTGTCTGCGCCTTCTGTCTCTCCGACTCCGACACCGGTCACGCCGACTCGCAAGCCGAAGCCCAAACCGGTGGTCAAGCGGGGGGAGGTGCCAGTGGAGATCTACAACAACTCCGGCATCCCTGGCCTGGCCGCGACCACATCGAGCCGGGCTCGTTCGGCTGGATGGAACGTTGTCGGTGCCGACAACTGGTATGGCACTGTGCCGGCCAGCACCGTCTATTACCCCGCCCGACTCAAGGCCGCCGCGCTGCTGCTCGCGAAGGATCTGGGAGTGGGTCGACTCAAGCCCGCGATTGCGCCCATGCGCGGTGACCGGCTCACGGTCATCTTGACCAGTGACTACTCCTAGCTCGTTGCCGTGGATAGCTCAGCGATCGCCCGGCAACTCGGTGACCCGCGTGAACTGCTAGTCGGACTCGACTTCGACGGGGTGCTCTCCCCGATCGTGGCCGATCCCCAGTCGGCTCGGATCCATCCGCTCGGCCCCGACCTGTTGGTTCGCCTCGCTCAGGCAGTACGTCGGGTCGCGATCATCACCGGCCGCCCGGCCGCGCAAGCCGTGGGTCTGGGCGACCTCGACCGGGTCGCAGACCTCGTCGGAGCCGCCGGTTCGCTGGTGGTGCTGGGCCAATACGGCGCCGAACGCTGGTCGGCCACGGATCGACAGGTGACAGGCCCGCCGCCTCCTGAATCGCTGGCAGCCTTTGGTCGGGACCTGACGGACCTCTTGCACGCCGAATCGGCAGCCGATGCCTGGGTGGAGGAGAAGGGGTTGGCCCTCGCCGTACACACCCGCCGGATGGCTGATCCGGCAGCGGCCTATGCGCTCTTGGAGGGCCCCGTGCGTGCTCTAGCCCTCCGTCACGGCTTGCATTTGGAGCCTGGCCGCATGGTGCTCGAAGTGCGGGCGCCAGGCGCCGACAAGGGTTTGGCGCTGGCCGACCAACTGGAGCAGACCGGGGCGCGCGGTCTGCTGCTGATCGGCGACGACCTGGGGGATGTGCCCGGGTTTGTCGAAGCCGAACGGCGGCGTGCGGCAGGGCTGCGTGCTCTGCTGGTCTGCTCCGGCTCAGATGAGCAAGATCGCCTGCGCTCCATGGCCGATATGGTCGTCGACGGCCCCGATGGCGTGATGGCGCTGCTCTCCGACCTCCTCGACCACCTGTCCACATAGTGGATTCAAGTCCCATATTGTGGGACGACAAGATGCGAACCATCGGGGTGTCTGCGTAATCTCCGGCGTACCTCATCACGAGGGGCTGAGGGACACGGCCCGTTGAAGCCCCGGCAACCACCGGCGATTCCAGTCGTCGGGAAGGTGCCAATTCCGTCTCAGGCCGAAGGTCGGCACGAGGAAGATGAGAAGGAGGTTTCCCGTGTCGGTGGTGCTGCGCGAAGGCGCATTCGGTTATGCCAAGGGATTGTCGTGTCGCGAATGCGGACACGTGCAGGAGTTGGGCCCGCACTATGCGTGTCCGGAGTGCTTCGGGCCTTTGGAGATCGCCTATGACTTCCCGGCGGTGACCCGCGCCGAGATTGAGGCTGGACCCTCAAACATGTGGCGCTACAAGGCACTGCTTCCCGTGCCCGCAGACATCGAGGAGAGCCCGAACCTCGAGCCTGGGTTCACCCGCCTGCTGAAGGCCGACAACCTGGCCCACACCCTGGGGATCGACACCTTGTGGGTGAAGGACGATTCGACCAACCCGACGCACTCCTTCAAGGACCGCGTGGTTGCTTGCGCGCTGAGCGCGGCGCGGGAATTTCACTCCAAAGTCTTTGCCTGTCCGAGCACTGGCAACTTGGCCAACGCAGTGGCCGCAGCTGGTGCGCGCGCTGGGATCAAGACGGTCGTGTTCATCCCGAGCAATCTGGAGCACGGCAAGCAGATCAACTCCGCGGTCTACACCGACTCGTTGGTGGCCGTCGAAGGCAACTACGACGACGTCAACAAGTTGGCCTCCGAGATCGCGGGCGAAGAAGACGGATGGGCCTTCGTCAACGTCAACGTGCGCCCCTTCTACGCCGAGGGTTCCAAGACGTTGGGCTACGAGATCGCCGAGCAACTCGGCTGGCGCCTGCCCGACCAGATCGTGATCCCCGTGGCCTCAGGTTCGCAGTTGACCAAGGTGGACAAGGCCTTCCAGGAACTGATCAAGCTCGGTCTGGTCGAAGACAAGCCCTATCGCATCTTCGGGGCGCAAGCCACAGGGTGCGCGCCGGTGTCGACCGCCTTCAAGGCTGGCACCGATGCAATTCGGCCGGTGAAGCCCGACACCATCGCCAAGTCGCTCGCGATCGGCAATCCGGCTGATGGCATCTATGTGCTCGACATCTGCCGTCGTACCGGAGGTGCGGTCGAGGACGTCACCGACGACGAGGTGCGCCAAGGAGTGCTGCTGTTGGCCCGCACCGAGGGGATCTTCACCGAAACCGCTGGCGGCACCAGCGTCGCGGTGTTGAAGAAGTTGGTCGAGACCGGCCAGATCGATCCGACCCTGGAGACCGTGGTGATCAACACCGGCATGGGTCTGAAGACCCTGGAAGCGATCTCTGATCACGTTGGTCCTGCGGCCACCATCAAGCCGTCGTACGACGCCTTCGCAGAGTGCGGAGTGCGCTAGCCGGCGTCCTTCGCTCTACGGGCCACCAAAACCAGCGTGCTGAATGCCCAGAACACCAGCGCGCTGCCGGCGATGCCGCGAACCACGCCCCATCCAGTAGCGCCGCCGAGATACCACCACGACGGCAGACCGGTCAGCACGACGCCGAGCGCGACCCAGGCGAGCCACACTGGCCGTCGGGCGCCGAAGGACCACCAGATCAATGCGGCAAACAGGGGCAGCGACGCTACCCAGTGATGCATCGTCGACAGTGGCGAGATCAACAAATTGACCACGGCATTCACGCCGATGGCCAGTAGCCACTCTTGTTGCGCCAATGCGCGTCGAATCGCCAAGGCGCCAATCACGACGGTCAGGGCCACCAATGCCAGCCACACATAGGTGCCTCCACCACTGACCATGCCCTCTGGGGTGTGCTGCATCCGGGCGACGAAGGCCGCCCACGATTGGCTGAGCGCTTGGGACTGGTTGCCTGATCGGCTGGTGATCTCGGTCAGGTTTCCCCAGAACTGGGCCGATGCTTCGGGGAGGATCAGCCAGGCCAGCAGGGCGGTGGCAGCCGTCGTACCGATCAGGCGCAGCGCGCTGCGCCAATCTCGAGCGAGCACTAGGAGTAGGAGGTAGCCCGCCGGAGTCAGTTTGATCCCAGCGGCGACGCCGACCAGAACTCCGTGTGCTCGGGTGCCACGCAACAGCAGGAGATCGGTCAGTACGACGCCCAACAGGACCAAGTCCAACTGGCCAGCCACGAGATTGCGGGCTACCGGATACCACCCGATCAGTGCGAGTGCCAAGAGCGGCCATCAGGCATAGGCCCCAGGGCTGAGCTTGCGGGCCAGGATCCGAGCCACCACAAACACCGCCACCAACACCACGCACTGCCACACCGGTATCCCGATGGCTAAGGGCAGCCACGCCAGCGGCATGAATATCAATGCCGCGAAGGGTGGGTAGATGAACCCGAACAGACCGCCCGGCACCGTACGGCTGTAGAGGTCGTGTCCGTCCAGCGCATCCTTGGCTGCCTGCAAGTACGCCGCGCCGTCCTCGCCAGGGAAGCGATGAAGGGGGCCCCAGAAGGCCACCAGTGCAACTGCCACCGCCAGCGAGAACGCGCTCCAACAGAGCAGCCTCGGGTAGGTCGCAGCCAGTGCATTGACTCCGCGAGCCCCCCGCGCCATCGAATCGATCACCGGCACATTCTGCCCGGGCGCCCCCGGTCGTCCGTCCCCAGACGTTCCAGTGGGCCGAGCCAAACCTGGGTTAGCTATTTGGCAACGATATTCACCAAGTGCGCATGACCCCAGCGATCAACTTTAACTGCGGCCTGATAGGTGCCACGAGCATTGAATGCCGCTGCTTTGGCTTCGGGTAGGAACAAACTCTCAATGCCGCAGGAGAGGCTGCCGTAGCGGCTCCGACAACTCAGGTAGGTGCCCTTGTTGGGCCGCTGGCTGACGTGGCCGGTGATCCTCCAGTTCGCACCGCTTGTCGGGGCGAGAGTCACAAACACCGTCTCGCCGTTGTCAACGCTCTCGGGCATGCCCGGGTAGCGCAACGCGACATAGGCGCCGCGGAAGGGGTCAATCGGATCGGCAGGCACCGCGGTGAGGGTGACTGTCTTTCCAGTGACTGCCGCCGACAACGGTCCGAAGACGGCGGCGACCAAGGCGATCAACTGCACTGCGAGCACTACGGCGAGTTTGCGGCTCATGCGGATGTTCCTTCGATTGCTTCGGCGAGTTCTCGGCGGCCTCTTTCGGCCAACAGCCCAGTCACCACAAACACCACCCCGAGTACGACGAACAGCCAGCCGCCTTGGATGAGTCGGGCGAAGACGGCGAAACTCTGGAAGGTCACAAAGAGCACCAACCCCAACACCGCCAAGGTCATCAACAACGTGCTCTTGCGCAAGATGGCCACCACGGCGAACCACACGCAGGCGGCGACGTAGCAGACCACGGCGACCCCCGAATGTGCCCAGTCGTTGACGGTGACGTGACTGGGGTTGTTGCCACTCACCCAACTGCCCAATCCGGCGCCAACCGCCAGCACCGCGAGTCCTGCCACTGGTTCGAAGCGCTGCACTCCGTCAACGCGGGTGCTCACGGTGGCCGCAATCGCCACCAGGGCCGCGACGGCAACGGCTGCGATCATCGGGAGGGTCCAGTCGGCCATGCCGATCTGGTCCGTAGGCACACACGCGATAAACAGCCCAATCAGGCTCAGCCCTGCCCCCACCAACCGCCACGGGGTCGAGAAGCGCAAGGGGGCATGGATGTGGTGCAGGTGTGCGGCCGCGGCGGCAATCGCGCCTGCGACCAAGAAGCCAATTGCGACAGGTTGTGGACCGTCGGCCCGCTCACCAAGCAGCCAGACCAGCCAGATCACCCCCGTGATCAGGCCGACCAGCAGAGGGGCGAGACCGCGCGCCAGATAAGCCAAGGCGAATGCGCCGATCGACCAGCAGCCCACCAGGGCCGGGGTGTAGGCCGGCACCTGCAGACTCTGCGCCGACTGCATGATCACCGCGCCGAAGGCCAGAGCGGACACCCCTTGGGCAACCTCGACCAGCGGCCCCGGGCGCCGCTGGTCGAGCCACCACACCACTCCCAGACTGATCAGCCACAGCGCCGTGACCAACGCAAATCGGGCCAGCGGAGAGAGTTGGTCGAGATTGGCTGCGACCAGCCAGATCACGCCGATTCCGGCGAAAGTTCCACCGAGTGCCAGGGCCAGTCGGATCAGGGAGAAGCGAGCACTCGGCTCGGCGTACGACGCCAACACGGCGTCCGCAGACTCCCGACTGATGACCTGCGCAGCGGTGAAGTAGTCAAGTTCTGAGCGCAGCCAACGAAGGTGCTCGGCACTCACCGGCCGGAGGTCAGGCTTGTTCATGCCTCCAGGCTGCCATGGTGTCGCCGCGGCAGCATGAGCCGAAGTACTCAACTCTTAGGCAAAGGTCTGATCCGGGACCAGTTGCCAGCCCTCCACGGGCTGAGCCTCAGTGAGGCGACTGCGCACCGAGGTGATGATCGGGAGTGCACTGACGACATCTGGGGCGGACAGGAAGGCCCAGAGTCGGATCAGTTCTGGTGTGACCAGCACTCTGAGATGCTCCAATCCGACGATGCCGCCGAGGCACCTCTGGATGCGCTCGGCGGCACTGTCGTCTGGCTCCCGCTCCCCGAGATCAAGCGGGACCAGACGCATCGGATACATGATCATCGGAGCAACAGGTGGATTCGGATCAGCGCCCGATGGCGCCGCAACCGGCGACGCCTTTGCCCCAGTGGAAGCCGCCACAGGCAGTGTCACCGGGGTTGACGCTGAGGTTGTAGGCCTGAGCGGGTGTGCTCAGCGCCATGGATGAGATAGTCAAAGTGGCCGCGGTTAGGACGACGGCGACGATGCGCTTGATCATGAGTTGGCTCCTTGGATTGGGTTGGTGGAGGGGCTGGCTTAGGGGCGGTTGCCTGTCCACGGGGGGCCCCAGTGGAAGCCGCCGGCCTGCGGCGGTGGCCCATCAGCAGAGGCACCAATAGCGGTGGCGACCACAACGGCGATGACCAGCAAGATCACGAAGACCAGCAGTTGAACGGCGGGGGTGAACTTCATGATCATGAGGCCCTCCTTTTTCCGAAAGCGGTGTTGAACTGATCGAACTCTGACTTCGGTAGTCATCCCCTGTCGATAGGTTTGGGGTGGCCGGAGGGTGCCAGGCAACTTTTACCGCGTCACGCGCGACCGTCTTGGGGAGGGACTATGCCGACGTCGTTGGGGTTCGACCCCGAACTTCAACTGGTGTACGCCGCGATGCTGGCCGACTCCGCATTGTCGTTGTCAGCCTTGGCCGAGCAAGTCGGACTGAGCGAAACCGCCACCAAAGCCGCCCTCGACCGATTGGCCGATCTGGATCTAGTCCAGCCCGAAGGCGCCACAGGTGCTCTTCGAGTGCTCCCGCCTCGACTTGGCTTCGCCAAGTTCATCGCTGATGCCGAAGCAGACCTGCTGCAGCGCCAACAGGCGTTGGTTCAGGCCAAGCAGGCCATTGCCACGTTGGCCGCCGAGCATGACGCCGCCCAAGAGCGCGAATCTGTGGTGCGGATCGCTGGTGTGGAGGCAGTTCGACTGCGCCTAGCCGAACTCTCCCTCGACGCTCGCCATGAGTGCCTCACCTTTACCCCCGGCGTGGCCCACACGCCTGAGGCCCAAGGGGCTAGCCAACCCCTCAACGAGCAGGCGCTGGCTCGCGGAGTGGCCATCCAGTCGGTCTATCAAGGCAGTTTCCGCAACGACGCGAGCACGCTGGCCTATGCGCTGCATATGGCCGAGTTGGGCGGACAGACCCGGACCGTGCCCGTCGTACCAATTCAGATGGTGCTGGTTGATCGCGAAGTAGCCCTGGTCCCGATCGACCCCGAACAACCGACGTTGGGCGCGCTGGAGATTCGGACCCCTGGGATTGTCGCCGCGCTGTGCGCGCTGTTTGATCAGGTTTGGAGCGGCGCCGAGCGGTTGGACGACTTCCAGCGACGTGGCGCTGACGACCGGCCCTCGATGCAAGAGTTGGAGTTGCTCCGCTTGCTGGGGGCTGGTCACACCGACGAGTCGGCCGCGCGCCGGTTGGATCTGTCGGTTCGGACGGTACGTCGCATGATGGCCGACCTGACCAACCGCCTCGACGCCCACAGCCGCTTTGAAGCCGGCGCCAAAGCCGCCCAACGTGGCTGGTTGGACTGAGTCGAGGCATGGTCGGCGGCTAAGCCGGCGATTGGTTTCGTCACGGCCGCTTCGCGGCCTGCTCAACCAGCGGGGAAGGCGGCCTGCTCAACCAGCGGGGAAGGCGGCCTGCTCAACCAGCGGGGAAGGCGGCCTGCTCAACCAGCGGGGCCGAGTAGGGGCTTGTCGCCGGCCGAGTAGGGGCTTGTCGCCGGCCGAGTAGGGGCTTGTCGCCGGCCGAGTAGGGGCCTATCGCCGGCCGAGTAGGGGGTTATCGCGGGTCAACCCGCGGCATGGAGAGTTGGGGGAGTCGTCTAACGTTTCTGATCCCGGCCAGATTGTCTGACAGGCTGGTCTAGGCCCGGCGTACCGACCCAAGAGGGGATCTTGTGATCCGGTTCAACGACGTCTCAAAGGTCTATCCAGGAGGCACGGTCGCCGTCGACCATCTCTCCTTCGAGGCGCCGAGCGGCAAGATCACGATGCTGGTCGGGCCCTCAGGGTGTGGCAAGACCACATCGCTGCGGATGATCAACAAGATGATCGAGCCCACGTCCGGCTCGATTGAGATCGATGGCCGCGACACCTCGACGCTCGAACCAAACGAACTACGCCGCGGCATTGGTTATGTGATCCAAAGCGGCGGACTGTTCCCACATCGCACGGTTCTGGCCAACATCGCCACGGTTCCGTTGCTCCTCGGGTGGGACAAGTCCCGCGCACGCGCACGGGGCCTTGAACTCATGGAGCGCATGGGCCTAGATCGTGCGCTGGCCGGGCGCTATCCCAACCAACTCTCGGGCGGCCAACAGCAGCGGGTGGGAGTGGCCAGAGCTTTGGCGGCGGATCCACCGGTGATGCTGATGGACGAGCCCTTCAGCGCTGTTGACCCGCAGGTGCGCGACCAACTTCAAGACGAGTTCTTGCGTCTGCAGAGCGAACTTGGCAAGACGATCGTGTTTGTCACTCACGACATCGACGAGGCGGTCAAACTTGGCGACCAGATCGCCGTACTGCGCGTCGGCGGGACGCTCGCCCAACTTGACTCCCCAAGTCGGCTGCTGGCCGAACCTGCCGACGGCTTCGTCGCAGACTTCATCGGCCGAGACCGCGGCTATCGAGGGTTGGGCTTTCGGGCCGCTACCGGGCTGCCCTTGCTCAACGAACCTGCGGTGCCGTTGGGTGCATCGGCAGCCGACGCCAGGGGTGCGGCTGCGGGAGCGCCATGGCTGCTCGTGGTTGACCAGGATCGGATGCCCCTTGGTTGGGTCCAATCAGCCGCCGTGGGTGAGACGGTGAACGAGGCAGCGCTCCGCGGGGGTACGACGACACGAATCGAGGGTTCGTTGCGGGCAGCCCTCGACGCCGCACTCTCGTCTCCCAGTGGTCGCGGCGTGATCACCGACGCGCAGGGACGGTTGGTGGGCACGGTCAGGCTTGAGGATGTGGTGGCCGCGATTGAAGCGGGTCCGGGAGACCACCGATGACGTGGTTCCTCGACCATCTACCGCGAGTGTGGGAGTTGCTGGTCACCCACGCCTGGTTGGCCGCGGTTCCACTCGTGGTCGGATTGGTGATCGCACTGCCGGTTGGGTGGGTGGCCACCCGTTATGCGGCCTTCTATGGCCCGTTGGTAGCGGCCACCGGGCTGCTCTACACCATCCCCTCCTTGGCGCTGTTCGTGCTGATGCCGTCGATTTTGGGCATCGGGATCCTGAGTCCGCTCAACGTAGTAGTGGCTTTGACCCTTTATACGGTGGCGCTGTTGGTGCGAACGGTGGCCGACGGGCTCAACGCTGTGCCCGACAGTGTGGTGGCTTCGGCTACCGCCATGGGCATCGGGCCCGCCCGACGGTTCTTCACCATCGAATTGCCACTCGCCGTGCCCGTGATCGCTTCGGGACTCAGGGTCGCCGCGGTGAGCAATGTGTCGATCGTCTCGGTCGCCGCGCTGATCGGGGTGGCTCAGTTGGGTTCGCTCTTCACCGATGGATTTGCCCGCGCCTTCATCGATCCGATCCTGGTCGGCATCGTGGTCTGCATGGCGTTGGCGATGGTGTTTGACGGCGTGATCGTGTTGGCCAGCCGATGGATAACCCCCTGGACGAGGCAGACACGGGGGAGCGCGGCATGAATCTTCTCTGGGACTACCTCACCAACCCGGCCAACTGGGCTGGCCCTACCGGGGTCTGGGCGCGGATCGGTGAGCATCTTGGCTACACCCTGGTCACTTTGCTACTGGCTGCGCTGATCGCCGTGCCGCTTGGGCTCTGGATCGGTCACACCGGGCGGGGGCGAGTCGTGGTGGTCAATCTGGTCAATGGGTTCAGATCGATGCCGACGCTGGGGTTGTTGTTTCTCGCCGTACTCCTGCTCGGGCCGCGTCTGCGTGGTGATCTTGCCTTCGTCGCCCCTTCGGTCTTCGTGCTGGTGGTGTTGGCTGTGCCGCCGATTCTGGCTGGTGCCTACGCAGGAGTGACCGCTGTGGATCCGCAAGCCCGCGACGCGGCGCGCGGCATGGGGATGAATTCGTGGCAGATCCTGCGCCAGGTCGAGTTGCCCTGCGCGCTGCCCTTGCTGTTTGGCGGCCTCCGGTCCGCTGCGCTTCAGGTGGTCGCCACCGCCACTGTGGCCGCCGCGGTCAGTGTGGGCGGGCTTGGTCGCCTGTTGATCGACGGCCAAGCGATGCGTGACTACGGCCAGATGGCTGCCGGTGCGGTCGTCGTGGCGCTGCTGGCGCTCGTCGTCGACGGTGTCTTCGCGCTCACCCAACGACTCCTGATCTCTCCCGGACTTCGCTCCGGGGCTGCTCAACGTGACCGACGGTCACGCACCAGATCGACTCGCGCGGCCGCCCCGGCCGTCTAAGGAGGATGCAATGAAGATCCGCATGATGGCCGTCGCGCTCGGCCTGGCTTTGTCAGTGAGCGCGTGCGGGGGCTCTGACCCCTTGGGTACGACGGACAAGGCCGCCGACGGCAAGACCGTCGTCGTAGGCTCGGCCAACTTCCCCGAAAGCGAACTGCTCGCCGAGATCTACGCCGGCGCCCTGGAGGCCAAGGGCGTCAAAGTGAGCAAGAAGTTGAACATTGGCTCCCGCGAGACCTATGTGCCCGCCTTGGAGAACGGCGAGATCAATGTGCTCCCCGAATACACCGGAGCCTTTGCGGTCTATCTCGACAAGGCTGCCGATGTGAAGGACGAAGCCACGGCCTTGGCGTCGTTGCGCGCCGCACTGCCCAAGACCTTGGTGGCACTCGACCCGGCCAAGGCGCAAGACAAGGACTCCGTGGCGGTGACGGCCCAGACGGCAGCCAAATACAACCTGAAGGCGATCGGCGATCTCGCCCCGGTGGCCACCAAATTGGTGCTCGGCGGCCCTCCGGAGTGGCCCAAACGAGCCAACGGAGTGCCAGGTTTGGCCTCCGTCTACGGGGTGAAGTTCAAGGAGTTCAAGCCACTCGACGTGGCCGGGCCACTGTCGGTGCAGGCGTTGAAGAATGGGCAGGTCCAGGCAGCCAACCTGTTTACGACCGACCCGTCGATCAAGGCCAACAACTTCGTCGTACTCGATGACCCGAAGAGCCTTTTTGGTGCACAGAACGTGATTCCCGTAGTGAGCAAGGACAAGGCCACTGGTGACGTCGCAGACGCACTCAACGCGGTGTCGGCCAAACTCGACACTGATTCGCTCGCCACTTTGGTCACCCAGGTGGTGGTGGACAAGAAGGACGCCTCTGCGGTGGCGGCAGCGTGGCTGAAGGCTCAGGGGCTCGACTGATCGGCCATGCAGCATCGCTATGCGCTGGAGGTGACTTGGGCCGGCAATCGGGGCAGTGGTACCTCCGGCTATCGCGACTATGACCGATCGGTGACTGCCGTCGGAGTCGACAAACCGTTGTTGGAACTGTCGGCGGACCCCACGTTCAGGGGTGAGGCGAGCAAGTGGAATCCCGAGGAGTTGCTGCTCGCCGCGCTCTCCCAATGCCACCTGCTCAGCTATCTGCACGTGGCCGTGATGCACGGTCTCGTCGTCACCGGCTATGTGGACGAACCAGTCGGTCACATGGTCACCGAGGGGATCGGCGGTCACTTCACATCGGTGGTTTTGCGCCCGACGGTGACCATTGCGGACCAGGCTCAGGCGGAGTTGTCGCGCGAGTTGCATCACGAGGCGTCGCAGGCATGCTTCATCGCCAGCTCGGTCAACTTCCCGGTCACCCATGAGCCGGAGGTGCGCTGGTGAATCGGGTCTGGCTGGTCACCTGTTCAGCCATGCCCGATGGCGAGGAGTGGGCGGGGACCAATCTGTTGGCTCCGGCGATCCGGTCCAGGGGGTACGACGTGGCCTGGGTCGCCTGGGACGACTCTTCAGTCGATTGGGGCTCCGGGCTGGTCTGCCTCAGGTCGCCGTGGGACTACTCCACGCGGTTGGCTGAATTTCTGGCCTGGACGCGCACGCTGCCACACGTGCTCAACTCGGCCCGGATTTTTGAATGGAACACCGACAAGTCCTACCTGGTCCAGTTGTCTGCCGCGGGAGTGCCCGTGGTGCCGACCGAGGTCGTGGGCGATCCGGCGGGGCTGGATTCCGCTCGGCAGCGGTTTGACGGGGTAACTGTGCTCAAACCCGCTGTCGGGGTGGGTGGGCAGGGGCTGGTCGTGGCCGAGCCCGGCACCGAATCCCGGTGGCAGTGGGACGGTGCTGTCGTCGTACAACCGTTGTTGGAGTCGGTGCGCACTGAAGGCGAGTGGTCGGTCTTCGTATTCGGGGGCCAGCCAGTGTCGGCTGCGCTCAAACATCCCGCCTCCGGTGAGATCCGGGTTCATGAGGAGCACGGCGGGCGCACCGAACCCGCCGAACTCACCGCCGAGCTGGCCGAACTCGCCCTTTCCGCCGTGGCAGGTGCCGAGCAGGCGCTAGGCCAAACCCTCGACTACGCCCGTGTCGATGCCCTGCGACTGGCCAATGGCAGTTTGGCGGTGAGTGAGTTAGAAGCCACCGAACCTGGCCTCTACCTCGAAGTGCTACCTCACAACGCTGAGGCGTTTGCCGATTTGGTCCACGCCCGGATGAACCGTCAGTGATCCTGTGCTGCGAACACGCCCCCGTTTGCACTCGTTTGGTCCGAGTGCTAATACTTTGGTTGGCACTCTCGCCATGAGAGTGACAGATTTCCGGATCCCGTCGCCGGCGGGATCGTCCATCTGACGCGTGAGGAACCGCAGAAGAGATGCCGAAGCTGATTGCTTTCAACGAGGAAGCCCGTCGCGGCCTGGAGCGTGGCATGAACACGCTGGCCGACGCGGTGAAGGTGACCTTGGGCCCCAAGGGTCGCAACGTCGTCCTCGAGAAGAAGTGGGGCGCCCCCACAATCACCAATGACGGTGTGTCGATCGCCAAGGAGATCGAGCTCGAAGACCCCTACGAGAAGATCGGGGCCGAGCTGGTCAAGGAGGTCGCCAAGAAGACCGATGACGTCGCCGGAGACGGTACGACGACGGCCACCGTGCTCGCCCAGGCCATGGTCCGCGAGGGCCTGCGCAACGTGGCCGCGGGTGCCAACCCGATGGCGCTGAAGCGCGGCATCGAGAAGGCCGTCGCCGCGGTCAGTGACGAACTTCTTGGCATGGCCAAGGACGTCGAGACCAAGGAGCAGATCGCCTCCACCGCCTCCATTTCCGCCGCTGACGCCACCGTCGGCGAGATCATCGCCGAGGCGATGGACAAGGTCGGCAAGGAAGGTGTCATCACCGTCGAGGAGTCCAACACCTTCGGGCTGGACCTCGAGCTGACCGAGGGCATGCGCTTCGACAAGGGCTACATCTCGGCGTACTTCTTCACCGACCCTGAGCGCATGGAGGCGGTCCTGGAGGACCCCTACATCCTGATCGTTGAGTCGAAGATCTCCAGCGTGAAGGACCTCCTGCCCGTCCTGGAGAAGGTCATGCAGAGCGGCAAGCCGCTGCTGGTGCTGGCCGAGGACGTCGAGGGCGAGGCGCTGTCGACGCTGGTGGTCAACAAGATCCGCGGCACCTTCCGCTCCGTGGCCGTCAAGGCTCCGGGCTTCGGTGACCGCCGCAAGGCGATGCTGCAAGACATCGCTATCTTGACCGGCGGCCAGGTCATCTCCGAGACCGTTGGTCTGTCGCTGGAGTCGGCCACGGTCGAGATGTTGGGCCAGGCTCGCAAGGTGGTCGTGACCAAGGACGAGACCACGATCGTGGAGGGTGGCGGCGACGCCGACCAGATCCAGGGCCGGGTCAACCAGATCCGCGCGGAGATCGACAAGTCGGACTCTGACTATGACCGCGAGAAGCTGCAGGAGCGTTTGGCCAAGCTGGCCGGTGGGGTTGCGGTGATCAAGGTCGGCGCAGCCACCGAGGTCGAGCTCAAGGAGCGCAAGCACCGCATCGAGGACGCCGTTCGCAACGCGAAGGCCGCCGTCGAAGAGGGCATCGTCGCTGGTGGCGGTGTGGCTCTGGTGCAGGCCACCGACAAGGCGCTGGCCAACCTTGGCCTTGAGGGTGACGAAGCTACCGGTGCCGCGATCGTGAAGCTGGCTGCTGACGCTCCGCTGAAGCAGATCGCGATCAACGCTGGTCTTGAGGGCGGCGTCGTGGCGGAGAAGGTGCGCCACATCGAGCCCGGCTTCGGTCTCAACGCGGCCACGGGTGAGTACGTCGACATGATCGCCGCTGGCATCATCGACCCCGCCAAGGTCACCCGCTCTGCCCTGCAGAACGCAGCCTCCATCGCTGCGCTGTTCCTGACCACCGAGGCTGTTGTCGCTGACAAGCCGGAGAAGGCTGCGCCGATGCCGGGTGGCGACGGTGGCATGGGGGGGATGGATTTCTGAGTCAGTAGCGGCGAAGCCGCGGATGACGAAGAAATCAAGTTAGGCACAGTTTCTGAGTCAGTAGCGGCGAAGCCGCGGATGACGAAGAAATCAAGTTAGGCACAGTTTCTGATCGACTCGCCGCGCAGCGGCGATCGATCCAGAAATCAAAAAAGCACAGCTTCTGAGTCAGTAGCGGCGAAGCCGCGCTTGTCCAGAAGTAAGACCGCAGAAGGAGCCCCGGCCGGGAGGCCGGGGCTCCTTCTGCGTACTGGTGGATCGGTGGCCGGCGCTGCGCGCGGGGACGTCATACGACCTGGTAGGTGGGGACACCGACTCGTATGACGTCCCCGACAGCGTCATACGCTGCGGCACCTAGAGCGACCAACGCGTATGACGCAACCGTGGGGTGGGGAAATGCACCGAGGCATCTGAAATATTCGGAGGGGATTGTCTTAACCAGATTCCCCCAACATAGAGAATCATATCAAATATGGTTTAAATCCGCAACCGGATTTCTGGAATTATGCAACAACAGCCTAAACTTAATAGTGCAGTCAGCGTCGACTGCAACTAGGAGAAAGTGTTTAGCTGTGTCTGTTCAGGAATCCCACCAGAACCCCAGCGACCTCAGCCCTCAACGCTCGACTCAGGGTGTCTCCCTGATCGCGCTGATCGCGCTTGTGGTCGGCTCCATGATCGGAAGCGGCATCTTCGCGCTTCCCTCCCAGATGGCTGGCAGTGCCGCCCCGGGCCCACTATTGATCGGCTGGTTGATCACCGGTGTCGGCATGCTGATGCTGGCCTTCGTGTTCCAGACCCTCGCGGCTCGCAAACCCGATGTCGACGGCGGTGTTTATGGATATGCCCGCGCCGGATTCGGCAATTACGTCGGCTTTACTTCAGCCTGGGGCTATTGGCTTTCGGCGTGGATCGGCAACGTCTCCTATCTGGTCCTCTTGATGTCGACACTTGGATATTTCATCCCGGCCTTCAAGGGCGGCAACACCGTCCCGGCCATCATCGGCGCTTCGGTCGTGCTCTGGCTGGTCACGCTGCTCACTCTGCGCGGGGTTAAAGGCGCAGCGTCGGTCAACGTGATTGTCACGATCGCCAAGGTGGTGCCGATCCTCACGTTCGTGGCGATCGCAGCGGTGGGCTTCAAGGCCGGCATCTTCACCGCCGACTTTTGGGGCACCGGCAACACCGACCTCGGCGGCACCATGAACCAGGTCAAGTCGATGATGCTGGTCACCGTCTGGGTGTTCATCGGAATCGAAGGCGCCGCGGTGTTCTCCAAGCGCGCCAGCAAGCGCAGCGACGTCGGTCGCGCAACCGTGATCGGTTTCCTCGGCGTACTCGGCCTGTTGCTGGCGGTGAACCTGCTCTCCTACGGACTCATGGAGCAGGCGAAGATCGCGGGTCTCGAAGACCCCTCGATGGCCGGCTTGCTCAAACACGAAGTTGGCGCTTGGGGCGCTGGCTTCATCTCGGTCGGTCTGATCGTCTCGCTGCTCGGAGCCCTGCTCTCGTGGGTGCTGCTGTGCGTCGAGATCCTGCACTTGCCCGCGGTTGAGCACGTCATGCCGAGGGCCTTGGCGAAGGAGAACGCTCATGGTGCACCTGCGACCGCACTTCTGGTCACCACACTGTGCGTGCAGGCGATGCTGCTGTGGACGTTGAAGAACGGCAGCACCTATCTCGACCTGCTCTATCTGGCCACATCGCTGATCCTCCTGCCCTACCTCTGGTCGGCTGCCTACCAGGTCAAGCTCGCCATCTCAGGTGAGACCTACGAAGGTCAGGGCACGGGTCGCGACCTCACGATCGGCCTCGTCGCCCTGGCGTACGCCGTATGGCTGGTCTACGCCGGTGGCTGGCAGTACGTTCTGGTGGCCGCGCTGTTCTATCTGGTCGGCACCGCAGTGTTTATCTGGGCGCGCAAGGAGTCGAAGCTTCCCGTGTTCACCAAGCCTGAACTGGCTGCCGTTGCCGTCGTCGTGGTCACCTCGGTGGTCGCTCTAGTCGGCATGAACGCCGGCTGGCTCGCGGTCTGACCCGACGCCGTCCCCGCTACCTCCCCTCACGAATCCGAAAGGAGCTCAACGATGAGCCCCACCCGTCACCTACCCAAGCCCGGCGTCTGGTCCGAGGCCGGCAAGCTCAACACCGTCATGGTCTGCTCGCCCGGTCTGGCCCACGAGCGACTCACTCCCGACACTATGGATCGCCTGCTCTTCGATGACGTGATCTGGGTGCAGCAGGCCAAGCGAGACCACTACGACTTCGTCTCCAAGATCCGTGAGCGCGGTGTCGACGTGCTCGAATTGCACGAGTGCCTCGCCGAGATTCTGCGCGAGCCCGAGGCCCGCACTTGGCTGCTGGATCGCAAGATCATCGGTGATCTGATCGGTCAACCGCTGGTTCCTGAGATTCGAGCCTGGTGCGATGAGATGCCGGCGGTGCAACTGGCGCAGTACTTGATCGGTGGCATTGGCTACCAAGATGTGCCGTCCGACATCGGAGGCTCCTTCTTGGCGGCGCTCAAGGACTACAACCCCGCCGGGTTCGTGGTCCGGCCACTGCCCAACACGCTGTTTATGCGCGACAACTCCTCGTGGGTGTTTGACGGCGTGATGCTGAACCCGATGTATATGCCTGCACGTCGCCAAGAGACGCTGCTGACCACGGCGGTCTACAAGTTCCACCCGGCGTTCACCGAGTTCGAATTCCCGGTGTGGATGGGTGACCCGGACCCCGAAATCACCCCAAGAGACCGTGGCCTCTCCACGATCGAGGGCGGCGACGTGATGCCGATCGGTCACGGCAACGTGCTGATCGGGATGAGCGAGCGTACGTCGTACCAAGGGATCACCCAGTTGGCCAAGCGCCTCTTTGAGGCCAAGGCCGCCGAGCGAGTGATCGTGGCCGGGCTGCCCAAGGTCCGACACGCCATGCACCTTGACACGGTGTTCACCTTCTGCGATCGCGACGTGATCAGTTCCTATGCTCCGGTGATCGATGCGATTCGCCCGTTCAGCATCCGTCCCGATGACGCACACCCGTCCGGACTCGACGTTCGCGCTGACAAGGGCGGTCTGATCGACACGCTCAACGAGGCCATGCAGGTCGAGTTCCGAGTCGTCACCACCGGTGGCGACATTTACGGCATCGAACGTGAGCAATGGGACGACGGCAACAACGTGCTCGCCTTGGAGCCGGGAGTGGTGGTCGGTTATGACCGCAACACCCAGACCAACACCGCGCTGCGCAAGGCCGGGGTCGAAGTGATCACCATCGACGCCTCCGAACTCGGTCGTGGCCGAGGTGGCGGCCGGTGTATGACCTGCCCGATCTCGCGCGACGCCCTCTGACCCCTTCGAAATTTCCTCAGAATCGAGAACCCAACATGCCTTTCAACAACCGCAACCGCAGCCTGCTCAGCCTGGTCCACCACTCCGAGCGCGACCTGCACTACCTGCTCTCGCTCTCACGCGACCTCAAGCGCGCGAAGTACTCCGGTATCCAGCGTCGCACTCTCGAAGGCAAGAACATCGCCCTGATCTTCGAGAAGACCTCGACCCGCACCCGCTGTGCGTTTGAGGTCGCGGCCTATGACGAAGGCGCCCACGTCACCTACATCGACCCGACCTCCTCGCAGATCGGCCACAAGGAGTCGATGAAGGACACCGCCCGTGTGCTGGGCCGGATGTATGACGCCATCGAATACCGCGGCTCGGCTCAAGAAAACGTCGAGACCCTCGCCGAGTACGCCGGAGTCCCGGTGTTCAACGGTCTGACCGACGAATTCCACCCCACCCAGATGCTCGCCGACGTGCTCACCATGATCGAGCATTCCGACAAGCCGATTCACCAGATCTCCTATGCGTTCGTCGGCGACGGTCGCAACAACGTAGCCAACTCGCTGCTGCTGGTCGGTGCCAAGTTGGGCATGGACGTGCGGATCGGTGCTCCGAAGGAACTCTGGCCAGCCGACGACCTGGTCGAGATGTGCCACGAGTTCGCGAAGTCCTCGGGTGCTCGGATCCTGGTCACTGACGACCCGCGTGAGGCGGTCAAGGGTGTCGACTTCATCCACACCGACGTCTGGGTGTCGATGGGTGAGCCGATCGAGACCTGGGGAGAGCGGATCGACATGCTGCTGCCCTATCAGGTCAACCCTGAACTGATGGCCGCCAGCGAGAACCCGCGGGTGCGGTTCATGCACTGCTTGCCGGCGTTCCACAACTCCGAGACCAAGGTAGGTGCGCAGATCGCGGAGAAGTACCCCGCATTGACCAACGGCATTGAGGTCACCGAAGACGTCTTCGAGTCGGCAGCCAACATCGCCTTCGAGCAGGCCGAGAACCGCATGCACACGATCAAGGCGGTCCTCGTGGCTGCGCTGGCCTGAGGGGAGTGACTGATGCGCATCGTGATTGCCCTAGGTGGCAACGCCCTCCTTCGTCGCGGTCAGCCGATGACCGCTGCCAACCAGCGCGACAACATCCGGATCGCCTGTGAGCAGATCGCCAAGGTGGCTATCGGCCATGAGTTGGTGATCGCCCACGGCAATGGTCCGCAGGTGGGTCTGCTGGCGCTGCAGTCGGCGGCCTACACCGACGTAGCCCCCTACCCGTTGGACATTCTGGGGGCTCAGACCGAGGCCATGATCGGCTATGTGATCGAGCAGGAGTTGGGCAACCTGCTCCCGTTTGAGCAGCCGTTGGCCACGTTGCTGACCATGATCGAGGTCGATCACAGCGATCCCGCGTTCCAGAATCCGACCAAGCCGATCGGTCCGGTCTATGACCAGACATCGGCGGAGGCCCTGGCGGCCTCGGAGGGTTGGACGATCGCCCCTGACGGCAATGCGTTCCGGCGCGTCGTACCCAGTCCGGAGCCCAAGCGGATCTTTGAGATTCGCCCGATCCGTCAGTTGCTGGAGTCCGGCACGGTGGTGATCTGCGCGGGCGGCGGCGGCATCCCGACG
>WBZP01001589.1_pt1 | contig 27499 bp, 20 predicted proteins | sample 5204301 | NCBI WGS metagenome assembly WBZP01 (sample SAMN12412401, study PRJNA552823) | activated sludge metagenome | isolation source: activated sludge from nitrification reactor of wastewater treatment plant... | place: USA: Pennsylvania | collected 2017 | reverse complement strand
GGCGCGATTTGAGCGGGACGACATGCTCGTCGGCGATGAGCACCTCGCCGAGGCGGGTCATGATGGCCGCCGCGGCTTCGCGTCGATGGTCCCCGAGGTCGCGGACCACGTCGAACAACTGCCAGTTGCCGTTGGTGAGCGCGTCGGCGCATGCCTGCGCCTGGCCCAGCGTTCGGCTCACCGCCGCCTCAGAGGTATTCAAGGTCGCGGCAGCCAGTGACGACACGACATCGCCTTCCGCGGCCTGCGTAACCGTGGCCAGCAGCGCCTGCGCAGACTCCGCCGACTGCTGACGGGCGCCGGCAGTGCCTGCGCCGCAGCGGCTGGCGCGATCGCGAAGTTGAGCGACCAGTCTGCCCACGGCCTCGCGCTTGCTGGTGGCCGCCTGCTTCACTTCGTCGACCAGGCGGCCCACGTTGGCCGCATTGAGCGTCTGTGCCAGCGTCAGCCCGAACAGGCTGGAAGCGCGCTGCAATGCCGTGTCCCAGTCGGTTGCATTGGGCAGGGCCTGCTCCCTCAGCTCCAACTCATCCGACACGCTGTCGATGGTGGGCTCGATCGGCCCACCACGCAGCGTGAAGCGGCGGTTGGTCGAAGCGGCGTACGCTAGGATGATCAGGTTCTGCAGCTCGATTGGCAGGCCCATCGGCGCCGGGGTATCGATCCAGCGGCGCAGCTTGCCCACCGTAATCGGCCCACCGCCTTCGCGGGCATGGCTTTGTGCGAACCGCGACTGCCAGTGCGGCTCGATCAATAGATGGGTCTCCCCCATCTGGCCGAGCTGGCAGGGGTTCACCACGGCGCGGACCAGCTTGCGTGTCGAGGTGTCCTGCACGAACCCCCGCTGCCCGGGCGATTCGATGGCCTTCTGCACCTCGGGCCAGACCTTCTTGATGACGCTGGCCTTGATCTCGGTGTCGAACTCGGGATGCGCCGGGTACTGGTGGGCGAACAACTGGCCCAACAGGCTCTCGAACGCGCTCCGAAACTCGGCGCCCACCGGAGGGCGCGGTGACAGGGTCGGGTCCAGCGACTGGAACTGCTGGTCTGCCGTGAGCGGGTTGCTCACGGCGTCCCGCGGCTCGGAGCTGATGCCGTACGCCACTTCTAGCTGCGACCTGAGCTTGATCCGCAACTGATCAAGCTGATTCCGAGCGAGCGCCTTGGCCTGCACCCGGTCGACGAACGAGAGGTGCGCCGCGTAGTTGTCGAAACGGTCGCCTTGCAGGATGTAGTCGAGCACGACGAGGCGGCCCAGATCGGCCAGTGCCTTGTTGCTGAGGAAGGAGGGCAACCACACGAGGGTTCGCGTATCACCGCCGCGGTACGCGCCGAGCCGTGCCAGGTCATCCGCCGGCCCGAAGTTGGTGTCGTCGAACGGAAAGTCCAGCACTACCGACCAGGCGCCCGAGCGGCCACGCAGCCGGTCGTCGGTCATCTCGCGGACGTTCTCGTACAACACTTCCACCTCGCGCCGCGTGCCGCGCCACAGAAACTCGTAGGTCGTGAACAGCCCGCCGGCGTCCTGGATGCCCAGCTGCTCGAACAGGGTCTCGCGGATTTTCTTGCGGCGATTGCCGGCGTTGTCGTTGGCCTCGGCTGCACGCAGGACGGGCTCGATGTCGACACCGGTGACCTGGATCGAGATCACCGGGTTCTGATCCTCGGTGATCTTGATCTCGCCGATCTCGCTCGCCCAGTCGCGGCACTTGCGCAGCACGTCCTGCGCCTCGCGCCCGGGGATGGGCGAGCGGAAGGTGCCGTGGTTCAGCGCAGCCAGGCGCTGCGCGGTCAGGCCCTTGAGCGACTCCACCTCGGGCACCAGCGCACCGAGCAGCAGCGTCTTCAGCAGCCGAGCGTCGTTGCGCAGGTTCTTGGCCGCGGTCGGGTCCGCCTGACCGAGCTTGATCGCTTCCCACGTCACGCCATGCTGGCGCTCCAGCATGGGAAGCAGGCGCTGGTTGTGCAGGCGTTTGGCGTTGTCAAAGTGCAGGCGCATGCCTTCCGAGAAGGGTTCGTCGCCTTCGGCAATGGCGTCGTACAGGTCGCCCACCGGGATGAGCTGCCCGAGCTCGAGGTCGGCTCGGCGGTCCACCAGCAACTGCAGCATCAGCTTCAGCGCGGTGCGCTCGCGCTGCAGCGCCGCCGAGACGGCAATCAGCGTCTGCACGAGCGCCGGGCTGAACGGATAGACCTTGCGGAACATCTCCCGGTCGGCCGTGGTGGTGAGCAAGGTATCGAGCACGTCCTTGCGCATCTTCATCACGTCGTCGATCGTCGTCTGCAGCGTCTGGCGCGCAGCCTCGTCCACGGGGCGCAGCACACGCTTTTCGGCGATTGCGGGTAGGTTGCGGTCTTCGAGAGTGATGCGGTGGAAACGCGCCTCCCAGTGCTTCAGCACATCGCTGAACTGCAGCTGCACCGAGCCGGCGAGGTTCTCGCCCACCAGGTCGCGCAGGTCGCGCTGCCGCGCGACGAAGCTGATCAGCGGTACGGGCCGTTCGGCGTTGGTGGCCTCCACAAGCTTCACCAGCTTGGTGCCCTCGCGGCTGACGAAGTTGACGTCGGCGGCATGGCTTGCGAGCCAGAGCACCAACTCGTCCAGGAACAGGATGACCGCGTCGTAACCCAGAGCCTGGGCGTGGCGGCTCATGATGCTGAGCCCATCGTCGAGCGAGACGAAAGACTCGCCACTGCCGGCCAGGCTGCGGTACGCCGAGAAGTACTGTGTGATCAGGTCGCCGACGAGCCGTGAACGCTCTTCGCCATTGGGCGGCTCCAGCATGGCTGCTTCGAAGCTCGCCGCGTCCCAGCCGCTGTCGAACTCGCCCCAGCCGCCACCGCCGCCCCCCCCGGTGCCTCCAGCGCCCTTGTTCAACTGCGCGAAGAAGGGCGCATCGCCCATGCGTTCACGCAGTTCGCGCGCATCCTTGAACAGGCCCTCGGCCAGGTAGAAGCCGGGAACCGGTGCCTCCGGGTGTTTCTTGCGCACGTACTCGGCGTACTGGCCGAGGATGGCGGATTCCATGTCTCGCGCGCCGATCATGTGATACGGCACGAGCAGGAACTTGCGTCCCTGTGTCCAGCTATGGCGCGCCACGACATCGGCCAGCTCGGGGATCGAGCGCGCCTGCGTGTTGCCGGCCAGAAGCAGGTTGAGCACCGCCATGAAGTGGCTCTTGCCGGAGCCGAAACTGCCGTGCAGGTAGGCGGCCTTGCTGCCCCCGGTCTGCACGGCCTGCTGGATGAAGCCCAGGGCATTGCTGAAGGCATCGACCAGCTGCGGCGTCACCACATAGTCGCGCAGCGTCTGCTCCGGTTCGGTGACCCCTTTCGTTAACTGCAGGACGAAGTCGCCTTGATGCACGCGCTCGGGGATATCGATCAGGTCCTTCAGCAGCGGCATTGGTCGGCTCCTTCCCTGCATTCCGCCTCTTGGGGCAGATATGTTGTCCAAATGAACACGTAGCGAGACCGCGTCAAGAAAACGCGCCTCATCATTGAGACGTCATTGCCTTCAGTCGGATTGCCGGCGTAACACGTCACTGGCTCGAACGAGTCGGTCTTGCTCGGGCCCTGGCCGGGGCTTTCCTGCTCTTCATATTGTTCGAGGCAGGCGCGGCCGGTTCATCAGCGTTCGCCTCCTTCTTCAAATCATGAAAGTTCATGGTTGGTAGCATCACAGGCCCGGCTGGCATACGCGATGTGAGGGACGCGACCTGCTCTCGCACCGCAGACCATAGCAACGACGAACCGTTCACCGCGGCAAGATCTTCAGGGGGTGCAATTTGCTCCGCGCCCTTGGGCACCACCACCACACCGCGCACCTCGACATCAATGAGATAGGGGCTGTACTTGCGTTCGGGTGCAACGGTCTCAGCCTGGTTGTCGATGAGGACACGCAAGGTCACGAGATATAAGCGACCTCGTTCATGATCCGATTCGATTTCGCCGATGCCACATTCTGTCTTGATCTCGATCCCATCGAAAACGAAGATCGACGTAAATGGATTGGGTGGTTCGTGCGGGGCGTGACGCTCATCGACCTCTACTGAGACCTTCCGGAATATCAGCTGGAGCAACTGGAGCGGCGCAGGCTTCATGAGGCGACCGCCTCCAGTATTTCCGGATCGTTACATGCCACTGTCGTCCATGTTGCCGACACTTTCCTGATGTCGACGGCGCGATGAGGGCGCGTAAGGGCCGACTCAAACACCGAAACGTTCACCCGCGTGTTCTCTTTGTGGATAGCGGGCTCGGTTATGGTCCGAATTGACCGCAGCTTCACTCGCTGTCCGTCCTCGCAGCGTTCCGGCCAAAGCGGCAACTCCACACCGGCCCTTTCAGCCAGATTCTTCATCACATCCGGCCGCTCGGTTGCCAACTTCAGCAGCAGCGTGGTGCTTTCGTCCGGGTACGTCGTTTCCGACTCGTAGCGCGAGAATGCGATCTTGCCCTTGCCGAAAATCGCCGAAGCCTGTTGCTGCGTCAGGCCATAGCGCTTGCGCAGCGCCAGGATTTCCTCACCCATCAGCAGCCCGCCGTAATGGGCCTTGCGCTCGGCCAGAGCACGCAGGTTATCCTTGTGCTGCGCGGCCATCGTTGTTGTTTCTCCGCAGGCGTCACACCGCGAAGTCATCAACTTGACTTCCACTCTCGTGCCGTGCGGCTCGAACACCCGGACACGCTCCGCCGCCACCAGATCGCCTTTGCGGCACACCGGACACACCCCCAGGTTCCCACGTGGATTCGCCATGCTTCTCTCCCCCTCAACGAGAGCCGTGACACGAAACCAGCACCAGACTGAGCTGTCCCGCTTCGGTCACGGAAAACTTCATGTACACCTCAAGGCCACGCGCATTGCGCGCGCGCCGTTCAAAGTCAAAGTGCAAACAATAGACATCGCAGGGATAGAGATTCCCGCCCTTCACCTGACACCACTCGGCCCTTCTGAAATCCGCCCGTTGCAGGCAGGCCAACAGGTGCACTACATCTCCGTAGCTCCATCGCTCATTTTCCAGATCCCGCTCACACCGGTCCGTAGCCACCCAAACCTCGTTCTGACCCAACTCACCGCACGCAACCATGTCCTGCAAGACGGCCAAGTCGAACACCGGGCCGCCGGGGATCTTCCGGCGGTTGCCACTCGGTTGCGCCAACGAGGCTTTGGGAATTCGCCACAGATTGGGCATTTAGCTTATCACGGTGATAAAAATGGGGTTGGATTTTACACGATCAACCGTGATCTTCAGCGCACAGTCCGCCGCCCGCGCCTGAACTGGGCCGCGGCTGGTTTCCAGGCGCGAAGGCCGTCCAGCGTAGACCCAAGCTCTCGGGCTTCCCCATTGACGAAGCCGCGGTAGTACGTCCCCATGCGCTCGCCGTAGGCTGGGTCGATCTCGTTGTGCCACTGCTCCAGCCAGGGCACCAGCTCCAGCAGGCCGGCCAGCAGCGGCTGCAACCGCGCGGCATCCCAGCCCTCGTTCTCCTTCATCTCGAGGTAGTAGGCGGCGAGGGCAGTGGCGTGCTGCAAGTGGTTCCAGCCGGCCCATGCGATCGGCAGGCTGGCGTCGGCGCCTCGCTCGCAGCCGGGGTAGCTGACCCACCGTTCCTTGGGCACGTCGAGTCCGCCGCGCAGGCGCCAGAAATCGGTCTTCAGGAAGTCCTTGCTCTGGTACTTGGGCGGAACCGGGACCTTGCCAACCTTCTCGCCGGCGTCTTCGCGCCGCTGCAGCGCCCAGGTGTCTTCCCACTGTGCGCGCTTCCGCAAACCGGTCTCTGTGTAGCGCAGCACGGGGAGAAAGGGCACCGACTCGCCAGCCACCAGTTCGGCGACGACCTGCGTGACGTCGAACCCAGAGTGACCGGCGTATAGCTCCGCGATCTGCATGAAATTGGCGTCGGAACGCACCGCGTCGGCGAGGCGGTTGACGGTGGTGAGGTACGGCGGCTGGTCGACTCTTGCAGCCCAAAGCTCCGGGGCCTCCAGCCGATCGAGCAGCCAATCGCGCAGCGCGGCTCGCTCCAGATCTTTCCAGCCCGGAGTGTTCCAGCGGCGCTTGTATTCGGGTCGCTCGATCAAGCCGATGTTGTGGTCGCGCTCGATCAGGTCGATGCGGCGCTGGACGACCTGGCGGTAGTCCTTGGGCCAGTGCGACGGGATGTCGGTAACGGGCGTTGAGTCGTGACGTTCAAACCAAGTGGTCGTTTCGAGGCCAGCTGCCATACGGCGGGCCAGGACAATCTCGAAAGCGCGCTCACCCAACGCCACCTCAGGTGGGGTGGTGCACTGGACATCAGCTGCCACGGTGCCGGGCGGCAGCAGTCCATAGAGGCCATAACACTGCCAGTCAAGTTCTTCCTGCAACGCGACCGCCACACGCCTAAGCCGAAACAATTGCTCGCATGCATGTTCGAGCGACGACCTTGTGAGAACAGCACGACCGGCCCGATCCACTGACGTGAGTAGCGCGCGTGGCGACTGGGCCTCAAGTTCGTTCGCCAGTCTGTCGAGCTTGCTGCCCAACTCGACGGGACGGCTTTCAACAACGGGAAACTCCCGCACGCTGGTGGCGTTAAGGCAGTAGCGCATTTCATATCGTTCATCTGCCCCGGCGACTTCTGCGCCTGGCCTGCCCTTGTTGTGACACACCTGCTGTAGCCAGAAGCACGCCACCGACGAATTCAGGAGCCCGAGCAGCCCGAGGTGCTCACTCTCGCTGGCGCCGGAGGCCAACTTGATAACTGGCGCGGAGTTCTTGAAGATCTGGCCGCCCCTGTCAAGTACAAAGTGATTGTGGGTAGAGACCTCCGCAAATGCGATTGACATCGGTTCCCTCAGCTTGCTTGATGTCAGCCTGCCGTACTCCCACCACTTCAAACCGGCCTCAACCTTGGTCTGTTTGCCGAACATCACATTGTTCGCGAGGCACGTGCGATACGGCCACATGAAACGGTGCTCGTTCGGCAGCGTGGGTAGCGCGACTGGCTCGAAACGATCGTCGTAGGGGAAGATCGCAACGTCGCCTGCCGTTGCGCGCCAGTCGCGAAGTTGATCGCCCTCGATCATTCGACGGACAAGCTTGCTTGAAATACCTTGGCGGTAGAGCGCCCTCCGGGGGTTGATGAAAACCTCGTCCTCGAGGGTGAAGCAAGTGATGCCGATCGAGTCAACGAGGGCGCCCAAGACCGTTTGTCCTTGTTCGATGGACTCCTTAAGTTCAGTAGCGCCTCCACCTCCGATGCTCCAAGGGTGCTTATTGAAGTTGACGCGCGGCGTATCGGCAACACTGACGAACTCGGCATCTGTCCCGGGCGAATCGATGTTTCTCACTATGGCCGACCACACAAGCCCTTCGATTGGATCATCGGGCACGTTAGGCTCGCCCTTCACGCCCATCACAGTACGCACAGCACTCACAATCGGAGCACGGTTCCGGCCGAACAAGATCACGGTCGGTGTGCCGTGTCCCGGGATGTACGCCCCCGAGGTATCGACGACGTGCGTCACGTCTAAACGCGGAAGCACTTGCTCGATCAGCTTGCTGCCGAACTCGCGCTTCATGAAGCTGTTGGCGGTAATCAGTCCGACGAAGCCCGCGGGCTGGCCGTTGCCGGTCTGCGCCAACTCGAAGAATCGCTCGGTGAACGGCGCACCGAGCGAATACTTCATGTGGCAGCTTGCATAGCGTTGCCGGTAGGCAGCGTTAAGCGCAGCATCTCTCACAACTATGTAAGGTGGGTTGCCCACCACCGCGTGGAACTGACGGCCGAGGATCCGGCTGACCTCGGCCAAGTCCTCGCTGGCGTAGGCGTGCGCCAATCCGGTCCCAGCGTAATGCTCGGCGCCCTCAAACATCCCGTCGGTCGCGGTCATCCCGAAGCGCTTGCCATGCAGCAGGCTGTCACCGATGGCGACGTTCAGCTTGAAGTCGGGCGCTTCGGTCAGGCGATGGACACCGCTGACCTTGAGCGCGGCCACCAGCAGGCGGAAGCGCGAGATCGCAACGGCGAAGGGATTCAGGTCAACGCCTGCGACGGCGTCCAGCGCGCGCTGCGCGATGTCGCGGGGGTTGCGCGCCGGTTCGTGGCGGCGCCACTCATCGACCAACCGATGAAAGCCGCCCAGCAGAAAGTGCCCTGAGCCGCAGGTGGGGTCGATCATCCGCACTTCGCGGAAACCGAACTCACGGATGGCGGGCGTCAGCGTGCGGTCGAGGATGAACTCCTCGACGAACTCCGGCGTCTGCAGCAGCGCGTAGCGCTTGCGGGTGGCTTCCGAGAGATCCTGGTACAGGTCGCCGAGGAACCGGGTGTTCCAGTCGGCGTCGGTGAAGTCGTGCGCCAGACTGCCCGTGTTGGGGTCCACTTGCTGCCAGAACTGGCGCAGCGCCATGGCCGCGTCGCCGCTGATGCCGAGCCGAAAGACCGGGTTGTGCGCCTCGTCGAAGAAGGTGTGCAGCCCCGGCAAGGCGCCGGCTTCGCGGAAGGACGCGAGCAGGTAGTCGCGGTCGCTCTCCAGCGGTCGGTCGCGGAAGTAGGCCTCGTGGCGGTCGCGCGCCAGAGCCAGGCGGCCAGACTCGGGCGTGCCACCCAGCCAGGGTCGCTCGACGAGTTCGTTATCTTCGATGAAGCGCAGGAACACGCACGACAGCAGCCAGTGCACGCCCGCCTGCGTGATCACCTGGTCCGCCCAACTCTCGAAGGTCTCGGCCGTGCGGTCGGCGTCGCGCGCCGCTTGCCACTCGGCCTGCAGGCTGGCCTTCAGCTCGGCGACGTCGGCGATGCGCTGGCGCAGGTCATCTTCCAGGCGCTTGAGCAGCCGGGTCAGATCCGCAAGGAGTCGAGGGGCGTTGATCACTGAATGGGTTCTTCCTGTTGTGGTGCTCGGTCGCCCAGGCCTTAGGTGGCGGCGCCCGCGCGGTGCCTGTTCTCCACCCACGCTTGCGGCAGCGCCAGCGTGCGGGTGTTCTGCATGTTGTTGACGATCGGCACCGCTACCCCGTCGATCAGCGGCAGGCCTTGATTGGCCGTGGGCAGCATCAGCCAGACGCTGGGCGTGTGACCGGGGCGGCCTGCGTTTTCTTCGACCTCGGTGATCAGGGTCATCAGCTCGTAGCGCGCGAGCAGCCCGGCGCTCACCAGCAGGATCGGCGCCTTGCTCTGCAGCAGCGCCGTCCGCAGCGTGGGCAGCGTGCGCTGAACGAGGCGCTGCAGATTGATCCAGTGCCGGCTGCCGCGATCGGCTGCGTCGGCCTCGATGACCACATTCCAGTCGACGCGCGCGGCAACTGCCTGCTCGTGCAAGGCCTTGAGCATGAGCGCATCGAAGTTCACGCGCTGCAGCGGTGCCGGCTGAGCATCCGGCACACCGAAGCGATGGAGCAGCTCGGCCTCGGCCCGGCGTGCGATGCGGGGGTGTACGGTCAGCACGAGCAGTCCGCCTTGCTGCAAGCCGCGCTTGAGCCGATCTTCGACCGCAACCGCATCGGCCACTTCGGCGTCGCCTGCGGGGCCTGCACTGAACTCGGTGGCGTGGCGTGAGAACACGGTCGTCGTGCCGGCGGTCTGCGCACCGCCCAGGGTCGCGAGGCGGTACGCGCCGGCACCGCCTGCGGCGGAAGGGTCCCAACTCAGCGGGGCGCCGGCCTCTTCGAGCAGACGGTCCAGCTCCGGCCGGCCGGGCAGTGCCGCAGCTTCGGGATAGCGGCCGCGTACGCGGTCCTGGATGTCGCGCACGCGCAGCTGCGGTGCGCCAACCAGCGCGCCCAGGGACTGGCGCAGGGCCTGCAACGGCGCCATGCCGCGCGGGTAGATCTCTTGCCGGCTCGACAGCGCCGCCTTGCGTGACGCCGAGGCGGCCAGGCGCAACAGCCGGGAGGGGGCCATCCCGGCGGCGATCGTGGCCGATGCGGCGGTCTCGGCGACGACCGCCTGGGGCACGGCAACACCCTCGAGCGTTTCGAGGACGCGGGGCGGTGGCAGCAGGGGATCGGCAAGCGCGCAGGCATCCGCAGCGGCACCGAGCTGGCGCGCGTAGTCGGCCCACGCCGAGGCAGTGGCGACCAGGGCGCAGGGCTGGTGGTCGAAGGCCTCGAAGCGCGGCTGGTCGAGGTGCGCCTCGGCTTCCACCGCAGCTCGCAGCACGGCGCTGGCCTGACGCAGGCGCTCGGCATCGTCTTGTGCCGCGCAGCCGCGCAAGGCGAGCAGCGCCATCGCGCTCTCGGCGGTGCTCATCACCTGGCCCTGGCTGCGCAGCAAGGTGTCGAGCTGCTGGCGCAGCTCGGTGAAGGCCGGGTTCTTCAGCCAGCGTTCACGCGCCTTGATGAGCGCGGCGGTCAGCGTGCCGCGATCGACCTGATTGGCCTGTGCGGACTCGCCCAGGCTGGGCCAGGTGCCAGCCTGCACGCTGTCGTCCAAGCCGAGGTAGTGGGCGAGGGCGGCTTCTTCCGGGCGGTCATCACCGGCGGGGCGTCGCGGCAGCAGTTGGGCGGCGAGTTCGTTGACGCTGACGGCGCCGCCCGCTTCCTCGTCGGCGTCGTGCACGGTGCTGCGGCCCTGCGTGAGGTCCGGCCGCAGGCGCGCCAGCTCCTTGGCCGTGAGGCGGATCTCCTTGCGGATCTTGTCGCCCACGCCACGCAGATAGCGGAAGCGGATGCGATCGACCGCCAACAATTCGCGGGCGTTGTGGATGCCCATGCGCTCCAGCACGTCCTGCGCTTCGAGGCTGTAGCCCAGCTCGGCCATCGTGGTGAGCGGCGTGGCCGTCATGGCGATGGCGGCCAGGCCCTCGGCTGCGCCCGCTTCGGTGGTCTGCGCCGTCTGGCGGCCTGCGAAGATCGCGCGCCAGGCACGAAGCATGTCTTCGGCATTGTCGAAGCGCTCCCGGTAGTCGCGCTTCAACGCCTTGGCGAAGAACGTGGTGAAGCCTTCGCGTGTGACCGGGTCGAAGACATCGCTCTCGATGGTGGCTTCGACGTCCAGCATGGCCGGCGAGGTTTGCCCGTCGCCCCAGACCGGTGGTTGCCCAACCGCCATCTCGTAGAGCGTGACAGCCAGTGCGAAGCGCTCGGCATACAGGTCCCAGCGCGGCGGACGGCGCAGCGACAGGAACGGGTCCAGGTAGGGATGCGTGCCGGCGGTGATGTTGTCGGCCGGCGTGCGGCACAGCGAGAAGTCGAACAGCACGAGCTGCAACTTGCCAGTGCGGCTCTCGGCGATGCCGATGTTCTCGGGCTTGATGTCGCGGTGGGCGACGCCCTCGGCTTCGAGGTGGTTCACCGCTTCGATCAGCTCTTCGCCGAAGCGTTGCAGCATGTCGAGCGACAGGCGCCCCTCTTCCTTGAGCTTCTCGGCAAGCGTGCGAGAGCCGGCGCTCTTGAGCAGCAGGGCGGTGCGCCCGGCCACCGTGAGCGTCTCGCGGTGGGCGACGATGTTCTGGTGATGCAGCCGCGCGAGCACCTCGCCCTCGGCGGCCAGGCGGTCGTTGTGCGCGACGTCACACGCGACCTTGAGCACCTGCTCTTCGTCGCTGCAGTCCTTGCGCACCAGCAGCGCGTCACTGGATGAGCCTCGCCCCATGCGTTTGATGACGGTGAATCCACCGTCGAGGCGGTCGTCCTTACCGGCGACACTCGGGTCGACCGTGGCTTCCGGGTCGGGGGTGGTGAGTTCGTCCTCGACGCGGTCCAGGTCGTCCAGAAACTGCTGCACGGTCTCGTAGCGTGCGAGCACATCGGGGCAAGTGGCGAACTGGATCAGCTCCTGCTGGCGTGCGCCACAGCCGTCCATCACGTCGGACAGGCGCAGTCCCTGACCGACACGGAGCTTCTCGGCCAGGTCCAGCACCGACTCGGCCGGCGGCTGGCCGCTGAAGAGGTGGTACGCAATGCAGCCGAGCGAGAACACATCGAGGCTCGGACCATGCGCGGGGTCGGCGCGAGTCGTCTCGGGCGCGAGGTAGATCATCCCCGGGTCTTCGACGTAGTCCTCGACGTGCTGGGTGCCGGTCGTGTGGTGGACCGTGTACGGGGATGCGGAGTCACCGACGTTGCCAGGGTTGCGTGTGGCCGTCTGCCAGTTCATCAGGCGCAGGTGCAGTGCACCGCTGCCAACGCCATGGACGAGGATGCTCTGCGGTCCCAGCGCGCGGTGATACAGGCGCTTGGAGTGGGCGTACTTCAGCGTCTCGGCGATGTCGCGGATCAGTTGCAGGCGCTGCGTGATCGACAGGTCCTTGCCGTTGTCGCGCAGCAGGTGATCCAGGCGTACGGCCTTGGGGTCGTGATCGAAGATCAGGGCCGGACCGAGTTCGGTCTCCTTGTAGTCCTTGACCTTCAGGATGCCCGGGTGGTCGATGCCTTCGAGGATCTCGAACTCACGGCGCGCCTGGCGAACGCGTGTGGCGCGGATCTCCGGGCTCGAGGCGGTTGCGACGGTGTAGATGCGCACCCGGCGGTGCACCGTGTCGATGCTGACGTGCTGCGCTTCCCAATCCTGGAAGCCTTCGCCTTCGGACAGCAGCTTGCCTAGGCGGTAGTCGCCCACCTGTCGGTGCTTGTTGGAAGGTCGGATGCCGGCCTCGGTGAGCCCGCGAGCGATGGCCCGAGCCTGCTGCGAGTCGACGGTCTTCAACGAGCGGTTCGTGATGCCATTCGCCAGCGCACCGACGATCCCGGTGTCGTCGAGTGTGCCGGGGCGACCATGCTGGAAGGTTGCCGTTTTGGCCAGGCCTTCGAGCCGGCAGGACAGGCTGCTCGACGAGAGGAAGATCGCCGGCTCGACGAAGGGCAGACGGATCTTGGCCTTGGTGATGGCCGGCTGACGGCGCAGCAGGCTGGCCAGGCGTTTGGCCTTGCGATTGGCGAGGATGACCGGATTGTCGACTGTGGTCGATCGGCCATCGGTAGTCCAAGTCCAGCTGTGCACATCGCCGGTCAGCACGCCCGGGCGGCTCTTGATTTCCACAAGGAAGAGACACGCAGGCGAAAGCACCAGCGCATCCACCTCGCTGACCTTGCCCTCGTCGTCGATGAATTCGAAGTTGGTCCAGACGTGCCAGGGATCGCGGTCGGGCAAATTACTTCGAAGCCAATCCAGCGCTTCGCGCTCCCACGCGAAGTTGGACTCCGCGATGACGTGCCAGCGCGCGGCGCCGAGCGTCACGGAGTCACCTCGCGACCGTCCTGAACGTACTCGAACAGGTCGCCGACTTGGCAGTTGAAGAGGCGGCACAGCTGCTGGATGGCCGGGAGATCGACCCGCGTGGTCGTCTCCTTGTAGAGGGCGGTGATCGTGCTGCGATTCAGCCCCGTGAGCCGCGAAACGTCCGCGATGCGAAGCTTGTCTCGGCCCATGAGGGTGGATAGGTGGCAGCGAATCATCTTCATCTGTCCGGGGTGATGCGTAGAATAGCAGAATACTTTCCAACGCATAACCCGGAATCTTGATTGCTGGGGTCTTCGGCCCAAGAGCCTGGCCGAGCGCACCACGATCGATTACCTTCCGACGGTGGCCGCTGACAGCCGATCGTTCCGAAACAGGTGGTCCGAGTTCACCGGTTGCTTGCGCTTGCAGGTTCGCGCGGCCTTGGCAGTGGGGCTGCCCGCTCGGGACTGCGTTTCATCGCGGCAGAACTAACGTGATTGGAACTGACGGAATTGGTCTCGATGACGAAAACGAACGTACCAGTGCGCGAGTTAGCGCAGCGACGCGACATCAAGCAATCCTCGATTGCGAACGGCCGCACCCGAACGCAGAGCGGTCAATGATGGCGACAGCGACGACTTGTCAATTGTTCCGGACAGCCGCCATTGGCTATGCAAATGGCAAAAGACGGGTTTGGGTCGGCAAGAGTCTTTGGGCAAATTTCTGACCGGGCGACGTATCGGTCTATCGCTGGGATTCAATGCGCAACCCTGCGCGACCGGCTGGGGAAGTCAGTGAAGCGTGTCGTCGTCTGGCCAGGGTAGCGGCACCACCAGGATGCCTTCTTCGAGCAACGCCTCGGCATCGTCGGCGGACGCGACACCGCGGATGCTGCGCTCCTGCGCTTCGCCATAGTGGATCTTGCGCGCCTCCTCGGGGAATGCCTCGCCGACGTTCTCGGCGCCGCGCATCATCGAGCGCGCCAGATTGCGCAGCGCCGCCTGCATGCTGGCGGCAGGCAACCTGGCCAGCGCCTGCTGCGGCTTGGCCGGTGCGCCGTGCTTTTCGCCGCGCTGGACGTAGGGCGCGCTGGGCCGGCGCACGATGCTGGCGGAATTGCAGACCGGGCACACGATGCTGCCGGCGGCGCGCTGCGCATCGAAGGCCTCGGCGCAGGCGAACCAGCCCTCGAAGACATGGTTCGAATCGCAGCACAGGTCGAGGACGATCATGCGGATGCGGCACCGGCCAGGTTGACCGACTCGTGCAACTGCCGGGCCGGGTAATGGAACGCCACCGGGCCGTCGGCCTCGGCGTGCACAAACTGGTGCACGAAGGGGTCGTCGGAAGCCATCATTTGGGCGGTCGGCCCCTGCGCGACAATGCGCCCGCCGTCGATGAAGAATGCATGATCGCAAACCTTGAGCGATTCGCTGACATCGTAGGTGACGACGATCGAGGTCACGCCGAGCGCATCGTTGAGCGTGCGGATCAGGTTGGCAATCACGTTGAGCGAAATCGGATCGAGTCCGGCGAACGGTTCGTCATACATGATCAGCGTCGGGTCGAGCGCGATCGCGCGCGCCAGCGCCACCCGGCGCGCCATGCCGCCCGAGAGTTCGGTCGGCATCAGTGCATGGGCGCCGCGCAGGCCGACGGCATGCAGTTTCATCAGCACCAGATCGCGGATCAGCTCGTCGGGCAGGTCGGTGTGCTCGCGCATCGGGAAAGCCAGGTTCTCGAACACCGACAAGTCGGAGAACAGCCCGCCCTGCTGGAACATCATGCCCATCTTCTTGCGCAATTCGTAGAGCGCGGCGGTGTCGAGTTCATGCACCACCTGCCCTTGCACGCGCACGCGCCCGCGCGAGGGCTTGAGCTGGCCGCCGATCAGGCGGAACAGCGTCGTCTTGCCGCAGCCACTGGTGCCGAGAATGGCCGACACCTTGCCGCGCGGTATGGCCAAGTCGATGCCCTTCAACACCTCGCGCTTGCCGTAGGCGAAGCAGGCATTCTCGATCTCGACGACGGCTTCGTCGCGGCCGGACATGGCGGCGGCGTTCACGAAAGCGGCTTGAAGCGCAGCCGGTGCGGATTGTCGGCGTCATCGCCGAGCCGCTTGCGGCGGTCTTCCAGGTAGTCGGCATAGTTGCCCTCGAACCATACCGCCTTGCTCTCGCCCTCGAAGGCGAGGATGTGGGTGGCGATGCGATCCAGAAACCAGCGATCGTGCGAGATCACCACCGCACAGCCGGGAAAATCGAGCAACGCGGTTTCCAGCGCGCGCAGGGTTTCCACGTCGAGGTCGTTGGTCGGCTCATCGAGCAGCAGCAGGTTGCCGCCACTCTTCAAGAGCTTGGCCAGATGCAGCCGATTGCGCTCGCCGCCGGAGAGATCGCCGACGCGCTTTTGCTGGTCGGCGCCCTTGAAGTTGAAGCGGCCGACATAGGCGCGGCTCGGCGTCTGGTAGTTGCCGACTTCGATCATGTCGGAGCCGCCGGAGATCTCGTCGAACACGGTCTTGCCCGGATCGAGCGAATCGCGGCTCTGATCGACATAGGAAATCTTCACCGACTCGCCGATCCGGAGCTCGCCGCCGTCCGGTGTCTCCTGACCGACCAGGATGCGGAACAGCGTCGACTTGCCGGCGCCGTTGGGGCCGATCACACCGACGATACCGCCCGGGGGCAGGTTGAACGACAGTCCCTCGTACAGCAGCTTGTCGCCGTAGGCCTTCTTCAGGTTGGTCGCTTCGATCACCATGTTGCCCAGGCGCGGACCGGGCGGAATGTAAATCTCGTTGGTTTCGTTGCGCGACTGGAATTCCTGCGACGCGAGTTCGTCGAAGCGCGCCAGGCGCGCCTTGCCCTTGGCATGGCGCCCCTTGGGGCTGGTGCGCACCCATTCCAGTTCGGCCTGCATCGCCTTGATGCGCGCGCCTTCCTGCCTGGCTTCGGTTTCCAGGCGCGCTTCTTTTTGCTCCAGCCAGGACGAATAGTTGCCTTGCCAGGGAATACCGTGGCCGCGGTCGAGTTCGAGTATCCAACCGGCGACGTTGTCGAGAAAGTAGCGATCGTGGGTGACCGCGATCACGGTGCCGGGAAAGCGCTCGAGAAACTGCTCCAGCCACTGCACCGACAGCGCATCGAGGTGGTTGGTCGGCTCGTCGAGCAGCAACATCTCGGGTTCGGAAAGCAGCAGCCGGCACAGCGCCACACGGCGCCGTTCGCCTCCGGAGAGCGTGGTCACATCGGCTTCCCACGGCGGCAGCCGCAGCGCATCGGCGGCCACCTCGAGCTGGCGCTCGATCTCCCAGCCATTCACGGCGTCGATCTTGCCCTGCAGCTCGCCCTGCTCCTCGAGCAGTTTGGTCATCTCGTCTTCGTCCATCGGCTCGGCGAAGCGGTCGCTGATGGCGTTGAACCTGGCGATCAACTCGATCGTCTTGCCGACGCCGTCCTGCACGTTGCCGCGCACATCCTTGGCCGGATCGAGCTGTGGCTCCTGCGGCAGGAAGCCGATGCGCAAGTTGGGCATCGGCTGCGCCTCGCCTTCGTATTCCTTGTCGATGCCAGCCATGATGCGCAGCAGGCTCGACTTGCCCGAACCGTTCAGGCCGAGCACGCCGATCTTCGCGCCGGGAAAGAACGAAAGCGAAATATCCTTGAGAATCTGTCGCTTGGGCGGAACGATCTTGCCCACGCGGTGCATGGTGTAAACGTACTGAGCCATCTGGGAACCCGAATGTGGCGAAAGACGCCGGAGTCGCCCGATTATGCAGCAAGCGCGGCGGCGCTGCAGTGTGCTGCTGCGGCGCAGGATCGGTTGCGGGCGCCGCGGCGGCGCGCGCCAGCCGGAACCGATGTCAGCCGGCGGACACCATCCAGCTGGCAATGCGATAGGTCAGGAACGCGGCAGCATAGGCCAGCGCGAACAGATAGCCGGCCATTACCGCGACCATCCGCCAGCCGCCGGTTTCGCGTTTCACCGCCGCCAGGGTGGCCATGCACTGGGGCGCGAAGACGAACCACGCGAGCAGCGCAAACGCGGTCGGCAAGCCCCAGTCATGCGCGATCAGGGGGCCGAGCGATTGCGCGGTGTCGTCGCCGCTCGCCGAAAGCGCATACACGGTGCCCAGCGCGCTGACCACCACCTCGCGCGCCGCCAGGCCCGGCACCAGGGCGATGCTGATCTGCCAGTTGAAACCGATCGGTGCGAACACTTGCGCCAGCATGTGCCCGAGCATGCCGGCGAAGCTGTAGCCGATGGCCGGACCCTGCGCACCCTCGGGCGGCAGCGGAAAACTGGCGAGAAACCACAGCAGAACCGTCAGCGTCAGGATGATCCCGCCGACCCGCTTCATGAATATCTCCACCCGCTGCCACAGACCGAGTGCGACGTTGCGCACAGTCGGCCAGTGGTAGCTCGGCAATTCCATCATCAGCGGGCGAACGTGGCGCCCGGCACGGGTGAAGCGCTTGAGCACCCAGGCCACCGCCAGCGCCCCGACTATGCCGGCGAGATAAAGCCCGAAGAGCACGAGTCCCTGCAGTTCGAGCACCCCGCCGACCTTGCGCTGCGGAATGAATGCGCCGATCAGCAAGGCGTAGACCGGCAGCCGCGCGGAGCAGGTCATCAGCGGCGCGATCATGATGGTGACCAGCCGGTCTCGCGGATTGGCGATCGTGCGCGCCGCCATGATGCCGGGAATCGCGCAGGCAAAACTCGACAGCAGCGGAATGAACGAGCGCCCCGACAGCCCCACGCTGCCCATCAGGCGATCGAGCAGGAACGCAGCGCGCGGCAGATAGCCGGTTTCTTCGAGCACCAGAATGAAGAAGAACAGGATCACGATCTGCGGCAGGAACACCAGCACACCGCCCACGCCGGCGATCACGCCATCGACCAGCAGGCTTCTCGCCCAGCCTTCGGGGAGCAGCCCGCCGATGCTGGCGCCGACCCAGTTGGTGGCGCTCTGGATGAGACTCTTCGGCGCCTCGGCCCAGGCGAACACGGCCTGAAACATCAGGAACAGCACGACAGCCATCAGCATCGGTCCCAGCACCGGGTGCAGCACCAGGCTGTCTATCCTGTCGCTCGGCGTATGCGGCACCACCTCGTCGAGTCCGATGTTCTGCAGGATGCGCCGGACCGTCTTGTGGTCGCCTTCGGCCGCATCGAACGCGAGCGGCGGTGGCGAAGGATCGTCGCGCGCCGGCGGGTTGCGCCACCTTGCGGGATCGTCGAGCAAGGCGCGCAACTCTCCGTCGCCGCCGGCCTTGACGCCGACCGTCGCCACGACCGGCATATCGAGTTCCCGCGACAGATCGCTGGCAACCAGCGTCAAGCCGCGTTTGCGCGCCAGATCGGTCATGTTCAGAGCGACGATGCAGGGCAGACCCAGCCGCTTGACCGCCAGCACGAGCCGCAGATTGCGCCGCAGATTGGTTGCGTCGACGACGCAGACCACCAGATCGGGCCTCTTTTCGCCGGCCGCGTGGCCGAGCAGAACGTCGTGGGTGACCTTCTCGTCCGGCGAGCGCGGATGCAGGCTGTATGCGCCGGGCAGATCGAGCACGCGCAGCGCCCGGCCCGATGCGGTGATCAGCCGCCCTTCCTTGCGTTCGACCGTAACGCCGGCGTAGTTGGCAACCTTCTGGCGGCTGCCGGTGAGCAGATTGAACAGCGCGGTCTTGCCGCAATTCGGGTTGCCGGCCAGCGCAACCAGCGGGCCGCCACGATGGACGTGAATGACCGCCTTCTTTATCACTCGGAAACCGCGCTCTGCGGCCCGTCGCCTAGCCCATGGCGCTCTACCAGCACGCACGCAGCCTCGGCACGGCGCAAGGCGAAGGAGGACATCCCGACTCGCACGACCAGCGGATCTCCGCCGAACGCACCGCGCGTCATCACGGCAACCCGTTCGCCGGGCAAAAACCCAATCTCCTCCAGCCAACGCGACCACTCCGGCGCGTGACTTGGCGCGCGAACCGCCGCCACGACAGCCGCACGACCGACTGGGAGCGAATCTAGAGACGCCGGTTCAACAAATGCCATCAGTTGTATCCGTAGCCAGCTCGAACGGAATTCCCAGCCACAGGTCGCGCTGACCTGGTGGTCGGAAGTCCCAGCAAAGCGAGCGTCGCATAACCGTCAAAACGAGTATCTCTTCTCATTCTCTTCACCAAGTATACCGAAAAGCATTTGCATCTTCAGAAGTTACGTAATTGACTTTGCACAATATTGAAATAGCGCTACAAACGATGCGGTTTTTTACATACCAATATTGCGAATCATTCGCATTCGTAATAAAATAGCACCAGCCAAGGATGTCGCAACGCAACTGAACAGAAGTTCTCAAATATGGCGCCACCCTTCGAGCAACCAGAACTTAGCCGGCCAGATTGCGAGACCACAGGACACCATGAAGAAAATACTCGACACCACCAAACCCGAACCCTTGCTCGACGGAATCGCCCGGGGCAGCGCGCCCGGGGTCGCTGTAACCATAATCGCGGCCGCATTTGGAATCGCCTTGGCAATCGGGGACGCCGCAGGTGCGGCGAACTCCTCCCCCGCCCTGACGCGCATCGCGATACTCGGCGAACGCATTTTCAACGACAGCGGTCTGTCCGCCTCGGGCCGGCTGGCATGCTCGACTTGCCACGTCGCGAACTCTGGCCATGCTGAATCGAATGATGCCTCGGTGCCGCTCGGCGGCCCGAATGGCGACACCCAGGGTTTTCGCAACGCGCCCTCGCTGCGCTACCTGAACACCAATCGCGCATTCACTTTCGACAAGGAAGGCACACCGACCGGCGGCTTCAATCGCGACGGCAGAGCCGCGAGCCTGATGGAACAGGCACGCCGTCCACTCCTTGCCCCGCACGAAATGGCCAACGCGTCGCCGGCCGAATTGGTTGCGCGTCTGGCGCGCGCCGATTACGCGGATGAGTTCCGCCTTGTCTTCGGTGCCGGCATTTTCGATCGTCCGGACGATGCGTTCGACCGCATCGTTCTGAGCCTCGCGCAGTATCAGAAAGAAGACCCGGATTTCCACCCTTTCGACAGCAAGTTCGACCAGTTCCTGGCCGGCAAGCTGACGCTTTCGGACCAGGAGTTGCGCGGCCTGGCGCTGTTCAACCGCCGCGACAAGGGCAACTGCGCTGCCTGCCATCCAAGCACCCGTGGCGCCGACGGTGCGCCGCCGTTGTTCACCGATTTCACCTACGACAACCTCGGCGTACCGCGCAACTACGACATCCCGGCCAACGCCGATCCGGCCTACTTCGATCTCGGCCTGTGCGGTCCCGACCGCCAGGATTTGACGAACCGGAAGGATCTGTGCGGCGCATTCAGGGTGCCCACACTGCGAAACGTCGCAACGACCTCAGCCTATTTCCACAACGGCAAGTTCAAGCGTCTGAAGGATGTCGTTGCCTTCTACGTGCGCCGCGACACACATCCCGACGAATGGTATCCGCGCAACAGCGACGGCTCGGTACGCAAGTTCGACGACCTTCCGATCGAATATCAAAACAACGTCAACATCACGGAAGCGCCCTACAACCGGCACCCCGGCGACGAACCGGCGCTCAATACCGACGAGATCGACGACGTAGTCGCCTTTCTGAATACCCTGACCGACGGCCACAAGCCCTGACCCGAATCCTTCCCTTCCCGAGACCATGAAAAAGCCCACTCTGCTCACCCTCGCCATCGTTACTGCCCTGACCTCGACCGCGCCAGCCCTTGCTAGCGAAACCGAACTGCTCCAGCGCATGGAAAAGCTCAGCGCCGAACTCGAATCTCTCAAGGCCGAAATGGCCAAGATGAAAAGCGAGCGCGGCGCAGTGTCCTCGGAGACGGCTGCGGGTTCTACCGCAGGCGCCGCCCTGGCGGGAATCGCCAGTCAGACCACGGTGACCGGATACGGTGAAATCAACTACAACCGCCCGCGCCGCGACGCAAGTCAGACGCAGGCCGATCTGCGGCGTGCCGTGCTGGGCATTGGCCATCGTTTCAACGACAAGACCGAACTGGGCTTCGAGGTGGAGTTCGAGCACGCGGTGACCTCTGCCGACGATTCTGGCGAAGTCGCGGTCGAACAGTTGTGGATCGATCACCGCTTCACCGACAACCTCACGCTGCGCAGCGGACTGTTCCTGGTGCCGATGGGATTCCTCAACGAACGCCACGAACCGCCGACCTTCTACGGTGTCGAGCGCAACTTTGTCGAAACGGCGATCATCCCGACCACCTGGCGCGAGGGCGGCCTGATGCTGATGGGCAGCTCCAGCGATCAGGCCTGGGGCTGGAATGTCGGCCTGAGCACCGGGTTCGACCTGTCCAAGTGGGACGCTACCGGCAGCGAAGGCAGCGAATCCCCGCTCGGCAGCATCCATCAGGAACTCGCGCTGGCCAAGGCACGCGATCTCAGCGTGCTGGGCTCGCTCAACTATCGCGGTGTGCCCGGCGTGACTGTCGGCAGCGCCTTTTTCACTGGCCAGGCATCGCACAAGACCGCCGATTTCGCAGCGCCGAACGCTCGCGTGACGCTGTGGGACGTGCACGCACGCTGGACGCCCGGCCCATGGGATCTCAGCGCCTTGTACGCCAGAGGCACAATCAGCGACACCAAGGCGCTCAACCTGACGTTCGTCGGCAATCCGACCTTGATTCCAGAAGCGTTCTGGGGCTGGTACGGACAGGTCGCCTACAAAGCTTGGCGCAGCGGCGACTATGCGCTCTCGCCGTTCGTGCGCTACGAACGATTTAATACCGCCGCCAAGTTCGCCGATCTGGGTCCAGGCTTGACACCAGACAATGGGCCGGTTGAGCGCGTCGTGACGGTCGGGGCCAACTTCAACGTGCATCCCAACGTAGTCTTCAAGGCCGACTACCAGAAGTTCCACGAGGATTCCTCGCGCGACCGCTTCAATCTCGGCCTCGGCTTCATGTTCTGAGCGGCCGTGCACAGTCGACTTTCCGGGAACGCGCAACCGACGTGAACCACACGCCATGGATGGTGATCGCCCCGGTCGCCCTGATTGCGGTGCCGCCGGCCTGGGGCGTGCAGTACATGTCGCTCGAACAGGCGCAACAGCAGATGTTTCCAGCCGGATCGCGCTTCGAGCCGGTGGCGCTGACCTTTGGCGCCACCCAGAAGGAGCGGATCGCAGCCGCCGGTACAGTGATAAGCAACACTGTGCCACGCGCCTGGCTGGTGCGCGCCGGGAATGCCAACGTCGGCTACTTCTTCGCCCACGAGGTACTCGGTAAGCAGGAGTTGATTTCTTACGCCGTCGCCATCGACGCCGAGGGCAAAGTCAGGGGCGTGGAGATTCTCGCCTATCGCGAAAGCCACGGTTACGAGGTCCGCAATCCGCGCTGGCGCGCGCAGTTCAACGGCAAGGGCGCGAGCGACCCGCTGCGCCTCGATTCGGACATCGCGAACATCAGCGGCGCCACACTTTCCTGCCGCCATCTGACCGACGGCGTGCGCTACCTTCTCGCGATTCACGAAGCCGTATTGAGCGCGAGGCCATGATCCGCCTGCGTCGCGCACGCCCCTTGCTCGGCACACTGGTTGAAATCGAGGTGGCGGGTGCCGACGAGGCGGCGCTTCGCCCAGCCATCGCAGCGGCGTTCGGCGAGATCGAGCGCATTCACGGGCTGATGAGCTTTCACGAAATCGACAGCGACGTCGGCCGCCTGAACCGCGCCGCCGCGCAGTCGCCCGTGCAGGTTTCGCCAGACACCTTTGCGGTGTTCGAAATGGCGGCTTCCATTCATGCGGCATCGGGCGGCGCATTCGATATCGCGGTTGCGCCGCACCTCGTCGCGCGCGGGCGCCTGCCGAACCTGTACGGGTCGCCGCTCTCGGCGCGGGCCGGTTCGACCCGCGATATTCAACTCTCATCGGAGCGTATGGTTCGCTTCGCGCGCCCGCTAGCGATAGACCTCGGCGGCATCGCCAAGGGCTACGCCGTGGACCGGGCGATCGCCAGGCTGGCGCGGTTTCCCGGCATCGACAATGCGTTGGTCAATGCCGGCGGCGACATCCGCATCGCAGGCGGCAGCGCGCTGCCGATCCACGTGCGCCACCCGCTGCACAGCGGCCGGCTGCTACCGCCGATTTCGCTCGCCAGCGGCGCCCTCGCCAGTTCTGCCGCCGACAGCACCTGTCCGCAAGATGCGGCTCGCGGGCCGCACGTTCTGCCGCATCCCGACGCGATACCGCGCTTTGCCGCGGCCTCGGTTTGCGCGCCGACCTGCATGGTGGCCGACGCGCTGACCAAGGTGGTCCTCGCCGGCGTGCCCGACAGCGGAGGGATACTGCAACGCTTCGGCGCTTCAGCACTGGCAGTGGATTGGGACGGCAAATTGCTGCGCAGCGCCGGATTCCCCGCCTTTGCTTGCGCCAATGCGGCGGCGCTGCAGCATCGCGGCAACCGGGAGGCCGCGGGTGCCTAGCCGACTGCGCCAGGTGCGCCTCGGCAAGCGGCACGAGGCATCAGTCCATGTCTGCGTGGCCGCGCTCGTCATCACCGGCCTGCTCTGGTTGCTGTTCCACTTCTTTGTCGTGGTGCAGGGCGAGTTCGGCGAACAGCAACACCCGCTCGAGGCCTGGTGGCTCAGACTGCACGGCTTTGCCGGGATGGGTGCGCTCCTGCTGTTCGGCTCGCTGATGCCGCTGCACATTCGCAATGCCTGGCAGCACGGCGCCAACCGCTGGAGCGGCGGCGTGCTGGTTGTGCTGATGGGCGTGCTGACGCTCAGCGCATACGGGCTCTACTACGCCGGCGGAGAGGAAACCCGCGCGTGGATCAGTACCTTCCACTGGATCGCCGGATGCGTGCTCGGCCTGAGCCTGCCCGTTCACGTCCTGCAAAGGCGGCGAAATCGGCGACGCACAGCCGTTGACCGAAGCCAGCCGTTAGCGCCCGCGCCAGCGGACGAGCTGCGGCTGGTTCGCGGCCGGCGCGACATGCCGCAGGCATGATCAGCCCGCCCGCATCGTCGCCGGAGAACTGGTCGGCAGTCCGGCGCAGGGTTTTGCGCATCAGTGAGCATGCGATCGACCACGTCGATCAGCGCGCGCCCGGGTTCGGTCAGGCCGACCAGCCGCTTGCCTTGGCGCACGAACAACTCGACGCCCAGTTCGTCTTCGAGTTCCTTGATTGCGCGGCTGACACCGGGTTGCGTCGCGTAAAGCGCAGCGGCGACTTCGGTGACAAGGAAACCGCGCCGTACCGCCTCGCGGACGAATCACGGTTGCTGGAAGCTCATCTCGGCTGGCCCGCTTTGTCCGCGGCAGCGGGCGCTGCAAACACGCGCACGCTGGCGGGCCGCACCAGCACGGTTTCGCCTTCGGTCAGGGCCAGTTCGCGCAGCAGGTTGCGGCCGATTTCCGCTTCGATGATCTGTCCATCGTCAGCCAGCGCCAGTTCGAGGCGCACGCTCGCACCCAGCGGCAACACCCGCAACACACGCGCCGGCAAGCCGCCGCCGAGCCCGTCGCCGGGGCGACGGATATCCAGTTCGTGCGGACGCGCAAAGCCGATCGCCGGATCGCCCGGCGACAGGGTATGCGCATCGAGTTGGAGTTCATGGCCGCCGACCTTCAGCGTATCGCCATGCACCCGCCCATGGAACAGGTTCACCGAGCCGAGAAATCCATAGACGAAGGGCGAGGCAGGATTGTCATAGACATCCTGGGGCGACCCTTCCTGCTCGACGTGGCCGTGGTTCATCACCACCACGCGGTCCGCGACCTCGATCGCCTCTTCCTGGTCGTGGGTGACGAATATGCTGGTCACGTGCAACTCGTCGTGCAGCCGCCGCAGCCAGCGGCGCAGTTCCTTGCGCACCTTGGCATCGAGCGCGCCGAACGGTTCGTCGAGCAGCAACACCTTGGGCTCGACCGCCAGTGCGCAGCCAGGGCGATGCGCTGGCGCTGCCCGCCGGAGAGTTGCGATGGGTAGCGGTCGGTAAGCCAGTCGAGCTGCACCAGCTTCAACAACTCGTGCACCTTGTGCGCGATCTGCGCCTTGCCCGGGCGCTCGGCGCGCGGCTTGACCGTCAGGCCAAAGGCCACGATTTCGAACACCGTCATGTGGCGAAACAGCGCGTAGTGCTGGAAGACGAAGCCGACCTGGCGCTCGCGCACACTCTGGCTCGATGCATCGTCGCCGTCGAGCAGCACGCTGCCACCGTCGGCCACTTCGAGGCCGGCGATGATGCGCAGCAGCGTGGTCTTGCCGCATCCGGAAGGCCCGAGCAGCGCGGTGAGTTCGCCGCTGGGAAAATCCAGCGACACGTTGTCGAGGGCGACAAAATCGCCGAAACGCTTGCCGATATTGCGGACGGACATGCTCATCTGTGCACCGGTTCGGGCGAAAGATCGGAGACGGATTCGCGGGTCTTCCATTCGACGATGGACTTGAGCACCAGCGTGACCAGTGCCAGCAAGGCCAGTAACGAGGCCACCGCGAAGGCCGCCGCGAAGTTGTATTCGTTGTAGAGAATCTCGACATGCAGCGGCATGGTGTTGGTGAGCCCGCGAATGTGGCCGGACACCACCGACACCGCGCCGAACTCGCCCATCGCGCGCGCATTGCACAGGATGACGCCGTAGAGCAGGCCCCACTTGATGTTCGGCAGCGTCACCCGCCAGAAGGTGCGCCAGCCCGATGCGCCGAGCACGATGGCGGCCTCCTCTTCGTCGTGGCCCTGCGCCTGCATCAGCGGAATCAGCTCGCGCGCAACGAACGGGAAGGTGATGAAAATGGTGGCCAGCACGATGCCCGGCACTGCGAAAATCACCTTGATGTCATGGCCGGAGAGCCATGGCCCGAGCCAGCCCTGGGCGCCGAAGATCAGCACGTAGATCAGGCCGGCAACCACCGGCGACACCGAAAATGGCAGATCGATCAGCGTGATCAGCAACTGCTTGCCGCGGAAGTCGAACTTGGCGATCGCCCAGGCAGCGGCGACACCGAAAACCAGATTGAGCGGCACGGCGATCGCCGCAACCAGCAAGGTGAGCTTGATTGCCGACCAGGCATCGGGCTCCGCCAGCGCCGCGAAATAGACCTCGGCGCCCTTCTTGAGCGCCTCATAGAAGACCGCCACCACCTGCAGGAACAGGAACACGGCGAGAAAGCTCAGTGCCGTGCCGATCAGCAGCCACTTGACCAGCGGCGATTCGCTGGTGGCGCTGGCGATGCGAGAGCGCTCGACCGGCAGCGGGAGCGCAGCGCTGGCACTCATCTCATTGCCTCTTGGCGCCGCGCTTGCTCGCCCAGCGCTGCAACAGGTTGATCGCGAGCAGCAGCACGAACGAGGTGACCAACATGACCACGGCAATCGCGGTGGCACCGACGTAGTCGTATTGTTCGAGCTTGGTGATGATCAGGAGCGGCGTGATCTCCGAGACCATCGGCACGTTGCCGGCGATGAAGATGACCGAGCCGTACTCACTCAGGGCGCGTGCGAAGGCCAGCGCAAAACCGGTAGTCAGCGCCGGCAGGATGGCCGGCAGAATCACGCGCAGGAACGTCTGAAGACGCGAAGCGCCGAGGCTGGCCGCCGCCTCTTCGGCCTCGCGTTCGACATCCTCGAGCACGGGCTGAACCGTCCGCACCACGAAAGGCAGGCCGATGAAGGTCAGCGCGACCAGCACACCGAGCGGCGTGAATGCCACCTTGATACCCAGCGGCTCGAGAAAGTGGCCGATCCAGCCATTGCCGGCGCAGATGGCGGTGAGCGCCACGCCCGCCACCGCGGTCGGCAAGGCGAACGGCAGGTCCACCAGCGCATCGATGACCTTCTTGCCGGGAAAGCTGTAGCGCACCAGCACCCAGGCGACGATCAAACCGAACACCGCGTTGATCGCGGCGGCAAGCGCCGAGGCACCGAAAGACAAGCGGTATGACGCGACCACTCGAGGTGAGGTCACCGTCTCCCAAAATGCCGGCCAGCTCAGCGACGCCGTCTTGATGAAGGCCGCCGAGAGCGGAATCAGAACGATCAGTCCGAGGTAAAGCAACGTGCAGCCGAGCGCCAGGTTGAAGCCCGGCAGCACGCTGTGGCGGCGCAGCAGCAGCGGCATGCTATTTCCTCGCCACGTAGATCTGGTCGAACAGGCCGCCGTCGTCGAAGTGGACTTTCTGCGCCGTCTGCCAGCCGCCGAAGACCTCGTCGATGGTGAACAACTGCAGCGACTTACTGAAATATTCACAAATATAGCCTCATGACGTATAATTCGAGGTATGAAATGCAAGAAGATCTTCGACGGGCGGCAATTGCCGCGCAAAGCAAAGGAGCAGCTGCGCATGGCGGCGGTCAA